>Ga0307425_1000527_pt1 | contig 24113 bp, 22 predicted proteins | sample SalMarWE160330MG_FD_202152 | JGI IMG/M metagenome (GOLD analysis project Ga0307425, IMG submission 202152) | Salt marsh sediment microbial communities from the Plum Island Ecosystem LTER, Massachusetts, United States - WE1603-30 | ecosystem: Environmental > Aquatic > Marine > Intertidal zone >...
TTAAGGGTGAAACGCAGACATTGAGGAAGAAGATAGCCGACCTCAGGAAGGAGATCCAATCTCTTCAGAGGGCCTTAAGAGAGAGCCGTGGCCTGATAGACCATATCCCTGGTGCCGTTGTACTTATCCAGGAGGATAAGGTCATCCTCACAAACGAAAAGGCCCTTCAAAAATTGGGTTATTCCGAGGAGGAGTTCCTGGGCCAAAATTTTCTGCACTTCGTTCATCCCCGCTCCCATGAATATGTGAGGAATATCAACCAGAAAAGGCTTTCGGGTAAGCATGTCCCGGATCAATATGAGGCCTTTCTTGGCACAAAGGCCGGCGATTCTTTGCTCTGTGAGGTGCGTGTCAGAAAAATCAGGCATCATGGCCGAAAGGCCTTTCTCTTAAATATTGTAGATATAAGTGAGTGGAAGCAGAGAGAAATGGCTTCCATCCGAGTCATGAAGATGGAGGCCGTCTCACGCATAGCCTCGGGCATGGGTCGAGAATTTAATGCCTGCCTCGGTTTGCTCGATGATGCCTTGTATTCAAATGGAAAGAGTCCTATGTCCGAAAAAGAGCACGCCAAATTTTTGAGGACAATTGAGGCCATGAAGGAAAGGGGGCATTCCCTTACTCAAAGCCTAGACCTTCTTGCGGACGTGAAACACGATAGAACAGATGTCGTGCCTTTTGATCTTAAAGGGGTTGTCAACAATGCAGTGGCATTGTCCCGGCCCGATATGGAAGATATTGGGGCTAGAGGGGTGACAGTAAACCTGAAGACATATCAAAGGGCCTTCTCCCCTGTGGAAGGCCGACCCAGGGAGATTCAAGATGTCATTTCAGCCATGATCTCAAATGCCATCGATGCATTGCCTCCTGAGGGAGGGGAAATTTATTTGACAACGGAGGAAGATTCCGGCTACGCCTTTGTTTACATACAGGACAACGGCACAGGAATCCCAGATGACGTCAATGACAAGATATTCGACCCATTTTTTACCACCAAAGGCAATAATAGGCCGGGGCTGGGACTAAGCCTGGCTCAGGCTATTATCAGTAGACACAGAGGGCAGATTGAGGTTATTAGCAGGGAGGGCGAGGGTTCTACCTTTATCACCAAGATTCCGCTCGCCCAAGAGAATTCTAAATCAAAGGTCAAAAGGCCACAAAAAAGGATTAGGGATTCGCATATCCTGTTTATCCCTGAGGACGGTGTGGTTAAAGGCCTGCTTTCACAATTGTTTGTGGGCATGGGATGTAAAGTCGTCTCGACTTCTGTGGGGATGAGATGCCTAAAATTATTGAGGAAGAACAAATTTGACATGCTTATTGCCGACCTGAGTACGGCCCCTCTTGAATCCTTTAATATCATTCCAAAAATAAGGGAAGTGGATCAAAGTTTGCCTATTATCGCCCTGGTAGATACTGTAAAGAAAGACGAATCCAATTCCCTCAAGGGATTTGGGGCAGACTTTGTTATAGGGAAGCCCTTTGAAATAGATAGAATTCTCTCCCTTGTCTCAGAGGTGTTAGTTACATGAGCAAGCCGATGGAATATCCCGGGGTTCCCCTGGCCGAGAGGATGCGGCCCAGGAGGCTGGAGGAGATGGTAGGCCAGCATCATCTCCTTGGCCCCGATTGTCTCCTCCCCAATGCCCTTCGCAGTGGCCGCATATTTTCAGTTATATTCTGGGGACCACCCGGTTCCGGCAAGACCACCCTTGCAAGGCTGATGGGTGAATATGCCCAATTTCCCTTCCACTCATTTTCAGCGGTTACGTCTGGCGTTAAGGACCTGCGACACATCATCGAGGAAGCGAAGAGATCAAAGGCATACTCCGGGAGTCCGACGATCCTGTTTGTAGACGAGATCCATAGATTTAACAAGGCCCAGCAAGACGCCTTCTTGCCTCACGTGGAAAGCGGGCTTATTATCCTTATGGGTGCAACAACACAGAATCCCTCCTTTGAGGTCATCCCACCACTCCTTTCCAGGACAAGGGTGATGGTGCTTGAGGCTTTGGGAAAAAAGGACCTGGAGACGCTTTTACTTCGGGCAGTGAGAGACAAAGAATTGGGATTGGGAATGAAAGATATTGAAATTGCGCCCGACGCCCTCCAGCACCTCGTTGAACTATCAATGGGAGATGCCCGTGTTGCCCTCAATAATCTGGAGGCGGCTGTGTATTACGCCCTGAATAAAAAGGAGGCACAGCAGGGGCATGCCCTGATGGAGCTGGAAACGGTCGAAAAGGCCCTTTTCAGGAAGGCCCTTCCGTATGACAAGGACGGGGAAGAGCACTATAACATTATATCTGCCTTTCACAAGAGCCTGAGGGGAGGTGATGTCCAGGCCTCTATCTACTGGCTCTATCGAATGCTCATGGCGGGTGAAGACCCCCTTTTCATTGGCCGCAGGATGATACGCTTCGCCTCTGAGGATGTGGGTCTTGCTGACCCCAGGGCCCTCCAGGTAGCGATGGCGGCCTTTGAGGCCTGGCAGAAGGTAGGGCCTCCGGAGGCCGAACTCGCCCTGGCCGAGGCGGCTGTCTATCTCGCCTCAGCCCCCAAAAGCAACGCCATTTATCTGGCGGAAAAATCAGTAAAAGAGGAGATCGAACGCTCCGGGGCGCAGCCTGTCCCCTTACATATAAGAAATGCCCCCACGGCGCTGATGAAAAAGCTGGGATACGGCCGGAGTTATATGTACCCCCACAACTATCCAGGGGCCTGGGTGGAACAAGAATATTTGCCAAAAACGATAAAAAACAGGGTCTTTTACCGGCCCACCAATAGGGGTTTTGAGAGGGAGATAAGAGAGAGGCTTCGGGGCAGAAAAAGAGAAGAGACTGTGTAAAAAATTGCCAAAAAATGCATGCGCGTTCAGGGTTACCTTTCTTTTGTTGGCCTTGCTCGTATGCCATCCCGCGTGCGTCCGGCATGATTATGCGAGCGGGAAAATACCAACATAAAATTCTCGACTATAGGCCAAGTCCGTAATATGATACCATGGCGGGCTGAAGCAATTCCTCTTCCACCGGCATCATGCAAACAAGTATCCATTGGAACAGCTAATTCCTTGGTTATGCTTCGCATTTATCGCAGGGCAGAATGAACAGGATCTCTTATGGCACCAAGGCTGCCTTAGCGGGTCTATTGACCTCGCAAATTTTGGCGACCCTGCATGTCTATCTGTCCAATCTTCACCTTTATCGGACTGCGACGACGCTCACCCAGGCAGGATACCTCGTTATCCCAAACCAATGCATAATGGGGACCCTCAAGCAATTTGGGCCTGCCTTTTTCGGTGGCCTCTTCTTTACCTTGAGTCTCGGTGCAGGTCTTTCTATCCTTTCTGTTGTCTGCGCTTGTACCTGGGACCGCCCCTTCCGGCGGAAAAAGGTGTTGCTGGTCCCCATTTTCTTTGTGTGGCTAGGGATTCTCGGTGCGATGAACCATAAGGGCCTATGCCCGATGGAATCTTCCTATTTTCTGGCCATCCCCCTGGTGTCCTTCATAGCCACTTTAAAATGGATGCCCAAAAATTGGAATAAAGGGTTGTGGCTGAATAGAATCGCCTATTTCCTTCCCATTGCCGTGCTGGCGATTGTATGGACAGGTCATTTGGACCGCTCCATGTTCTTGAATATTCGAGACTTCTTGCTGCTGCCAAACCCCGTGGGTAAGAACATTAATGATTTCTACTACCGCTATACCCTTTATCCAGCCGAGGTCTTCAAGTCCTTGGACCAGAAGACTCTCAAGGCCTGCCATTTATTGCCCATCAAGGATAAGGCAATTACGACACGTATAAAAGGCGTTTTGATCCATTTTGACTATTTGCCTGTGCCCATGGATAATGAGGCTGACATAGATATTTCGGGGTCCCAGGATGCGGTGATCTTTAAATACAAAGGAAAAATGATCCTCCAGTCCCCATTCAAGGAATTTCTGTCCCGGCCGGGGGATATATTAGGGGAGTTTTCCAGAAAGACGGACAAAGATGAGGTCTTTCGTCAGGCCACTATGCTGGGCCTCCTCCTGGGATTTCCCATTGTTTTGTATGTGATGGGCTTTGCGCTGTTCCGATTTGCCTCGGGCGTTATCCTTGGCCCAACGATTTCGCCGGTAGTTGCAGGTGGCTTCTGTCTTTTGATAGGCCTGGCCCTACTGGTTCCGCTCCGTATGGGGAATATAACAATAGATAATAGGGCCCGTTTATCCCAGGCCTTGGGTTCCAAGAGCTGGCAAAAGAGGGTGGTGGCCCTGAGGGCCTTGATAGATCAAAACATGGAGATCCGTAATTTCAGAGTCTACCGGGGCATGCTGGCGAGCCCTCACATTCCGGTACGATACTGGCTGGCAAGTGCCTTGGGTGTGAGTCGAGATCCCCGAACTTTTCCAGACCTGATGCGGCTTCTGGATGATCCCCATCCCAACGTAGTTTGTATGGCATTTCAGGCCCTGGGTCAAAGGAGAGATAAAAGGGTAATCAGGGAGATTATAAAGAGAATAAAGACATCTGATGATTGGTACGCTCAGTGGTATGCCTATAGAGCCCTAAAGAACCTTGGCTGGACACAACTTGGGAGACATCCGTAACTCCTGAGATGACAGCGCCCTCCCAGCAGCCAATCATAAAAGACATCTCCATTCGCCTGAAATAGAGCGATTTATTTTGAAGAGGGCCAAACACTTACGACCACCACAATTTTCAACGCATATCGCTTAACGAGAGCGCGTTATATTTTTGCAAAAAATGGTGGGAGTAAGGGAATAGTTATGGTAATATCCGATCTAAGAAATGAGTGCCTGATTCATGACAACTGAAGAACCTAAAGACCCGAACCCAAGCGATGCCTTAAATGGGATCAAGGATGAGGCCATAGTCTTGAGTATGGCCGGGGAATACCTGTGTGAAGACCCCTATGTAAGAAAGATCGGTTTCGATATTGAGCAAGATATTGAGATCTTGAGGGAGTATATTGCCAGTCTCAAAGAGAGATTTGTAGGTAGACCTTCTGACAAAATTGGCGTGGATGAACCCCTTGAGGGCATTACCCGTATTTCTGAGCTCTTGCAAAAGGGGGAGGACGGTGATTTCAAGGACAGATGTGTCAATGGCGAACTGGGCAATGAACTGGGCGAGAAACTAAAATCTCTGGCCAGGGCGATTAGAGAGGCTGAAGACTGGGTGGAAGGGAGGGCCGCCCCTTATACAAAGGGCGACATTGCATTAGATGCCGTTAAGCGTCTGAGGTTCCTTGCTCATTCAATCGTTGCTACATACAGCCTTGTTGTAAAGCTGATTTTTCTGCTCCTAATGGTGGGTATTATCACCTTCTTTTTTCTGTTCATCACCATGGAGTCGGAGAAAGACCTCATCGAGAAGATAGAGGAGAGAAGTGCCCATATCCGGTCGAGCCAGGCGGCCCTTTCGCAGATTAATAAAGATGCAAAGGAGATACGGAGAAACATAGCGGCTATAGAAAAAAAGCGATTTACCAGGCAGACCGAGATCCGACTTATTGACTTAAATCTGCAGGCATATAAGATTTCTCAGGACCTTCAAAAGACCCAAATCGACATCGGGCTTCAGAGCAGTGCCCTGGAGAAAAGACGGAGAGAGCTGGAGGAGATGAAAAGAAAATCTTTCTTAGACAGGCTATTAAGGAGGTGATCCACCAAACCCTAGATCATATAACGCCTGAATCCTTCCTTGTCACGCACCATCGCTACCAATATCCTCTCGCCCGATGTTCCAACGACCCTTATGTCAGTTGATTCGAATCCGGCTGCATCACTGTAGGCGGCGGTAATTTCTGCTGCCAGCTCCAATGACGGATCTGAAAGCTTTCCCAGGACCAGCGCAGTGGGCCCAGGTACAGAGGTTGATTCCAGGATGACGTCTTGATACCCAGACAGGGAAAGGACTTGCTCATTTTCACGCCTGTTTCTTCCTACCACGACCTTGGTATGGGGGGCAGTCCTAAAGTGCCTCCCAAGCTTCACTATTTCCCTTATCTCGATCTCCTCTTTCGAGGTGAACAGGTCCTTTAACCTCCTGGAAAAGACCTTTTCAGTCAGGAGGCATCCGCCGGCAGGAGAAGGATATTTTTGGATACCCAGCCTTTTTGCCAGCTCGATCTGCGGTTTTCTTGAACGCCCCTCAAAATTCATCAACAGGTCCCCCTTGACCCACCCCTTTGCCTCAGGGACGGTTACTTTAAGGTGCTTTGCTGACAGGGGTCGTATGAGGAGGCCCTCAAGGCCACTTTCACTTGCAATCAAGGACAGGGATTTTTTGTTTTGTGACATGGGCCTTTGGCCAAGGACCTCCCCGGTCAAGACAAAGGCCGCTCCTTCTTCCTTAAGCAACTCTCCAGCGATTCTGAACATGAGGGCATGGCAATCGATACAGGGATTCATGTTGCCACCATAACCGTGCTTCGGGCTTTTCACAACTTCCAGATGACGCCCAGTGATGTTCACTACCTTGAGGGGGAGGCCCATAGACTGGGCCGATTTTTTGGCCTTTTTGGGCGAAAAAAAAGGTGTCTCAAAAAAAAGGCCCAGGACATCAATGCCCTGGGTCCTTATTAATTCTGCGGCCAACATACTGTCCAGGCCGCCCGAAAAAACGCATAGGGCTTTCACGAAAATTTGGCTCCTTTTTACGTAAAATTTTAGGTGTTTGAAAAATGATGGGGGGAGGGATATTTTTTGGCGTGTCAAAAAATATCCCTCACCCCACCGTAGCAATACGTCTGTTTCAAAGTGCTAAACAATTACCTTTTTTCAAGTCTCCGCTAGTTTTTGGGGGAAATAAGGGGTTACAGGCCTGCCTCTTTTAATGATTTTACAAGAGACCTCTGATCTTTGGTCAATTTTTTCGGGACCGCAATGTTGATCTCCGCATAGGCATCTCCACGTCCATTGCCCTTCATATTAGGCAATCCGTAACCCTTGAGCCTGAATTTGGCATTATTTTGCGTCCCCGGTGGGATCTTTAGTTTCAGGCGTTTTTGGTCAATGGTAGGGACCTCGATTTCTGTCCCTAGAGCGGCCTCCGAAAACAGTATTTCGTGTTTCAAGTAGAGGTCATCCTTTTTCCTTTTAAAGATAGGGTGATCAAGCTCCTTGATTTGTATATAGAGATCTCCCCGTGGGCCTCCGTAAGGACCGGGCTGACCCTTTCCGTGAAGCCTCAGTTTTTGCCCTGCGGCAATTCCAGCAGGGACCTTGACGGAGACCCTTTCCTCACTCCCCTCCACCTGAAATGAAATAACCTTATTTGTTGTTTTAGATAGCTCTTCAAGGGTCACAGGAAGTTCATAGACAAGATCCTGTCCCTTGACCATCCGAGTCCGCCCACGTGGGCCGCCAAAGGATGAACCGAAGGGCGATCCCGTACTGCGGTACTGATAGCGGTCCGCTCCCCCCATCCCCCCAAAGACTTGACTAAATATGTCGTGGCTCCTTCCGCCTCCTCCAAAGCCGAACTCCTTAAAGATACTACCAAAGTCAAAGCCTTTAAAAATGTCTTCCTGAGTGAATCTGCTTTGAAAACCGTCGGCGCCAAACATATCATACTGTTTTTTCTTTTCCGGATCACTCAGGACGGCGTAGGCCTCACTAATCTCCTTGAATTTGGCTTCAGCCGATTTATCGCCCTTGTTCCTATCCGGGTGGTATTTAAGGGCAAGCTTGCGGTAAGCCTTTTTGATCTCTTCAGGGGCAGAGGACTTTGAAACGCCCAAAATTTGATAATAGTCTTTTCCTGGCATATTCCTATTGTATTCCGACTACCTGCAAAATATCAATATTGACACTATTTATAATAATCACCATACATCTCAAGTCAAGAATGGAATAGGGTTGAGCATGGAAGAGTTGCTGCCATGAGGGGTTTTGTCGTCCCCGGTATCGTGTTTGTCCAGGTAGTAGAGTGTGGCACCTACCGGCGCAAAAGACAGAAACAGGATATTTAAGACAGGGATCAAGAAGAAGAGGCCAAAACCCAGATGAAATGGGAGTGCCTTTAATAGCAAACGAAAACGCTTTTTGAAAGATGACAGGCGTCTCGCAGGCAACAGATCTGTATTGTCCCAGGCGAGGAATATGATGGCGACCACCGATGATAGAAACACAAGGATAGAGCCCAAGGGAATAACCCAGCCGAGGATCATAAGAAACAATGAAAGAAGAACCGGCAGGATAGCCCTTGGTATCTCTTGCCGGAGCAAGTAAGAGAACCTAGTCAAGAGAGGAATCGTCTCCGGTTCTTTTATCCTGCCCCTTATCCTGAGTTCTGTCAAACGGGACATGTTGTCCATTATGACAACACTGAACAATATTTGGGATATGAGATAGGAGAGGACAGTTGCCACGCCTACAAGAAATAGGGAAAGGACCCAGGAGAGGAGGTACCATAGCCAAACAATCCAGTGGCTTGCGGGTTTGGACCATACCACGTCCATAATCTCCTGGTGGTATATGAGGATGATGGCAGAGGAGACAAGTGTGATCAGTATGACCGCGGCAAAGCGAATGAGCCCCAGGAACAGGAGTTTCGGTGTTTTTATGCCGAGGTATAGACCTCGAAGGTTGTAACTGATTCCATCAAAGAGATTCATGGGGTCTAATAAACCTTGGTAACGTGCTCAGACAGGTCGTTTTTGAATCCCAAAAAACTGGACGTCTGTAACTTTTTCGGCAAGCTCCTCAAGGTCGGGGGGATCGCTTTCAATAAGACAGGTCAGGATGACCATGAGCATAGTACCCAATACCATGTTGGCCCCTATGTTTGTATCGATCCTGCGTATCATTCCAAATCTCTGTGCCATAAAGAGTTCGGACTCGATCTGTTTGAACATGATACCGTTCATCCTTGCCAGAATCTGGTCGATTTCGGAGTTTAGCCCCGGGGCCTCCAGGAGGAGGATACGAAAAAGGTCGCGATCTTGATTGACGGCCTCGAGTATGCGAAGGTTTTTTTCTTTTATGAATTCTAAAAACTCGTTTCTTTCGTGCCCTGTAATGCCAGGTTTCTCGGTATAGACGGGCTTGATCAGGGCCTGAATACGATCCAGCAAATCAATCACAAGGGCTCTGAATATCTCGTGTTTATTCTTGAAATGGAGATAGAGAGTTCCCTGAGCAATTTCACATGCCTTATAGATGTCCTCTATGGTGGTGTTATGAAATCCTTTCCTGGCAAACAGGGGCTTCGCAGCCTTTATGATCATGGCACGCCTAATCGGCTTGCTCATGTATGTTCGATTACGCGATTTGTTTTTCCCAGTCAATTTTTTTATCCGTAGGGGTTTAGGGATGACATTTCTGCCCACGGCCGCTGGGGCCGTAAAATTCTCTAGTGACCCCGGTTTATTACCACCTTTGCCCGATTTCGTTTCACTCGATTGGTTGTCTCCACGACCCTTGGTGGTGGATTCTTTTCGAATTCAGGGTCTGTGTAAAAGGATGCATCTGAAGCATTGTTGGGATCAAGCGCGGACTTTATCTTCTGTTGCCAATTGTCGTAATTCCAACAGGCAGGGCTGAACATCAGATGATTTGGTGGTCCGAAGGCGTTGATATTGTCGCCCAGGTGGTAGTCTATGCAGGCCAGATTACAGTCGATACAGTAGTCATTTGCATGTTCCTGACAGTACTTGTCCGTTGGGTCATAGGCGGCCACTTCCTCAAGATGGGAGAAGGCCCCACCCTCATAGAAGCCGCCCCAGGCATTGTCTCCACCATCGTCAAATAGGACACCGTCATCGATATATTTCCGTTTGATCTGTTCCCCTATCTGGGCACCCCGAACGGCGGTGTCCCAGGCGATAAGCGCTCCCAGGGCCGTATGAAAGGTGCCACCGAAGCGAAAAATGCCTCGCATATTCATCCCGCTGCGGACCATGGCCTCATATCCCAGGGCGCTAAGATAGTCCACACCATTGGGACCAAACCTCCTGACAAAACCCCATGTCATGGAAACAAGCCCGGGCAGGGATTTCAAAATCGCGGCATACCCGGTCTTTTTTGCGACACATCTGAGAGTCTTGAGCATCCAATATGCCTTGCTGGGGCCACCCCCGCTCAGCATAAGCCCGCCACCGAATTCCCCCACAATTCTTTTCAGGGTCTTTATGCGATAATTGTAGTCCTCCCTGTCTTGGGCGACAATAACGAAGAGCATGGAAAATTGCATGTTCTTAAGGAAAGGGATTTTGTATAACCTCTCAAATACGTTATTGTCCGTCACCATAACGGCCGATATAAGGCAGGGGGCGTTTCTGCAGACAAAGTCCATGATTTCGGCCTCGCTAAGGCGATAACCCAGATCGGCCATTTCCTGCCAGTTATGAACCGCCAGCATCCCCGCCTCAGCGTTTTCCGGGACCTTTGTGAAGTAATCGGGGGATATGCCTTCAGGGATTACCTTTTTTGGACCATACCACGGATAAAGCTTGACCGCACACTTTGTAAAGACGCCAAGCCCCCCAAAAGTCCCGGCAAACCCACGCATCACCCCCCGGAGTGAGAAGCCTGGGCCATCGCCGGAAAAGTATTCTCCTGAGGCCTCGAAGGAACCCAGCTGGGCAATGGTGCCGTCAGGTAAGACCCACTCGACGCCCAGCACGTTGCGGTCCGAGAAACCCATGGAGATGCCGTCCATTCCCTGGCCCATCACCGAGGTGGCAGATGCCAAAATAGATGTCTGTCCCCCTGCTCCAGTAATATGGGTGTTCAGGCCCACCTTCATGGCCTCCGTCTGTAACTGGTTGCCGGTTACATAAGGCTCAATAACTGCATACATGTTTTTTCTGTCTATCTTGATGAGCCGATCCAGTCGGCGGAGGTCAATCTGGACGACAAAGTCCGGTTTGGTGGGGGCGCCCCACATGCCGAAGCCGGTGCTAAATGCCTTATACTGACAGCCAATGCGATTGCACACCCTGACCACCTCGGCAACTTCTTCCGTGTTTGCCGGCAGTACAACCGCAAGCGGGCGCTCCATATAATTAGTGCCTGTGGTCAATTCCGCAATGTACTGCCAGGTATAGGTATCAAGAATTTGCGGGTCGTCTTTGACCCATCGAGCCCCGACCACCTCACTCAATTCAGCCATGGCTTTTTTGCGGAGTTTATCTGTCTCCATTTTGAGCCTCCTTTACCCTCTCACCGACTCGGCGAGGAGGTCGATCACGTTTTTTACCGGAATGCCCACCTGCCCGGCCGCATAGCCGAGGTTGGTATCGCAGTTGGGACAGGCCGTGGCCACGAGCTCGGCCCCAACCGCCTTCGCCTCTTCCATCCTGTGCAAGGCAGTATTATTGACGAACTCCTCAAAGCCCGCGGTATACGCCATTCCTTCGCCGCCGCAGCAGAAGGCATGCTCGCGTTTCCTGTAAAACTCAATCTGTTCCACCCCAGGGATGGAATTAATAATGCGCCGGGGCGGCTCATAGCAGCCTTTTGTTCCCCGGTTTACTGGGCGAGGTGGATCATAAATGACGAGCTGCTGCAAGACCTTTTTTTTCTCCCCTTCCCAATACCTGAAAGGCTCCGACAGTCGACCCAGGCTGCATGGGTCGTGATATGCCACGCGGGCGGTAAGCCTTTTGCGGGGCCTGAGCTTCCCTTTCCTTATGATTTCGTCTAGGACTTCGACCGCATGGACAACCCTTATGCCACTGATATCTATGACTTTGGGTATGTGCGCCCTAATCGCATTAAAATCAAGTGCATCTGAGCAAATTACGGTCTTGGCACCTGAATTCTTGATCGCCTTTGCGACCTCCAAGGCCTGTTTGTCGAACAGATCCTGGTCTCCTATATCCAGGGCCTGCCTCCCTGTGCTGGGTTCTTCGTCGCCCAGAAGTCCAAATTCTACGCCACCTATCCTCAGCAGCTCCACAAGGTTTAGCAGCGTTTGTCGGCGTTCCTTAAGCAGGGCGTAACGATCGCCTATGAAGAGGAGATTGCTTTTCCCGTTCATAGCGGGTGAGAGCCCTGCCTCTTTGAGCCAGTCGCCCTTGGCGCCGTTCTCAAACATGGGGTGGCCTACCTCTTTTATCCTGTCGAGGACCCTTTTGTGGCCGGGAAGTGGACCGGCACGCCTAAAAGACTCTGCGCGTAGCGCGTAAAGCCCTTCAAGGACCTCGATGTCTGTTGAAAATTTACATGCCATGTCACACCCGCCACAGAGCGTACACTGAAAGATCGCATCACGCGCCTCATCGGTTATTGTATCCACACGATTATTGATCAGGCTCATGGTCATTATCAGCCGGCCGCCACCAGAGTGGCTGTGAAATTTATACTCGCGTATAGAAGGACAGATGTCCGAAAATTCCTTTGATTCAACAACAGCCAGGGGAGGAAATTTGCAGAGTGAACACCTGACGCACTTTGCATTAAATACGAGAAGGTCCTGTATGGTTCTGTGTCTAAGCATTAGGTTCACCTCCAAGCATCAACCTGCCCGGCGCAAGGATATGGTCCGGGTCAAATATGTCCTTTATTTTTTGGAAGATTTTATGGGTCGATTGGGCCTTGCTCATTGCCGGCGCGGCCCAGTTACCGTGAGGTCTGGAAAAGAAGGCGCCATACTCGACCAGGGGTGCGGCTACCTTCTGGCAGAAATCGTGGACCTTTTTCAGGTCGTCAGGCCTGCCGGGGTCCGCGGCCACAATGAACTCCAAATGGCAGCATCTGCCACCAATCTGAGGTTGCAGGTACCGACCGATCATTTCAGTGTCAAGGCCTTCTTCATTAGCAAGCTCGTCAAACTTGGTAATGTAAAAGGCCGCCTTATCCATGGTAGTCTGGAAATAGACTGAGCGGTGAGTGCCGAGCGGGCGGTCCTTCCAATGGAATTCATTGTCATATCCACTACTCGGGTCCTCGAGCATCTTGAGCATCTCATCTGCGGACATAATCGGTGGTTCCTTTTGCATGATTCCCTGGAGTTTTGATTCCTTCTCCGATTCGCGGGCCAGATAGTCCATACGCTCCTGGGGAAAATGTTCGATCCCTGAGACAGAATAGATCATGTTCCAGGGGCTCGACGCCTTTCTGGCCATCTCGCGGTTTCCTGCATCCTTTGTAACCATGTTGACCAGGGCGTTTCTGTCAACTATGAAATGGATATCAGTGAGCTTGCGGTAGAACTGGCGATAGGCGGTTTCCACTAATGGCCCTATCGAATCTGCTCCTGCAAGGAACAGTCTTTGCTTCATGGGCAAGACTTCACATTTGGCAGAGCACCAAGTTGCAAGGGCGATACCACCCTGGGAGCCCTGGATGATCTTCATCCAGTCCTGATGTCCAGGACCCATGGGGCCCTTTTGAAATTCTCCTCCCTCCCATTGCTCCTCTATTGTTCCAGGACCTGCGGCCGAACCGGTACGAAACAGATCACCTGTGCCATACACTGCCTCCAGACACAACAGGGGATCTGAGATGTCCCATTGGTATCCGGGGTAAATTATGGGCTCACGATCCAGGTACGCGGCGAGGACGGACTTTCCCTTGCGGGGCATTAAAGGGAGCATCATGCGTAGCTTGTTGGTCCTGACAGGCGCCGCAAGTCTTTCGAATGTGACCCCCGCCTCAAAGATAGCCACGCGGTTTCGTCGATTAATGTTGGTTATTTTGTTAAGGTTCGAGAGATCAACAATGAATGCATTTTCTGGCGTCCCCATGGAGGCGTGGTAGTGGGGAGGGCTCGAACTAACTGGCAATAGCGGGCGGTTATTTCTTCTGGCCCATTTTACCGTGGAGATTAGCATGTCTGCATCCTTGATATTCACAACGCCCAACGGTGGTTTGTCTTCTGGTAGGACATAAGACATTCTTATCTCTTCATCATCGACAAGACATTCAGGCGGAATCTCTTTCTCCAGATCACACCAAAGCGTGGTTTGTGTCATCTTTGTCTTTTCTCCCTTCCCGGCGAAAGGCCGGTGAACTTGGGTTGTTTTATTTCAAAATGAAACGAAACATCATTTCCAGGATAGATAAAATATACCAAAAATAAGCGAGTTAATCATTAAAATGTAATCTAGACTCATATTGAGCCGCTGTCAATAAAAAATTGACAAAACTGTTCTACCCTGAGCGTAGGCCTTCGGGGGATCATTTGCTAATGATTTGGTTATGAGACTGGGCGTCTATAAATAGGGTAAGATGGTAAATTTAAAAAAAATATCTTTGAGGTGAAGAAAAGCAAAAAAGTGTTACTAAAAAGATATTTTGTGAAGGATTTGTGTGGTGGCACACAGAGGAACCCTTTAGGATACCACGATCTATCGGCTCGATGTGAGCCTATATGCAAATTTCGCCCTTATATTTAACCTTGAAACACGCAGGGAGTCTGGAAATGGCGGGAAAGGGGCCGCTTTTCGGATTGCCCTCATGACCTCTTTATCGAGGATGTAATCGGATGAATGCCTCAGTATCCTCACTCCGTTCAGGTGCCCATTGCTGTCCAGGCTGAATAGGGCCAGGACCTCTCCCTCGACGAGGTTTTCCCAGGCCCTCTTGGGATATATCCATTGAGACATTAACCTGTTCTTAATGACGCCTGCATAGGAGCTGTACCGTTTGTCTTTCGTGTCCAGCGATATGGTATCTTCTGCAACAGCAAGGTGTGTTTTAGAAAATGATTTCGGCGCTGAAAAATCCGAGGTTTTCTTTTCGTTATCGTCTGAGGAATTGAGGGCGGGACGGATCAATTCGACTCGATATGTACGTAAAGGCCGGGTCCAGCTCATAGGGAAGGCCTTCTGGATTGCCAAGAGGACACACACATGGAACAAAAGAGAGATGATCAAACTGAGCTTCATGGCTAGCCGTATGTCCGGGTAGCTGGAGGTTCTACTTACGTGTCTGTCGGTTTTCAGGACCATTGACCCACCATTCTGTCTCTTTGTCAAACCACCAATCTGTGCTCTCAGTAGTCAGTATCTTTTGTGCCATTTTTTTGGCATTTTCCGTTATAAGTCTTTTTACGGCAAAGGACAGCCAGTCTCTAGGATTTGGGTTACCGAAATCCAGTTGCTCCTTCAATTCCAAAATTAGGTCAAGTTGGTCGGCATCCCTTGAAAGATGAGCCTCAAGGGTGTCGCCCTCGTTGAATTCATGGGTCAGTGCCCTAATTTCATCGCCAAAATCCAGCCCTTGTACTTGATCTAAAATGGCCTTTTCCTCATCCGATTTGACATACTTTTTGTTCACATAATTGTGGTCACCGGTCCTGGCCTCGGGAAGATCGTGGAAGAGGCACATCATGATCACCTTATTGCGGTCCGCAGCTGGTTCATAAGATGAGAGAACGTACCCAATGACGGCTGTACGGAAGGAATGGTCGGCTACTGATTCTCCACCGGACCCAAGGAACTGGTACCCCGTGCGCGGGGCCTTTTTTAGCATGCCCACTTCAAACAGAAATTCAACGGTCCTTTTCATAATGCCCTTTGAATATGTATATGGTGTAGAAAAGTCAAGCAGGATTTAACTGGAGTGAAACTTGATTTATTTAGGCATTATGTTTAGTATTATTGTAAGCGTGATCGGCTGCGCATTACTGAGAGGGAAAGGATAATTGCCGGTCTGAAGTGGTCTTAGGCATAGCAGGGAAGTGGGTGTCGTATTTGTGGTGTGACAGCATTGAGGGAGAAATAAGGAGTCAATGAACCAGGTTCTTGATAAAATAAAAATATGTACATACCCCAATCCGGTCCTGAGGTCGCGTGCCCAACCAATTGAAAATATAGATGGACAGGTCCAGGGCCTGGTTGACAATATGATAGAGATTATGTACTCAGCGCCGGGCATCGGTCTGGCCGCTAATCAGGTGGGCGAGCTGAGACGTGTTATTGTTTTCGATTGGGATCCAGGCAAGGAGGGAAAAAACCCGGGTGTGTTAATCAACCCTGAAATAGTCTTGGGTGAGGGAGAGATTACCCGTGAGGAGGCATGCCTGAGCGTCATTGACTTTTCCGCCGAAGTTACCCGTAAGGCCAATGTCAAGGTTCGCGGGGTAAATCGACATGGCAGACCCATGGATATTGAAGTTGAGGGTTTGCGGGCTGTTTGCCTCCAGCATGAGATTGATCATCTAAATGGGGTCCTATATATCGATCATATTAGCAGTCTGAAGAGGGCGTTGTATAAGAAAAAACTTAAAAAGATGTTAAGGAACAGGTGAAATACTTTAGATGTTTGAAAATGCCATTCACCTGAAATAGAGCGATTTATTTTGAAAAGGGCTAAACTGTTACGAAGAGGTGAATTCTAAAGGAGTCATGGAAGGTCACCACAGAAGAGACATTCCGGCCAGGCCCAGGATCATTTTTATGGGCACGCCGGCATTTGCTGCGCCTTCATTGAAGGCCCTCGTTGAACATGGCCACAATGTTGAGTGCGTGGTGACGCAACCAGACAGGCCAAAGGGAAGGGGGAGAAAGTTCATCCCATCCCCGGTAAAGCATGCGGCTAATGAATTTGGGGTTGAGGTCCTTCAGCCCGAGGAGGCATCGGACCATGAGTTTTGTCAGCTAATAACTGATAGGGCTCCAGACATCCTGATAGTTGTGGCATTTGGTCAGGTTTTGAAAAAATGCCTCCTTGAGATCCCCTGGTGGGGGGCGCTCAATATCCATGCCTCCCTCTTGCCCAAGTACAGAGGCGCCGCCCCGATCCACTGGGCCATCTTAAACAATGAAACAGTGACCGGACTCACGGCAATGCGGATGGATGAAGGGCTTGACACCGGACCTATTTTGCTACAAGAGGAGGTCTCGATTCTCCCTGATGAGACAGCGGGCCAGCTTCATGACAGGCTTGCTTTACTGTCTGGTGGTTTTCTCATCAAGACATTGGAGGGCATAGTGGAGAATCGTTTGAATGGTAGGCCCCAGGACTCCCAGATGGCCACATATGCACCAAAGATTAATAGGCGCATGGCCCTTGTAAAATGGGACCAACCTGTTCCTGTAGTATCCGCTATTATCAAGGCTCTCGATCCCTGGCCCGGTGCCTTTACCACGCTCGGAGGAAAGGAGATCAAACTGTTTTCACCCCATGTAGTGAGTGAAGATCGGCCAGATGGAGTTCCGGGAAGGGTTACAGGGCAGTCCTCAGGGGGTATCTACATCGAAACGGGTAGGGGCGTCATAGAAGTCAGGGAGTTACAGCTCTCTGGTAAGAAGAGACTCCCTGCCGGCGATTTTTTGAGGGGCTTTCCCTTGGATGACGGAACCATACTGGGGAAATGAGTGGCAAATGACCCCGAGGGATCTGGCACTAAGAGCGCTAAATAGTCAGGACCGAGGCGCCGTTCTTGCGGATCGATACCTTGAAAGGGCCTTCAGCCAAGGTCTGCATCTGGATGAACGAGATCGAGCGTTTACGGTTAACCTTGTTCAAGGAGTTTTTAGGTGGCGGCTTCGACTTGACTGGATGATTAAACTGCACGTCCACTTTCCCTTCAAGAAGATTGAGCCCCCTATTCTGAATATCCTTCGTATTGCCCTTTACCAGATATGCCTTATGGATAGAGTGCCGGAGCCTGCGGCCGTCAATGAGGCCGTGAAGCAGGCAAAGTCAATAGGTCACTCCCAGCTGGCAGGGTTTGTCAACGGCATTCTCAGAGATATCTGCCGTGAGAAGGAGCGGATTGTATTTCCTGATAAAGTTAATAATAGAGTCCAATATCTGTCTGTCTATTATTCTTACCCCCTATGGCTGGTCAAGATGTGGATCAGGGAGATAGGAATCGACAATACAGAGCGCCTCCTTGAGGCCGGGAACCGCATCTCGCGTCTTGTTCTGAGGGCCAATGTGTTAAAGACAGACCCCACGACCCTGATCACGCGTTTGAGAGAGGAGGGTGTAAAAGGAGTACGCGCTGGTCGTGCACCTGAGGGAATAGAAATGGAGGGGGTCAAAGGGGGTGTGAACAGGCTAAGGGCCTTTGAGGAAGGACTGTTTCAGGTCCAGGGTGAGGCAGCACAGGTCTGTAGCCATCTGCTTCATCCAGGATCGGGGCAGTCTGTACTTGACCTGTGTGCGGGTTTAGGAGGAAAGTCTACCCATTTGGCCGAGCTAATGGGTAATAGGGGATTGATTCTGGCCCTTGACATCAGTCTGGCCAGACTGGTAAGGCTTGGCCAGAATTCACGCCGCCTGGGAATCAACTGTATCCAGCCAGTTATTGCGGATACAGGGGAGGGCCTTTCCCGGATGCTGCATTATCCCTTTGATATGATTTTGGTCGACGGCCCTTGTTCCGGTTTGGGCACCATTTCCAGGCATCCGGACATAAAGTGGGCCAGGAATGAAACGGACATAAAAAGACTGGCACATTTACAGAGGCAGATCCTTGAAGAATCACCGCCCCTTTTAAGGAGCGGGGGCAAGATGCTTTATGTCACATGTACTATCTCAAAGAAAGAGAATGAGGAAGTAGTCGGTGACTTTTTGGAAAAAAATAGGGGCATGTTGCTTGAAGATCTGAGAGATTATGTTCCCGAATGGGGCATGGATTTGATTGATCGTCAAGGTTTTTTGAGGACCTTTCCGCATGTCCACGGGATGGACGGCTTTTTCGGTGCCCTATTCAGGAAGGCATAGTGGATTAAGGCGGTGGCTGTAAACAGCACATACAGATTAGTTGAATTGATTGATCTGCTCGCAAGTGAAAATGGTTTGGTCATCGGAAAAAATGGAGGAAAAAGATATGGGAAAAATAGCGCCTTCGATTCTTTCGGCAGATTTTACCCGCTTAGGTGAAGAGATAAGGGCCGTTCAAGAGGCGGGTGCCGATTACATTCACATTGATGTAATGGACGGTCACTTTGTCCCAAACATAACGATCGGCCCCATGATTGTTAAGGCAGCCCGGCGTGTTACGGAATTGCCTCTGGACGTGCACCTGATGATATCGGATCCCGACGTCTTTATTGATGCGTTTGCCGAGGCAGGGGCGGATATTATAACGGTCCATGCCGAGGCCTCGAAACATCTTCACAGGACAGTCTCATGCATAAGAGACAAGGGGCTGAGGCCGGGTGTGTCTTTGAATCCAGCCACCCCCTTGAAGGCCTTGAAATACATCCTTGAAGACCTTGACATGGTCCAGTTGATGACAGTCAACCCTGGTTTTGAGGGCCAGAAGTTTATCCCTGGGATCATACCAAAGATAAGGAAACTGAGAGAGAAAATCGATAAAAAGGGTCTGGAGGTGGAGATTGAGGTTGATGGTGGAATAGGCCCGGATACAATACAAATGGTATCATCGGCCGGTGCCGAGGTCTTTGTTGCGGGTTCGGCCATTTTTTATAGTGGAGATTATGCAAAAACCATAAGGGTGATGCGTGAGAGGATGTTTGTTATGGGTTAGAACTCGAAACGTACCTCGAAGATGGCGGTAGACTTATCTACCTCGATCATGGTTGTAAAGTTCGCATCTTCATTCATGAGCCTGTAGGCATTAAGGAAGGTCTTTGCTATTGCCATGGACAGCATCAACTCCTTGCTGCAGCCCGTTTCAGTCCGTATGATATTTTGATCACACATTGCGTGGTCTGGGAAGATAAACGTGGCCACCAGGGTATTTGCGAGAAAATCCATGCCGCTGAAGAAGACCAGTGCCTTGTTGAATGCCGTGGGATCGTCTCTATAAGACTGCAGGGCATAATCAAAAACAAATCCCTCCATCCTTTCACCGCCGAGGGCGTAAGGCAGTTTTGACTCTTTGGGGATACTGTTAAAGGTGGCCAGCCCTGCAAAGAATTTGCCGTCCTTCCGAGTAAAAAAACTAATCTTTTGAGATTTGGCCCCAACCGCATCTGCCACTACCTCGTGGCCCATTTCGTGGAGCGATAAGTTCGTCATGTAGGCAGCCCCCATGGCGGTTGCGTCCTTGGCAGCCCCAATAAAATCAAAGGCGCGGGCATACTCTGCCTCGGGCATGAAAAACAGCGCCCCGATCACCCCGGTCAGTACAATTGTAAAACGAAGCCGTTGCATGATCTTGACTGACATTCTCCCGTGCTCCTTTCTAAGATCCCTTTTATGGAAGTGAGTTATGTTCGGTCTCCCTCCTGCGCTATTCCCTTTGTGCAATGGAGGTGCCGTCTTGAACAGCCCGCCTTGTTTTTGGGTAACAGTCCATAAAAACCAGTATCCATATCAATAAGATATGGTTTTTACCTTAGGGTAAGGGGAGGGTTTTCCGTTCATGATTGGAAAGATGCGGGCTATGGGAGCCATGAAAAGGGCCGGTTTATGTTCAAAATACAATTTTTTATGGGGAAAGGTTTACTATTTGTCACGCCAAGTTGCTGATAATTCGAAATAGTTTGAGGTAGATCTGTAGTGCCCAAAAAAAGACATGAATCAGATGATGCCTCTAAAAATTTTTTGTTTTTTTCTATATATTGTGTTTTTTTTTCTTGACACACAATATATCCGTGTGTAAAGTAACATAAATATTTTTTGATCAGTATCAACGAATAAAGGTTAGGGAAAGGAGGAAGTGTTATGATAAAGAAAAAATTTTCTAAATCGGGTCATTCATGTCGGGTCACCTTTGAACTGCCTTCGGAGGTGAGGGCGAACAGTGTCTCACTTTGTGGCGATTTCAATGAATGGAGCCGTGACACCCATGTCATGAAGCCTCGAAAAGATGGGGCTTTCAGCGCGACCATCTCCCTTGAGGCCGGTCGACCTTACCGGTTTAGGTATCTGTTGGATGGTGCGCGCTGGGAGAACGACTGGTCCGCGGATGCCTATGTGCCAAATGATTTTGGTACCGAAGATTCCCTGGTAAATATATAAGAATTGCGAGAGAAGTGGGTGTGATCCGCATTCATGACATGAGGCTTCACTTGATGGGCGCTCGCCTTTATGCGGCTCAAACTTACGGGGCCTGTGATTAGGCGGGTGGATAAGACATGGGATAAAAGGGGAAGTTGAAGGGAAAAAAATGGATAGGAAAGAGAGCATCCTCATCATTGATGAGGATGAGAATACCCGAAGAAGCCTCAGTTATATCTTTGCGGAGAAAGGCTATGAAACCGACATGGCCTGGACGGGCCAGGAGGCCTTAAAGAAGGCAGAGGGAAGGTTTTTCAACGTGGCCCTTCTGGAGACCAATCTGCCTGACATGGAGGGCCTTGAGTTGTTGCCCCGCCTGAAGAAGATGCACCCCGACATGATGGAAATTCTGGTCTCTGGCCATGACTCTCACGAGGCCATAAGGGATGGACCCCCTGAAACGCCGTCGGCCTACATCACCAAACCCCTAAATATGGACGAGGTGTTGGATACGGTACGACATGTCCTTGAAAAACAGCGCCTCATGATAGAGAAGAGATTGACAAATGAGGCGCTGCAGAGGGCGCATGACGAATTTGAGCGAAGGATTACTGAGCGTACTGCTGAACTAGTCAGTACAAACGAACGTCTCCAGAGGGAGATAAAAGAGCTCAAGAGGTTGGCGAAGGCCCTTTCCCAAAAAGAGAAGTTAAGGACATTGGGTGCCATTGCCGCGGAAGTTGCGCATGAGATTCGAAATCCACTGGTCTCTATTGGAGGTTTTGCCCGACGTCTCCAGAGAAAGGTGCCTGATTTACCTGAGTGTGACATCATTTTGAGCGAATCACAGCGGCTGGAGAGGATCCTTTCAAGGATAAGCGATTACCTCAAACCAGTTGAAATGCGTCCCCAGGAATGCTCCATCAACAATACTATCAAAAAATGCGTCAATCTGCTGTCCTCCGAAATTAAACAGGGCCGAGTAAGATTTCGGCTGGACCTGGCCACGGATCTTTCTCGTCTATTCTTAGATCCGAATATCTTGTCCCAGGTTTTCATCAATCTTATCCGTAATACCGTGAGGGACATTGACAAAGGAGGTGCCCTCATTATCAACACATTTGAAAGTGAGCAAGACATATATGTTGAGTTCAAAAATCAGGCCCCCAGGACCAAGCTTAAGGACCCTGAGGCCCTGTTTATGCCCTTTTCTGAAGGCGGGCATAGCATAGGGCTACCGTTTTGCCACCGGATAATCAAAGATATGGGAGGCCTTCTCTTTTTTGCGCAAGACAGGGGTCTTATGACCTTTACCGTTTCCCTGCCAAAAACACTCCAACCTGCATAGCAAAAGTATGGCATGAGCCGACCAGGCCCTTTAATTAGGGCCAGAAAGCCGGGCCCTCTGGACTTGGATTCTTTACTCTTTGGTCGTTACCCTCTCCTGATATGTCTCCTGGATTGCCTGGATAAGAGAAGTAAGGATTGCGTTTGCAGGGGCGGGAATACCTAAGGCCTCGCCTTCCCTGACAATGGCCCCGTTTATAAAGGCAACCTCTGTCACCCTCTGCTTAAGAACGTCCTGAAGCATAGAGGCGATATTTCCAGCCGTTGCCCTGCACACTTCAGTTACGCGCTCAAGCGGGCTTGGGTAGGGAAGGCTGATGCCCTTGGCGTGAGCCACGGCAACGGCCTCGTGGACTACTTTTTCCATGATCATTCTCGAACCCTTTATTTCAGGCAGCCGGCCATTTTTTAGCCTCGTAATGGCGGTTAACGCATTGATGCCGACGTTGATAATCAGCTTGCCCCAGATAAGGTCATTGACATTTTCTGCGGCTCGAGTCTCAAAACCGGCCGAGGTGAAGGAAGAAACGATGTCTGCTACAGGACTATCCGGGGAATTTTCAGGGCCGATTGCCGTCTGGCCCTGACCTGCATGAATGATCCGGCCCGGGCCTAAGAGGGTAGCACCTTCTGCTGTGACGCCCCCCAGGACCCTGTCATTTCCAAATATCTCCTGCAATACCTCCAGGTTTCCCATGCCATTTTGCAAGGTAAGGACCCTTGTATTTTTGTCGAGCCAGGGCTTGACGGCACTGGCCGCCTCTCGAGTCTGGTTGGCCTTGACGCAGACAAGGACCACATCCGGTATGTCGAGGACTTTTCCTGTCACTGCAGGAACACGGACGCTGTACTTACCTGTAACGCCTTCGACGCTTATGCCGTGCTCATTAAGATGATCGGCCCTATCCTGCCTATGATCAAGCAAGGTAACATGATGGTCGGCCTTTGCCAGACGCGCCGCAAAAAGGCATCCCATGGCACCAGGCCCTATGATCAAAAAATTCATGACAAGTCTCCCGTTATCTTGGCTTTTTTAAAAACATTCTGGATGCGCAGGATTCCAGTGCCTCTATATCTTTTTGGCCTCTTCGGCCTTCATAGTAAAGCTGTGTTCGGGCCCTGGAAAGGTGCCTCTTTCCACCTCCACCTTGAATTGGGTGAGGGCGTCTTTTATTTTGGGTGCCAGGTTGATATACTGCTTTACGAATTTTGGCGTGAATCGCTCAAAGAGGCCAACAAGGTCATGATACACGAGGACCTGTCCATCGCAGTCTTTACCCGCCCCAATCCCTATGGTCGGGATGTCTAATTCTTTTGTGATCTTCTCGGCCAGTAGATCAGGTATGCATTCCATAACAATCATAAATGCCCCCGCCTCCTCGAGCTCTTTGGCAGACCTTACAAGCTGCCCCGCGCTCTCTGCATCTTTCCCTTGAACCTTAAACCCGCTCAACTTGGTGGCGGTCTGAGGGGTTAGACCTATGTGGGCGCATACCGGGATGCCTGCATCGACAATGGCCTTAACCACTTGTGCCATTTCGGTCCCGCCCTCCAGTTTTACGCCTTCACACCCGGCATCCTTTATAAATCGGCCGGCATTTTCTATGGCCTTCTCTACGCTTATTTGATAAGCCATAAAGGGCATATCTCCAATCACGAAGCTATGTTTTGCCCCCCTGCAGACCGCCTTGCTATGGTGGATCATCTCGTCCATGGTAACAGGAACAGTAGACTCATAACCTAGCATAACCATACCCAAGGAATCTCCGACAAGTATCGTGTCGATCCCGGCCTGATCCACCAGGCTGGCCGTTGGAAAATCATAGGCCGTCATCATTGTGATCTTTTTGCCACTTTCTTTTTTTTGTAGTAAATCAGCTATAGTGATCTTCTTTTTGTCCATGTTATCCTCCATAGAAATAAAAAGAGGCCCTTGGATGGGA
>Ga0307425_1000529_pt1 | contig 24097 bp, 20 predicted proteins | sample SalMarWE160330MG_FD_202152 | JGI IMG/M metagenome (GOLD analysis project Ga0307425, IMG submission 202152) | Salt marsh sediment microbial communities from the Plum Island Ecosystem LTER, Massachusetts, United States - WE1603-30 | ecosystem: Environmental > Aquatic > Marine > Intertidal zone >...
ACGATCGACGAGCGCATGGACCAGAGCCTGATGGGGCGAAGCTCGAGCCCGATCACGAACAGCAGCATCACCACGCCGAGCTCACCGAGATAAAGGAGCGATTCCACGTCATCCAGGCCATAGAGAGGCCCGAGCACCGAAGGCCCGATGATGACGCCGGCGGCGAGATAGCCGAGCACCGAGCCCACGCGCAGCAAGCGGCCAAGCGGGGCGGCAATCGCGGCTGCGGCAAGAAACACCGCCACATGAATCAGTTCGGCCGGGACCATGGTCGTCCTTTCGCCTATTCGCTTCTGGGTAGCACGCAAGGACCAAACCCACTAGCTGGGAGCCCGCGGCACTCAGTCCTGACCTGCGTTCCCCCCTCACCTATGCTAGGGAGTGGCCGCGATGAGGCCGCAAGACACGTCACCCAAACCGAGCTTTGCCGAAGCGCTGGCGCTGTGGGCCAAGATCGGTGTCCTCTCCTTCGGCGGTCCGGCCGGCCAGATCGCGCTGATGCATCGCTTGCTCGTCGACGAGCGGCGCTGGATGACAGAACAGCGCTTCTTGCATGCTCTGAACTTTTGCATGCTTCTGCCGGGTCCTGAGGCGATGCAGCTTGCCACTTATGCCGGCTGGCGGCTTCACGGCACGCTTGGCGGTCTTGCCGCCGGCCTTCTGTTCGTTCTGCCGGGCGCGTTCGTGGTGCTCGCGCTCAGCATCGCCTATGCCCATTTCGGCCAAGTGCCGCTGGTCGAAGCGGCGTTCCTCGGCGTCAAGGCCGCGGTCCTCGTGATCGTGGTCGAGGCGCTTGTCAAGGTTGCAAGACGCGCCTTACGCGGTCCTTACGACCTCGCCATCGCCGGAGCAGCCTTCATTGCCATTTTCTTTTTTGCCGCGCCCTTCCCGCTCATCATCGCGGCCGCCGCTGCAATCGGCGTTCTGCTGGCACTGTCCTCGCCTCCTCTTGCGCCTGCGTCCTCGATAAACCTTGAACCGGTTCCTCTGTCGCGAACGCTGAAAACCGCCGGCCTTTGGCTTGCGATCTGGATCTTGCCTTTGCTTGTTCTGGCCGCCTATTTCGGCCGCGATCATGTCACCACCGACATCGCGCTGTTCTTCTCGAAGCTCGCGGTTGTGACCTTCGGCGGTGCTTACTCGGTCCTCGCCTACATGGCGCAACAAGCGGTGGAGAACCATGGCTGGCTGAGCGCCGGCGAAATGCTTGACGGGCTCGGTCTCGCCGAGACCACGCCCGGCCCGCTCATTCTCGTGACGGAGTTCGTGGGATTCCTCGGAGGCTTCCGCCATGGCGGCGAGCCGAAGCTCGCCCTCGGTCTGCTCGGTGCAGCCGTTACGCTGTGGGCAACCTTCGCGCCCTGCTTCCTTTGGATCTTCACCGGCGCGCCCTATGTCGAACGCTTAAGCGCAAACCCACGCCTTGCCGGGGCTTTGGCCGGCGTCACGGCGGCGGTGGTCGGCGTCATTCTCAACTTGAGCCTGTGGTTCGCGCTTCACGTCATCTTTGGCACCGTGACTGCCGTACGGCATGGCCCGGTGCTGCTATGGACGCCTGATTTGGCGAGCCTCAACGTCGAGACCTTGCTGCTGGCGCTCCTCGCCTCGATCCTTCTGTTCGGATTTCGCCTCGGCATCCTGAGCACGCTCGCGATCGCCGCGGCCGCGGCACTAGCTTGGGCGCAGCTGGCCGTCTGACGCAGTCTCGATGAAAGAATCGAGATCCTAGTCGCGCGGGACCCAGAGATTGACGAAGGGCGCCCTCACCCAAGTGCCCCGCCGCCCGCTATAGACCCGGGCAAAGGGTGCGGCGACCCATGTGTCACGGCGCGTATCCACTTCGGCGAAAGGCGCACGCACATAGGCGCCGTTGCGGCGGCGCCACCGGCGCTTGTAGTAGTCCGCCTTCTGCACCATTGCGGTACCCGCCTCAGGAACGGCGATGACGCCGGGAGCAGCCGAACCAGGCGCGGGCGCACCGATCATAAAGACAAAGCCTGTGGCCACGAGAGCGAGAGTTGTACTTCGAATGTTCATCATGTCTCCTTAACCAGTCCCCGCGCGAGCAATCTCATTGTCGTCTTTGCGAATGTGTTGCCAGTAACGTAAGCGCGAATTCGAGCCAGTCAACACTTGACACGGCGATAAAAATCTTGCGCCGCATCGCGGCCGACTTCGATATTGCTCAGTTCTTCTTCACGATGCAGGCGCCGCCCTCGGCGCGCAAACGCGTACACAGCGTGCTCGCGTCTTTGCGGCTGTCGGCGCCGATCTGCACTACATACATGGCACGGCGTCCGCGGCTCAAGTTCCGCACCGGCAGGACGAAGGGCTCGCGATCGCCGAGCAGCGCCGCGTGCGCCTGCTTAAGCCGGCCGAACCTGCCGAGTGCGCTGGCCTTCGAAAAAGAGGTCGATACGTAAACACCCCACGGGCGCCAAGCGCCGCTCGCCGTGAGCGGTTCGGTCTCATACACCGCGCGCACCACGAGTGGCGCAAGCGCGCGGCAGGACTCCTGAACCTCTACCCCCGCCGTTTGGAGCTGTTCGGGCAATGCAGTGTCTTCGAGCTTCCATTCCGAGGCCGCGCGTCCGGTGATGAACCGCACATAGTTCAGCGTCTCCCATGGCAGTTGGCTCGTTCCCGAGAGCCACGACCGCACGCGCTCGGCCCCGGCATTATAGGCCGCGGCCGCGAGGCCAAAATTGCCGAACTCGCGGCGAAGATCGGCCAACAGGCTCGCCGAATGGACGATCGCCGATCTGGGCTCGAACGGATCGTCGAGCCCGCGCTCTTCGGCCGTGCCCGGCATGAATTGCGCGATCCCTTGCGCACCTTTAGGGCTCACGGCGCGCGGATTGAAACGGCTCTCCTTCCAGATCAAGCGCACGAACGGCATCGGCGGTAGCCCCCGCGCCTCGGCCTGTTGCTGCATGATCGGACAGACGATGTCGACAAAGGGTTTGCGCCCGGCAAGCGCGATGCCGGCTTCCTTCAGGCCTGCTTCGACGCGGGAAGCGGACTCTTCAGCGGCGCTCAGCGGCGCCGGGGCAATGAGACATCCGGCCGCTAACAGCGCCGCGGCTGCGCCAATTCGCTTTTTCGAATGTGTTCGCGTCATTGCACCCACGCCGAACAAGGTGCCGCCGGCCCGCGCGAGCCGGACTAAAGCGCTATCAGGATAACGCCGATCACGGCGGCGATAAGGCCTGCGATCTTTTGCCAAGCCATCGGCTCGCCGAGGAAGAGAACCCCGAGCAGAGACCCGCCTACGATAAACATGCCGTAGATCGGCACCACGACATTGGCGGGTCCGAGAGACAGCGCGTGAAACAGAGCACTTACGGCGACGGTCAAGGCGATACCGCCGGCGATTGCCCAGAGCAGCGGAGGCGTTTCAAGCTCGAACAGGAGCGGCTTGAGCTCGCCGCGCAGCGCAACGACGGCGATGGCGACGATGGCAACGATCGAGGTGGTGACGGCCAGCACCATGTAAACCGAGGCCGAGCCCGACCGCTCGGCGAGCTTGACGAACAAGGTCATGAAGGAATAGCCGGCCATGCCGAGCAAGGCCCACAGCACATAGGATTGAACCATTGCCGCCCTCCCCGGGAGGTGCAAAACGCGCTCCGCGCGGGCAATGGTCGGCGATTCGCCGGGCGATGACCAGTTCTCGATCAGGCCGAGACCCGGCCGCAGACCGAGGCTCGCATTACTCCGCGGCGTCGGGCGCGCCGACATAAAGCTTCCAGCCGGCGGCGCGGAACTTCTCGCTCATCTCTTCCATGCCCTTTTCCTTCTCGGCGAGCTTGGCGGCGTAATCCCGCACTTGGCGGGTGATCTCCATCGAGCAGAATTTGGGGCCGCACATCGAGCAGAAATGGGCGAGCTTCATCGACTCTTTGGGCAGCGTCTCGTCGTGGAAGCTTCTTGCCGTCTCCGGATCGAGCGAGAGATTGAACTGATCCTCCCAGCGGAAGTCGAAGCGCGCCCGCGATAGAGCGTCGTCGCGGGCGGCCGCGGCGGGGTGGCCTTTGGCCAGGTCGGCGGCATGGGCCGCAATCTTGTAAGCGATCACGCCCGCCTTGACGTCGTCGCGGTTCGGCAGTCCCAGATGCTCTTTCGGCGTGACGTAGCAAAGCATGGCGGTGCCGAACCAGCCGATCATGGCCGCGCCGATCGCGCTCGTGATGTGGTCGTAAGCCGGCGCAATATCGGTCACCAGCGGTCCGAGCGTGTAGAACGGCGCCTCGCCGCAAGCGGCGAGCTGTTTCTCCACATTGACCTTGATCTTGTGCATGGGGATATGGCCAGGCCCTTCGATCATTACCTGGCAGCCGCGATCCCAAGCCACGCGCGTCAGCTCTCCGAGCGTCTCAAGCTCGGCGAATTGCGCCGCATCGTTGGCATCGGCGATCGATCCCGGGCGAAGTCCGTCGCCAAGCGAGAACGACACGTCGTAGCGCCGCATGATCTCGCAGATCTCATCGAAGCGCTCATAGAGAAAGCTCTCCTTGTGATGGGCGAGGCACCACTTCGCCATGATCGAACCGCCGCGCGAAACGATTCCGGTGACCCGGGGCGCGGTGAGGTGGATGTAGCCGAGCCTGACCCCGGCATGAATGGTGAAATAATCCACGCCCTGCTCGGCCTGCTCGATCAGCGTGTCCTTATAGACCTCGAAGTCGAGCTTGACCGGATCGCCGCCCACTTTCTCCAGCGCCTGGTAGATCGGCACGGTGCCGATCGGCACCGGCGCATTGCGGACGATCCATTCCCGCGTGGCGTGAATATTCTGGCCGGTGGAAAGGTCCATCACCGTGTCGGCGCCCCAACGGATCGCCCACACCATCTTTTCAACTTCCTCCGCAATCGAAGACGTGACCGCCGAGTTGCCGATATTGGCGTTGATCTTGGTCAGAAAGTTCCGGCCGATGATCATCGGCTCGGATTCGGGATGATTGATATTGGCGGGGATGATGGCGCGGCCGCGCGCGACCTCGTCGCGCACAAATTCGGGCGTGACGAAAGACGGGAGGCAGGCGCCGAAGCTTTCTCCGCCGGCAAGACGCGCTTCGGCCTCCTCGGCCGCGCTCGCGCGCCCGAGGTTCTCGCGGTGCGCGACGAAGATCATTTCCTCGGTGACGATGCCGGCGCGGGCGAGCTCGAGCTGCGTCGCGGGCCGGCCGGCCTTTGCGCGGCGTTCGATCCACTCGGCTCTGAGCTGAGGCAGGCCGTGCTCGACATCGATTGCGGGCGCGGCCTCGGTGTAAGGCCCTGACGTATCGTAGAGGCGGAAGGGGGGCTCGCCTCTCTCTTGCGCGAGCGAAATCTCGTGGAAGGGAACGCGCAAATGCTCGTATCCTTCCGGCGAGGAATAGACCTTCTGGCTTCCCGGCAGCGCGCCGACGGTCACTTGCGGCGAAGTCACATCTTTCGGGGTGAGCGGTTTGTTCATCGCCATGCTCCCTGGGCTCGCGCAAGGGAGATGCCGGAGAAACGGATGCGATAAGTCCCGTCCCTTCGCCGGCATAACCCGGATCAGGTTCGAAGGGTCTCCGCCGGCTCAAGCGCGAGGTTGCGGATTCTCAGCCCCTTCCCGGGGGCTCCCCTCGGAACATGACAAGTGTAGACCGCTGGCGCCGCCTGTCAAACGGCGCCCTAAGACGCGGGCAAGCCCAACAAGGCGCCCGGTTCTATTCCGTTAGGACCGCCGCTTTCGCCGCCGCGGACGCTTGGTCTTGGCCCGGCGTGCGCGTGACACGCGCGCGCGGGACGCGGCTTTTGCCGGCGCGGCTCTTGACGGCGCCGCTCTTGTGGCGCGGCGCGGCTTTTCGGCCCACAAATCCTCGTAGCCCATGATGCAGAGGATGGCGCCGAGAACAAAGGTCACGGCAGCTCCGGCCATCACACCGCGTCCGCTCGCAACAATGTGGTCGCCAATGCTCTGCACCGCCTCCGGGAAGACCAGGAGCATGATGCCACGGAGCACGAGGAGCCAGCCGAGGATGGTGATGATCAGGCGCCAATCCGGCACCCACACATTATGTGCATTGACGATGGCCACGCCCGCGAGTAGCGCAAGAATGCCGGTCAGGAAGATCACTGCCCGGTTGGCGATGAACTCCTTCATCAGGCTCGAATAGTCGGTTTCCATCAAGAGGCCCAGCGCCATGCCGATGCCGATAATCAGCAAGACCGGTCCCATCAATCGTGAAATGTATATCGAGGTCTTCATCGTCCCCTCCCTTTTGCCGGGCCATCTTGGCCTCGTGAACGCGTGCACATTCGAGCCACGCGCCGACGCCTGACTGGTAAGCTCCTGGCCCTCCAGCCGGCCTGTTAAGGCCGTTCGGCCAGAGCCGGGGCTTGCGCCCCAACGCCGCATCTCCGGGATCAACTTTTGACGAAGCGAGGGCGGGTCTGATGACTTTGCCAGGCTCCCCTAGGCGCCCTCGAACTTCCCTCATGTTAAGCCGAACCGTTTAGAACGCAAGCCGGACGCGGGGCCAAGACGGGACGGACTCGCGAGGCCGAAGATGCGACCAAGGACCGCCCAACCAGGGTCTTAATCTTATCCAGACCATGCGGCGATTTGGCGTAGTCCTTGAGGTGGAAGGGAATTCTTGCCCCCCGGTGTCATAAGGTCTAAGCCTCGTCATGATTCTGCCGTGCTTCACCTTGTACTGCGGCCCCTGCGGTTGAACCCCAGTCCCCCCACCCCGTACCCAAGGGTCAAAAAAACTGTGAATCAAAGAGTTTCCACCACGAAACCGCCGCGCGCGGATGACAAAGCCGGCATGTACCGTTGGGTCGCGCTCTTTATTGTTTTGGCGGCAACGATCGGCGGCGTCCTTTTGTATTGGCGCCATGCCGAACTCTACCCCTCCACCGATAATGCCTATACCGGCGCCAATACCGTCCGCGTGGCGTCCCAAGTCTCGGGCCCTGTCGCCGATGTCTACGTGATCGATGACGATAAGGTCGCAGCCGGCGATCCTCTGTTCGATATCGACCCTTCGCTCTACGACGCCGCCTTACGTAACGCCCGCGCCCAATTCGATGCCGCCGCAGACGCCGCCGGGACCGCAGCCGATGCACTGAAGGCCGCAGCGACCAAGCTCGAGGAAAAGCGGGCCGCGCTTGACAGCGCCATGACCAAGTATCGCGAGGCCAAGGACGCACAAAAGGAGGACGAGCCGCCCTCGCCCGCGCTCTCCGAGGCCTTGGAGGCATGGCATAGTGCGGTAAAGGATTTTGACGACGCCCAGGCGGCGTTCGATACCGAGCAAGACAAGAAGATCACGGTCACGACCCCCACGGTAAAGCTTCGTGCGGCGTCCGCGGGCCTCGACAAGGCGATGCAGGATCGGGTGCGGACCTATGTCACCGCGCCCGGCAGCGGCTGGGTCTCCAAGATCAATCTTCGGCCGGGAAGTATCGTGCAGGCCGGAACGCCGGCCCTTGCCTTGGTCGAGGACGGCAATTGGTGGGTGGATGCGAATTTCAAGGAGACCGATCTCGGCCGCATCAAACCGGGCCAGACGGCGACCATCAGCCTCGACATGTATCCCGGCGCCGCCTTCGAGGGCGTGGTCGAGAGCATCAGCCCGGGATCGGGGGCAAGCTTCTCGGTGCTGCCGCCGGAAAACGCCACCGGCAACTGGGTCAAGGTAACCCAGCGCTTCCCGGTAAGGATCGAGATCACCAGCCCGCCGGTTCCCGACAAGCCTTTGCGTCTCGGCGCCAGCGCCACGGTCAGAATCGATACCACCGAGCCCGCCCAGAGCACGCAATGAGACGTGCCACGCGCGTTGGGCCGCCTGCCGCACCGCCCCGCAAGGTCCTGACTGGGACCGATCCCGAACACCCGCCGATCCCTCTGGTGATCGCCGTGGTCATGACTGCGGTTCTCGAAGTTCTCGACATAACGATCGTCAATGTGTCGATCCCCCACCTGCTCGGCGCGTTTGCCGTCACGACCGACCAGATCACCTGGGTTCTGACCTCTTATATCGTCGCCGCTGCGGTCGTGATGCCGCTCACCGGCTATCTCTCGAATTGGCTTGGCCGAAGGCGGCTTCTGTTCCTCTCCATCACCGGGTTCATCGTGTCGTCGGCGCTATGCGGCATGGCGTGGAACCTCGAAAGCATGGTGCTATTCCGCCTGGCCCAGGGTGTTTTCGGCGCGCCTCTGGTGCCTTTGAGTCAGGGGATTCTGCTCGACGCGTTTCCGCGCGAGAAGCACGGACAGGCGCTCGCCATTTTCGGTCTCGGCATCATGGTCGCGCCTGTGATCGGTCCGGCGCTCGGCGGCTATCTCACCGAGACCTATTCCTGGCGCATGGTGTTCTACATCAACATCCCGATCGGCCTCATCGCGCTTCTGCTTGCGGTGGGATATTTGCCCAAACGCCCCTTCGCCGACGTCAAAACCGATTGGGTGGGCATGGGACTCCTGGTGCTTGCAGTCGGCGCTCTGCAATTTGTCCTCGATCAGGGCCAGGCCCGCGACTGGTTCAATTCCAAAGTCATCGTCGCCGGTACCATCGTCTCTATCTTTGCCGGCGCGGCTTTCTTTATCCGGGGCTGGAACAGGGCCGGCAATATCATCGACCTTTCGTTGTTGAAGGATCGTAATTTCGTCGCGGGCACGCTTGCCATCACCGCCTATGGCATCAGTCTGTTCGGCTGGATGGCGATCATGCCGTTCTTTAGTCAAAGGCTCCTCGGCTACCCGGCGGCGACCGCCGGAACGTTGTTCATCCCGCGCGGCATCGTGAGCGCGATCACGTTGGCGATCACCGGCGGCATCCTGATCCGCATGTTCGACGCCCGCCATCTCGTGATCGCAGGCCTGGTGATGACCGCGATCGGCACGCTCCCGATGGCCTATTTTTCTTTGTATGTGGACTATTGGGGCATTGCCACGCCGGGTATGCTGGCGGGTATCGGGACCGGCCTGTTCTTCGTGCCGCTAACCGCCGTCGCCTTCGCCAACATTCGACAAGAACAATATGACGAGGCCTCTGGCGTCTATTCGTTGATGCGGGGCATTGGCGGTTCGGCCGGCATTGCCGTCGTGAGCTGGCTGTTCGTACGCCAGACGCAGATTCACTTCAACGAGCTGACGGCCCATATCACGCCTTATAATAGAGATGTCGTGCCCTATCTCGGCCAATACGGGCTCAGTCCACTCTCACCGGAGGCAGCACCGCTGATCGTGCATGAGATTGGCCGCCAGGCTCAGATGCTCGCCTTCAACGACATCTTCTGGTTTATCGCCATGGTGACCCTCGCCATCATTCCGCTGATCTTTTTGATGAAGCGGCCGGAAAAGGTTTCGCTGGTGCCGGCAGCCTAGCGGGCGCGGGAGACAAACGCGCAGATAGGATCAGCCCCGGAAGGTTCCGGGGTCAGATGCAAGGGCTTTCACTGTTACCAGCAGGCCTTGGCGCCAGAGGTGCAAACGTAAGGCGAGACCACCCCGGACCAGCACACCGTGTAGGAATCCGACTTTACGATGTCGGGCTTGTGGTACAGGTCTGCGGTGACAGTGTCGCGCCAATAGGGTTGGGGCTTGGCACGCATGGCGCTGACCGTGACAGCGCCCAGCCTTTTTTGCTTTTTGTAATCGGCAATCGCCTCACGTACCGCGGCTTGCGCGCGGGTGACCGCCGTTATCTGGTCGAACCCGTCGGCCGTGCCGGAAAATGCGTAACAACCTGCATTGGCTGGCGCCCCCTGGATCGTGCAGAATCCCGCCGCGATCACTGCCAGCCCTATGACGCGCATATACGACCTCATCGGTAATGCCTCCCTCAGCAAGGACCAAAGATGGTTTAAGATGATCCAGCCCGCGCCGGGGCACCAGTCTTTTGCGGCCGTATCGACAGGGTTGCGACAGGATGTAGCGATTATGCAACAGTCGTAGTCCTTTGCCTCAAAAGAAAAAAATACGCGTTTTTATGCACTTACATGGCAAAGGTCAGGGGACGAAGGAGAGCTTTCATGGCGGCGAAGCTTGTTCTCGTGACTGGAGCGTCGAGCGGTATCGGAGAAGCGACGGCCAAGCGCTACGGCGCGGACGGTGCACATGTTCTCTTGCTCGCCCGCAGCGCCGAACGGCTTGGCGCCGTCGCCGAGGCCATTCGCAAGGCCGGAGGGACCGCCACCCCCTACCTCGTCGATCTTTCCGATTCTGCCGCCATTGCTGAAACCGCCGCCCGTATCAAGCGGGAGTCCGGCCTGCCCGACATCCTCATCAACAATGCCGGCGCCGGAAAGTGGCTGCCGCTGATCGAGACCACGGCCGAACAGGCACTGCGCATGATCGAGGTGCCTTATCTTGCCGCCTTCAATCTCACCCGCGCGTTTCTTCCCGCCATGGTCGCGCGCCGGAGCGGGTCTATCGCCTTCGTCACTTCGCCCGCGTCTTACATCGCTTGGCCGGGCGCAGCGGCCTATATCGCGGCGCGGCGTGCGGTGGCGGGACTGGCCGAGACCTTGCAGAGCGAGCTTCGCGGCACGGGGCTAGCGGTAACTCTGATCGTGCTCGGCACGGTCGAGACTCCTTATTGGCAGCACAATCCTGGCAGCCGCGAGACCATGCCGGAAACCAATCCGAGGCTCTTTCCGGTTATGACGGCCGACGAGGCGGCGGGCGCGATCATTAAGGGTATCGAGGCGCGCCGCGCTTTCGTGGTGAAACCTGCAATCTATCGTGCGCTCTTCCTGCTCAACGCCCTGTTTCCACGGCTGGTGGCAAGCCAGATCCGGCGCGGGACGGGCAAGCCATCCGCCGTATCATCCTGAACATTATTGCGATTGCGCAGGCGTCCAAGGCCCTCAGGATGCGGCCTTGAGCGGCGGCCTGGCTTCGGCGGTTCCTTCGATCTGCATTATTCGCGGTTCTCCGCGCCTGACCGCCGAAGTCCCGAATTTTCCGATCAACCGCTCCATATATTTGCGGAAGCGGTAGTGCTGAATCTCAAACCGATGCCACTGCGTGTCCTTCCATTTGATGCCGTGGCCGATATCAGGGTGAGCGTGCGCTTTCAATCTGCGGAACCAAGCGGCGCGCTTGGGATTTCTGTCGCAAGCGTCAATGAAACTCGCGATCAATCGCGCCTGATAGTCGGCGATCTGCCACACGCCCCCTTCGGCCGGCTCGAACAGGCCGGACACGAAGAAATCGTCGCGTTCGCGGTGGAAGGTATGGATGAAAAGCTTCGATTTGCCCTGCTCGTCGAGAATGTGCGAGGAGTCCATGAACGGAAAGCTCGGCCTGAAGCCGGTCGCCCAAATCAGGAGATCGATCTCCTCCTCGCTTCCATCGGTGAAGATCACTTTCTTGCCATTGAGCCGCTCAATGCCCGGCTTCACCGTGATGCGCCCGTGGATGATGTGATCGAGATACGTATTGCAGGCGGTCGGATGCGCCTCGAACAGATTGTGGTCGGGCCGTTCCAGACCAAAGCGGCGATGCGGCCCCACCACGATCCGCATGCCGTATCGGTACAACAGACGCATGAGCCAGCGCGGTAACGGCACGCGGCTGGTATAGTCGACAAACAGGTCGGTCGGCTTGCCGAACACTGTTTTTGGAAAGAAGTAGTAAGTTCGGCGCATCGAATGAATGGCGTCCGCACTCTCATCGAGCGCCGCGTCAGATAGAATGTCGACCGCGGAGTTCCCTGCACCCACGACCAGCACGCGCTTGCCCTTGAGCTGATCCTTGGACTTCACGTCGTGCGAGTGCAGCATCTCGCCCTCGAACCGCCCAGGATAAGACGGGACGAACGGGTCCCAGTGATGCCCGTTGGCGACGATCAGGCCGGTATAGTGACGCGGCGCATCTTCTCCTTCGATCGTAACGTTCCAGCCATGATCGTCCGGCTCGGCGCACGACACGCGGGTATTGAATTGGATCAAAGGGTAAAGACCGAACTCCCCGGCATAGGCGCGCAGATAGGTCTGCGCCTGCTTCCGGCTGACATAGAGTGCCCACTCTTCGGGTAATGAAAAGTCGGGATAGCGCGACAGCTTCTTTGAGGAATTGAGATAGGTCGAGCCATAGACCACATGCGGGCTCTCAGGATTCCAGATGCCGCCGACATCGGAAAGCGCCTCGAAGCAGTCGAAAGGAATCCCGCGCTCGGCAAAAGTCTTGGCCACGGCAAGCCCGCAGGCGCCTGCGCCGATAATGCAATACCGCTGCAACCTGTTATTACCTCGTGTTCTGTGCCGAATTTTGAGCGCCTATAGGGCGTCCTGGCGCCAGACCTAAGCATTCAACCCCCCCAGGTTCAACCCATTCAGATGTCGCCCGGCCCTTGATTTGCGTCAAGTTGCAGGCGGCGGAAAAAGCTCTCTTAGGTGAGGTGCTGCGGGCGGTTCTATCCTGGATTCATCCGTGCTTTGCTTTAAGGTCTGGCGCCCGACGGGGCTCCGGGGGACTGTATGGAAATCAAGCAAGACGTCACGATCGCGTCCTGGGACGGCACGTGGACCTATCGTCCCAAGGTCGTGGCCGTGCCCGAGAGCGTCGAGGACCTGGTCGAGATCCTGAGCGACGAGGTGCGCTTTCCCGCGCCGGTACGCCCGGCCGGCTCCATGCACTCAACCGCACGCATGAATGGCGACGACGGCGGCACCATGGTCGACATGAAGGCCATGAACCGCATTCTGCATTTCACCGGCGACACCGTAACGGTCGAAGCCGGCGTCACCCATATCGTGCTCGCCCAAGCCCTGAAGGAACGGGGCCTTCAGCCTTACATCACCACCGAGATCGGCAACGTCACCTTAGGCGCCATGGCGACCGCCGCCACCAAGGACAGCTCCTTTCCCGGCGGTTTCGGCCAAGTGAGTTCCTACGTCACCGCCGTGCGGCTGGTCGCGCCTAACGGAAGCGTGCGCGAGATCAACGAGCGCGACAATCCCGAGGAGATGCGGCTCATTCGGTCGAGTTACGGGCTGTTGGGCATCGTCTATGAGGTGACCATCAAGGTCAGGCCCACCACCGCGCTCGCGGTCCGCCATTACTCGCTAAGCCTGGAGAATTTCCGCAAATACTTTCCGGTCTACCGGGCGCGCGGCTACGCCGTGATGTACTACATCTTTCCCTATGTGAAGTGCGTGCTGGTCGAATTGCGCAAGGACAATCCCGAGGCCGAGCCCAACTCACGCTACCGCTGGATTTATCGCAACCGCTTCTGGCGCAAATACGGTCCCGCGGTCACACGGTGGATCCAGCGCAATTCGCATAACCATACTTTGCGGACGCTGGCCGACAATTTGCATTTCTTTCTGCTGCGCCAGGGGCTCGTGTTTTTCGTGCGCAGCGAGCGGACTTGGCCGCACGCCCAAATCATCAATTATCCGCGCAACCCCGGCGACAACAAATATTTGTTCAGCATGTGGGCGTTCCGCGAGACGGGCTTCTTCGACATTCTCGAAGAGTATTGCGAGTTCTGCATCGCCTATGAGGCCAAGACCGGATTTCGCTGCGATCTTCCGAGCGTCGGCTATGCCATCGCCCAGGATACCGAAGCCCTGCTCTCTTATAGCTGGGACGGGGCGACACTGAGCATCGACCCGGCCTCGACCGGGGGGCCCGGATGGGAAGAGTTCCTTCGCGCGTATAATCAGTTTTGCAGCGACCGGCACGGCCTGCCGCTGTTCAATCAGACCCCGTTTCTCACGCGCGATCAGGTGCAGAAGGCGTTCGGAGTCCGGCTTCAGCAATTCGCTGCCCGGCGGAAGGCGGCCGATCCCAAGGACCGCATGCTCGATTCTTATTTCCGCGAGCTTCTGCCTTAAGCCGCACCTCAGGCCCCAGTCGTCTTATTGAACCAGCGGATCAGCGGGAAGGAGATGGCGCGCGGCAGCGAGCGCACCGATTTCATGAACAGCTCGACTTGCGGCGGAAAGGCGATCTCGTAAGGCTTCTTGCCCAATCTTTCGAGGATTTTGCGGGCACAACGCTCTTCGCCCATCACGAAGAGCTTCTTTTTCGGGTCGTAAGAGGCATTGAGCGGGGTATCGACGAAGCCCGGATTGATGATGGTCACGTCGATTCCGGTCCCCTCCAACTCAAGTTTAAGGCTTTCCGCGAGATTGATCACGGCGGCCTTGCTTGCGCCATAAGCCCCGTTCCCGACCCAGCCGGAATAGCCGACGAGCGAGCCCATGATAGCGATGTGACCGTTGCCCCGCTCAATCATCGAAGGAAGCACCGCAGCAACGGCGTTGATCACACCATCGACGTTGAGCGCCATGGTGCGGTGGAAGCCCTCTAGGTCGATATTGCGGATATCGAACGGCGCGTACATGCCGGCGCCAAGGAAAGCCAGATCAACCGGACCGAGTTCGCGCTCGATCGTCCCGACCGCTTCCTTCAATTCGGCGGGCTTGAGCACATCGGCCGGAAAGGCCTTGATGCGGTCATTGCCAGAAGCGAGCGATGTAAGCGCCTCGCTTGGCCGCGCCGTTGCGGCAACGGTAACGCCGGCCCCGGCAAGCCGCCGGGAAATCTCACCGCAGATCGCGCCCGACGCGCCGGTAATCCAGGCTGTCTTCCAAGGGAAGCTTTGAGCCAAATTGCTACCTCAAATCCACGAACGGATCGTGCACGAGAATGGTGTCCTCGCGCTTCGGGCTGGTCGACAGCAGCGCCACCGGTGCGCCGATCAGCTCTTCGAGACGCCGCACATATTTAACGCATTGGGCGGGAAGCTCGGCCCAAGACCGGGCGCCATGCGTCGATTCGCTCCAGCCTTCCATGGTCTCGTAAACGGGCTCGACGCGCGCTTGAGCCCCTTGGGCCGCCGGCAAATGGTCGAGTTCCCGTCCATCGAGCTTGTAGCCCACGCAAATCTTGAGTTCGGGCAACTGATCGAGCACGTCGAGTTTGGTCAGGGCGATACCGTTGATGCCGCTCACGCGCCGCGTCTGACGCACCAGGCAGGCGTCGAACCAGCCGCAACGGCGCGGGCGCCCGGTGACCGTGCCGAACTCCGCACCTCGCTCGCCGATCAGCCTGCCGGTCTCGTTTTTCAGCTCGGTCGGGAACGGCCCCTCGCCCACCCGCGTGGTATAGGCCTTGGTGATGCCGAGCACATAATCGATGGCGCCCGGCCCCAGCCCCGAACCGGTCGCGGCCTGCGAGGCCACCGTGTTGGACGAAGTGACGAACGGATAAGTCCCGTGATCGATGTCGAGCAAAGCCCCTTGCGCGCCTTCGAACAGAATGCGTTTTCCCTGCCGCCGCTGGTCGTCGAGCAGCGCCCATACCGTATCGACGTAAGGCAGGATCTTGGGCGCGATCTCCGAAAGCTGCGCGCAAAGCTCATCGGCGGAAATCTCCGGCTGGCCCAAACCCCGGCGGAGCGGATTGTGGTGAGCCAGGATGCGCTCGATCTTGGGCTTGAGCGATGACAGGTTCTGAAGGTCCATGACCCTGATAGCGCGCCGCCCGACTTTATCCTCATAGGCCGGACCGATCCCGCGTTTGGTCGTCCCGATCTTGCCCTCGCCGGCCGAAGCTTCACGCAAGGAATCGAGCTCGCGATGGAGCGGCAGGATCAGCGTCGCGTTCTCGGCGATGCGAAGATTGTCCCGGGCAATCTCGACCCCGAGTTTCTCCATACTAGAGATCTCCTCGGCCAGGGCCCAAGGGTCGATCACCACGCCATTGCCGATGACCGAGAGCTTGCCCCCGCGCACGACGCCTGACGGCAACAGCGACAGCCGATAAGTCGTGCCATCGACCACCAGCGTATGGCCGGCATTATGGCCGCCCTGGAAGCGCACCACGATGTCGGCACGCTCCGACAGCCAATCGACAATCTTACCCTTGCCTTCGTCTCCCCATTGGGAGCCGACGACCACGACATTGGCCATGCGAGGAGCCTTTCAATTCCAGGCCGGGACGCAAAGACGGCCCCGCTTTCAGCCGGGGCCGTGTCAGCTTATAGCGCGCTCGCGAACCGGATGCGAGCCCGCTGATTTCTCCGGCCGGGCAAGAAAACAAGCAAGGTTAAGCCGCCTTCAGCAGCGCCTGTTTCACCTCCGCATAGGCCCAGTCGAGCCAGGGCAGAAGCGCTTCGACATCGCTCAGCTCCACCGTGGCGCCGGTCCAAATCCGCAAGCCCGGCGGAGCGGCGCGATGGCCGGCAATGTCCTTGGCGGCATCCTCTGCATCGAGTAGCGCAGTGATAGCCCCTGGCATGGCGTCACGCATCTCGGGCGGAAGGTCCGCGAGCTCGGGATCAACAATGCTAAGGCAGATCGAGGTATTCGATCGTGTCTCAGGGACCCTTGCCAGAAAATCGATCCAAGGCGTGCGATCGACCCAATCGGAGACGGCAGCGGCGTTGGCGTCGGAGCGCGCAATCGTCCCGGCAAGGCCTCCCACGCTTTCGACCCAATCGAGCGCGTCGTGGTAATCTTGCACGCACAGCATCGAGACCGTGTTGATGGTCGAACCGGCGAACAGATTTTCTTTGAGTTTGCCGCGCTCGGTCATGCGGAACAGCTTCGGCAGCGGCCAAGGCGGCGTATGGGTTTGGAGGCGTTCGACCGCGCGCGGGGACAGGATCAACATGCCGTGCTGCGCCTCCCCGCCGAGCACTTTCTGCCAGGAAAAGGTCGCGGCATCGAGCTTGGTCCAATCGATCTCTTGCGCAAACGCCGCCGAAGTCGCATCGCAAATGGTCAGGCCGGCGCGGTCGCTTCTGATCCAATCGGCATTAGGCACGCGCACGCCTGAGGTGGTTCCGTTCCAGGCGAACACGACATCGCGATCGCAATCGACCTGGGCGAGATCCGGCAGTTCGCCGTAAGGCGCAAGCAACGCGCGGACGTTATCCAGCTTCAGCTGCTCGACGATGTCGGTGACCCAGTCGCGCGTGAACGCTTCCCAAGCGAGCACGTCGACGCCGCGCGGGCCAAGCAGCGACCACAGCGCCATCTCGACCGCGCCCGTGTCGGACGCGGGCACGATGGCCACACGGTAATCGGCAGGAAGCTCAAGCAGGGCGGCGGTCCGTTCGAGCGCGAGCGCCAGCCTTGCTTTGGTCTCGGGCCCGCGATGATACCGGCCGAGAAGCGCGCTCTTGAGGCCGTCCACCGACCAGCCCGGATGCTTGGTGCAAGGCCCGGATGAGAAGCGCGGATTTTTTGGCCGAATAGTCGGCTTTGCAGGCGCGGTCACGTGAGCAAATCTCCGTGGCGCGGAATAACACATTGCAACAAGTGTGTCTGTTTCGGCGCGCGACCCTTAAGCGGCGGCGTCGGTCAGCGCGTGCACAATCTCGGACACGACTTTCTTGATGAGTTTCTCGTCGTCGCCCTCGGCCATGACCCTTATCACCGGCTCCGTACCCGACGGCCGGATCACAAGACGCCCCGATTTGCCCAGCTTCGACTTACCGTCGTCGATCGCCCGCCGCACGGCCACGTTGTCGAGCGGTTGGCCGTCCTTGTAGCGGACATTCTTCAAGATTTGCGGCAACGGCTCGAAGCGATTGCAGATTTCGCTGACAGGCCGCTTGCTCTGCGCCACGACCGCAAGGATTTGGAGCGCGGTGACAAGACCGTCTCCCGTGGTCGAGAAATCGGACAGCACGATATGGCCCGACTGCTCGCCGCCGACATTGTAGCCGTGCCGGCGCATATGCTCGACCACGTAGCGGTCGCCGACCGGCGTGCGCGCCAAGCCGAGATCGATACTCTCAAGATAGCGTTCGAGCCCGAGATTTGACATTACCGTGGCGACCACCCCGCCGCCGGCGAGCCTCCCGCGGTGAAGCCACGATTCGGCGATGACCGCCATGAGCTGGTCGCCGTCGATGATGCATCCCTTCTCATCCACGATCACCACGCGGTCCGCATCGCCATCGAGCGCGATGCCGATATCGGCGCGTACCTCGCTCACCTTGTGGATCAGATCATCCGTTGAGGTGGACCCGCAATCCTTGTTGATGTTGAGGCCGTTGGGCTCGACACCGATCTTGATGACCTCGGCGCCAAGCTCCCATAGCGCCTCGGGCGCCACCTTGTAGCCGGCCCCGTTGGCACAATCGATCACCGCCCTGATGCCATCGAAGCGAATATTTCTCGGCAAGGTGCGTTTGGCGAATTCGATGTAGCGCTCGCGCGCGCTATCGATACGGGTTGCACGGCCGATCGCCTCCGTAGCAGCGAGCAGATCGGCGTAACCCCCTTCCATAAGCTCCTCGATCTCTTCCTCGGCCTCGTCGGAAAGCTTGTAGCCGTCCGGTCCGAACATCTTGATCCCATTGTCGCCGAACGGGTTATGCGAGGCGGAGATCATCACGCCGAGATCGGCGCGAAGCGAGCGGGTCAGCATGGCGACGGCAGGGGTCGGCATCGGTCCGAGCTGGAACACATCCATGCCAACCGCGGTGAAGCCCGACACCAGCGCGGACTCGATCATATAGCCGGAAAGCCTGGTGTCCTTGCCGATCACCACGCGGTGCCTATGGGTCCCTTTGGTGAACAGCTTGCCGGCGGCCATGCCAACTTTGAGGGCCACCTCGGACGTCATGGGATAGGTGTTGGCGCTGCCACGGATGCCATCCGTGCCAAAAAACTTGCGCAGCATTCGGCTGCCCTCTTGGTTGATCCCGTTTGGCGCCCGCCGCAGAATGGCCTGACCGCCGCCGGATGGGATTATGCGCTCCGCCCTGGGGCCCTCGCGTTCAACAAATGTAAGCAAACGTTACACCAGATCGCGGCGCAAAGAAGCGGGATTTAGCTCAATCTTCAGAACCGGTTACCGACGCGCGCCACACGCCAAGCGCCTGACCGGCCCCTGCGACATCGTGCACCCTTAAGATCTGCGCGCCTTGGGCGGCGGCCGATATCGAAGCGGCATGGGAGCCGGGCTCGCGGCTCCGGGGCTCCGCGCCTCCAGAGACGCCCTGGATGAACCGTTTGCGCGAGGCGCCGATCAGCAGCGGCACGCCGAGCCCGTGAAACAGCGAGGTATGGCTGAGCAGCGCGAGATTATGCGCAAGCGTCTTACCGAACCCAATGCCGGGATCGGCGGCAATGCGCGACCGTTCGATGCCCGCATCCATGGCCGCCGCGATCCGCGCCGCGAGATAATCGAACACTTCAAGCACGACGTCGTCGTAGCGCGGATCGTCCTGCATGGTCTTGGGCTCGCCTTGCGCATGCATCAGAACGACACTCAAACCGGCTTCGGCTGCGACCCGGACGCTGTCGGGATCGTAAGTGAGCGCCGACACATCGTTAAGGATCTTAGCGCCTGCTTCGGCACCGGCCCGCGCCACCGAAGCCTTGCGCGTGTCAACGGAGATGACCGCCGGCAGGCCTGAAACGCCCTTGAGGACCGGGACGATGCGCGCCTCCTCGTCCTCCGCCTCAACCGTATCCGAGCCGGGCCTGGTCGATTCTCCGCCGATATCGACGATTCGCGCGCCCGCGTTCGCGAGCTCGGCGGCATGAGCGATCGCCAGCTCCTTGCGGTCGTAGAGTCCGCCGTCGGAGAACGAGTCCGGCGTGACATTGACGATGCCCATGAGGATCGGACGGTCGAGGCTGAGACCCGCGAAAGGATCGCGCTTGGCCGTGACGCGGGCAAGCAAAGCGGCAAGATCAGGGTCGGTGGATTTGGCAAGCGCGTGCGCGGTGAACCGTCCGGTCTTTGTCTTGCCGGGCACACCCTCGATCAGTTCGGCGAGCGTGAAGGCGATGGGTCCGCCTGCCAAGGGCAGCGCCACGCCATTGTCGACCGCGGCGGCAGCGTCCGGCCCATAGAGCAATCCGATCGGCCTGGCATAGAGCTTGGCGTTCGTCATTGGTGAGGCTTAACACGAAACGAAAATGCCCGGCAGGATGGCCGGGCATTTCCAAGCAGGCAAACGTGTCCTTTAAGTCTGCGGTTGAGGCTCCATGCCGCCGGTATCGGGCTCCGGCTCGGGCGGCCTCTTGCTCCTGCCTGCGGCCGGAACGGCCGAGGCAGGTCCGGGGCGCGGCGGCACGTCAGCCGCGAATTCGCGCACCGGCGGCTTGCCCTTGAGCAGGTTCTTGATCTCTTCGCCGGTCAAGGTCTCGTACTCGAGCAGTCCCCGCGCAATGGTATGCAGATCGTCGACATTCTCCGTAATGATCTTGCGCGCGCTCTCAAAGGACTCGTCAACGATGCGATGGATTTCCTCGTCGACCACGGTCTGGGTCTCGTCGGAAAGATTCTGCTGCCGCGCGATCGAATGTCCGAGGAACACCTCTTCCTCGTTATCGCCGTAAGCAAGAGGCCCGAGCTTGTCGCTCATGCCGTATTGCGTGACCATGGCCCGGGCGAGTTGGGTTGCCATCTTGATATCGGCGGCAGCGCCCGAGGTCACCTTGTCGTAGCCGAAGATGAGCTCCTCGGCGACGCGGCCGCCCATCGCCACGGTGATATCGGCGTGGAGCTTGGCGCGGGTGTAAGACAGCATGTCCCGCTCGGGCAACCGCATGACCATGCCAAGAGCGCGGCCGCGCGGGATGATGGTCGCCTTATGCACGGGGTCCGACGCCGGCATATGCAGCGCGACCAGCGCATGCCCGCCTTCGTGGTAGGCGGTCAGCGTCTTCTCCTCCTCGGTCATCACCATCGAGCGGCGCTCGGCGCCCATCATCACCTTGTCCTTGGCGTCCTCGAACTCGATCTGGGTCACCAGACGCTTGGACCGGCGCGCGGCGAGAAGGGCCGCCTCGTTGACGAGATTGGCGAGATCGGCGCCGGAGAAGCCCGGCGTGCCGCGCGCGATGACGCGCAGATCGACATCGGGCGCGAGAGGCACCTTCCGCACATGCACTTTCAGAATCTTTTCGCGGCCGATGATATCGGGACGCGGCACCACTACCTGGCGGTCGAAACGGCCGGGGCGGAGCAGCGCCGGGTCGAGCACGTCGGGACGGTTGGTCGCGGCAATGAGGATGATCCCCTCATTGGCCTCGAAGCCGTCCATCTCGACCAGCAACTGATTGAGCGTCTGCTCGCGTTCGTCATTGCCGCCGCCGAGACCGGCGCCGCGATGACGGCCGACCGCATCGATCTCGTCGATGAAGATGATGCAAGGCGCATTCTTCTTGGCCTGATCGAACATGTCGCGCACGCGGGACGCGCCAACGCCCACGAACATCTCGACGAAATCGGAGCCGGAGATGGTGAAGAACGGCACATTGGCCTCGCCGGCGATGGCGCGGGCGAGCAGCGTCTTGCCGGTGCCGGGAGGGCCGACAAGCAGCGCGCCGTGCGGGATGCGCCCGCCGAGCTTCTGGAATTTCTGCGGGTCGCGCAAGAACTCGACGATCTCCTGCAAATCTTCCTTGGCCTCATCGACGCCTGCCACGTCATCGAAGGTCACCCGGCCGTGCCGCTCGGTCAGAAGCTTGGCCTTGGATTTGCCAAAGCCCATGGCGCGGCCGCCGCCCGACTGCATCTGGCGCATGAAGAAGATCCACACCGCGATCAGGAGCAGCATGGGGAACCACGACACGAGCACGCCGAGCAGAGACGGAACGTCGTCCTCGGACGGCTTGGCCGTGATCTTCACGCCCTTCTGGTTGAGCTTGTCGACCAGGTTGGGATCGTTCGGCGCGTAGGTCTGGAAAGTGCGGCTATCGGAGAAATGCCCGGTGATTTGATTGCCGGCGATGGTCACGTCCTGGATGTTGCCGTTCTCAACCTCGGAAAGAAGCTGGGAGAAGCTGATCTCGTTGCCGCGGACGCGCGCGCCCGGGCTTTGGAACAGGTTGAACAGGGCGACCAGAAGGAGGCCGATGAAGACCCAGATGGCAAAGTTACGAAAGTTCGAGTTCATGTACTGATGGCTCTCTTCTGTCGCGGCGACCGCTGCCAAGCAGGCTCAGCCGTGAATACTACGGGCAGATTAAGGCTATGCCTTGATAAGATAGGAACTTCGCTTCTTTTTGCCAAGCTAACCTACGACATAGGGGTGCACGTATTCTCAACGCCTATGGGCGGTTCAGGGCCTCGTCGGCAAGCCCCGAGCCGACGAAACGGGCCCGGCAATCGAGGCTTCCTTCCATCTTTACCCTGCCAAGGGCCGGAAGCCCCACCAGCACCTCACCCCGAAAGCAGGCCGGAAGCGCCCTGCCCGCCAATGGGGGCATGGACGAAACCGCTGCGGAGCGTTCACGCATCGCCCGCAAACCCTGTTCGCCCAATGCCTTAACGGTGACGGCCCCTGGCGCGGCTAGCCCCAGCTCGACCCTGAACCGGTTATCCCAAAGCGTCCGTTCGCCCGGATGAAGCCGCGCAACGGGAAGCCCGCTGCCCCTCACCTCGCGAAACAGGCCAAGGCGCCCCGAGACGGCCTGGAGCCGGCAGCGTCCGAGCGTGTGCGCCTTGTCGGGATGAGCCTCAAGCGCGGCCATGAGTTTTTCGAGCTTGGCAAGTTGCACCGGCGTTTCACCGCCGCCAATTGCTGCCACCAGGTGACCAATGGCGCGGAGCGCGATCTCTTGCGGCGCTGCCGCCAGCGCCTCGTGATCGAGCAGGGCATATCCGGCTTCGCTCACCTCGCTGTGCTCGGCGAGAAAATCGCGCGCCGCCGCATCGAGCGCTTCGCGGGCCCGCCGCAAGCGGCGCGCCGACAACGCAAGCGCTTCCGGCGTCAGCCCGAGCGCCGAGAGCGCGTCGGCGCGCTGCCGCAGCCTGGCGCGTTCGAACCGCGGATCTTCATTGCTCGGATCGCAAACGAACGGAATGCCTGCCTGCTCAAGCGTGGCAACAAGCCGCGCCTTCGGCACATCGAGCAGAGGCCTGAAGATCGCAATCCCTGCCCACGCGCTTTCGTGCGGAATCGCCGCCAAGCCATCCAGGCCGCTGCCGCGTCCGAGCCGCATCAGAAAGGTCTCGGCTTGATCGTCCTGGGTGTGGGCGGTGACCAGCGCCGGAATGTCTTGCGCGTGACAATAAGCGGCCATGAGGTCGTAACGCGCGGCCCGCGCTTTCGCTTGGAGATTCGTCGCCGGAGGCTCCTCTCTCTCCCAGCGCAAAATCGCCTGACGCAGTCCAAGCGCCGAAGCCAAAGACCCAACCTGCTCGGCCTCCTCGCGTGAGCCAGGGCGAAGTCCGTGATCGACGGTGAGCACGCTGAGTTGTGGAGCTGCCTCGCGTGCTTCAGCCCACCGCACCATGGTCTGCATTAGCGCGACACTGTCAGGCCCGCCGGATACGGCGAGCGCCAGGCGCGGGAAGCGTGCCAGAGGCGCAAACAGCGTCTCGGCCTCTGAGGCTGTGATGGGTTGGGCGGTCATGCCGGCAGCTTACTCGTTTGCCAAGCGTCAGTTTTGGCGCTCCCGATATTTGGTCCCTAGCGGCTGAAATGTCGAGCAGAGTCGGTCCTTCCCGGCCAAGCGCGGGCGGCCAAGCCGGGGTTGATCGGCTCGTTTGGATTTCGAGCAAGCGCCAGGGGCCGTCCCAGTTTGAGACGCTGAGAGCCGCGCGCGGCTTTCCCTTTGGGCGGGCCGCTAGTAGTTGCTGGCTACGGCACCGTTCGCCAGCACCGTCTGGGCGCGCCGGTTCTGCGACCAGCAGGAAATGTCGTCGCACACGGCGACCGGGCGCTCTTTACCATAGGAGATGGTTTTGATGCGCGCCGCGCTGATGCCCTGACTTGCCAGGAAGTTCCTCACCGCGATCGCCCGCCGCGCGCCGAGCGCGAGGTTATATTCGCGGGTCCCACGCTCGTCGGCGTGGCCTTCGATCGTGACCCTGTATTGCGAATATTGGCCCAGCCAGCGGGCCTGGTTGCGCAGGGTGTTTTGCGCCTCGCCCGTCAAAGACGAGCTGTCCACCTGAAAACGCACGACGTCGCCGACATTGACGGCGAAGTCTCGTTCCGACCCAGGCGTGGCAGGTCCCCCACCGCCCAGTCCGTATTGCTTCGGCTGCGCTTGGCGCGAACAGGCCGCCAGCACGATCGCCAATCCGACCACGCCCGCGATCATGCAGACGCGGCCAATCCCACCATTCCAACGCATGACTGGTTACCCCGCTCGTCAGCTCTTAGGAAACCGTAAAAGGGAA
>Ga0307425_1000535_pt1 | contig 23941 bp, 26 predicted proteins | sample SalMarWE160330MG_FD_202152 | JGI IMG/M metagenome (GOLD analysis project Ga0307425, IMG submission 202152) | Salt marsh sediment microbial communities from the Plum Island Ecosystem LTER, Massachusetts, United States - WE1603-30 | ecosystem: Environmental > Aquatic > Marine > Intertidal zone >...
GATGGCGGGATTGTCGAGATAGGCGATGCAAGCATCGATCACCTCGCCGAGATTGTGTGGCGGGATGTTGGTGGCCATGCCGACGGCAATGCCGCCGGCGCCATTGACCAGCAGATTGGGGAACTTTGCCGGCAGAACCACCGGCTCCTTCTCGCGGCCGTCGTAATTGGGTTGGAAGTCGACCGTGTCGTTCTCGAGGTCGTCGAGCAGCATCATGGCGGCGCGGGCCAACCTGACCTCGGTATAGCGTTCGGCGGCGGGCGGATCGCCGTCGACCGAACCGAAATTGCCCTGCCCGTCGATCAACGGCAGGCGCATCGAGAAGTCTTGCGCCAAGCGGACCAGCGCGTCGTAGATCGCCTGATTGCCGTGCGGGTGATATTTACCCATGGTGTCGCCGGTCACGCGCGCCGATTTGTTGTAAGGGCGGTCCGGCGTGTAGTTGTTCTCGTGCATCGAATAGAGGATGCGGCGATGCACGGGCTTGAGACCGTCACGCACGTCGGGAAGCGCGCGCGACACGATCACGCTCATGGCGTAATCGAGATACGAGCGCTTCATCTCGTCGATGAGCGAGACGGGTCTGATGTCAGAGGGAACGGGTCCCTCGACGTCTGGTGTGTCGTTGTCAGACAAGGACGGAGAAAGCCTGTTGTAACGAAGCGTCCGACAGCCATGAAACGGGCGGCGGGATGGTCACTCCCCCCTCACGCAACGCCCAAAACGATGGCCGTTAGACACGTTCTCTATAGCTGATTTTGGCGGCTATTAGCAACTGCCAAGCAGCCGTCTCCGGCATTGTTTCTACTTTTTATTTCAATATGTTAAAGGGTGCCTGGCGACGGCCGGCTGACGCTGTGGCAAGGCCCCTTTATCCGTGTACAGATGATCGCTGCAAGGCAAGCAGCGCTCTCGGTTCTCATCGCTGCTGTGCTAGAACGGGATCTCGTCGTCGAGCTCTTTTTCGAAGGAGCCGCTCTTTTCGCCACCACCGGTGAACGGACCGGACCGTCCAAAATCGCCGTTGCGCTGGCTCCCCTCGCCCATGCCGTCGCGCTGACGGCTGTCGAGCATGGCGAGCTCGCCGCGATATTGTTGCAGCACCACTTCGGTCGAGTACCGGTCCTGGCCCGATTGGTCCTGCCATTTCCGCGTCTGCAGTTGACCCTCGATGTAGACCTTCGAGCCCTTTTTCAAATATTGCTCGGCGATGCGCCCAAGATTCTCGTTGAAGATGACGACGCGATGCCACTCGGTCTTTTCACGCCGCTCCCCGGTCGACTTGTCGCGCCAGCTTTCGCTCGTGGCGAGGCGAAGATTGACGATCGGCCGCCCATCCTGGGTTTGACGGACTTCGGGGTCGGCGCCGAGATTGCCGACGAGGATGACCTTGTTTACCGATCCTGCCATGTGATGAGACCTCCGCGTGGGCGCCGGGCTTGACTGCCGTGCCACTCTAGCGCCCTCGAGGCGCGGCTCGCCACACGCCAAAGACCCTGTCCACAGCCCGAGGGCATAAGTCGGCTTTGTACACGTTTTGTTCTCATCCGTCTAGCCCCCACGATTTCCCTCACAATTTTGAGACTTGCGGTGTCGCAGCCTTTGCCTTACCCGCAAACCCTCAGAACACCCCCCAACCACGTCCTGAAGCGCACGCCGGGGAAAGAGACAATGCAGCGGCCCGTCGAACATCGGCCTGCCCTCAAACGCCGCACCAAGGCGCGGCATCATCCTGCCAAGCGAACCTTCGGCTTCACCCCGAGGCAATGGCCCTTTATCTTCGTTCTAGTCGGTAGCTGGCTGTTTTCGATCGCCTTCTTCGTGTCGGCCAAGTTTCTTTGGGATTGGGTCCCGGCCGACTGGACGATCGGCGACCGCATCGCGCTTGTCATCAAGAACGCGGCCTTCGCCATCATGCCGGCGGTGCTCGCCATCTGCATCGTTGCCGCCCAACGCCTCGATCGATCGATGTTCGTCGGCCGCAATCCCAAGCCCAACACGGCGGTCGACATCAATAACCGTGTGATCCTCAACACCTTCGAGCAATTCGTCCTCTATTTCATCGGTAATGCCGGACTGGCCCTCTACTGTCCGCAGCAGGAGGCGCGCGCCTTAATCATTTTGACCGTGCTGTTTGTGCTCGGGCGTGTCTTGTTCTGGTTCGGGTATCACTACCACCCGTATGTGCGGGCCTTTGGCTTCGGTATCACGTTCTATCCGACTGTTGGGGTCTTTATCTGGCTCATCCTGAGGATGGTGTTCGGCATCGAGATCCGGATCTGAGGCCAGCACGCGAGTGCGTGCAGCCTATCGCGCCTGCTGCCAGTTCAGAACCGCATCGAGCGGCCACACGAACATCAACACATTGAGTGTGAGGTTGTCCCGGATTGCCGCGCCGACCAGGAGTTCGAGGCCAATGGCAATGGCCACGGTGACCCAGACCGGCAGACGCGCCGCCATAAAGAACCCGAGCACCATGACGGCGATATCGCTCACCGAATTGATGACGCTATCGCCGTAGTAATCGAGCGAAATCGTCATCTCACGATAGTGGTTGATGACGAAATCGGTGTTCTCGATCACCTCCCATGCCGCCTCGATGGCGACGGCGAGAACGAGCCGCATGGCGAAGGAGAGAGGCACGAAGCGGGAAACAAGCCAGAGCGCCCAATAGAACAGAAAGCCGTGGATAAGGTGAGAGGGCGTGTACCAGTCGATCAGATGCTGGGAATTCTCCGAGCTCATGACGTCGAAATGCCAGAGCTTCACCACGCCGCATTTGCAGATAAGCGGATGGCCCATCGAAAAGAGGGCAGTCCCCGCCGCAGTGATGATGGCGGCGACAATGAGCCCGGTCCTGGCGGGGGTGAGTGTCATGGCCGGGCATAAGGCCTCAGATTCGCGCTTCCGTCACGCTCAACCTTGAGAACCGGACCTTTGCGGGAAGCCCTTGCGGCAAGCCGCTTTCGGCCCGACATTGGCCTCTAGTATGACCTCCAAATTCATCTCCATCCGCGGCGCGCGGGAGCACAATCTCAAAGACATCGCGCTCGATTTGCCCCGCGAAAGGCTGATCGTGATTACCGGGCTATCGGGCTCCGGCAAGTCCTCGCTCGCCTTCGACACCATCTATGCCGAGGGGCAGCGGCGCTATGTCGAGTCGCTCTCGGCCTACGCGCGCCAATTCCTCGACATGATGCAGAAGCCGGATGTGGACCATATCGAAGGTCTATCGCCGGCCATTTCCATCGAGCAGAAGACCACCTCGCGGAACCCGCGCTCAACCGTGGGCACGGTCACCGAGATCTACGACTATATGCGCCTCCTGTTTGCCCGGGTCGGCGTGCCCTACTCGCCGGCAACGGGGCTTCCGATCGAGAGCCAGACCGTGAGCCAGATGGTCGACCGGGTGCTGGCGCTCTCCGAAGGCACAAGGCTTTACCTGCTCGCGCCGATCGCGCGCGGTCGCAAAGGCGAATACCGCAAGGAGTTCGCCGAGCTGCAGAAGAAGGGATTTCAGAGGATCAAGGTCGACGGGCAATTCTACGAGATCGCCGACGTGCCGGCGCTCGACAAGAACGTCAAACATGACATCGACGTGGTGGTCGACCGGATCGTGGTTCGTCCCGATCTGGCCTCGCGGTTGGCCGACTCGTTCGAGACGGCGCTGCAACTGGCTGATGGGATCGCCATCGCCGAGATGGCCGATGCCGGCAGCGAGCGGATCATTTTCTCGGCGAAATTCGCTTGCCCGGTGTCCGGCTTCACCATCGAGGAGATCGAGCCGCGGCTCTTTTCCTTCAACAATCCCTATGGCGCCTGTCCGGCATGCGACGGGCTTGGCACCGAGCTGTTCTTCGAGCCCGACCTCGTCGTGCCGGATGAGACTTTGAGCCTGTCGCGCGGCGCGATTGCGCCTTGGGCGCGCACCAGTGCCACTTCGCCCTATTACCAGCAGACGCTTGAATCGCTCACCCGCGCCTATCGCCAGCCGATGACCAAGCCGTGGAAGTCGCTGCCGAAGGAATTCCGCGAGGTGGTGCTGTACGGCTCAGGCGAGGACGAAATCGCCTTCACCTATGACGACGGCGTGCGTCACTACTCGACCACCAAGCCGTTCGAGGGCGTGATCACCAATATCGAGCGGCGCTGGCGCGAGACGGAATCCTCCTGGGTCCGCGAAGAGCTGGCGCGGTACCAGTCGAACCACCCTTGTGGCGAGTGCGGCGGCTATCGCCTGAAACCGCAAGCCTTGGCGGTGAAGATCGCCGAGCTTCATATCGGCCAGGTCACCGAGATGTCGATCCGCGAGGCGGCGCGCTGGTTTGCGGATTTGCCGGCGCAACTGACGCCGAAGCAGAACGAGATCGCCCAGCGCATCCTGAAAGAGATCCGCGAGCGGCTCACCTTCCTCAACGATGTCGGCCTCGATTACCTCACCCTCAGCCGGGCCTCGGGCTCTCTGTCGGGCGGCGAAAGCCAGCGCATCAGGCTTGCCTCGCAGATCGGGTCCGGTTTGACCGGGGTGCTTTACGTTCTCGACGAGCCGTCGATCGGCTTGCATCAACGCGACAATGCCAGGCTGCTCGAAACGCTGAAGTCGCTGCGCGACATGGGCAACAGCGTTCTCGTCGTGGAGCACGATGAGGAAGCGATCCTGACTGCGGACCATGTCGTGGATATGGGCCCTGGCGCCGGGATCCATGGCGGCGAGGTGGTGGCGGAAGGAACGCCGGACCAGGTGATGGCGACGCCCGAGAGCCTGACCGGGCAATATCTGACCGGCTTCAAGCAGATCCCCTCCCCCAAAGCCCGGCGCAAACCCACCAAAGGGCGGCGGCTGACCGTGCTCGGCGCGCGCGCCAACAATCTCAAGAACATCACCGTCGATATTCCGCTTGGCTTGTTCACCTGCGTGACCGGCGTCTCAGGCGGCGGCAAATCCACCTTTCTGATCGAGACGCTTTATCGTGCGGTTGCCCGCAAGCTGACCAATGCCCGCGAGGTGCCGGGCGAGCACGACGAGATCGAGGGCTTGGAGCATCTCGACAAGGTCATCGATATCGACCAATCGCCGATTGGGCGCACGCCACGGTCGAACCCCGCCACCTATACCGGCGCCTTCACGCCGATCCGCGAATGGTTCACCGAACTCCCCGAGGCCAAGACGCGCGGTTACAAGCCGGGGCGGTTTTCCTTCAATGTGAAAGGCGGGCGCTGCGAGGCGTGTCAGGGCGACGGCGTCATCAAGATCGAGATGCACTTTTTGCCGGATATCTACGTCACCTGCGACGTCTGCAAAGGCAAGCGCTACAATCGCGAGACGCTTGAGATCAAGTTCAAGGGAAATTCAATCGCCGACGTGCTCGACATGACGGTCGAGGAAGCGGCCGAATTGTTCAAGGCGGTCCCTGCGGTGCGCGACAAGCTCGAGACGCTAAAGCGCGTGGGTCTTTCCTATATCCATGTCGGCCAGCAGGCGACCACCCTGTCGGGCGGCGAAGCGCAGCGGGTGAAGCTTTCCCGCGAATTGTCGCGCCGTGCCACCGGCCGCACGCTCTACATCCTCGATGAGCCGACCACGGGGCTTCACTTTCATGACGTGGCCAAGCTGCTCGACGTGCTTCACGAGCTGGTCGACCAGGGCAATACGGTGGTGGTGATCGAGCACAATCTCGAAGTTATCAAGACCGCCGATTGGATCGTCGATCTCGGGCCGGAAGGCGGCGACGCCGGAGGGGACGTGGTTGCCCTCGGCACGCCAGAGGAGCTGGCCGCGAATCCTGCGAGCTATACCGGCCAATATCTGAGGAAAATCCTGGAGCGGCGGGGCAAGGCTGCAGCCGGAAAACCTGCCGCCGCGGCCGAGTGAGAGCCAAAAACGCGCCGGATTCGCCCAATCTGGGTCGTTTTGACCCAGAATCTAGGGGTTTTCTAACGATTCATTAGGCTTAATTGCAGACAATTCGGCTCGAATCGGCGCATTTTCAGGCACGGGATGGCTTCGCCGTCAAGTTTGGTGCCGAAAAAGTCGGGATTGCACTGAGGCCAAGAAGGCAATAGCGAAGATTAGGCCTAAATGGCCGGGCTAAGGAGGACTACTCGCATGATGTCGAAATCTGAACTCATTCAAAAAATCGCCGATGCGACGGAACTGGCGAAGAAAGACGTAAAAGCTGTCATGGAGTCCCTCGCCAACGTCGGCTACAGAGAGCTGAAGAGCAGCGGCACCTTTGTGCTACCGGGCTTTGCCAAGTTTGTCGTTGTCACCAAGCCGGCCACGCCGGAGCGCCAAGGCATCAACCCCTTCACCAAAGAGCCGACCGTCTTCAAGGCGAAACCAGCCCGTAAGATGCTGAAAGCGCGCCCGGTGAAGGCCGCCAAAGACGCGGTCTAAAAGCGGACTGCCAGCCTGGTACCAGGCACGGCAGAGTCCCTAAGGGCAAAGTAACAGTCACTCTCAGGCCGGGGGCGGCGCTGTGATGGCGCGGCGGATGGGCGCAAGCGGAGCGCTCTCGTCGAACGTCACGCGCCCGTCCTCCAGGGAAATTCCGAGGTCGCGCCACAGCGTGTCGAGATCGGGCGCGTCCGGTTTCGTGCCCATCTTCTCGTAGAGATCGGCAAGCACGGTGGTGCCGGTCGCTCTGTCGCCGGTGCTGAAAATGTGCCCGATGTGCCAATCCCGCTCGATCGTGCCGCCGGCGTCGAGGATACCGCGCAGCGCCTGTTGCAAGCCTGCTTTGTTGCCGGTGCGTTTGCGGATTTCAATATCGGCGAGCAGGCAGAAGATCGCCCCGCCCCAATAGGTGCGCCCCCAGGTCGGGGTCCGGTCAAGCCCGCGGTCGCCACGTTTGGGCAGGCCTTGTTTCATGTCGCGCACCATGTCGCCCCAGATCGTCTCGGCGGTCAGCTGACCGGCCTGAACACGCGCGATCGGCTCGACATAAGTCGCGATCCCTTCGGCGAGCCAGAGATGCGGCGCGCGGAGATCGGGCTGGGCCAGGTGCGTCATTTCATGGACTGCGACCCAGTCCTTGCGGAGCTGCGCCTCGGTCACGTCACGGCCGACCATCAGACGAATGGCGGCGCCGCGAAAGCCGAACGACGTGCCCCTCTGTACGCCGGCGCCAGGCACCGGAATGATCAGGACGCTTGTCGGGCTCACGGGGAACTTGCCGAAATAGGTCGAGGTTGCTTGCGCCGCGTCCTCGAGCCACGCGATGAGAGCGCGCCGCGGCAAGGTGAACGTCCCTGGCGTAAATCCGACTTGGAGCGTGGCGCCGCCGGCGACGACGACCGGCGTCTGCGGCAGGCGTTGGAACGCCGAATAGGGAAACTGCGCGTGAGCCACCGGGCAAGCAACGGCGCTCAGCAACGCGGCCCGCAGAAAAAGACGCCCAACCGTTTTCATTGACGGGAGAGGCAATAAGATACTCCTTCCCCTCCCCCCAATGTGGCGGCGAAAAGTCTATGAAGCTATTTGTTTTATCACCTTGACGATGACAAGCAGGATCACGGCCCCGATGAAGGCAAGGATAATGGCGCCGAGCAACCCGCCGCCGATCGCCAGCGAAAGTCCGAGCATAGGAAACAGAAAGCCAGCAAGGATCGCACCGAGGATGCCGATGACAATGTCACCGACCAGGCCGAAGCCCGTCCCCTGAACGAGCAGGCCGGCAAGCCATCCGGCAATTCCCCCCACGACGCAGGCAATAACGATCGCTGTCAGCATTGTGTCCACCCTCCCTTTGGTCCGACGGCGCTAGTTTAGCACGAGTCGCCACACGACTTGTTGAACTTTGCACGCCTTGCATCCGCGCCTGAACGGCCCGCATCATGCACCCTTGGACCCGCGCGGGAGGGGAGCGCCATGCCGGTCATCAAGGCTTCGATTCTGGGTTTCGTTGCCGGCTTTGTTGCCGTGCTGATTTTCCACCAGGGCCTTTGGTATCTGTTCGAGCTCGCTGGGTTCCACCCTTTCACCCGTGCCGCCTGGGATCTTGATCCAATCCCCCCGTTCGGTGTGCCGTCATTGCTTTCCAAGGCCTTCTGGGGCGGGGTGTGGGCGGCTGTGCTCGCACCATTGTTCAGGAACTTGCGCGGGAGCGCCTATTGGGCGAGCTGGATCATCGTTGCTTCGGTCGCGCCCACGCTTGCGGCCTTCTTTGTCGTGCCGCTGATCAAGGGTTTCGCCCTTCCTCTGCTCTGGCCGGGCCTTCCTGCGGGTCTTGTCATCAATGCGTTCTGGGGCTTTGGTATCGCACTATTGCTGAGGCTGATGGCGCGGGCATAGCGTAGCCGGACATGCCCGCGTGCAAGATGAATTCGGCATACGGTTGGGGGGCATTTCATGGCAACGCAAGACAACAGGGACGAGCCGCGGCCTGTCTCGGTCACACCGGTTTACACAGCCGTTCTGACGGCGTTCGGCTTGGTGGCGGCGATCTACGCCGCCCTGTCCTACTCTGAGGCGGCTCTGCCGCTGCAAGCCAAGATCTTTATGGTGGCGTGGCTGGCCCTGTCTCTGGCCTGCACCGTGTTCCTCACGCCCCGCAATTTCACCGCCGGCTTCTTGACCGGGCTGCTCGCCATGCTGATCGGCTGGCGCATCGCCGGCCTCAACGAGGTCGATGTGGTCAGCTACCCCCTTGTGCTCGCCTTTGCCGCCTTCGTGTTGCAGTTCTTCGAGGTACTGCGCGCCGATCTCCGCAAGCCTAAGCCACTCATGAGCGCCGCCGATTGGCACCTCACACTCATCCGCATCTATATCGGCTTCGACCTCGTGCCCCACCTCACCGAGAAGCTGTTCGGGGGCCCTGGCCCCTTCGACGCCGACGTCAAGGCATTTGCCGGGTTTGGCCTGCCAATGCCCGAATTCTTCGTCACTCTCGGCGGCTTGTGCGAACTCGGTATCGCCATCGGGATCGGGCTCGGCCTGCTCACGCGGCTGGCCGGTTACTGTGCGGCGCTGTTTTTTCTGATCGCCACGCTGATCGGCGGGCATTTCTTCAACGGCTTTATCTGGGCCAATCCTGGCGGCGGCTGGGAATATCCGGTGCTGATGATGGTCCTGTTCCTGACCTTCACGTGGCGTGGCGCCGGGCGGTTCTCGCTCGATCACGTGCTCACGGCACGCGGCTGGATGCCGGCGGGCTTCCGCCCGCTTGTGGCACAGGCGGCGTAGGTTTCACGTGAACTCGCCCAGGAGGGCGCGGAGAAAGGAGCGGGCCTTGGTATAGATCCCTGGCGCCTCGCTTTCGCGCGGGCCGCCGATACACAGGTCGAATGGACCTTGTCTTTCCGCCAACCAGCCTTGAGCCTGCGCCACGGTGCCGTCACGATCGAGCTCGATGACGATATGCGGCTTGCCGAGCCGCTCTGCATAAGCAAGAGCGCGTTCGGTCCCTTTCGACACCGCCAGCCCGTGCCGATCCACCAGAACCATTAGTCCGCTGCTGTCACGCACATTCCATTCGGTCCGCTGGGCCGGGTCGGCTTGCGGCGTGGCTCTGAGTTGAGGATAGACCGCCAACAGGCCCGGTGGCTCAGGCAGATCCTCAGCCCAGCCCCCTCGCGGGCACCAGCCACGGTAGGAAAGCCCGTTCTCGATGGCGGCATCGAGCGCGGCGCGATCGACGCCTGTCTGCCCGCCGGAAACGATCTTCATTTGCCGCACCCCAATGCCTTCAATCTGCGGTAAATCGATGCCATATGCATGTCTATCAGCATGATCTCCCCGCCGCTCCTCAAGGAGGCACATCATGACCGAGAAATGGTCTGCCGATGTCACCGCCCACGATCATCCCTTCGATCTTGATCCCGGACTGTTCGCCAATGGCTCTCCGCAAGAAATCGCGGCCGCGCTGAAGAAATCGGCCGAAGATCCCGCCCGTAAAAGCGACGATCCTTATCGCACCGCGATGTCGATGCTCGATTTCTATATCAACCGCGCCGGTGCCAATCTTTCAGACGAACAGCGCACCAAGCTCGATAAGACGAAGGCGGCGGTTCAGCAGGCTTTCGGCCGCTAGGCCTCTGATAATTGCCAATCGAGTGCCGTGGCCCGAGCGGCAAAGACCTCGTCGAAACGCTGGTCCAAGCAGGTGACCGAGCATTCCCGCGCGCTCGACCTCGAGGCGGGGGTATTCACGCTTAAGGACCCCAAGGACATCGCCGCCTCGCTTAAGCGCTCGGCTGAAGCGAGCAGGCGGCGAAAAGCCGAGCCATTTCGCTCGGCAATGTCGATGCTTGTGTTCTACATCAATCGGGCCGGAAAGAACCTCAGCGCGGCTGAACGCACCCGGTTGGAACGGGCCAAACAGGAACTCCGCAAAGTCTTCGGCAAAGCCCCCGCGAAACGCCCGTCTAAGCCGCGCTGACAGGCGTCCCCGCCTCTCCTAGCCTTGCTCGGCCGTGACCCAGCCCTCGACCTCGCTGGTCCAATGCTCGGCATGCTGATCGAAGGTCGCAAGAACCGCGTCGAAGGCAGCCTCCTCGGCCTGCTCCGCGCCGCGCTCGGTTTGTAAATCCTCGAACACGTGCCGGTAGTCGTCGAATCCCTGTAAGTCCTCCTGGCGATGCCACCAAAATTCATCGAAGAAAAAGAATTTGATCCAGGAGAAGAGGCAATCGGTCCAGTCCTCCAGATAATGACAGAGACGCACGCTGGGAGCGCACAGATAGAGATCCGCGCCGCGCAATGCGTCCGTGCCGCTCGCCGCGCAATCCTCACGCGTCGCGACTTCGACCAGGCTGCCGTCGAGAAAAGGATAGTCGGGACATTCGAGGAAGACGAAGCTCATGCGGTCGGCGCCCGGATAGAGGCCGCGCGGGTCGAAGAGTTTGAAATCAAGACCGCGCAGCCGCGTTTCTTTGAGCGCAATGAACGGCGCGTTTTGGGCTTCCGGATTTTCGATCAGCGTGACGCGGGATTCGCGTGCCGAGGCGACGAAGGTCTCAAGGTCGCGGGCGATAAAGCTTGAAACGACGATCGCGCCGGTGACGTGTTCATCGATCGTCTCAATGTTCGCCCGCTTGCGCGAAGCCCCGCCTTCTTGCGCATTCATCAAATTCAAAGTGGGCGGCTGCGGCCGCTGTTCGCGACGCAACAACTCATCGCTTCGGGCGGCAAGCCGGTGCAAATGGCCGAGGAGCCGATACCGCGTACGCGGATCGTGGCATCTGCCTTTCCAGACAATCGAGACCGAGGACATGGAGCAAATGCTGCCGCGACGCGAAGGACAAAGAGGCGGCAGATTGCCTGCACCAAGGCAATGGCGCAAGCGATGTTCCGGCCGCGCTTCCTATCGCCCAAGGCGAATAGGATTAATGATTAAGAGAGACGAGCTACGCGGCCCCCGTTCCAAAGGAGCCACGTAGCTCAGTAGATGGGCGTCGAGGTTTGATGACCCCGAATGCGCCGTAAGCCTAAAGCGGCCTAGGCCTTCGCGTGACGCGCGTCCCCTGCTCCCGCCAGCATGCCGGCAACCTTCTCCGACACGTAGCCGAATATCGCGCCGACGATCATCGACAGGATCACGACGATAACGGGATTTTCGAGGGAAGCCGCAGTCAGGCTTCCCGCGGCATTGCCCATCAACGTGTAGGCAACGACCGAGGCAAAGCCATAGACCTGCGCCGGAATAGCAGAGAAGACCGGCACATTCGCCAGCAAGACCATAACGGCGACACCGACACCGACGCAGATCGCTGCCCAGACCGGTAGCCCAAGACTATCTGCCAGGCCGGCCCTGGTTGCTACCAGCAGCGTAATGCCGGCGATGATCGCGCCAGCGGCATTGTTCAGGATTGCCGACTGCAAGCCTGTTTCCTTGCCACCGCAGTGGAAGAAGCAACCCCAGGCAATGAAAGCTGCCCAGATTGCAAGTGCGCCCCCAAGCGGCCCTAAGAATAGCCACGTGGCTATTGCGCCAAGCACGCCAACGCTAATCGCTAGTGCTGTATTCGCGGACATCTCGCCTCCCTTTCGTGCAAGAGCGGGCGGATGCGCCGGTTTTGCCGGCGGTCCACCGGCCCAAAGTGCGGAAACCATTATGTTGCTGATTCGGCTTCCGGCGAGAATCGTAGTCGAAGCCAGTGCCAATTCAACACCGATTGCCTGTTTTTGCCCAAGTCATTCGGAGTCAGATCCGCCGGGGCGCCTTGAGGAAACGCCTGAAGGCGCTTAGCTTTTTAGTCATGACGGATAGGGTTCACATTATTGGAGGCGGCTTGGCCGGAAGCGAGGCGGCATGGCAACTGGCGCAAGCTCAGGTGCCCGTCACGCTGCACGAGATGCGCCCCAAGCGCCAAACCGACGCGCATAAGACCGGCGCGCTGGCCGAGCTCGTGTGCTCCAACTCCTTCCGCTCGGACGATTGGCAGACCAATGCGGTCGGGCTGCTCCATGAGGAGATGCGCCGCGCCTCCTCGCTGATCATGGCGGCGGCCGATGCGCACAAGCTGCCTGCCGGCGGGGCGCTGGCGGTCGATCGCGACGGGTTTGCCGCCGATGTGACGCAGGCGCTCGAAACCCATCCGCTCATCGAGATTTCCCGCGAGGAGGTTGGCGGTCTGCCGCCGCATGACTGGGACAGCGTCATCGTCGCGACCGGGCCCCTCACCTCGCCGGCGTTGGCAGATGCCGTTCGAGCGCTGACCGGCGAAGCGGAGCTTGCCTTTTTCGACGCGATCGCCCCCATCGTCCATGTCGAGTCGATCGACATGGACACGTGCTGGCGCCAATCCCGCTATGACAAGGCCGGCCCTGGGGGCAGCGGCGCCGATTACATCAACTGCCCGCTCGATCAGTCCCAATATGAGTCTTTCATCGCGGCGCTGCTTGCGGCCGAAAAGACCGCTTTCAAGGACTTCGAAACCACGCCCTATTTCGAGGGCTGCCTTCCGATCGAAGTCATGGCGGAACGAGGTCCGCAGACATTGCGCTACGGGCCGATGAAGCCGGTTGGCCTGTCCAACCCGCATAAGCCGGGTGTGAAGCCCTACGCCGTAGTGCAGCTCCGTCAGGACAATGCACTTGGCAATCTGTGGAATATGGTCGGGTTCCAGACCAAGTTGAAACATGGCGAGCAGGTTCGCGTGTTCCGCATGATCCCCGGGCTCGAACAGGCCGAGTTCGCGAGGCTCGGCGGCCTTCACCGCAACACGTTCCTCAACAGCCCAAAGCTCCTCGATGCCGGGTTACGGCTCAACGCCGATCCCCGGCTCCGTTTCGCCGGACAGATCACCGGGGTCGAGGGCTATGTCGAGTCGGCGGCGATTGGGCTCATTGCCGGTCGCTTTGCGGCCGCCGAGCGGCGCGGCCGGACGATCACCCCTCCGCCTTTGACAACCGCGTTCGGCGCCCTCCTCAATCACATCACCGGCGGCCATCTCAGCGCCGACACTGGAACCGGCGCCCGCAGCTTCCAGCCAATGAATGTCAATTTTGGCCTGTTTCCGCCGCTCGCGGCGCAAGTCCCCCGAGAAAAAGGCCCGCGGCAGTCCAAGGCGCTTGCCAGGAAGCGCGCGCTGTCGGAGCGCGCGCTTGCCGACCTGGAGCGCTGGCTCTCCGGTCCCGCCTCGGTCGCGGCTGAGTAGCTACCGAGGGCTGCTGCTCAAGGCCGCCAGCTCGCCATACGCCAAAACCGGTGGAGCGGATTGATGTCGGCAATCTCCCGCAAGGGATCGCCGCCTCTCCGCTCCAAGGCTTCGAGGGAGGCGAGATACGGGCCCACCAAGCTCAGCGGCAGGAAGGCCGTTCTGGCAGGCTTGTCGAGCGTGGCCACATGGCGGCGCGCTTCCTCGTAGGCGGCCCGTGCCTTGCTTCTCAGCGCGGCCAGATAAGCGCGAAATCCTTCGCTTGCAGATCCGGCGAGCACGGCAGTAGGCGAGCTGCCATGCGACCGGAGCGCATCGGCCGGCAGATAGACGCGGCCTTGCCTGGCATGGACCGGCAACGCCCGCATCAGACCGGTCAGGCCGTAAGCCGCGCCTGCCTCGGTTGCGGCGCGCTCGAGATCCGGGCCTTGCGCCCCGCAACACGCCGCGCCTAAGGCAAACATCGCGCCCGCGGTATCCTGCAGATAGATTTCCAAAGCGCGCGCGTCGGGCATGATTTTGGTCGCGACGTCGAATTGGCGCGCATCGATCAGCTTGGCAACAAGCTCGGCCGACAAATCGTGACGGCGCAGCGTCAGGCCCAAGGCATCGGCGACCGGATGACCGGCTGCGTCGCCTTGCCGGGCCCGTTCGATCGCCTCGCGCCACCATTGCAGGCGGATCTCTCCAAGTCCGGGCTCGCTGACCTGCTCGGCGATGCGGGCGAGTTCGACATTAAAGGCGCAAAGGGTAAGGAGATCGAGGCGCGCGTCGCGCGGTGCAAAGGCGGCGGCAAGGGCGCGGTCAGGATCGCCCGCCCGTGCAATGCGTCTTACCGTTTCGTCCCGCCCGGACTCATGCAAGGTCCGCTCGCCTCGAACACATTAGATGCGGGCGGCGGCCGGCCCCCTCCCCTTGGCAGAGGCCGGGGCCGCGCTCCACGCCTCGCGCCGCACACCGAGAATGAGCTGCAACGGCGAGGCCACGAAAATCGACGAATAGGCGCCGATCACGATGCCCCAGCAAATGGCGAGGGCAAATCCGAAGATCGTCTCGCCGCCGAAGAACAGGAACGGCAGCATGGCGAGGAAGGTCGTCACGTGAGTCAAGACGGCGCGCGACAACGTCTCGTTGATCGAAACGTCGAGAAGTTCGACCAGCGGCATCCGCTTATACTTGCGCAAGTTCTCCCGAATTCGATCGAAGATCACGACCTTATCGTTCAGTGAATAACCGATGATGGTGAGGATGGCGGCGATGCTCGAGACATTGAACTCGAGCTGAAACAACGAATAGAGACCGATCGTGCCGGTCACGTCGTGGATCAAGGACGCAATGGCGGCGACGGCGAATTGCCATTCGAACCGGAACCACACATAGATCAGGATACCGAGCAGGGCCACGACCACGGCGATAGTCCCCTTGGCGATCAGTTCGCCGGAAATCGTCGGGCCGACGATTTCAACGCGCCGATATTCGACCGTGTCGCCGAGCGTCTCCTTCACCTTGCCGATTGCTTCCTGCTGTTGCTCCTCCTCGGGCTGGGAAGCGATGCGAATGAGAACCGCGTCGGGAGCGCCGAATTCCTGGATCTGCACCTCACCGAGGCCAAGACCGCTCAGCTGGCCGCGAATATCGGCGAGATTGGCAGGACTTTCCTTGGTCTTGATCTCGATCAGCGTCCCGCCTTGGAAATCGATACCCATGTTGAGCCCGATGGTCGCGACCAGAATGAGCGGAACCACGGTCAGCAGCGCCGAGACGACCCAGGAGACGGCGCGCAATCCGACAAAGTCGATCTTGGTGTCGGGAGGAATGAATTGGATGCCTCGGAACATGCGTTTTGCGTCCTAAATTGGGATGGCTTGGGGCCGCGCCCAGCGGAGCCAATAGGTGACCATGACCCGCGTGACGGTCACGGCCGTGAACATCGAAGCGAGGATGCCGACAGTCAGCGTCACGGCAAAGCCTCGCACCGGTCCCGAACCAAGCCAGAATAGAACCAGCACCGCGATAAGCGTGGTCACGTTGGAGTCGATGATGGTGATCAGCGCACGCGAATAGCCGGCATCGACGGCGGCAAAGGGCGATTTTCCGGCCCTGATCTCCTCGCGGATGCGCTCATTGATCAGCACATTGGCGTCGACGGCGATACCGATGGTGAGCACAATGCCGGCAATGCCGGGCAGCGTGAGCGTCGCCCCCATGACGGAGAGCACGGCGAAGATCAGCGCGATATTGACGAGAAGGGCGACATTGGCGAACAGGCCGAACAGGCCGTAACCCACCAGCATGAACAGCATCACCAGCACCAGGCCCGCCAGCGCCGCCTTCTTTCCGGACTCGACTGAATCGGCACCGAGGCTCGCACCAACCGTCCGCTCCTCGATGACGGTGAGCTTGGCGGGAAGCGCGCCTGAGCGCAGCAGCACGGCGAGATCATTGGCCCGCTGCACGGTAAAATTGCCACTGATCTGTCCCGATCCGCCGAGGATCGGCTCGCGGATCACCGGCGCCGTGATCACGTCCCCGTCAAGCAGGATGGCGAAGCGGTTACCGACATTTTCCCGGGTTATCTTGCCGAAGCGCCGCGCCCCATTTGTGTCGAATTTGAAATTGACCACAGGCTCGCCAGTCTGCGAGTCGAAGCCCGGCGTGGCGCTCTGTAGACTTTCTCCCGTCAGCAGGGTCCGGCTCTTCAGCACATAGGGGATCGGCGGCTCGCCGTCGGAATTGACGAGCTCGTCGCCGGGCGGCACCTGTTTGGTAACGGCGGCTTGTTGTGCATCTGCGGATTCGTCGACCAGCTTGAACTCGAGCTTGCCGGTCTCGCCGATCAGCTTTTTCAGCCTCTCGACGTCCGAAATGCCGGGCACTTGAACGAGAATGCGGTTGCGGCCCTCGCGCTGGATAAGGGGCTCGGTCGTGCCGAGGGCGTCAATCCGGCGCCTTATCGTCTCGATCGACGCCTCGATTGCCGAACTTATGCGGTGGAGAAGCCCTGGTTCGGTGATGGTCAGGACGATGCGATTTCCGTCCTCGCGAGTCACATCGATATCCTGGCCGGAACTACCGCCGAGGACATTTCCGTTAATGGGGTTTGACAGCTTGCGGAGATCGGCCTCGGCCTTGTCCAAGTCGGCAGGGTTACGGATCGTCACCAGCACGGCGCGCTTGGACACGTCCGGAGACAGGTTGGCATAGCCGATGCGGGCGCTCCGCAACGTTTCGCGCGCATCGCCGCGAATGGTATCGAGCTGATCCTCGATCATCTCCTTTTCGTCGATCCGGTAGAGGAGATGGGCGCCGCCTTGTAGGTCGAGGCCGAGATTGATCTGTTTATGAGGAAGCCAGGTCGGAACCTCACCCATGGTCGAGGCAGGAAACAGATTCGGAAGGGCGTAAAGGAAGCCGGCGGCAACGACGACCGCAACCAGAATCAGCTTCCATTTTTGGAAATGCAACATTGCCGCGCTCGCGCTAACGAATCAAACCGTTGGACATTGACGAAGGCATCAAGAGGCGGCCTTCGCTTTTGCCGGCGCAGCCGTCTCGTCCTTGCCGCGCAGCTCCGAAACCGTGCTGCGCACGAGCTTGATCCTTACACCCTCCGCGACTTCGACTTGAAGCTCGTTTTCGTCGACCTTGGTCACTTTGCCGATAATGCCGCCCGAGGTCACGACGGTATCGCCGCGGCGGATGGACGCGATCATGTCCTGATGCTCTTTGAGCCGCTTCTGCTGCGGCCGGATCATCAGGAAATACATGATCCCGATGACCAGCATGACGGGGACGATCATGCCGCTCAGCGCGCCAAAGGCGCCGCCGCCGGCGGCTTGAGCGTAGACGAAACCTTGCATTGCTCCTGTCCCTCGCTTGGCTTAAGGATTGCCGCCCTAGACCGGCGGTGGCCCAGCTTTGTCGCCTTATGACGGCCAGCTTGAACGTGGCGCGACTATAGCCGCCCGGATGGGCTTTGCAACGGGCGCGACATGAACTTTCAGGAACCCCTTTCCGGCCTTCTGGAGCGCATCGCCAGGGCCCTTGAGCGGCTTGGACCGGGCAGGCCCGAGCGGCCCGATTTCGACGCCGCCGACGCCTTTGTCTGGCAGCCCGAGACCGAGCGCTTTCAACCGGTCAGCGAAGTCAATCGCGTGCCCCTGTCTCTGCTCAGGGGTATCGACCGCATGCGCGATACGCTCCTTGCCAACACGCACCGCTTCGCCCGCGGGCTGCCCGCCAACAATGCCCTTCTGTGGGGCGCCCGCGGCATGGGCAAGAGCTCGCTGGTCAAGGCCGTGCATCGCGAGATTGGCGGGCTGAAGCTCGTTGAAATCCACCGCGAAGACCTTGGCTCCTTGCCGCGCCTGCTCGCCCATTTGCGCGAGAGTCAAACCTACCGCTTCATTCTCTATTGCGATGACCTGTCCTTCGAGGCGCTGGACACATCGTATAAGTCGCTCAAGGCCGTGCTCGAGGGCGGCATCGAGGGGCGCCCCGCCAATGTGCTGTTCTATGCCACCTCAAACCGCAGACATCTGATGCCGCGCGAGATGGTCGAAAACGAACGCTCGACCGCCATCAATCCCGGAGAGGCGACCGAGGAGAAACTTTCCTTGTCGGACCGCTTTGGGCTGTGGATCGGTTTTCACAATTGCAGCCAAGACGACTATCTCGCCATGGTGCAAGCCTATGCCGATCATTATCGGCTGTCCGTTCCGGACGCGGCATTGCGCGAAGAGGCTCTGGCCTGGGCGCTTGCACGCGGCAGCCGCTCGGGCCGCGTTGCCTGGCAATATATCCAGGATCTCGCCGGCAGACTCGGTTCGCCTCTTAGCGGCTAATCGACGTTCGCCGTCTGGCTGCTCATATATTTGGTGGGATCGACCGGCCGCGATCCCTTGCGCAGCTCGAAATGCACTTGCGGCTGGCTCGCCGCGCCGGTGGCGCCGGCCTTGGCGATGATCTGGCCGCGGCGCACTTTCTCGCCGCGTTTGACCAGCAGCTCGGAATTGTTGGCGTAGGCCGAAACCCAGTTGTTGGCATGCCTGACCAGAACGAGATTGCCGTAGCCCTTCAATTCATTGCCGGCATAAGCGACAACGCCGTTCTCCGCGGCCTTGACCGATGTGCCTTGCGGAACCGCGACATCGATGCCGTCATTGTGACCGCCATCGGGACGCGTTCCAAACCCGGCGGTGACGCGTCCCTGCACCGGCCAGCGGAAGCTGTTGCCCGACATGGGGTCGGGTGCCGGCAAACGATCGACGCTTGCCACGCGCGGGGCGCTTGGCCCGGTGGTCTCGGACGAGGCGGCATCAGTCGGGGCGTTCTTGGTATCGGCAACGGGTTTCGTTTCCTTGGCCGTGTCCGCCGCCTCTTCCTCGGCAAGAGACGTCACTTTCGGCGCGGAGATGGTCGAGGTCTTGACCTTGCGTACATGCGGCTCCGCCGCCGCCACTTTAGGACCGGACACGCCCGGCATGACGAGCTCCTGGCCGATGCCAAGGCGCGCGTCGGGAAGATTGTTGGCGCTCATGATCGTCTCGACCGGTACGCCGTACTGCCGCGAGAGGCTGGAGAGCGTGTCGCCCTGGGCCACCTTGACGCGATAGCCCGAAACCTGGCGCGAAGGCGGCGCGTACGCCGTCCTTGCTTCAGGATAGGCCGCGCGTGGCGCGTCGATGCGCGCGCGCGGGCTCGGCGAATAGGCGGTGTTCGGACGCGGCGAATAAGACGGCGGCGGCAGGCTCGTGCGTGCCATACGCGCATCCGCCCCATAGCCCGGCGTGTAAACCGTCTCTTGGGGGACCGGCAGCGCCGCTGTCGCGGTGTAATCGGCATTGCTGCCGCCGTCTGAGCCGGTCAGGCTGAAAGCCGGAAAATCGAAGCGCGACGCGCCCGAGCTGCAGCCGGCAACGGCAAATCCTAAGCACGCAACCGCGAGCGCCCCGCCGGCGCCGCGGCTAAAGTTCGACAAGAACGCCCGCCGCATCCCTCATACGCCCCTAATGATACTCGTTGCCGACAGTAAAGCGCGGGCGGGGTTAATAAGCTGTTAGCCCCTCGCCCTAAAGCGGCAAATATTTGGGCAGAATTGGCTAAGTGTCGTCGGATTCGCCGGCGTCCGGCTCCATGGCCGCGCGGGCAGCGGCCCCGGCCCGGCCATGCACCATCGGCACGAACCGCACCGGAAGCAGCGGCGTTTCGCTCAAGGCCTCGTCGGTCTTGTCGATCTGGACGAGTTGCTGGGTGTCGCGGGTTTCGCCCAACGGAATGAGCATGCGGCCGCCGACCTTGAGCTGGTCGAGCAAAGCCTGGGGCGGTTCCTCGGCCGCCGCGGTGACAATGATGCGGTCGAACGGCGCTTGCGGCGGCCAGCCGAGCCAGCCATCCCCGATAATGGTGGTGACATTGGTGATGCCGAGCTCGGCGAGGCGCCGTTCGGCCGCCTTCTGCAACTCCCGCCAGCGCTCGACCGTATAGACCCGGCGGCAGAGATGAGACAGCACGGCCGCCTGGTAGCCCGAGCCGGTGCCGATTTCCAACACTTTGTGCTCCGGCTCAAGCCCGAGTTGCTCGGTCATGAAGGCGACGACATAAGGCTGGGAGATCGTCTGGCCGCATTCAATCGGGAGTGCAATATCCTGATAGGCGTGATCGGCGAAAGCGGGATCGACGAACAGATCGCGCGGCACACGCTCGATGGCGCGCAGCACATTGTTGTCGCGGATGCCGCGACGCCTGAGCTGCATGATCAGCCCGATCTGATCGTGCGCGGATACCATAGCCAATCCCACCCGTTCGGTGGCTTCGTCCCACCTATCCGGCGACTCTTAACACCAGTCTTGGTGCCTGTTGTGTCTCCGGTGCCAACTTTTCTGTCCCGTCATTCCGGCGGCGCGATTTTGGTCACGCCGCCCATATAGGGAAGCAAAGCGTCAGGCACGCGGATCGAGCCATCCTGCTCCTGATAATTCTCAAGCACGGCGATCAAGGCGCGGCCGACGGCGACGCCCGAGCCGTTCAGCGTATGCACGAGCCGGGGGTGCTTTTGGCCGTCCGGCCGGTAGCGTGCGTTCATGCGCCGGGCCTGGAAGTCGCCGCAATTCGAGCAGGAGGAGATTTCGCGATAGGTCCCCTGCCCCGGCAGCCATACCTCGATGTCGTAGGTCTTCTCAGCGGCAAATCCCATATCGCCGGTCGAGAGCACGACCACGCGATACGGAATCTCAAGTTGTTTCAAGACCTTCTCGGCACATTCGGTCATGCGCTCGTGCTCTTCAGCCGATTGCTCGGGCGTGGTGACGGAGACCAGCTCGACCTTCGAGAATTGATGCTGACGGATCATGCCGCGGGTGTCCTTGCCGGCAGCACCCGCCTCGGCCCGGAAGCAGGGCGTCCAGGCGGTGACCCGCATCGGTAAGTCCGCCTCGCCGACGATGTCATCGCGCACGAGATTGGTAAGCGGCACCTCCGCGGTCGGGATGAGCCAGATCCTTTGGTCAACGGTCAATTCAGGCCTCTCACCCTTGACGAAATTGATACTGCGGAGTGCTTCCGGATAGTTTTGTAGGATCCGCTCATACTCGCTCGCGATTTCCGTCGTCCCGAATTCGATGTTGCGCTCGCCACTTAAAACTGCAGTAGCTCCCGAAGCCAATGTGAACTGCTCAGTTCTGAATCTATTAAGTCGAGACTGAAATTGATCATCTCGAAATTTCGGCAGTTGCGCGGTGCCGAACATGGCGTCGTCACGTACGAGAAGCGGAGGATTGATCTCAGTATAGCCGTGTTCGTTCGTATGCAGGTCGAGCATGAACTGAGCGAGCGCCCGCTCGAGCCGGGCCAGCGCGCCCTTCAATACGACGAAGCGCGCGCCGGAGAGTTTGGCGGCGGTTTTGAAATCCATTAGCCCGAGGGCCTCGCCAAGCTCGAAATGCTGTTTGGGCGTGAACGAAAATTCTTTCGGCTTGCCGACCTCGCGCAGGACCTTGTTAGCGCGGTCATCGGGACCAACCGGGACATCGGGTGCGGGAGTGTTGGGAATTGCAGCGAGCAACGCCCTTAGTTCGCTATCGAGTTGCTTCTCCTTGGCCTCATCCTCCCGAACTTTGTCCTTAAGACCGAGCACCTTTTTCTTCTGCGCCTCCGCAGCAACTTGATCCTTTGCCTGAATCGCCAACCCAATGGCTTTCGAGGCCAAGTTGGCGCTCGCCTGCTTTTCCTGCAATTTTTGAATCGTTTCGCGGCGCTCCTCGTCGAGGCTCAGCAATCGAGCCAACGTCGCGCGCGGTTCGTCGAAGCCGCGATTGGTCAGCCCCTTGACGAAGCTGTCCTGATTCTCACGGATCCATTTGATGTCGAGCACGGCTTGAGACGTCCGCTAAGCGATTCGTATGACGCTGTTCGTATAAAGCGCAATCCGATCCTTGTCATGGCAGGACGCGCGCCGGCAGGCCAACATCCGCAAAATCACGCCGGTTTGCCCGACGGCTTGCCTGCAGCCGACTTGGCCGCTTCATGCTTCTTCTCGGCAAGCCCCACAGCGTAAATCGACAGCTCGTAGAGGAGCACGGTCGGCAAGGCGAGCGAAATCTGGCTGAGCGGATCGGGCGGGGTCAGGATCGCGGCAACCGCGAATACGGCCAAAATCGCGTGCCGCCGGTAATGTCTCAGCCCCTTTGCGGTGACCAGCCCCGCACGGGCGAGCAAGGTGAGTAGGACCGGCAATTGGAAGCAAATGCCGAAGCCCAGGATGAACGCCATGATCAATGACAGATATTCGCTGACCTTTGCGGTGAGGTGAATTTGGACCGGCGTATCGCCGGTCTGCTGCATCGATAGAAAGAATTTCATGGCGAGCGGCATCACCACGAAATAGACCAGCGCCGCGCCGAGCAGGAACAGGATCGGAGTCGCGATCAGAAACGGCAGGAAGGCTTGGCGCTCGCTGCGGTAAAGCCCGGGCGCCACAAACATGTAGATTTGCGAAGCGATCACCGGGAAAGCGATGAACACGGCGCCAAACAACGCCAGCTTGACTTGGGTGAAGAAGAATTCCTGGGGCGCGGTGTAGATCAGCTCGATCGGCGCATCGACGCCGGCCGCCACCCGGTACGGCCATAACAACAGATTGTAAATCGGCGTGGCAAACCAGAAGCAGACCACAAAGGCGAGGAACACCGCAAGCAGCGACCACAACAGCCGCCGCCTGAGCTCGATCAGATGCTCGATCAGGGGCGCCTTGGTCGCCTCGATATCGGCCTCATCGTTCATGAGCGCCTCGTCCGGCCGGTCTTAGCGCGCTTGGCCGGTTTCTTGGTTTTCGATGCGGTGCGCTTTGTTTTCGATGCGGTGCGCTTTCGCGGCCGCTTGACCGTCCGCTTAGGTTTGGCAGCACCCTTCGCTCCCTGCGGCCCTTTCGGCGTGGCCATCATGATGGGCTTGTCGAGGGGTGCGTTCAGATCGAGCGAAGACGACTCGGTACGTGCGCTCTCGATCGTCTTTCTCACCTCGTCGAGCTCGGACTCGCGCATCGCCTCGTCAAACTGACGCTGAAAATCCGAGGCCGCCCGGCGGAGCTTGCCGGCGTAATGGCCGAAGCTGCGCATGAGTTTCGGCAGGTCCTTCGGTCCGACCACCACGATCGCAACGACGGCAATGACGAGAAGTTCCGACCAACCAATGTCGAGCATGGAAGCGCTTCAGACGAAAAAGGGCGCCCGCAGGCGCAATGACGATCGCGCGAGACTAACCCGACTTCCGCTTGCGCGGCGCTTTAGCACGGGCGGCGGTTTTGGCCGTGGGCTTGGCCCGCTTATGCTCGATGACTTTGGGCTCCTTGGCAGGCGCTTCGTCGTCGTCGGACATGCCTTTCTTGAAACTTTTGATGCCCTGGGCGAGGTCGCCCATCAGTTCGGAAATCTTGCCGCGCCCGAACAGAAGCACAAGGAGCACAAGCACGATCAGAATTTGCACCCAGCTCAATCCCATCACGACACTCCAATCGCCGGGCCGAATTCCAGGCCTTCGGCGTGTTCTCATTTCTCTTAGGCACTATGGCAGCAAAACCAGGCCGGTCGCAAGTTGGGCTGAAAGAGCCGATGCCTAACGATCAAGCCGTGGGCCGGCCGCCATTGCCGCCAGCGAACACCAGGACAGCACCGCTGTCGATCGCGACTCCGACTTCTGTTCCTTGCGGCGGAACATCGCTCTCCTTGACACGGGCGAAGAGCGGCGCGTCGAGCCCCTGGACTGCGATCTCGACCAAGGCCACATCGCCGAGAAAGCGGGCATCGCGCACGCGCGCCGGCACGCCTTCACCGGGCGCTAAAAGCCG
>Ga0307425_1000536_pt1 | contig 23937 bp, 14 predicted proteins | sample SalMarWE160330MG_FD_202152 | JGI IMG/M metagenome (GOLD analysis project Ga0307425, IMG submission 202152) | Salt marsh sediment microbial communities from the Plum Island Ecosystem LTER, Massachusetts, United States - WE1603-30 | ecosystem: Environmental > Aquatic > Marine > Intertidal zone >...
GAAAATGTCAATGAGGAGAAAATACCCATGGCATTAGTGAACCGGGCAGTCGCAAGGATATTAAGACTCAAATTCCAATTGGGCCTTTTTGAGAATCCTTATGTTGACGTTGAACAGGCAATGAAAGTTGTTCATGCTGATGTTAACAAGGAACTTGCATTACAGGCATCGAGAGAAAGTATCGTATTGCTCAAAAATGATAAAAATATGTTACCTCTCAAGAAGGATATAAAATCCATTGCTGTAATTGGTCCGAACGCTGATGAGCCCATTTATCAGCTTGGCGACTATTTCCCGCATCATGTTCCTCAGGAAGTGGTCACTATATTAAAAGGCATTAAGAACAAGGTGTCTTCCAGTACAAAGATTACCTATGTCAAAGGATGTAATGTTATTGGGAATAAACTCAATGAAATAGAGCAGGCTAAAGCTGCCGCTAAAAACGCAGATATCGCAATTGTTGTAGTTGGTGAAAACGGAGGTTCGACAGATGGAGAGGGGCATGATATGGCCAATCTGGACCTGACCGGCATGCAGGAAGACCTTCTTAAAGCTGTATATTCAACTGGTACACCTACTGTTGCTGTTCTGATTAATGGCAGAGCTTTGACCATCCGCTGGACTTCGCAAAATATTCCGGCAATCGTTGAAGGATGGATGTGTGGTGAACAGGGAGGAAATGCTATTGCGGATGTACTCTTTGGGGATTATAACCCGGGCGGAAAATTACCTGTTACGTTCCCACGTCATTCGGGACAATATCCATTTTATTACAACCATTCCGCCACAAAAGAAGGTGCCAAATATATCGATATGCCTGGTACACCGTTGTACGAATTTGGATACGGATTAAGCTATACTAAATTTGAATACAGCAGCCTTCAGATGCCAAAAGAAATAAATAACGGCGGCGAAGTGGAAATTTCAGTGGATGTAAAAAATACCGGTGAACGCAAAGGAGATGAAGTAGTACAGTTATATATCAACGATCTCATCAGCAGTACTTCTAAACCGGTTAAAGAACTTAAAGGGTACGAAAGGATAACTCTTGAGCCGGGTGAAACGAAAACCGTAAACTTAAAACTCACACCGGAAGATTTATCCCTTTTCGACAGGGACATGAACTTTGTCGTTGAACCCGGTACTTTTGAAGTCATGATCGGAAGTTCCTCACAGGACATCAGGCTCAAGGGAGAATTTGAAGTGAAAAAATAAATTACCTATCATTTCCGTAAAACATTCACATTAGACAGCCAGCCTGATAAATGAATTATTGATGTATCTGCTGACAAGGATATAATCATTCAGATGGTTTTAAAATCAAAATTCCTGTCAGTATCAGTTGTCAAAAGAAAGAGATTAAAAAAGGGCCGTATAATATGAAAACAGATTTCACAAGACGAAATTTTCTTCAGGCTACATCTGCCTCTGCCACAGCCGCTATGCTTCCCAATATTGCGGGAGCTGCAGCGATACCAAATGGTGACAAATCGAATGTAAAGTCAGAAGAGCTGCCGAAACGAAGACTTGGCAGAACCAACAAAATGATTTCCTGCATCGGTTTTGGCGCAGGATCCCGTTATTGTAACTGGGTGGCGGATGAAGTCACCTTGCAAAAACATATAGATTATGCGATTAAGCTCGGAATCACATATTTTGATTCTGCAAGATCCTATGGCAATGGATTAGCAGAAGAACGTTATGGGAAATATCTTACCCCAAAATACCGGGATCAGATTTTTCTCAACTCAAAATCTCAAGAGAGGACGTACGATGGAGTAATGAGAGAGATCGAAATATCTTTAAAAACATTAAATACAGATTATTTAGATCTCTACTGTATGCATGGTATCGATCTAATGAAAGATGTAGATGCCCTTTTAAGCCTTTCGGGAGGATACAAAGCATTTCTGAAACTGAAGAATGAGGGTGTGGTGAAAAACATCGGTTTTTCGTTTCATAAATGGAACGATGCATCCAAAAAATGTTTCAAAGAGTTTGATGTTGATGCTATTTTATGCGTCATCAATGCCGCAAAGTTCAACGGTAATGAGGACGGCCTTATACCTCTTGCAACCAAAAGAGATGTCGGCATTATAGCGATTAAAGTTATGGGACAAAATGCACTCATTGGAAATGTATCTGGAGACGATCTTTTGCGGTATGCCCTTAGTCTTCCTATTTCAGTAGCAAATGTCGGAATGGATGGCTTTGCCTGCCTCCAATCCTGCGTAGATGTGGGAAAAGAACCGTTACTTTCTGAGGCTGAGGCTGAAAAGATTCATGTTAAATTAAATTTTGACCATAAAGTTACAAGATTACCATATTATACAGGATAAAGTTCAAGCGAAGACAAAAAATTAATTAATACATTTAACAAAACCTGAATTTATTATGAAAGCTATTCTTGATCAAACCACACTTGTCCTACGCAATAATTCGAACTTTTACAATTTCAATGTCTTATATAAACTCACCGCATAACGATTAAGTATGAATTCTATGGAAATATCAGGGAGCAAGCAACTTGAAAATCCTCACCAGACTCATCTTTGAGTTTCTAAGGCTCACATTCAGAGGTAAACATGATATAGTCCTCGAAAACCTAGCTCTACGCCAACAATTGGTTGTTCAGCAGCGCAGCATAAAAAGACCAAAGATCAAAAACAGAGATCGCATCTTCTGGATCTGGCTGTCAAGATTCTGGAATAATTGGGGAGCATCACTGATTATAGTCAAGCTCCCTACTGTGATTGGTTGGCACAAGAAAGGTTTCAAGTTTTACTGGAAATGGAAATCTCGAAGAGCCGGTAGGCCGAATATTGACTGGGAATTGATCAAGCTCATACGCAAGCTACAAAAAGAAAATGCCACGTGGTCAACTCAACGTATCCAGGGCGAACTTAAAAAGCTTGGTTATGAAGTTTGTGATAATACTGTGGCAAAATATATGATCAAAAGCACGGACGGTAACGATTCCAAGCGGCAGCGGTGGCTGACCTTTTTAAGAAACCATGCAAAGCACATCGTCGGCATTGACTTCGTGGTTGTACGAACCGTTTTCTTCAACACAATATACGTGTTTATCGCCATATCACATGATAGACGCAAAATATTGCACTTTGCGGTTACGGCAAATCCACACTCACGATGGGCTATTCAGCAACTTCGTTAAACGTTTGCCTTCGACGAAGTAACCAAATATGTTATCCGTGATAATGATAAAATCTTCAGTGACGATTTCAAACAGCACATAACAGGTTTTGGCTTAGAAGATACGCCTACTGCACCACGAAGTCCATGACAAAATCCGATCGCAGAGCGTGTTCTCGGGACACTTCGCCGAGAGTGCCTTGACCACATGATTATTGTCAATGAAAAACATTTGTATAGCGTGTTGTACCAATACATCAATGACTATTACAACGTTAACAGAACACACATGTCACTTGAGAAAGACTCACCGGTCCCCAGCCCTGTTCAGGCAAACTATAAGATTGTAAACAAGCCAATTCCGGGTGGACTCCATCACATCTATAGCCGAGTTGCTTAAAAAGCTGGAGTGTATCCATGGTTCCAAGCCAGAGAAGGTCTGCGCTGATTGTGACAAGTTGGTCAAAAACTGACTTTGCCGGAAATTCCTCTTCGAACAACTGGCAGTATCCGGTTTTCAATGAACCTGATTCCATTTCAAAACAACATGGCTCAAAGGCTTTTGACTTCATATTGATTTTTGCGTAAGACACCGTAGGTTCGAATCCTATCACCCCGATTTTGATGTCACCTCTGGAGGCGACCATTTCCGCCGGGGTTCGGTAGAAGGAAATGGCGGCTTAGGATTATGATTGAGCGGAACCTGATACGGATTCGTAAAGTTGAGCGTACGTACAAGGCATCAGTCCCAGACGCCGGGCGTGAGCGAAAGTCAGCTCGAGCATTTTCATGTCCGGGTCGAATTTGTTCAGGGACCATGGATGCCAGATCAGTGAGACGAATGAATTACCCGACTCCATCGCTCTATCCAGAAAGACCCTGTTGACCTGGAATTCATCCTTCGGAGTTTTGCAGAAACCGCCCGCTATCGCTTCCGGAAAAGGCGAAGGCCACAAAGTAAGCCTTCTCGGTCCCCATCCGTTATGGTTTTTAAGGAGATTTTCATGCCAGCCGTGGCCGGGCAGCTCCCATATTTCAGGAAAGCCATCATCTTTGTAGTTAAAAGGCTCCCGCAACAGTGCCGGAAGCGAATAATCCGGTCCCCAGAGAAGGCTGCTGACGTATTTAATGTCTGCCTGGCGAAGTAATTCCAATACTTCCGGCTCGCCTTTAAGGGCATTATCGAAACCGCAGCCTGGCCGCAAACCGATGCAGGGCCGCTCGAAGATGCGCTCAACAGACTCTTTACCTTTGAAGATTTCCTTTCGTTTTTCCTCCGGCGAGACGGCCGAGCCGCAGAATTCATTATCACGGAGCATCTGATGCGAGTAGGTGTGAGTTGCAATCTCGAAAAGAGGATCGTCGAGCAGCTCGCGATATTCGGCGGGATTTGCATCGAGAGTCCTGCCCAGCATGAAAAACGTTGCAGGCATCTCGAATCGCTTATGGACCTTGACGATTTTACGGCACGCCGCGAGGCAGTCCGGCGACTCGGTATCGTAGGCTGCGATGTAACGAGTTGTCTTTTGTTTTGTACTGAGGACCTGCGACCGGCAGGACAGAACAGTTGTTCCGACTCCGCATAAAACAGCCGATTTGATCAAGTCTCTTCTGGAAATACCGTTCATTTTATTTTACCTGAGAATATGTTCTTGAAATATTCGATGTTAATCTCCGCCGGGTACGACCGGCCCATGCCAAATGCTGCCGCCGAACGTAGTAACATACATCGAGTTCTCATCCGACGGATCGAATGTCACGCGCTGGATATTGGAAAACGGCAAACCTTCGAATGCCTCCCATGTCACGCCGTTATCTCTCGTAAGCCACAGGCCGGCGCCGGGAGCGCCTTCGGTTAGAGTCATGTAGATCCATCCTTTACGTTTTGGATGGAAATAGCCGCCGAACGTCTGGCGTCCCTGTCGCCCGATGCACTGGAAGGTTTTGCCGCCGTCTTCGGACCTGTACAGTCCGCCGGACCTGTCCTGCCAGTCCGCATCACATGCCGCCAAAAGGATGATGTTACTGTTGTCAGGATGCACCGAGAAGTCTTTTGGGTAAAGAAAAAGGTGGGATGTGTTCACCTTTTCCCATGTCTCGGCGCCGTCTGTTGACCGGTACAGACCGACGCCTTCGCTCATAAGCGGTTGTCCGCGTGCTGGGCGTTTGGCACAGATCATGGCAAAAAGCTTTCCGTCCTTATGTAGAATCACGCGAGAAACCCGCATATTCTTCGGATCGCCCAGGCCCTGCTTTTTTAACGTCCAGGTCTTGCCGTCGTCCGTCGATTTATATACTCCCTCCATGAATACGCCGGCATATAACGTTCGTGAACCCTTGGGGCTGGCGGTGTCTATCACAATTGAGGTCACCGGTTTTGGCGGGATGCCATTGGCCTCGGACTTCCACGAAGCGCCGAAGTTACGTGAAATGCAAACTCCGCCGGGACGATCGTGGCCATGACGTTCGGAGATGATGTTGTCGTTGGGGATGTCGTGCACGTTTGAGAATGCGCCCCACATTTTACCCGGAATATCGGGATCGAAAGCAATTTCATAGCATGTGTTCCGCCACGGCGCCCACGTGTTTTTGTCCCACCATATCCACGATTTACCGGTATCGACAGACCTGGCAAAGCCTATATCCGTATAGGCAATATAATGACGACTGGCCTCGAAAGGATCGATATAGTAATTCCACGTCGTGGTCACTACCAGGCCGGTGCATGTCCATGCGCAGCCGGGTTTAGGCTCCTGATCCGGTGCCGGATATGTATCGCCGTTGAACCATGTATCGCCGCCGTTATGTGTGATATAGGACTGGCTCCAGACAAGTATCAGTCGGTCCGGATCGGAGTTGCATATAGCTGCTCCAAAAGGCGTATCGCCTCCCTTGAAGGACTGCCCGGCCGAGGCGGTGACGTAATTGGGGGCGACATTGTACTGCTTAAAACGCGGGTCCTGGAAGTAAGTGGCGCGCCAGTTCTTGCCGCCGTCATCGCTGCGATATACGGTCTCATGGTGCGGCGGACTGAAACCCGTGCTCGTGTTCAGGACATACACCGTCAGCGGATTCTTGTCGGTAGTGAGAATTTGCCGGTACTGGGCAATTGAACCGTAGGCCCATTGATCAGCTTTTTTCGTTTCGGTATTGATGCCGTGGCCCATAGCCTTCTGCCAGGTCTGGCCGCGGTCGCTGGAACTGTAAAAGCCTCCTTCGAAGGTGCCGCCCTCGTCTTTACTGCTTATCGTGCAGTACAGCATAATGATATTTTTGGCTGAATCCGAGCCGGCGGCGAATCCCTGTATTGGCTTCCACGGCAGAGAAGTCGTTTTTTCCGTCCATGTCCGGCCGTCATCGTCGCAGCGCCAGATGCCCTTGTCGGTTGCCGCGAACATTACGCGCCCTCGATTGGTGTTGTCGAAATGAAAGCGGATAAACTGTCCTTCCGGCCCATTGCATAAAGTCCAGGTGTTGCCGCCGTCGCGGGACAGCACGCATTTGCCGTCGCGTATGCCTGCGAGCAAAATCTTGGGATCGGATGGATTTATCGCTATTTCGCCATAGAGAGATTCGCGAAGGTTGCCGATAGGCGAGAAAGTCCTGCCGCGGTCCCGGCTGATTCGGAGCCTGCCGCCCGATGATGCGTAAATGATGTCAGGGTCGGACGGATGAAATCCGGGCCGGCATCGCGTATCCGATCTGAGCTGGGCGTGGTTTATCATGCGCCAGTTGTGGCCGCCGTCCTCGGAGATATACGCTGCGCTCATATCACAGTTGAGCATCATCAAATTAGGGTCCGCGGGAGAAATTGCCGGTGAAAACATGCCGCCTCCTCCGGACAAACCTACCGGTTCCCATGGAGTCTTTCTATGTGCTGTCTCTGAACAGAAACATTTCTGCCGGCAGAGTATCAAAATCAATAAGATTACAAAAAGCCGGAAGTAATTGTTAAAACGCTGGTTCGTAAGAATATTCATGATATTTCCTCTACTCATTTTGGTAGGGTGGGCACCGCCCACCAACTTCGATAATGGTGTGCATTGCACACCCTACGGTTTTATTGGTACTGCTTCTCGATTTTTATTGATGTTGTCAGCGTTTTGTTGCCTACCGTACCCCCAAGGGGGCCGGTTGGATTGAAGCGTACCTGCCAAAGCCCGGCGATATCAACGCCTGCCGGCGGCACAAACTTAACATCTGCCGGCTGACGAACCTGCTCGTCAGCTACCTCGAAAACGTGCAGGAAAAGGGAGCGGCTGCCATCACCAGTATCTGCGACCTCGATTCGCCAGGGGCAAACCGGTGGTTTCATTCGTCCTTTTGCCGTATGGTTGTATTGTGCCGTCTTTTCGAGCGGATGGCCCCATGCCTCCTGGCCGGGGCCGCCGCGGATAACGATTTGTGCCTTCTCCGGCAGCAGCGTATGCAGAAACATTCGCGATTTGCCGTATGACAGCACATTTTTGTCGCCGTCGGCTTCGGGAAGACTTGGCCACGTCAGGTAATTCTGCTGTCGCTTTGGCTCGGTAGGGACGTGGAGAAAAAAATGGCGGGCGAAATCAGGCTGAGTGGCCTCGACGCGGTCGAAGACGATAAAAAATTCGTGCTTTCCGCGAAGGTAAAGGAACTGCCGCGTCACTTCGCGGGCCTTCTTGTCATTGTAGCCTTTGGTAATATCGGCGGCGGCGTAAGTATAATCCGCGTTGTGCTCGAAGGCCACGATATGTCCCCGTTCTTGCGGCAGACCGCCGCTTTCATAAACGTGCCGAAGCAGGCCACCGTCGTTTTCGTTGTTCCTGTTTCGCCGAAATTTCTCATTCGGATCGAAAATCGTGACAATATTGAAGATTAGCGAGCCGCCTGCGTAATAGTCATCGTCGTTATGGCCTTGTCCGCCCTGGCGGGAGACAAGAGCGCCTTGCTTACAAATCAGGAAATGTCCCTCATCATCGCGTGAGTGCCCGGCGAATTGCGGGCCGCATCCGAAAAATGCCCAGGTTGCATTCGGGTCGTTCCAGGCGCTGCGCATATAAACATGTCCCGCGCCCGGAAAGAGATAGCCCAACGGGAGGGTGTTGGGGCCTGTTGCTTTTATCGAAGGATCGTAGCACGCGACACGCTGCCATCTGGCGCGCAGCCAGTCCCGGCCGCGGTCGGAAAACCATTGCGACAGGCCGTCGTGCAGCATCGGGGCGGCACGTGCGAAGGCGGCGGGTCGTGAGCCGTCGCCGTCGTCGATCCAGGCCGTGCGCTCGTTGTGGGGCATCATTGTATAAGCTATCCATCGCGGAGATTCGACCGGATAGCCCCAGGGCTTTGACTGTTCGAACAGGTCTATGCCCGACGCCGTGCGCCAGGCGGTGAAGGCGTACGGAATAACGGTGACCGGGCCGTAAGCGCCGTGGCCGTAAGATTCCGACCAGACGCCACCCATTTTGTTAAATGCCGGCACACATTCAGCCGTCACTCGTGTGTTCCATGAGTCGAGGAACGTTTTGGCATCGGCTTCGTATTTCGTACCTTCGCCCTTGATGGCAAGTGCAATGAGCAGTTTTTGCGTGATTGCATCACGGCAATTCATTACGTTCAGATGGATCGGCCCCCAGGTCTGGTTGTATTCCCAGTGGCCCCATTTGAGCAGGATTCGTGGCTCGTCGGTGAAATATCGCAGCCAGGTACCGAGAGCCTCGCCGAATTGCACGCGTTGTTGCTGGGTCAGTGCATCGAAAATCCAATCATAGGCGATTGCATGGTAGCCGAAGTGACTTGACTTAGGATTCGAGATAATACTTCCATCGCCCCATTGCTTTATGATTACGTCGGCGTATTGTTGAGCATCGCGGCCTTTCTCTCGCTCGACCAAATAAGCGATACCGCAGTTCATGAGGTCTTCGGGTATTGACCACGGATTGGAGAGGAACTGAATGCGACCAGTTCTGACAGCGTTGTCCGCTTGCTGCTTTACTACCTGATAATCATCGGCGAGCGGGCCATCGCAGCGAGCAGCGAGCTTATGGACATCCTCAATGAATAGTCGCGGATGAGTTGCCTTGATCTGATATGGGCCCTGGGCAAAGGAGACGGCGTTGATAAGTGCTAATAACATTATAACGTGATTTTGTCGAACCATTTTGGATGCTCCACTAACATAGTATGTATTAGGGCTCCCTTACCAGCGGAAGAATCGGTAGGGATAGTCCCATTCTTCGGGCTTGTCCAGATATAAGCCATGAAGCCACCTGCCGGGTTCACTGCTTTCAGCCGGCTTTGACAGACGGCTCAATAATGGCGTTTCGCTGCTCAGACCCAAATTGCTCAGGAGCCGAGTCAGCAGAAAGCTGGTTCGGCGAAAAGTCCGCTTGGGGCCGAAATTGTTTTGGTAGTCGAATTGCCAGGGTACGAGTGGCGACAAAACCACATTTTCGTTTCGATCAACGGCGAGCACGCCATTGCCGACGGCCATCGCGCCTCCTGCGACAAGCGGGATTGAGCGCGGGTCACGGTTATGCACGTCCGCCGGCCCGACGCCCACAAGCGGGGAATTCAGCCCCGGCGGTTCGAAATACGCGTTGATATATTCTGCTTGTTTCATTGATACATGGAATGGCAGCAGCGCATCGGCTTGTTCCTGGTTCAGACCAATTGCCAGCAGGTATCCGCCAGCTTTTAACATCGCGCTGACTGAGTCTTTGTATGCTGGAAGACTATTACTACCCGGCCCGACGATTAACACCTGGTCGGACCTTAGCTCACCACCATCGTAAGAGCCGGGCTTAAAACCTGCCGCCCGGAGGTGGGCCAGACCTTTTGGCTCGCCGGCGTAAAGCGCCTCTCGCCGGGGCGATGACTTCCAATCCCTGACGTACTCGATGATATTAGAGAGCAGTATTTGTGCCGCAGGGTCGGCCTCGGTACGTCCGGTCACATCCATCTGGCAAAACAGCACCAGCCCCTTGCCTTCGCGGTACTCCATCAGCGGGCTGTATTGCAGGCTGAATCCGCCGTCTAAGATGGGCAGAAAATCACCACATGCGGGCTTTTCGATAAGGACCGAGGCGACATTGCCGCGGCAGCCGCAGCGCCACAGGCGGGTTACCGGTATGCCGCACCAATTCACTGTCGGCACATAATTAAACTTGGGATTTAGCGTATAATTCAATTGCGGCGGCAGAATCGTCGCCTGGCCTCGCCAATCCCTCATGTTCTCCGTTTCAAGTCCCTTCAGAGCCGGATGCTCCGGCACCCGGCGAAAAACGTTCCGAAGGCCATATTCCGCCACGCGGAAACCGAGACGCTTTTCCAGCACATCCGGGGTCTGCTCGAATACAATTACCTTAAGCCCATCCCGCACACGACCGATGTCCGGCGCCGGCCCATCCACAGTCAGAGCTGCTTTGCCGATGATGAGCACTTCGTACGCCCCCAGATCTGTCTTTGCATCCACGGTGTCATAAAGGACGTCCATGTTTTTGAGAGACTCTGTCGTCTGGCCATTTGGATCGAACACTGCTATCTTCATCTCGGAAAGCGTGAGCTTCCGCTTGGCAAGGACGTGGATCATGAATTCGTCTTCCTGTATCTCGCCGGTGTTGAATTCCACTCTTGCGCTCAGCTTGTACTCGCCCGGTTTGACTGCCGTCGGCAGAGTAAAACGTATTGGTATCCGCGTCTGCTGGCCCGTCTCGATGGCAGCCTCGCTGTGGCCGGTTAGCGGTTCCGTGAGAGCCAGCGACCACGAGCACTCGCAGCTTACCAGCAATCGCGAGTTGTTGATAACGATAATCTGCTTTTCGATAATCTGGCCGGCAAAGAAGTTGTGGTCTTTACTCGTGAAGCTGCCGGGTTTGCCGCCGATGTAGGCCAAAAGAGGCCGGTTGTTTCGTATCAGTGCCTTGGCACCGGCCGTCGCAATCCAGTCCGAAGTTTCATAAGCCAAATCCATCCTTTCATAACGCTGCTCTATGTAATCCGGGCTGTATCCGGGCCGCTGGAGATTATCCAAATCGAGCTTAAACTCCTCTCTGCGGTTTCTCTCGGCGCCCTGGCGCAGCTTGAACAAGATGTGATGTTCCCAGGGGGAGTCCGCCGATACTCCCCAGGTACGGAATGCGCGCCAATTGTCGGTATAGTACATCGCAAAAACCGGGTCGCGCTCGGGAAAGTCGGCCGATCCGAGTTGGTGAGGATAGTCCCAGCGATGCCAGGTCTTTCCTTGACGGAATTGCCTTGACTCCCATCGCAGGTTCCTTTTTTCCATGTCACTGATTTGGAAGGCCCGGTCTCCGAAGAATTGTGCGTTCCACTCGGCAAGGCAGAATTCCCAAGGCACAACCGCGCTTCCGAACTCTCTTTTGCCCTTGTACCATCCACGATACATCGCCCAGTCCCAAGTGAACGGTGCTCCGTATTCGCACATAAAGACAGGCTTGACGCCCTCGGCTGACCAGTGCCCGAACCAGTCGGACATTTCCTGAATCGGCACGAAGTTCGGGTAAAAATTGCTATCGTGCATCGAGCCGAGGTTTCCCGATGCGTGATGGTAAACGATCCGGCTGGGGTCTAATTGTTTGATTATGGATTCGGCCCTGAGCGCCTTTTTCATATTGTTAATGGCCCAACGGTCCCGCTTATCATGTATGCCGTCTATCATGTCCGGGTTCATATCCTCGCTGTAGCCGGTGGCGTTGTGGCTCGTGGAGTACATTATAACGGACGGGTGGTTTTGTGCGACGTGGGCGTAGAACTTTGCCAGCCGTGCGTATCCGTTGTTTTGGTCGGCATCCGGAGCGTCCCAGTCATAATGGCTGAAATGAGGCATGGACAGAGCGACAAGCATTCCATAGTCGTCAGCCGCCCGCAGTATTTCCGAAAAGCTTAGGTGCGCACCCGGCTCACATCCGTAGTTGTGAGTGTACATGAAGTTTATGCCGAAGGTTCCGAGGCGTTTGAAGCTCTCTTTTGCCGCATCGTAGGTCGCCGTTGCAGCACTGACCGCTGCGTTATCGAGCGGCACGGCGGACAAGAAAATGCGGCTGCCGTTCAGGTAGAAATCTTTGCCGTCGATCCAGAACTCGCGGAATCCGAAGCGGACGGGAAAAAATTCATCCAGCACGTTGCCCCCGGCATCCAGCAGCGACAAATGCAGCTCGTACATGTTCTGAGGCGTGTGGATGTCCCAGAGCTTATCAGGCTTCCATTTCTCGGTGAACGAAAAATGCTGCCGGTCTTTGAACGCCGGGCTTTTGAATTCCCTTGCATCGTGACCATTTTGCGTGACTTTGGCAACAAGTGAGTACGGCTCGCCCTCTTTGGTATCTTTCGATGAAGCGTTGAACGTAATCTGGCCATTACGCACCAAGGTATCAACCTTTACCTCTTCCAGCCGCGGCCCTGTGGGTGTGCCGACCAGGAAGACGTCGCCGCAAAGCCCCCGACGGGCAACTGAGCCTCGTACCTGTCTGGCTGAAGCAGTATCGCTGTAAGAGAGCAAGACAGCCTTTAGTGGAAGTGACACAACGTGCAGGGAAAGAACAGACGTGCCCCCGGGCCGGCAAAAATTAGTTATGTCCACTTTTCCCGCCGGGAAAAGAATCTCGCCGGCTTTCTTTCCGTCAATATAAACGGCGGCGTATGAGTTCACGTATTCAGCGGACACTGTGATGTGACGGTCCGCCCATTCCGCGGGCACCGTTATCCGGCGCTGATACCAGGCTGCGGTGACTCCGGACAGCCTGACGTTTTTCCATTTCGGATGGAAGTGAACCGTCTGGGAGTCCTTCTGCATGTAGTCGCTGGTTCCGGGCCAGCAGCCCGGCACCTTGAAGTAGCCCCATTCGTCGTCGGGAACTTTATCGGCAATGTCTGATGCGGGCTGCCATCGCCACAGGCCGTTTATGCAGATGCGCTCGCGAGTAGGAGTTGCCTGGCGGTATGCCCCGGGTAAGTCCCAGAGGGAGTCAGTCCGGCCGTCGAGGAATGTAACCATTTCGGCCTCTTTGATTTTGTCGGGAGGATCACTTTGTCGGGTGCCCATGCCTGCAAAAGACAAGCCGGCTAAAGATAAGATGAGCAGAACTGTAATGATTCTGGCAATAAGGTTTCGCATAATCTTAATTCCAGGAACTCCTTTGGTTTTTCTTCTTGTACCTGTCAGCGGAACATTGGATCTGTTGCTTAACTCTATATGGTAACTTAAAGAAGGTAAAATGGAAGTGTTATTGTTGCAATTTAATAAAAAAGGCTGGTTCATATTAATCATTCCTCTCTATACAAATACCTTCGAAGATGGTAAACTCATTAACCGTTTCATAATTTGGTTATCACGATATGTAGAATTATTAATACTTGTGCAGGTGTAACAAATGAATCTACATAGTATTGACATTGCCATCATCTTTACCTACCTCGCGTTAACGGTTCTAATCGGCTTTTGGATATCCAAGCGGGCATCCAAGGATCTGGACTCCTATTTTCTCGGGGGCAAAAGCCTGCCCTGGTATATCCTCGGCATCTCAAACGCATCCGGTCAGTTCGACATTACAGGGACGATGTGGCTGGTGTACCTTTGTTTTGTCTATGGTCTTAAGAGCGTATGGATTCCATGGGTCTGGCCGACGTTTAACCAGATATTCCTAATGGTTTATGTTGGTATGTGGCTGAGACGTTCTAATGTGCTTACCGGCGCCGAATGGATAAAGACCCGGTTCGGCCGGGGCACCGGCGCCAACCTGGCCCATATCAGTGTCGTCATTTTTGCCCTAATAAACGTGGTTGGCATGATTGCTTATGCGTTTAAAGGTATCGGTAAATTCGCCCAGATTTTGCTGCCGTGGAGCCTGCACGAGAATACATACGCGCTGATTATACTGACTATCACAACGCTCTATGTCGTCAAGGGAGGCATGTACAGCGTCGTTCTAACCGAAGTGCTGCAATTTATTATTATGACTATCGCCTCCATTACCGTAGGTATTATTGCCATTCATCATGTCAGTCCTGAGATGATTAATGCCGTAGTGCCGGTCGGATGGCAAAACCTTTCCTTTGGCTGGAAACTTGATTTGAACTGGTCCGGCATGTTTGACATGGTCCAGGCCAGTATTACAAAGGACGGATTCTCTCTATTTACCGTGATTATGATGCTCATGCTGTTCAAGGGTGTTATGGCCAGCATGGCGGGCCCGGCACCGAATTATGATATGCAGCGTGTCTTAGCCACACGAAGTCCAAGGGAAGCGTCGTTAATGAGCGCAACGGTCAATGTAGTATTGTATTTTCCTCGGTATATGTTAATAGTGGGCTTGACAGTGTTAGCCCTCGGCCCGCTGCGGGAAACGCTTCATGGCTTATGGGCAGCCGCCGTTCAAGGAGGCAAGGAGCCTGACTTCGAGCAAATCCTGCCGGTCGTTATACAAAGCTCCATCATTCCGGTAGGTCTGACCGGGTTGCTGCTGGCGGGCCTGCTGGCGGCGTTTATGTCCACGTTCGCGGCGACGGTCAACGCCGGGCCGGCTTATATCGTCAATGACATATACAAACGCTTTATCAATCCGAATGCTTCGGACAAGTTACAGGTCAGAATGAGTTATGCTACTTCCATCCTGGTAGTGGCCGTGGGCATTATTTTCGGTTTTCTTACCGAAACTATTACAGAAGTGACACTCTGGATTGTGGGCGGCCTGTACGGCGGGTATGTAGCGGCCAACCTTCTGAAATGGCACTGGTGGCGGTTCAACGGTTTCGGATTTTTCTATGGAATGATAATCGGCACCCTTGGGGCGCTAATAGTCCCTCCAATCGTAAAACATTTCTGGCCCGGCACGAATACACTCTACGCCTTTCCCGCTATCTTTGTGTTTTCGGTTCTGGGGTGTTTTTTAGGTACGCTTTTGACCAAGCCGGAGGACGAGGAAATCCTTAAAGACTTTTATAAGACCGTTCGTCCGTGGGGATTCTGGAAACCTGTCGTAGAGAAAATAAAGACTGAAAATCCTGGCTTTGAACCTAATACCGACTGTGGTCGTCACTGGTTCAATGTAACCGTGGGCATAATCTGGCAAGTTACCTTGGTGGCTTTACCGGTCTATATCGTGATTCAAAATCCTCGGGGCATTGCTGGCGCGTTAGCAGTGCTGGTTGCAACAACGCTGATTCTCAAAAAGAGCTGGTTTGATCATCTTCCCGCTGACAAGTAATGAAGTCCCGATTCGTGCTGGATCATTATGTTGTATGAAACGATACAACAATTCAATCAGGCTGTAAGAGAAGAGTTGGAAAATAATCTCGTTCCGTTCTGGCTTGAAAGATCAATTGATTATGAATACGGCGGATTTATAGGCCAAATGTCCAACGACGGTAGAATCGACTCCAGTGCCCCGAAGGGATTGATACTGAACGCCAGAATTCTTTGGACTTTCTCGGCTTTGTATCGATTTAGCGAAGATAATCGGTACCTTGAAATGGCCCGGCGAGCATACGATTATCTTCAGACTTTCTTTTGGGATGGCTTGCACGGCGGGGTTTTCTGGCAGGTGGACTTCCAGGGACATCCTCTGGACGATAAAAAGAAGATTTACGGTCAGGCGTTCTATATCTATGCTCTGGCAGAGTACTATCAGGCTTTTGGAGACGAGCCGGCAGTCGAACTTGCCAGGCAGTTGTACGATCTTATCGAAAACAATAGCCGGGATAAAACATACGGCGGGTATATTGAGGTCTGTAACCGCGACTGGTCTGTTGCCGAGGATTTGCGACTCAGCGAAAAGGACATGGACGAGAAAAAGTCCATGAACAATCATCTTCATCTGCTGGAAGCATACACGAATCTATATCGCATCTGGTCCGATGCCCGGCTTCGGCAGCACTTGACAGAGCTCTTTGATATATTTGATTGGCGAATTACTAATCAGGCCACTGGCCACCTGAATCACTTTTTCGATGAAACATGGCAGCCAAAATCGTCAAACTATACATTCGGCCATGACATAGAAGCCAGTTGGCTGTTATGTGAGGCTGCCGAAGTTCTGGATGATCCTAATATAATCTCACGGGCACAGCGTTTGGCTTTACATCTGGCCCGGACCGCTATGGTCGAGGCTCTCGATGAAGATGGTGGCTTATGCTACGAAGGTCAGGCGGGAAAAGTCACAGATCCGAACAGGGAATGGTGGCCTCAGGCCGAATGTGTCGTGGGCTTTCTGAACGCTTATGAATTGTCCGGTGATTCCTCCTTCCTCGAAGCGACCCAGAAGGCATGGCTGTTTATCGAGAAATATTTTGTCGACAGAAAAAATGGTGAGTGGTTCTGGCGAATTGCTCGAAACGGTCAACCGGACCCTGCCGAGCCGAAGGTCTCGCAGTGGAAGGGGCCGTACCATAACGTGCGTGCATGTTTAGAGACAATAAGAAGGCTTGAGCAGATGGCGGTTGCAGGAGAATAAAATAAATGGATGAACGCGAATATAAAGAGCGGGCCAGGCAACTCCTGGCTGAGCACGAGGCTCTCATCGAGCGGCCAAACAAAAAGACAACGGATACGAACGGTATCGTGCAGCGTTATCAGTATCCCGTGCTTACAGCGGCACATACTCCCGTCTTTTGGCGTTACGACCTCGATCCTGTTGCAAATCCGCTGCTCTGCGAGCGCATGGGTATAAACAGCACGTTCAATGTCGGAGCCATTGAACTGGACGGCCGGATTTACCTTTTGGCACGGGTTGAAGGAGCCGATCGTAAGTCATTCTTCGCCGTGGCCGAGAGCAGTTCCGGCATCGACCGCTTTCGATTCTGGGATTACCCGGTAAAGATGCCGCCAGCGGATCCGGAGGAGACCAACGTCTATGATATGCGTTTAACAAAACACGAGGACGGCTGGATCTACGGGCTGTTTTGCGCCGAACTTCATGATCCGGATCATCCGGCAGATCCTTCAGCCGCTATTGCTCGCTGCGGCATAGCACGCACCAGAGATTTGAAGGATTGGCAGAGGCTGGACGATCTGGAGACTCCTTCCGCCCAGCAGCGAAACTGCGTGCTGCACCCGGAGTTCATTGACGGCAAATATGCCTTTTATACCCGGCCCATGGCTGACTTCAAGTCCACCGGCACCGGCGAGGGAATCGGCTGGGGACTATGTGAGGATATAGAACATGCCGTGATTACTGAAGAGTTGATTATTGACCGCTGTACCTACCACACAATCACCGAGGGCAAGAACGGTCAGGGGCCGGCTCCCATCAAGACGGAAAAAGGCTGGCTCCATCTGGCTCACGGCGTACGAGATACTGCCGCCGGGTATCGTTATGTGTTATATACGTTCCTGACCGACCTGAACGAGCCTTGGAAGGTAATTGCGAAGCCCGGCGGGTATTTCATGAGCCCGCAGGGGGACGAAAGAACGGGTGACGTTTCCAATGTGCTCTTTTCCAATGGCTGGGTAGTACGGGACAACGGTGATGTGTTTATATACTACGGCTCATCAGATACTCGAACACATGTTGCGAGAAGTACAGTGAATAAACTTCTGGACTACGTCACAAATACACCGCCTGACGGTTTGCAATCGACTAGGTGTGTCGAACAGCGATGTGAACTTATTGAGAAAAACCTCGCTAATTCCTGGTGGAAGCCTAAAAGCTAATTTTAAAGGAGGCATGAAATGAAAAGGTTAATTATTTGCTGGATAATTCTTCTGACGTTGAGTGTTGCCATCAATGCCGAAGGTTCGAATTCAACACCCGAACTAAGTGATCCGCAAGCCACTGCTGAAACCAAAGCCCTCTATCGGAACCTTTACGATGTGGCGAAGAAAGGCGTTTTATTCGGGCATCAAGATACACTGGCCTATGGCGTTGGATGGAAGTCAACAGACAAGGATTTCGACAGTGACGTCCACAGGGTCTGCGGCAAATTTCCCGCGATCTTCGGCTGGGACCTCGGACATATCGGGACACTTGCGAACATTGATGGGGTCCCGTTTGAGAATATGAAGATATGGATTGCGAAAGGTTATGAAAAAGGCGGTATCAGCACTATAAGCTGGCACGCACGCATTCCCGGCACAACGGAAAACGCCTGGACCCAAAAGAAGGTTGTCAGCACCTTGCTGCCGGGCGGAGAGAATCACGAAGCTTTTGTTGAAAAGCTGGATCAAATCGCGGCATTTTTCGCTGATTTGAAAGGTCCCAAAGGCGAGCCGGTTCCAATTATTTTCCGACCGTTTCACGAGCACAATGGCAATTGGTTTTGGTGGGGCGCCAAGTGGTGCACGCCGGATGAGTATAAGCAAATTTGGCACTTTACGATAGATTATCTGAGAAAGACAAAGGGCCTGCACAATATCATCACCGCTTACTCTCCCGACCGCTTCAAAGATCGCCGGGAGTATCTCGAACGTTATCCCGGCGACGATTACATCGACATCATCGGTCACGATAACTACGGGTATTTCAGGTCAATCAAGACAAAAGACGAGGCACGGCAGGCATTAGAGACCATCGTCTCGTTGGCTGAAGAGCGTAACAAAATCGCCGCCCTTACGGAAACCGGTGTCGGACAGGGCCAGGCAAATGCAAAATGGTGGACTGATGTTCTCCTCGAAGTAATCAAATCCAATCCCTCGACACAAAAAATCGCTTGGGTTCTGGTCTGGCGAAACGCCGGAAAGCGTCAGAATTACGCCCCCTTCCCGGAAGCAGCAACTGTCGATAACTTTAAGACCTTTGAAGCAGACCCGGTTACATTGTTTATGGAAGATTTGCCGCCTATGTATGAGTGATGTGAAGGCACAGAAAAGTTATTTTATATGAAAAATTTTGCAATAATCGAACAGGCGCCGAGCGTCTTACTTCGCAAATGAAAAAATCGATAGGAATCGATAAGATATGTCTAAACTCGTCGGATGTGGGATTTGGGTGTTGTATCGCACGCCAACATAATCTGCTACGAACTTGATAACTAAGCATGGTGTTATAAAAGAAATACCGGTTAAATGTAGGGGTATTATGAAGAGATTTGTTTTATTTCAGATTTTTGCAGTTTTTGTTTTGATTAATGTAGATGTATTCGGAGATTCGGCGGATGATTACTGGCCAACGTGGCGCGGGCCAAATTGCACGGGAGTCTCTCCAAAAGGTAATCCGCCGTTAACGTGGAGTGAAACGGAAAATGTTAAATGGAAGGTTAAGCTGACCGGGGACGCTTCGAATGCTTCGCCGGTTATCTGGAAAGACAAAATATTTTTCCAGACGGCGATAAAAACTGAAATGCAGGGTAAACCCGATGCGCAGAGCACAACTGAGGGAGGAAGAGGTGGAAGAGGTCCCGGTGGTTCACCTCCGACCAATATCTATAAATTCAACCTCGTTTGTTTGGACAGGAATTCCGGCAAACAGTTATGGGAAAAAACAGTACGAGAAGTTTTACCTCACCAGGGACACCATGCCAATCACGGTTTCGCTTCTTTCTCGCCGGTAACGGACGGTAGGCTTATATGGGCGAATTTTGGCTCACGAGGTGTACATTGCTTTGACTTGGAGGGCAATCTGAAATGGAGCAAGGATCTTGGCCGGATGAATACGGTTATGGGTTTTGGTGAGGGTGGCTCGCTGGCCGTGGCGGGTGATGCGGTAATTGTCGTAAGAGATCAAGAGGGAGATTCTTCCATCGTTGCGCTAAACAAGGAGACGGGTGATGTTATCTGGAAAAAAGATCGCGATGAACCCACTTCCTGGGCCACACCGTTAGCGGTTGAAGTGAACGGAAGGACTCAAATTGTCACCAGTGCAACAAACCTGATTCGCAATTATAATCTCGAAACGGGAGATATTATCTGGCAGTGTGCCGGCCAGACCAGAAATGTGATTCCTTCGCCGGTGGCCGGTTTTGGCATGGTTTTTTGTACAAGCGGTTACCGGGGCAGCTCTTTACAAGCAATCGAATTGGGTCGGAAAGGCGATCTGAGTGATACCGATGCGGTTAAATGGTATGTCAAGGAGGCAACGCCTTATGTGCCGTCACCGCTCCTTTACGGCGATAAGCTTTATGTCTGTTCGGTCAATCAGCCGGTCATATCCTGTTACAATGCCAAAACCGGAGAGGCTTACTTTATCAAGGAGCGATTGCCGGATATCAACGAAATCTATGCATCGCCTGCCGGAGCGGCGGGTCAAGTTTACTTTATAGGCCGAAACGGCGTAACCTGTGTACTAAAAAATTCTGAGAAAATCGAGGTCCTTGCCATAAATACCTTAAATGATAAAGTTGACTGTTCGCCTGCTTTTGTAGATAATGATATGTACATAAAAGGTAAGGAGAATTTGTATTGCCTGACTAACTCGAAATGATAACCTTTTTTGGGAGAAAACATTATGAAAAATCAAACATTTAACAAGGCAGCCCTGTATTTCTCGCTGATGCTTATCGTTGTGCTGGCGGCGCAGGTCCTTGCCCAGCCGTCATCTTCCCGCGGGACTCGCGGAAGAGGAATATACGGCGACTGGCAGGTCAAGGTCCAGTTCGGTGAGCGACAGATGGAATCAATTCTGTCGTTTTCCAGAGACAGCGATGGCAATACGACAGGGCAATGGATCAGTTTCTTCGGAACTAACGATCTAAAAGATGTCAAATTCGAGGAAAACAAGCTCAGCTTTGTCCAAGTTGTCCGATTCGGAGACAACGAATTCACCCAGAATTTCGCCGGTACGATCGAGGACGGAAAGATAACCGGGGTTCTGACCAGTGACAGGGGTGAGTCCAAGCTCGAGGGTATGAGAAGCCCGCGCATGCCCAGGGCCGTCGGAAACTGGGAGTTGAAATACAAATTCGGCGATCGAGAAATGACAACTACGTTCGCTGTTAAAGCCGGCAAGGAAGGCGAGCTGACGGGCCAATGGCAGAGCCAGCGGGGCGAAAGTAAGATTACAGATCTGCTATACGAACGGGGCAAGCTGACCTTCAAACGAGAAGGCACATACCAGGACCGCAAGTTCGAATCTACGTTCGAGGGAACGATTCAAAGAGATACGCTTACCGGCGTAATTAAATCGGAGAGGGGAGAGGTGCCTGTTGAAGGAACACTAATTGGTGCTCCCCTTATCGGCACGTGGAATCTCGATATCGAATCCGAACAGGGTACTCGCAAGCAAAGATTGGTAGTAAATCCGGACATGAGTGGCTTGTACGGAGCTATTGCCCTGAAAAAGGTCGATCTGGAAGGCGACAAAGTAAGCTTCAAGACCGTAATGCAATTCGGCGACCAGGAATTCGAGATGAGCTTTCAGGGAAAACTGGCTGAATCGAAGCTTACAGGTGAATTGACTACGTCCAGAGGCACCCAGAAGATTAAAGGTACCAAGGTTGTACGTACATTCAGAAGGCGCAATACAGGGCAATGAAACTTGTTTTTTGAGATTGCCGGAACAATCATAAGCAACTGAAACAGTTGCGATTCTCCGGCCGGCCGGAACAGTAAAACCGAGCGAACCTATGTATGCTGTTTGCAATCGGGTATGGCTGTACTGAAGTGAGGATCGTGTGTAAGTTTTGATCTTTGCCGTAAAAGTGCATTTTTAGGACTTAATCACACGAGAGTACAGTCATACTCTGCATTGCCCAGACCATACCAATTGGAAAGCTTTCTCAGTAGTATGTCATTTTACGTTTTCTCTGATAAATAAAGCGTCCTGATTAATCAAACCGGGCATTCTTGCCGAAAAATAGATACAAGGAGGATATAACTATTGAGGAGAGGTGCCTAATATAACGAATAAGTAAAAAAAGCCTTGCAAACGAACAATATTATCGGTATAATCGTAAATGAATAGAAAAAGGCAGGCCAAAACCTATCATATTTTGCGTGCCATTATAATTCATACGTTTATTTCATACTGGCCCTGCCCTTAACAAATAAGAGGTTTTCCTTTTGTATTGATTTCGTTTTGTGCTCTGGGTATTATTCCTGAGGAGAACCGGATTGGCGCAATAGGAACGTCGGTATGTGCTTTCATTGGTTGACTTTACAGCGTTTTGATCAGGCTAAGAAATGCTTTGTGCCCAATCACCATTTTGCCTCTGCAATTAGGCATCTTTTACTAAATTATCTGCTTGATAATTCAAATATGCTTCGGCTGTGTAAGCTGGAGCGTCATTATATTTTATTTTATAGCTCTTTTTAAGAGGACACTAAAATGAGAGGAAAAGCAAATCATGTCGGACGGCTGCTCTGTGTGCTGCTTTTTTTGGTAGCCGCCGGGCAACTGTTTGCCGCCGAACCGCGAGACAGCCTGTGGAAGCAGGTGGATGAGGCGATTCAAAATAGACTGCCCAGGACCGCTCAAACGATTCTGGACCAAATCATCCCGGCAGCGATGGATGACCAGGCTTATGCCGAGGCAACTAAGGCAATTTGTCTGAAGATTTCGCTGGAGGGACAGATTCAAGGGGGTAAGGCTGAAGAGCAGATTGTCCTTTTAGAGACAGAAATCGCCGATGCGCCCGAAGAAATGAAGCCAATAATGGAAACGATTCTGGCCCATTGGTACTGGATATATTTCCAGCAGAACAGTTGGAGATTCATTCAGCGGACACAGACCGCCGAACCGCCCGGAGCGGACATTACAACCTGGGACCTGCCCCGCATCCTGGCAGAGATCGACCGGCACTTCACTCTGGCATTGGATGCAGCCCAGCAGCTAAAGACAATCCCTATTGATGGGTGGGACGATCTGCTGGAAAAAGGGACCGTGCCGGACAGCTATCGGCCGACACTATATGACTTCCTGGCCTTTGAAGCATTATCGTTCTACAGTGCGGGCGAACAAGCCGGAACCATACCTCAGGATGCATTCGAAATCATGGCCGACACTCCCATCTTCGGAACCGTTGTCGAGTTTCTCGCATGGCAGCCCGAAACCACGGACACGGATTCGGCCAAGCTCAAGGCAATCGGCCTGTATCAGGATTTGCTGGCCTTCCATCAGGATGACTCCGACAAAAGCGCTTTCATTGATGCGGATTTGCACAGGCTCATGTTCGGCTACAACCTCGCATTAGGGCCAGACAAAGACACCTTGTACATTACAGCTCTGGAGAGGTTTGCGGATTCGTGGTCAGATTCCGAAATCGCCGCCCGGGCGATATACGAATGGGCCAGAGCTGTACAAAGCCAGGGAGACTATGTACAGGCACATGCACTGGCTCGCCGGGGATTGAGATATTATCCGGACAGTTACGGCGGCACGCAGTGTTATAACCTTATCCAGCAAATCGAGGGCAAATCCGCCTCTATCCAAACCGAGCGTGTATGGAATGATCCATGGCCGAATATCGAGGTCACATATCACAACGTGACCAAGGTCTTCTTCAAAGCGGTGCCCTTTCAGGCAGATGATGCGATTCAGAATATCTGGAGTTATATCGACAACGATGAATTGGAAACCCTGCTCAGGATTCAACCAGCCCTCGAGTGGAGCGAGGACTTGCCAGCAACAACCGACTATCAATCCCGCACTGAGATGCTGCCGGCTCCGGAAGGCCTCGAAAAAGGCTTCTACTTCATTATTGCCAGCCACGATCCTTCCTTTTCAGAGAACAACAATAAAATCAGTGTTGCGCGCATCTGGGTCAGTGACCTGGCGCTGGTCGTGCGAAGCCTAAATCAGGAACGTACGGTTGAGGGATTTGTGCTCGACGCCAGGAGCGGCCAACCGCTCGTCAACGCTAAGGTTACCCGCTGGACCTACAACAACATAAACGGGTGGTCGTACCGGATCACCGACCAGACAT
>Ga0307425_1000537_pt1 | contig 23930 bp, 23 predicted proteins | sample SalMarWE160330MG_FD_202152 | JGI IMG/M metagenome (GOLD analysis project Ga0307425, IMG submission 202152) | Salt marsh sediment microbial communities from the Plum Island Ecosystem LTER, Massachusetts, United States - WE1603-30 | ecosystem: Environmental > Aquatic > Marine > Intertidal zone >...
ATTGTGAAAAGGATCGTTGATCGGCTTGAAGGGAAAATATCCGGAGCCAATCACACTGGGGGTGGAGCTGAAATCACGATATTGCTCCCTGTCCGACCAGGGCCACATAATTCCAGGGTCTAATCCTACCCTGACGGGATTGATTTTGTATCTTGGAAGTGAAATTTGAAATTCGAAACTTGAAATTCGTAAGAACCACCACAAGCGTGTGGCTGCGTTATCCAATTTCTAATTTCAAGCTTCCGTATCCTGAAGTTAGCAAAAGATGCATGCCTTTTTAAAAAAGGAGTAACCCGGTAAATGAAGAATGCCGCCATGTCCATCTTAGACCAAAACTGGTTTTCAAAGATCATCCGACCAAGTCGTTATCTGGGCAACGAGGTTAACTCTTTCAGGAAAGATCTTTCCGGGATCGAGATCTCCATTGCCCTTGCCTTTCCAGACGTCTATGAGATAGGCATGTCCCACTTAGGGCTAAAAATCATTTATAACATCCTTAACAGTCAGGAATGGATAGCTGCTGAGCGCGTTTTTTCCCCCTGGGTTGATTTGGAATATGAATTGAGAAACCGAGGGATTCCCCTTACCACATTAGAGTCGGAACGTCCCCTATCAAGCTTTGACATCGTGGGTTTTAGCCTCCAACACGAACTCTCGTACACAAACGTCCTGAACATGCTTGACCTCTCAGGCATTCCCCTTTTAGCTGAAGATAGATCTGACAAAGAAGCTCTTATCATTGCAGGTGGTCCCGCGTGCTTTAATCCTGAGCCTGTTGCCGATTTTTTTGACCTTATTGTAATCGGTGACGGTGAGACCGCGGCCTTAGAGATATGTCGTGTTGTCCGGGAAACAAAGAAGAAAAAAATAGAGAGCAAAAAAGAGCTACTGCATGAATTGCGGCATATCAGGGGGATATACATCCCTTCCTTTTTTAGAATTCATTATTGCCCCGATGGGTCTGTTAAAAAGATTGAGCCGGATCATGCAGGCTACCTGGGGGTAAAGAAGGCTATCCTACCCGATCTCGATGATTACCCCTATCCCGAGCGTCAAATCGTCCCCTTCACCGAACTGATCCACGACCGTGTTTCAGTTGAAATCTCACGCGGTTGTACTCGAGGATGTCGATTCTGCCAGGCAGGGATGATATATCGCCCAGTACGGGAACGAACCCCCGAATCAATAGTTGGAAAAGCTGAAAATGCACTGAAACTGACAGGATATGAAGACCTCTCTCTTCTTTCCCTTAGTTCCGGAGATTATAGCTGTATCGGTCCGCTTCTCAAGACCCTGATGGACAGGCAATCCCACAAGAATATCGGAGTAAGCCTCCCGTCACTCAGGGTAGACAGCCTGAATACCGAAATGATCGAACAGATAAAGAGGGTAAGAAAGACAGGTTTTACCTTGGCCCCGGAGGCAGGTAATGATCGGCTCAGGACGATCATCAACAAAGGCTTGACCCAGGACGATATCCTCGGTACTGCGCATGTTGTTTACGGGGCCGGATGGAACCTGATTAAGCTGTACTTCATGATTGGGCTCCCATACGAGGGGGATGACGACCTTCAGGATATTGTCGACTTGTCCAAACAGATCATACGCCTTGCCGGCAAAAAGGGAAAAAGGGCGAATTTAAACGTCAGCATTTCTACGTTTGTGCCCAAAGCCCATACCCCCTTTATGTGGACACCTCAGATTTCCACGGAGGAAAGCAGAAGGCGAATACAATTAATCCAGGAAGGACTCCGAGGCAGCCGGATCAGGGTCAAATGGAATCAACCTGAATTAAGCTGGTTAGAGGGTGTCTTTGCAAGGGGTGACAGGAGACTTGGCCGTGTCATTATGGAAGCCTGGGGCCTTGGAGCACGATTCGACGCATGGGGAGAGCATTTTAAGATAGAAGTCTGGCAGGAAGCCTTTGTTCGTGCCGGGTTGGAACCTGACTTTTATCTCCACCGGGAAAGGTCTTTCCAAGAGATCTTACCATGGGACCATATCAAAACAGGGGTCACAAAGGCCTTCCTCAAGAGAGAATGGATAAAGGCCAAAGAAGAAAATCTGACCCCTGACTGCCGAGAAAAATGCATAGAGTGCGGCGTATGCGATCATAAAACCATTGATCCGGTACTCCATAAATCCCCTGAGTTATCGTATGCCAAAAGAACATCTAATCGGCCTGCGCCTGGATACAAAAAGAGGTATCGCCTCACCTACAGAAAGCTCGGAAGGGCAAAGCATCTTGGCCACTTAGAACTTGCGAGGGTCCTCATAAGGGCCTTCAGAAGGGCAGGTTTGAAATTGGCCTACTCTAAAGGTTTTCACCCCATGCCCAAGGTCTCATTTTTTGCCGCCTTACCTGTTGGGACCGAAAGTATGGAAGAGCTGGTTGATATTGAACTGATTGAAGCGGTAGATATCCTTTCAGTAAAAGAGAAGATCAATCATGAACTCCCCCATGGCATTGATGTGATCCATGTCAAAGATATTTCCCTTACCAAGAAAAGAAGGCGTATAAGCGAAAGTCAATTCCTGATTACCCTTAAAGGACCAGAAATTAAAGAAAAAGACCTGAGAAGATTTCTTGAATCAGACCATTTTTCGGTTGTCAAAACCGGCAAAAAAGGGGATCATGAGATCGATGCCCGGGCGCTTGTCAGCTCTATCTCCCTGGTATCGCCAAACAGGCTGCAATTGACAGTAAAACAGACGGAGGGTCCAGGGTTGAAACCGACGGAGCTAATAAAAGGCATTTTTTATCTAACGGATCAAGACCTTCTCAATATGTATGTGTTGAAGACCGGGCAAGTTTTGGCGTAAACAATTCCTATTATTCCGGCTTTGAGTGAGCCCTTAGGCCTTACGATCGTAGACAAGGAGACCGCCGATGACTAATGAACTTATCATTAATGCCAGGTCTTACGAAACCAGGGTCGCCCTTGTTGAAAACGGCGTTGTTGTAGAACTTCATATTGAAAGAGACCGCGGTCAGGAATTGATGGGGAACATCTATCGAGGACGGGTAGCCAGGGTACTCCCGGGTATGCAGGCTTCATTCGTTGACATTAGCTTAGGCAGAACGGCTTTTCTTTACGTTGCAGATGTTTACAGGGATTTTTCAGATCTCGAGCAGATGATGCTTGAAAATTCCAGTACTGATCAAGACATTGATCTAATCGATCCTGAAATATCACAAAATCAGCAACTACCTGAAACCTCTATGCGAATTGAGGATTTGCTCTACGAAAATCAGAATATCATGGTCCAAGTAGCAAAAGAACCTTTAGGGAACAAAGGCGCCCGGCTGACTTCTCATATCTCACTCCCAGGGAGACACCTTGTCCTTATGCCCACTGTTAACCATATCGGGATCTCTCGAAGAATAGAGGACAAAGAAGAAAGGGAAAGACTCAAGGGAATTATCAGAAAAATCAGGCCTGGGCCTCTCGGGTTCATTGTAAGGACAGTCGCGGAAGATGGCACCGAAAAGAAATTAGAGGCCGAGATGGGTTTTCTCCTGAAGCTCTGGGGCAACATCCAGGGAAAAATGGAAAAAGGGACAAGCCCTGGCCTATTACACAAGGATCTATCCATTTCCCTGAGGGCGGTTCGAGATCTCTTTACAAAAGAGGTTGACCGTCTGATTATTGACTCGGATGAAGAGTACGAAAATATAATGGAATTTATCGACACATTCGACCCTACCCTGAAGTACTCTGTTGAACTTTATGAGGGGGCTGATCCTATCTTCGACGCCTTTGGCATTGAAATAGAAATTTCGCGAGCACTTGGTAATAAGATCTGGCTAAAATCAGGGGGCTATATCGTGATTGAACTTACGGAGGCCCTTACAGCAATAGATGTAAATACCGGCAGTTACGTTGGCAAAAGGAACTTAGAAGAAACCATTCTAAAGACAAATCTGGAGGCAGTTAAAGAAATTGCCTACCAGCTTCGCTTTAGGAATATAGGTGGCCTTATTGTTATCGACTTCATTGACATGGAAAAGCCCTCAAACCGTGAACGAGTGTCCATGACCCTTAAAGAGGCACTGAGCAGGGATAAAGCAAAAACAAACATCCTTCAGATCTCGGATTTAGGGCTTATTGAGATGACGCGAAAGAGAACCAGGGCGAACCTGAATCGGCTACTGAGCAATAGCTGCTTCTACTGCGAGGGACGAGGCACCCTCAAGTCAGCCAAGACCATCTGCTACGAGATATTCAGAAATCTGGAAAGAGAGTACACTAACCCTGATGAAGGGGGACAAGTCTATGTCCTGGTAAACCCGGAAATAGAAACAGTCTTAAGGGAAGATGAGCAGAAGGCAATTATTGATTTGGAAAAAAGGATAGGCAGGGGAATCATAATCATCGGCAAAAAAACCTTTCATTTAGAACAATATGAGATAAACCCTTAGTCCTCTTTACGTTTTTTGCGGAGTGCAGACAAACCCTCTTCTATTTCCTTTTTTGTAAAGTTCTTTTTGCACTTTGTGCATTGATACCTCTCTTCTACTATTTCATCATAGATCAATTCATCGGAGAAATTGACCCCGTGAAACCGAAGGCCAAAATTATAAAGGGGACTGAAGTCCTTGTTTGAACAGCTATCACACACAAAAAAATCTAAGATATCATCCATAAAGATTCCTCCATAAACCTATCGACCACACGAGACTCCCAGGATCAGAGAAAAACGATCAAGGGGGACTTGTATCTTTTATTAATTCTTTTTACAATATTTTTTTCAATGCCGGGGCAATTCCATCAACATTTTAAGAAAATTCTTCGCGCGCCCTGCATGAGTATCTCGAGTTGATCTGCGCAAAATTGTGGAGACAGATCTAATCGCACCGCCGAATAGCCATGCAAGATCTGTAACCGTTCACGGGTTCAAAGGTTTCCCGCTTTCAGGGGGAAAGCTGAACCTCTGAACGCTTACCAAAATCTTGACGGACCTGAACATTGGCCAAAATTTGATCGTTCATCGTTGATTAGCCATCAAAAAGCTGGTAAAGAGAGCTATCTTAGGGCTCGTTATGTCGTATGAAAAAGACGTCTAATCAAAAAGAAAAAATTGCAGAGGGCGCATTAGGGAAATTCTTGATCCTTATCTTTTTTATTATCGGAGCTGTTTCTCTTTACCGGGTTACACCTCTGAAGGATTTTCTCACGCCCCAATCATTGAGCCATGTTTTGGATGAAACCGGATTATGGGCTCCGTTAGTCTTCATTGTTTTCGAGACCGTTGCCATAACCCTCTTTGTCCCGGCAAGCATTCTGATCATATTGGGCGCCGGGCTTTTTGGCGCCTTCTGGGGATTTTTGTGCGGATGGCTTGGAGCATTGGCGGGAGCCAGCACCGCGTTTCTGGTGGGAAGAACCTTGGGGAGGGACTTTGCAGCATACATGATTGGAGACCGGCTGAGAAAATATGATGACGCAATTGAAAGAAACGGATTTACAACGGTCCTTTACTTGCGGTTGCTCAATTCCCCCTTTACCCCGATGAACTATGGCCTGAGTCTGACCAAGGTCTGTTTCCGGGACTATTTCTTCGGGACAGGGTTGGGAGTCACGGTCTCTATTTTCGTTATCACGTTCCTGAGCGGGACATTAAAAGAGGTGTGGGTCTCCGGCATGTGGGAAAATCTGGTTTCCTTAGAGGTCTTTTTTGCGGTCATTCTCTTTACTTTTTCTTTTTTTATACCCATGATACTTAAGCGGGTCAAGGACAGGTGCCAAATTCTAAATAGAACTGAAAGGAGCTTAAACAGGCGATGAAATCAAAACTCGAAGAGTTGTGCGTGAATACCATCAGAATGCTCTCAGCAGACGGGGTCGAAAAGGCCAATTCGGGGCATCCCGGCATGCCCATGGGCGCCGCCCCAATGGCCTATGTCCTATGGACCCGCTTCTTGCAGCATAACCCCCTTAACCCCTTATGGCCCGACCGGGACCGTTTTGTCCTTTCCCCCGGCCACGGTTCAATCTTACTCTACAGCCTCCTTCATCTAACAGGATATAATCTGTCTCTCGAAGATCTCAAGAATTTTCGTCAGTGGGAAAGCAAGACACCTGGCCATCCCGAATATTCGCTTACACCTGGTGTGGAAATAACTACAGGCCCGTTGGGCCAGGGGTTTGCCAGCGGAGTAGGCATGGCTATTACAGAACGCTTTTTGGCCGCACATTTTAACCGTTCGGACAAAGCGATTGTTGACCATTTTACCTATGGTATTGTCAGTGACGGGGATCTCATGGAAGGTCTCTCCCATGAGGCGGCCTCTCTGGCAGGCCACCTTGGGCTCGGGAAACTGATCTACCTGTATGACGATAACCACATTTCCATTGAAGGCAGCACAGACATTGCGTTTACTGAAGACAGGGTAACCCGCTTCAATGCCTATGGCTGGCACGTACAAACAATAACTGACGGGAATGATCTAAGGGCGATTGATGATGCCATCATCAAGGCCAAAAAGGAGACAGGCAGGCCCTCATTGATTGCGGTCAGGACCCACATCGGCTACGGGAGCCCCAACAAGGAGGACCATCCCTCTGCCCACGGAGAGCCCTTGGGTAAGGAAGAGATCAGACTTACAAAGGAAAACCTTCACTGGCCCTTAAAGCCCTCTTTTATTATCCCTGAAGAGGTGAAGAATCATTTCCGCAGGGCCATTGAAAAGGGACGGACAAACGAGGATTTATGGCAGGAGGGGTTACGTTCCTACAGTGAGACATTCCCCGGCCTGGCAGAAAAGTGGCATAGATTCATGGATAGCGTGTTTCCGGAAGGCTGGGACAAAAATATCCCCTCTTTCCCAGCAGACCCCAAAGGGATGGCCACCAGGGTTGCCTCGGGTACGGTACTGAACGCCATCGCTGACCAGCTCCCCAACCTGATAGGTGGTTCCGCGGATTTAGCCCCATCCAACAAAACAGAGATCAAAGATTCAGACGATTTCCAGACAGACACCTACGATGGACGCAATATAAGGTTCGGGGTGCGTGAACACGCAATGGGGGCAATTTTGAACGGCATGGCCCTTCATGGGGGCGTAATTCCGTACGGGGGGACTTTTCTTATTTTCTCCGATTATATGCGCCCTGCCATCCGACTGGCAGCCCTGATGAGTCTGAAAGTCATCTACATCTTTACGCACGACAGCATAGGCTTGGGAGAAGATGGGCCTACACACCAGCCCATAGAACAGTTAGCATCTTTGAGGGCAATCCCCAAACTTACTGTTTTACGACCTTGTGACAGCAATGAAACCGCCGAGGCCTGGAAAGTGGCCTTAGAGTCATCCGGACCGGTTGCGCTTGCCCTTACCCGGCAAGGAGTCCCCGTACTTGATCGCACCGTTTATCCACCTGCCGGCAACTTGGCCCGTGGCGCTTACATACTGAAGGATGCCGTGGATAAAAAGCCGGATATTATCCTGATTGCAACTGGGTCCGAGGTCCACATCGCCCTTGAGGCGTCAGAAAAGCTTGACGATAAGGGGGTTTTCGCGCGTGTCGTGAGCATGCCATCCTGGGAGTTGTTTGATAGGCAGGATGAAAAATACAGGCACCGGGTCCTCCCCCCTGAGATAAAGGCCCGGGTTGCAATTGAAGCCGGTATCTCACAGGGATGGCACCGCTACATAGGTGATGAGGGTAGAATAATCGCGCTGGATCGATTCGGCGCCTCGGCCCCGAGTAAGATCCTGTATGAAAAATTCGGATTTACACCCGAGAATGTGGTCGAAACAGCATTAGCCTTAGTCAAAAGACCCGGCTAACTGAGACCTTTGAAAAACGTTCAATTTCGTTCTCCAAATATTCTCGTGCCAATTCGTACCAGATTTGCTCCTTCCTCAAGGGCAACCCTGTAGGAGTTGGACATACCCATGGAGAGATACTTCATTTCTATCCCGGGAAGATTCGCCTGCTCAATATCTTTAAATAGTTGTCTTGTCTTCTGAAAATAGGGGCGGGCATCCTCGGGATCACCACTGAACGGCCCCATGGTCATGAGACCCATGATCCTGACGTTCGCCAACTCGGATATTTCTTTTACCAATGAAACAGCATCCGTAGGCATAACACCCGCCTTCTGTGTCTCTTCACCACTATTGATCTCAATCAGAACCGGCATGGACTTATTTATGTTTCGACAGGCCCTATCAATCGCTTGAGCAAGCCTTAAGGAATCCACTGTCTCTATCATGTCAAATATCCTGACGGCCTTTTTGGCCTTATTAGACTGCAAGTGCCCAATCATGTGCCATTTTGCCTTAGGGCCTATGGTCTCAAATGCCCTCTCGGCCTCCTGCACGTAGTTATGCCCAATAATGGTGAGGCCTGCCTGAATCGCCTTCAAGATCTCTGCCACGGTCCGTGTCTTGGCAGCAACCACAAGCTGCACACCCGCAGGCAGTTCTTCTAAAATCTTTTCTATATTTTCTTTGATCATGACCAGTCTCCTTTGATCGAAGATTGATACCCGAATCCACTGCGAGTGTAAAGGTCTATTATGGTGTTAAATCGATTGAATTTTCGGGAATATCTATGATATATTTAGGTTGAACGCTTAAGATATTTCATACCACGTAAAGGAGAGGCTATGGCTAAAGAAGACGAAGGGCATTTTTCAAGAAAGCACCTGCATGACAGCAAGGTAAATCCTGACATCGAAGAATCTCTGAAAAAGCTGGCCCCAAACGGAGAGGTACCATGTGCCGTTGCCTTTAAGATCGCAAGTGATCTGAATATCGAACCAGAAAATGTGGGGATTACAGCGGATCTTCTCGAAATGCGGCTAACGAAGTGCCAATTAGGGCTTTTCGGTTACCAGCCGGTAAAGCGGATTGTCAAACCGGCACGAGAAGTATCAAAGGATCTCGAAGAAGGCATCAGAGGAGGTCTTGAAGACGGAAAACTCCCCTGTGTTACTGTCTGGAGAATAGCCAAAAACTTAGGGATTCGAAAGATGGAAGTCTCATCAGCCTGCGAGGCCTTAGAGATAAGGATATGTTCCTGCCAAATAGGGGCCTTCTAAGGTGGTCAGGGCAAAAAAATACCACCCTCTTCTTGAAAACGATCATTCGCTGCTTCAATCAGAGGGTGGTGATTTTGCAGTATTTAACAGCTACATGAACTCCCGCACGATGCGCCCATTTGCATGTTCGAGGCAATGTTAAACCCCCCGCCCATGGGGCTGTTGACATAATCAACAGTTATCGGTTTTATGCTCTCGTACAGGGCCTTTTCAACTACATATGTGAGTCCATTGTCATCAAATACTTCGTCATTTTCCCTTGACTCATCCAGAGCCATACCCAGTGAGGGTCCGGATCACCCACCTTGGGAGAGCATAATCCGGATAGCCGGTATCTCTTCCTTGTCCTTCAGGAAGTCCTTTATCATCTCGCTTGCCTTTGCAGTAACCTCTAACATGTTGTCCTCCTTATTATCATCTTGAAGTGTTTGCATATAATATACATTGAAACCCGTTTGTCAAATCCTAATCCCGTCTAAGATCCCCGCCACAGGCGGGTCGACCGCTGAACCCATAAACGCTCACATCTGTATAAAGAGACAAAAAAGCAAGAAAGGTGACAAAGATTTTAGAATGAGGTCTCAAAAAGGTTCTTCTGCCAGTCTCTGCCCCAGCCAGATGAGGACCTTTTTCAACTCGCCTTTTAGTTCTGCCATGGCCCTTCCCCGGTGGCTGATCTTATTTTTCTCTGCCGCAGACATCTGGGCAAAGGTCTTGTTCAGCGGAGGATAGTAAAAGAGGGGGTCATACCCGAACCCTTGGTTGCCGCTTATTTCTTTGGCAATAAGGCCCTCACAGGTCCCCTCATATATGAGTGCCGGTCCCCGTGGCACGGCGATAGCGAGGATACAGATGAAGGCCGCCTCCCTCTGCTCTATCCCCTTCATTGCCCTCAGCAGCTTAGTGTTGTTCGCCTCGTCGGTGGCGCCCTCTCCCGCATAGCGCGCGGAAAAGACCCCCGGCTCTCCTCCGAGGGCCTTGACTGTGAGACCGGAGTCATCGGCAATGGCAGGCAGCCCGAGCACCTTCGCTGTAAATTGTGCCTTTTTTACGGCATTGTCTTCAAAGGTCTCGCCATCTTCTATTACGGGAGGGATCGGCCCGAAATCATTAAGACTCTTTATTTCAAGGTCAAAATCCCTAAACAGCCCTTCAAACTCAGCAATCTTGCCCCTGTTTTTAGTAGCCAGGACCAGAGGACGGTCGAGTTTCATCTTTTCTCCCGAAACATTCATACTCTTAAACCCTCAAATCTTGATGGTCTCCTAAAAAGTCCAATTTTGGATTTGCCTTGATTATAACTTGCTGATATTAATACATTTTAACTTCAATTTTGTGATCTTTGCGCCTTTTTGCGGCAATATCAAATCTTCGTACGCTTCATCTTTGTCAACTCATTCTTGATATCGCGCGTCTCTTCCTCAAACCCCGGCTTTCCTATTAAAGCAAACATCGCCTCTTTGTACGCCTCAACACCAGGCTGTACAAAGGGGTTGTGGCCCAAGAGATAGCCGCTTATGGCCACTGATTTCTCCATCATATAGTATAGCTGCCCCAGGTTAAAGGCGTTCCTCCGGGGGATTTCAATGGTCATATTGGGAACCCCCCCCTTATGATGGGCATATGCCGGGCCTTCAACAACCATCCGGTTGATGAAGTTCATATCCAGCCCCTTTTCCACGACGAAATCAAGCCCATCCAGATTGTTGTCTGTCTTAGGGACCCGGATCCGGTTATCATGCTCTCTGAGAAGCAGAAAGGTTTCCATAATATTTCGTTCGCCCTGCTGAACCATCTGCCCGTTGGCATGCAGTTTTTCAGAATAGAGTGAGGGAGACACCCAGAGGCCATGGCCAACCCCACCAGGCCCACATCGGTTAAGACGGAATATCTCCCCCCGACGTTGTCCGGAATCACAAATGTCCGGTAGTCCCTTTTTCCGGCCATCTCTCTCAAGGCTCCCCTCGCCCTGTCCGTGGTCACAAGGATCATCCGGTCGGCATCATCTCCCCAGTTTTCCTCCATCAGCCTCCGGATGATCCTGAAGGCTATAGCGGTTTCCGTGGTGGTCCCTGATTTCGAAATAACGTTTACGGCAATCCGCTTCCCTTTCAGCATATCTAAGGTATCCCTGAAAAAGTCAGGGTCCATATTCTGACCCAGGAAATAGACCTCGGGAGCGCCTCCCCTCTCATCCCTTGTCAACTGGTTGAAGTAATTGTGAGTCAAGGCCCTGAAAGTCGCTTCAATGCCGAGATAAGAGCCCCCGATACCGAGTGAAACGAATACATCCACCTGTGTAGACAATTCACTCGTGACCGATCTGATTCCTGCCAGGTGCTCCGCAGTGATGTCCACAGGGAGGTCCTGCCATCCGGTCATGGCAATCCCATGGTCATAGATATTCCCTTCTCCATTTTTCAGCATCTGATGGGCCTTGATAACATCTGGGATCAGGGATTCCACATCTTTCCTGCTGACAGATCCAGGCCCTGGCGTATCGAACATATTTGTAACATCAATGGAGATCCGGTTTGCCGCCTTAAACTCGTCCGACTCAAAGGGGTTTTTGACCTGTTCTCCTCTCCTCTGCTGCACTTTTGTTGTGCCGTTTTCCTTCAGATCGATCAACCTTAACCCATCCATTGTTCCCTCCTGCCCTCAGTCAAACAACGCTTTATGCTTAACAGTGATACCAATCCCAAAAAATAAGTCATCTGCCTAATCAAGACCGCTTAGGGACCTCTTTTTTTGAGAAGCTCTAACAACTATCGAATCTGGAATCTGGAGTTTCCCGAGCAATTGCTTTCCTCCTTGTCCGTAACCCTGGAAGGTAAAACTTGAACTCGTGAATCGTTACTAAGAGGCTGTCCGAGAATGGCTATTTTCCCCAATCTCGGCGTCAGGCTCAAATTTCAATCCTCGAAATACTGCAATGTATTCCTGCGGTTGAAATCTTCGCCTTCCTTGACCTTGGGAAAAATTTCTCATTCTCGGACAGCCTCCTATCATTCATATACACGGAAAACCAAAAAGAAAAGAAATTTTTTCTGATGGGACACAACGAATGGCTATTTTGTCTTCGAGCCGGAGGCCGCAATCTCATCGTAAGACTCAATCCCGCGTCGGGATCAATCCTGGAGATGCCCCAATGTATTTCTGTGGCTAACCCCGCTTGTAGCGGGGCCGTCTTCCTTTGTTATTCAACAACTATCTCATTCCTTGATGGACACTACCTCATTTTGGGGCTATGTTTATTTTTGTTTTTACAAACTTCAAAAAGGTTGATAATTGTAGTAATTATGCATATTGAATTACGATTTTGGAGTTTTTGGAAGTAAAATTCAAAACTGAAGGTGGGTGAAAAATGGCAAAATTGATTAAGGAAGAATACGAAAAGGGAAGGCTTCACATCGATTCCCCACTCATGGGAGAATCTTTAGTAAGCAAGCAGTTACTCAAGCGGACAGAGGCAACTGAGTATTTCCGGATGCATCCCGATATTAATGTAATCAAGATAGGTGGGCAAAGCATAATGGACCGAGGAGGAAGAGCGCTGTTTCCAATTCTTGAAGCCTTGATCAAAGCTAAAGACCAGCACAAGATTTTGCTAATGACCGGGGGGGGAACCAGGGCACGGCATGTATATAATATCGGCGTTGATTTAGGTATGCCTACCGGTGTGTTGTCTAAATTAGGGGATAAAGTTTCCTGGCAAAACGCAGAAATGCTTTCGGTTCTGTTGGCAAAACATGGGGGCGTAAAGATCGGTCACGGAGATAACTTAGAGCAGTTAACCATGTTTTGCCGTCAGGGTTATATACCCATCACCTACGGAATACCACCCTACGGTTTTTTTGAGCACCCTGCCGAGCATGGCTCAATACCTCCGCATCGAACAGATTGCGGTGCTTTCCTCCTGGCGGAAAATATTGGAGCTCGATCTCTGATATTTTTGAAGGATGAAAAGGGGCTTTTTGACAAAGACCCAAAAAAAGTTCCCGAATCAGACCATGTAAACCTTGAATTCTACGATCGTATTTCTGCTCGGGAACTCACGGCGTTAGATCTGGATGATTTAATCATCGAACGTCCAATACTTACACTTTTACAAAGGGCGAAGTGTTTGAAGGAACTGCAAATCATTGACGCGTTGAGGCATCCGGAATACATATTGGCGGCATTAGAAGGCGAGCATGTTGGCACCATCATTTACAAAGAAGAATAATATCCATTCACAGGTTCAAGGCATAGTTTCGGGGGAGGCAGTTGAAGGGCTTGAATGTCTCAACCGGTTCAATCTCTCCGGGGGCAAGGGAGATGCAAACTTTTTCCTCAGTGGGAGGATGGCCGCACGAAGAGGGTTTCATCTGTCCGATAGATTCGATGCCACCCCTTTAGAGAGTAGGGATTTCAGAGAAAACAGTGACAGCAGGTGGAATAGTCTCTCTGCAAATATCGGATACTCCCCCACAGAGGGGTGGGACATCGGCCTGATGCTGAGCTAAAACAAGAGAAACTGCGGGAACCCCTCGAGAACGAAGATGAACACCAAAACAGGCCCTGACCCGTTTGCCAGCAATACGAAATACGAACGGGTCAATGACCTGGAGGGCTTTTTCATGGCCGACAGGACCATCTACGGCGGGATAGAAGTCCGTTTTTAGGAGAAAATTTATGCGTGTGTACGTAGGTTTTGATGATACCGATAACAAAGATGCGGATCGCGGTACCGGCAAATTGGCGCGCTGGTTTGAAAAGGGCCTCCCCAAGGGGTGCAGCCTTTGGGGTGTGGTGCGTCAGCAGCTTCTGGTGCATGACGATATCCCCTATACCTCCCACAACAGCTCCGCTTGTGTGGTTGTTGATATGCCCGACGAGTCGCTCCTCGATCAACTCACCAGGAAAGCCATCGAACATGTTGAGCGTTATTCCTTTGACGGGAGCGACCCCGGGGTATGCGTGGCCTGCAGGGGCGACTCAACCATGCCTGAACTGACAGAGTTCGGCCGGCGCTGTACAAGAGAGGTCGTGACCCAGAGCGACGCCATGCAGGCGGCATCAGGGGTGCATCTTTCCGGTCACGGAGGGACCAATGACGGGATTATCGGGGCCGCTGCCGCTGTGGGGTTGACCGGCTCTGGTTGGAGCGGTCGCCTCATTGAATTCAACGGGCTCCGCAAATTCCCCGATGTCGTGCCGGTAGCGGATCTGGAGCGCTCGGATATCATGGTGGTTTCCCTTGACAGAAACGCCCAGGTTCCTGCCCCCGAAGATCTGGTCCACACAAACGGCTGGCTCCGGCCAAGGCTATGGGGCAACAGGGCCGTCCTCAGCGCCATCGCGACGGGTAACGGTAATTGGAAATCGTTGGGAAAGAAACGAAAGAAAACAAATCACAAACAGAAAAATGTCGTGATGAATAATTTCGGTGGTTAGGTATCCGACCGTTTTACCTGGCGAAATTGCGCTATAAATTCCGTGAGATTTTCTGCCTGACGCTCCATGTATTCGGTCCAAATAGAAAGGACCTCTTTCCCTTCAGGCGTTATATGATAGACCCGTTTTGCCGGACCAGTCCCCTCGGTCTGCCATTCAGAAGTGACCAATCCCTCCTCCTCCAACTGGCGTAGGTGCCGATAGACCATTCCCGGCGGTGCCTGCCCCTCAACAAAGCCGAATCTCTGTATCCCCTGAATGAGTTCATATCCGTAGGACGGTTTCATGTAGAGTCCCAACAGTATGGAAGGCTGCATATAACGCTCCAGTTTTCCTCGTGACGCCCGGGCGGACCTTTTTTTTGTGGCCTCTATTTTTTTTCTTGACATATATTCTTTAAGGATATATCCTTTCTAAGGAGATAGATCTTTAGTTAACCGTTCTACACCAACAGTGAGACAGAGAAAGGAGGGGGCCATGGATGCTAAAATCTTTGTCCGCGAAAGACGCAAAATCGAAAAGGGTGAAAAAAAACCTCGTTTCAGGGTGTTGGGGGTCAGTGGGATCGATCTCAAGATCTATGTGAAGCATATGCGTAAAAAAGAGCTCGATCAGTTATCCGAGGCCACAGGGGCCGAGGTAGTCTATCTTAAGGCCGGCAAGGAAGTAAAGGGCGAGGACTCCGGTTGATCCTGTTTGCTGCAACAACTTCTCTTAAGGTCAGCCCTTTTGAACCGAGGGGCCCGCATTAAAGCGACCGGACATATCCCGAACCGGTTCCTTAGGCCTTGCTATCTCTGTTAAGACGTTCAGTAGGGACCCCGAATCATGACATGGTTCGCGTGCAGGGTAGGTGTTGTACTACGCCCATTTACCCTTGAAGCCTTAAAGTCATGAAGGAGGCCGCTTTCTTAATCACTTCATCCGTGTAGCTCTATCCAGCCCAAATCCACATCAGTCAAAAGCAATTCACCACAATGCCGAACGAGCCACACACCTGAAAGCCACGGAATCGTGATCCAGATCCGCTTAGGGTGGTGAAATCCGCTTTAAATCCTGGAGATAATGAGCTATATATTGCATTCCGTGGTTACGCCTACGCTATTCATGGCAATATATGAAGAAAGGCGTTGAGTGTCAAGGTTGAAGACCGTTGACCCGATGCACCGGGTACGAACCAGAAAATATCCCCCATCTCGCAGTTTCCTCGAAAATCCGCGATCGGTTTTTGAGGGAGTCAATTCTTTGCGGCTCCTGACATTAAGAAGTTAGGGGTATCCTGTCAAAGATGATATTCTCCACACCATTATAGAGCAGAAAGCGGTTTCCCTTGGCCCGCGCAATCATTGTGATGTTCAGATCCCCGGCAATCTCCAGGGCCATGAGGGTAATACCCGATCTTGACAAGAGCACGGGGATTTCCATACTGGCCGCTTTCATCACTATCTCTGAGGTCAACCGACCCGTGGTATAGAAGATTTTATCTTGACCGGGAATACGGTCCAACCACATACGGCCGGAAATAGCATCTGCCGCGTTGTGCCTGCTCACATCTTCAACAAACATCAAAAGGTTAGAACCCTTACACAGGCCACAACCGTGGATGGCCCCGGACTGGCGGTATATCTGATTGGAAGGGGAAACGGATTTCAACAGATCATATATCACTGATTGTCGTAAATAGACCCGAGGGAGTTTCTTTTCATAGAGTTCGTCCAGGGTGCAGCTGAACACTGTTCCCTGTCCGCAACCAGTGGTCATTGTCCGCTTGGAAAGCTTTTCCTGCCAGTCACTAATTCCCTTTCCCTGCTGCGTGGTGATGGCAGCGGTTTGGTTGTGCCAGTTCACTTCTACGGATTTTATTTCTTCGATGTTTCTGATTAGTCGCTGGTTTCGGATGAATCCCAGAACAAGCTCTTCAGGATGCATACCCAAAGTCATCAGAGTCACCACTTCCCGGTCGTCCACCTTCAGGGTCAAGGGGATTTCATTGGCAACGCATACGGTCTGCTGAACTCCGAATTGATCTACCGCAACCACCCGATGGGTGGGGGTCAAACCGGCCGCCGTCGTTTGGGGACGATAATCAGCAGGTGTAATGGTGGGGGACATCTTTCGGATCTCCCTTATTTCTCGTGCTGTTAATCATTTGCAATTTCCTATTTTCAACCGATCGAGGGGGCCGTGTCCATTTTGCCTAAGAAACTGGGTTGTATGTCTTTCATTCGGAGAACTTGCTGAAAATCATTGCCCAAATCAAAGAAGATCTTTCTATCAAACCTGCAAAGTTTCGACTCAACGAATTTCCTGTCAGAAGCCCCTGCATGTTGCAGCCATTGATGTAAATCAAGACCATTAGAAAAATGACTGCAAGCAAGAAAAACCGACACATCCGCTATCTTCATCATGCGGGCCCTGACTGAATCAAGGTATTGCAACGAGACAACCCCCGAATCACGCAATCTGTCATATAAGTGGGGCAACAACGCCTTCTCCTTGATCTCGAGGACGGTCTCATCCCTGAGCCAGGCGATAACACCTCCTCTTGTTCCTGCAACATCGGCAAACTGCTCTGTCAGGCCCATATGTCGTTTCTTTACCACAGGCCTCGACAACCCTCTGATATGGACCAGTATGCGCCTCGGGTTAAACAAGAGATCGCCCACTCCTTGCGTCTCACAGTGGTCGGCATAGTTGGCGGCACACAACAACGCCAGTTCGTTGATTCGGGCAAGGGTCAACCCGTAAGCCGCGCCCTCTACGGATCTGATCCCCTCAAGCTCATTCAGCCTCTTTTCCAGCAGGGTTTCATTGAACCTGCAGAGATGGGCGTCTTTTTCCATTGAGGTATTCAACTTCGCGAGGCGCCGTGTACGTGTTTTGGCCAGATCTTCTGTTAAAAAACGGACACCTGCCAACCACCTGGACAGATTTTCAACCGCACGCATATTTTTTGTCCCTTCCGCTCAAACCGGGGCCCACGCGAGGCGCCGTTTGACGTCCATTCATTTCAATTTTCCCATTGCAGTTTTTAGGGCTTCCGTATCAGGGCCATCATAGGTTCCATCTCTGGCACTCGAAATAAAGTAATCTATTGGTCTTTTTGATCGCTTGTAGTTCTTTTGCACTTTGATCTAAACAATAGGGTGTTAGCAATAATGAATCTCAACCAAAAAGACATATATCAAGTGTGATATATGGTAAAACAAAGATGCCTGTCAACAAAAAATACAGTCCTTTTTGGGTAAGGAAGTCTCAAATACAGTATTTAAGGATCATCAAGAGGGAGGTTTTTCGCAAATGGCAGAATGATTAGGCAGTTAGCAATTAAATCTTGTGACAAAAATACAAGAAAGTTTTTACAATCCCCGGAAAGTCCATGGCCCTCAATTCCGAACCTGCACCTCAACATAGTCAAATCCCCACCAGGGTCCCGCCGGGGAGCCGTCCGGAGGGTCTACGCCGAAAAAAAAGACATATTCCCCTTCCGGAAGCGTCGTGTTCAGCACCTCGAAGGGGGAAGAGAGGTCAAAAAACGGGGGTTGAATGCACAGGTTGAGCCCCGGAAACCAACCGGTTGGATGTACATAGGTGTACCAATCGCCCGGCGGATCAAAGGGTGTTAGAACAGCTATCCACCAGTCGGCGTTTCGGCCCGCTTCTTCGCCTGGATTGAGGCCAACGGTCACGGACACCGTTTCCGTCGGGGATACCCGGATTTTTGTGTTTGAGCCGTTGACTTGGATGCCAGCCACGACCGACACAATAGGGGTCAGGAGATAGGCGTGTATTTCCCCGTTGATCAGGCCGGAACCGCAGATCTGACCTCGATCATTGATGTCCCGCGCCTCTCGAAGGTCCCACCCTGATTCAGGGAAAATGGCGTTATTGAGGTCAATCCTTTCTCCGTTCTTCCACAGGTATGCTTTTCCCTCAAGGCCGATCATGGTTCCGGAGGCCCCCACCACATGGCCGAAACGGTTCATTCCGTAGGCCATGCTGTCACCCCCGCCGGTAAGAAGCCTCATTCCATACTCCTCCTCCCAAAGGAAGGTCCTGTATTCTCCCGAATCCGTATGGACATAGCCGGTCGCCTGCCCTTTATCATTGATGGCCATGGCAAAATAGTCCCCCTCTTCGGCATCCAGGGTGCCAAGGTCTCTCATGCCCTCCGTAAGGTTCCATAGAAAGGCGCGGCTGGGGGCCCCCAAATTTCCCACCACTTCCTCAGGGCTATTGATGTCACGGGCAAAATTTGGGCCGGCAGATGTCCCCACGATGTCCATACTGTTCTCTGCCGGGTCCCACAGGATAGCCTGAGTCCCGGCAATGTCGTTAAATTTTCTTGCATAACCTACGATTTGACCCGCGCTGTTGATACCGTAGGCCGTGGCGAAAAGAAAATCCCCTTTGTTCAGAAAGGCCAATCCATCGGCTGAATCCCAGACAAAGGCATCATCGGTATGGTGATGAATATTTCCAACCACCTGGCCGGCATCATTGATGGCTCTCGCTTCCCCCGGGCCGATATCGGTCATTCCCGTTGTCTCATCCCAGCAGAATGCCTTCATACTGCCGTCATGGGATTTCGATTTTCCCACCACTCTGCCGTTCTGATTCATGGCAAAGGCGATACTTGTGTCTCCCCCGAGGGTGCCCAGGTCCACGATGGTATATAGGGTTTGTGAAAAAGCGGTGACAGGCCAGAAGGATACGATTCCAAAGAGGAGGAAGAGGATGGTCGCAAAGATCCTTCTTTGGTATTTGGGTTTCATAGAGAGTTCCGCCTTTCAATTCAGGGGTATTGATCTTGCATCTCGGCAAGGATATCCCTTCCTTTTCACAGCAAACGCCTGAACCGTCAACCTGCAATTTTCAAACGCTACCAAGAAATCTGTCTGCAATCCATCAGGGATAAATGGTAATAATGGTTATAATCGGTTATTTATAGAAATTACAATCTTTTATTCTAAAAAACTATTGACAAATGCTAACCATTACTGTTAATAGTTCCCCGTGCCTTTCCTGGTGTTAACTGAATTGGATCGGGCACTCTTTTTTTTTGTCTTCTTATATATCAAATAGGACATATGTATGGTTCGTAACGAGTTGTTTTTTAAGTTTATTTATAGCAGAGGCCTCGTGTGAAAGGTATAGTTACAAAATCGTGGGCAGGCTGCATCGTGGTAATTTTTATCCTTTTTTTCTTGTTAGGGATGAATAGCACTTCCGCGGCCGAAAATCGGGCCCTGGAGCAATTGCTTGAACTCCTTGAGGCGAACGGCTCTATCAGCCCCCAACAGGCCGATAAGATCAAATCAACCATGGCAAAGGACCGAAAAGAGCTTGCAGAAAAGGAGATGTCTATCAGGGAAAAGGAAAAGGCCCTGGTCCAAAAAGAAAGGGATCTAAAGAAAAAGGAAGATGCCCTCGACCTTAGAGAGAGATCTCTCGTTCAAAAGGGAAAAACCCCAGCCGCCGAAGCTATTCCTGCAAAAAAAGTGGAGGAGGTAAAGGGTGAGGACATCTCGGAAAAGACCGCTCAGAAGGATAAAGCGGTCCAGAAAGGGTTTCCCCTTGAGGCCACGTTCGACAATGGTTTGTGGCTGCGAACCCGGGAAAAAGACCTTTTTTCCATGCGTATAGGCACTCTCTTTCAGGCCGATTACCGCTATTTCAATTATGACAGTGACGAGGATCCTGACAAGAATAAATTCGATATTCGTAGGGCGCGCCTTATCCTCGAAGGGCACCTCTTGAGTCGCTTTTCTTACAAATTTCAGTATGAATTCCAGGGTGCGGGGAGTCGGCGTCTCATGGATGCCTATGTAGACACCCGTATTCTGCCCTACCTCTCTATGCGTGTGGGGCAGTTCAAGACACCGTTCGGCTTTGAACAATACTCCGCGGACAAAAACATCCCATTTGCGGAAAGGTCTATGGGTTTTCTCCTGACGCCTTTGAGAGATGTGGGTTTGATGGCTCATGGTTCCTTTTGGGCCAAACGGGTAAATTACGGTCTGGGGCTTTTTAACGGCGATGGGATGGATGATTCTGTCGGCGGTGACGAGGATTCTCCGGGATTCGTAGGCCGAGCCGTAGTCACGCCCTTTAAAGGATTGGGGAATTCGTTTTGGGACGGACTACAATTCGGGGGATCTTTCAGTTACGCGAATGTAGATCGAAATAACGTGAACATCAAGGCCATAACCACAGGCCTGACGACTTTCTTCGATGTGGCGTCTTCTGCCAAATTCAACATTATCAGAGAGGCCAAATCACAGACCCGCTATGGGGTTGAACTGGCCTGGAACTATGGTCCGTTGCTCGCGTGGGGTGAATATATCAACGAGAAATTCTCAGACGTCCAGACCAGTTCCGATCAATTCGATATCAGCGTTACCGACTATTACGGCGCGCTACTCTGGATGGTAACAGGGGAGAGACCCTCTATCAAAGATGGAAAAATTCAGCCCATAAGGCCCAGCAGAAACCTTTGGCAGGGGGGCTGGGGTGCTTTGGGTCTGGCCTTTCGGTACGACTCCTTTGATGCGGGCCCTGATGTGTACGAATACCTGATTAACCCGGGGGACTCTGTCAGGGAGGCAACAGGGTACACTATCGCCCTCAACTGGTATCTCAACCCGTATGTCAGGCTGCTCATTGACGCCACGAGGACCGATTTTGACCGTCCCCTGCTCATTGATCGGGACCCCCTCACAGGAGAGGCCATATACGCTGAACGTGAAGATGTATTTACTGGACGGTTCCAGTTTCAGTTTTAATAACAATCCAAATAAAGGAGGAAACAATGAAAAAGGCTTTTTTGCTCGTGGTATCTATGTTGATGGTGATGTTGATGGTATCTGTGGTCCTGTCGGCCTATCACCATGAAGGGGAAAAGGACTCACCCAATTTTCTGGCCCAGTACCCGTCACTGGCGGGAAGCAAACTGGATCACTGCGCCACCTGTCATACCGGTGGCCAGTATGTAAATAGCAGTGAAAAATTGGTGAGTCTTGGAAGCTGCCAGTGGTGCCACTACACGTACAAATATGACGGTAGCGGAAACATCGTGGATACGTTGAATACTTACGGGATGGCCTATCTAACCAATGGCCGTAATCAGGCGGCGCTCGCCGCAATCGAAGGGCTTGACTCGGACGGTGACGGCTATACCAACGCGTTTGAGATCGCAGCGACCCACTACCCCGGTAACGCACAGGATGATCCCACCAAGGTGCCGGCCCCTTCCCGTGTCTACTCCAAGGCCCAATTGGAGGCCATGGCCCAGCATACCCAGTTTATGCTCATGAATACCAGCCGTTCCGGGGATTATTATGCAGAGTATACCGGTGTACCCATGGAGGATCTATTGAAAGATGCCGGTATTTTGGCATCGGCTACAGGCATCACGGTCTTTGCGCCGGACGGGTGGTCCGACTACCATCCCCTGGATATAGATTCGGACCCCGAACTTTATCACGTAAAAGGGACCTATCCGGAGAGCTATTTCTACTACGATGTAGAGGCGGATATCGCAGTCAATGTGGTAGACGGCTGGTGTGATTACAGCGCGCCTTCCTGCACCGGGAGAAACCATCTCGACATTATTTCAAACCCCAGTGGTCTCAAGATGCTCCTGGCCTACAAGCGGGAAGGACAGAACCTGGAACCGGGCGTGCTGGGTGAAGATAATAAGCTCAGTGGAGAAGGGCCATTTCGGGTGGTACCACCCCAAAAAGCGCCTTCTGCCCCGGATCAATCCAGCAAGGCCGCCAACCAGGATGTGGTCTGGCCCTACAATTTTAACTGGGATCATAATGCCGGCTCTGCAACGCGTACGGCTACGATCATAAGGGTAGAACCCCTTCCCGAAGGGACCACGGATATTGATGTTCTGGAGGCCGGGTGGAAGTATGTAGATGAAGAAAAAATAGTCGTTTACGGCGCAATAGAGAAGTCTCCTGTCCCGGATATCAAGGCAAATGGCCAGGAGGGTCCTCTCACAGTGTCATCTGCTACACCGGTTTCAATCACGGTGAGCTTGGATCCAGGCGACAAAACCGGCCAGAATGCTGACTGGTGGATTGTTGCTTACACATCCTTTGCCGCGCCTTGGAACTGGACTTCTTACACATATCCTACCGGCTGGATGCCAGGCATCAATGCGGCCATGCAAACCACAATCTTGGGTCTGCCCTCATCCCTTGAAATGCTTAATATGGCCCTTCCTTCAGGAGATTATACCTTTTATTTTGCTATAGATAGTAATGCGGACGGTGTGCCTGACGCTACCTGGTTTGATTCAGTTAAAGTACATGTGCAATAGCGCACAAAAGAGACCCTGCCTTCGACCCGTGGCTCCTTTCTGTAGCCACGGGTCTCTATTGGTCCCCTAAGCTTCAGGTAATAGATTTCAGTTGACTAATACTTACACAAATGATCTATTATCCGCATTCAGGAGGCGGATAATAGATGGAAAATAAAACCCTGTTCAGCACTCGCGAGATTGCCCGGTTCCTCAACATAAACGAAAAGATGGTTTATACCCTTATCGCGGAAAAGGGACTCCCTGCCACGAAAGCGACCGGCAAGTGGCTCTTTCCGCGGCATCTTGTGGAGCAGTGGTTAGAAAATAAGACCATTAACTACCCCAAAACAGCCGATCCCCTCCCCCCGTATCACGGTTTACTCATCATAAGCGGGAGCAATGATATCCTTTTAGACAGTACTATTTCTCTCTTCAACCGGCTCTATCCTGAGAATGTAGCGGTATTTGGTAATTTAGGGAGTCTGGGTGGAATCCGAGCCCTGCGACGTAATCTCTGCCATATTGCATCAAGCCACCTGCTCCAGGAAAATGAACAGGAATACAATTTTGGCGTTGCCAAAGAGGAATTGGGGGAAGTACCAGGAGTAATCAACTTCTGTAAACGGGAGCAGGGGCTCCTGGTAGGGAAAGGCAACCCTGAAAAGATTCAGGGAATCCCGGACCTTGGGCGGCCAGGCATAAGGATCGTGAACCGACCTTTAGGTACTGGAACACGGTTGCTCTTAGACGGTGAACTGGCGAATGCCGGAATAGAAGGCGCGCGTATTGAGGGCTATGACCGGGAGGTCACTCGTCACCTCGAGGCGGGACTGGAAGTACTTTCAGGGCGAGCAGATGCCGGACCCGGGATACGGGCCGTGGCCGGGCTATTGGATCTTGATTTTATCCCCCTGCGCTGGGAGAGATTTGATTTCCTCATTCAGAAGGACCGTTTCTTTGAAAGGGGCGTGCAGCTTTTCTTAGGACTTTTAAACGAGCCCGTGTTCAGGGAACTGCTAACGGGTCTGATAGGATATGACCTGGATCTTTGCGGGAAGATGGTTTTCCCCGTAGAGAAATCGGACAAAGAGGAGAGATGATATGTTATTCACCAAATGCCGTT
>Ga0307425_1000538_pt1 | contig 23910 bp, 21 predicted proteins | sample SalMarWE160330MG_FD_202152 | JGI IMG/M metagenome (GOLD analysis project Ga0307425, IMG submission 202152) | Salt marsh sediment microbial communities from the Plum Island Ecosystem LTER, Massachusetts, United States - WE1603-30 | ecosystem: Environmental > Aquatic > Marine > Intertidal zone >...
CGTGCTGTTGAGAGTACTCATCTATATTCTGACTCCAACCGTGGTTGTCAACTGGACTACCACTATTGCAGTGTTCGCAGCTCTCAGTATGATTGTGGGGAATCTTCGAGCACTAACGGAAGTCAACATCAAACGTCTTGTAGCATACATCTGCGTTGCAGATGTGGGTTACAATCTTGTAGCCATAAGCAGTATGACACATGTTGGTGTGATGGCTAATCTCTTCTTCTTCTTCGTCGGGGGAATGGCTACTGCCCTTGCCTTTATGACTGTAGGATTGTTGAATAGTATGGGTATTGAAACATTAGATGACTTCAATGGGATAGGCAGATCCGTTCCATGGACTAGTCTAGGTCTCTCATTTAGTCTATTATCATTCACTGGGATTCCTCCATTTGCTGGTTTCTTTGCAAAATACCTTGTATTTACTTCCGCAATTGAAGGAGATCTATCTTGGCTGGCAGTTATTGGCGTCACTGCAAGTGTCATCCAAGCAGCATATATATTCAGGCTCGTGAATCGAATGTATGGTCGTCCTTCATCACAACAATTCAAAGTCAAAGAGTCAAGAGCTGCACTCATCCCCATTTTTATCCTCGGGTTAGCTCTGATAGTTCTTGGCTTCTTCCCAACGTTGGCTCTCAATCTGATACAACCGGTAGTCCAGGAGCTTCCAATGATACCATAAGTGAAGAATGATGCATTTCTAGTCAAGGATATTTGACCATAGGAATTCTACTTCCATTCATCGCCAAAACGAGCTTTTTGACCATTAGGTCTTGGCTCGTATGACCAAGGTACGGGGTTTTTCATAATTATTGAAGCCAATTGTGTAACACGTTTACCCATTTGTTCGGCCATTGCCATTGCTTCAGTATCAGCACGGATATCACCAGGATTTAGGGCAAACCCGATTGGCCAATTAACACCACCTGGGATAATCATTTCCTTCACATAGATGAAAAATAGAATTGCTGAAAGTGATAGGTCCATGCCAGACCTTCTGCCCACCACAAAACCGCATGAAACCTTCCCTTCAAGATGAAGGAATCTACCGGTCCGGTCCATTAAATTCTTCAATAAAGTGGCTATCGTGCCATGATGACCTGGCGAACCAAATATGATGCCATCTGCTAATTTCATTCTTTCTGCAACGTGATTCAAATCGTCGTCTTGTACACACTTTCCAATCTGATAACATTCTCCGCAGTGTTTACATTCTCTAATATCAAGCTCAGCTAAACCGACATATTCAATCTGTGCTTCTTCATTTTGAGCAGATTCGAGAGCTGTTTCAATGAGTGTTGATGTATTACTGTTTATTCTGGGACTACCAGAAATTCCAAGAATTCTTGTTCTCAAATCTATTACCTCGATGTCATTAGAATTCACTTCAAAGGAGTATTTTTTTTATTTTCTAACCCGTATATTGTTATTGAGTTCGAAAAAATACTTCTGACCAGTATAAAAAGCTTTGAAAGTTTCATTTTGTCGCGTGATACTATTGAATTCATTAATTATTGAAAAATCAATGTTTTTTTTTAACTAGGGACCTTTTTTTAATCTCAAATAAAGTCTGGCTTGTGCGAGGCTGCAATTCATGTATCTTATAGCATTTGGGGATAAAGAATGATAGAGTAAATTCACTCGTCGATGCCATTATTAGATAGTCTGGTTAGACCAAAAAGTGTTGGGAGTAGATGTGACCAAACAAACACCAATGCAACGGCAATATCTTCAGTTGAAGAAACAATACCCCGATTGTATCCTGATGTTTAGACTTGGTGATTTCTATGAGATGTTCAATGAAGACGCAAAAGTAGCAAGTAAAGCTCTAGACATCGTGCTCACCGCCAGAGGAGAGGGAGTCAATAGATGGCCTCTTTGTGGAGTACCATATCATGCAGTAGAAGGTTATGTTGCCAAACTCCTCCAACAAGGATTCACTGTAGCAATTGCAGACCAGGTTGAAGATGCATCCCAAGCAAAGGGATTAGTTAAGCGCGATGTCGTTCGAGTGATAACACCTGGAACGATACTTGAGAGCTCCATGTTGGAAGACGCTCAGAATAATTATCTAGTTGCACTCATCGATGACGGTGGACAAGTGGGAATTGCAGCCGTTGACGTATCCACTGGAGAATTTCTTGCGACTCAGGTTGAAGGTACGATTGCTTCTGAGGTTGTTCTCAACGAGATTGGCAGACTCGCGCCTTCAGAAATACTCCTTTCAGATGAAACTTCGAAATCAAAAGCTAGAGTAATACTAGAGGAAACTGGGATCCATATCACTCAGAGAAACAGCCTCGATTTTTCAACTAGGAACGCAGAAATCCTCATCAAAGAGCAGTTCAAAGTTGCTACTCTGGAAGGTTATGGAATTTCGGATAAACCTATTGCGCTAGGAGCAGCAGGTGCTATTATTGCATATCTCAGAGATGTGCATAAGACTGGTTCTGTGACTCTCTCGGGTCTGAGAACATATTCAATCGAATCTTACATGATTGTTGATAGTCAAACACAGAAGAATCTTGAATTAATCAAGAACGCTCGTGATGGGAGTTCGCGAGGTACTCTCTTCAGCATACTCTCCAAGACAGTCACTCCTATGGGAAAGCGAAAACTCAAGCAATGGATACTCCAACCCCTCAGAAGTGTAAAAGAAATCGAAAAACGTCTTAATGCAGTAGAAGAACTTGCGAGAGATGCGATTGTAAGAAAGGACATCTCCAATAGTTTGAGAGACCTCGGAGACCTGGAAAGGATAACGAGTAGAATAGTGTTTGGTACGTCTGGAGCAAGAGACCTTCTTGCACTTAGAATCTCAATTGGAAAACTCCCCACCGTTAAAGCTAATTTGAAGTCATGTGAGAGTAAGATCATCTCAGATTCCGGGAAATCGATTGATCCTCTCTCTGACCTCTATAAGACATTGGAAAACGCAATTGTAGATAAACCCCCTGTTTCCGTGCGAGAAGGAGGGATGATTAGACCAGGTTTCAATGAAGACCTAGATTCTTTGAAAGAATCAATATCCAATGACAAGAGATGGATTGCATCCCTTCAATCTAGTGAGAGAAGACGGACAGGTATTAAATCACTGAAAGTCGGATTCAACAAAGTTCATGGATATTACATCGAGGTCACGAAGAGTAACATACATCAAGTTCCAGATGAATACCAAAGAAAACAGACTCTCGCTAATGCTGAGAGGTATGTGACACCTGAACTCAAGGAGAAAGAATCCACAGTTCTTGCTGGAGAAGAGAGGATAAACAAACTTGAATATGAAATCTACGAATCCCTAAGAAGCCAAGTTAGTAACTTTGCTGGAAATCTACGGCAAAATGCTGAAGCGGTAGCAACTGTTGATGTACTTGCTGCATTATCTGATGTTGCAGTTACTCGGAGATATACTAGGCCAAGAATTACTGAAGATACACGAATCAAAATTGTTGAGGGAAGACATGCTTCACTGGAAGTCATGCTCGGACCTAACGAGTTTGTCCCCAATAGTATTGAGATTGGAGATGGTGGTTCAACTCTTATCATTATCACTGGACCAAATATGGCTGGAAAGTCCACATGGATGCGCCAGTGCGCCATCATAGTCCTCCTTGCTCAAATGGGGTCTTTTGTTCCAGCGAAGAGTGCAGAAATAGGAATGGTTGATAGAATCTTCACACGGGTTGGAGCATTTGATGATTTGACTGCTAGACAGAGTACATTTATGGTTGAGATGATAGAAACCGCTAATATTCTCAATAATGCAACTGACAAGAGTTTCGTTATTCTGGATGAAATAGGAAGGGGAACCTCGACGTTTGATGGGATGGCACTTGCCTGGGCAGTTGCTGAGCGGATTGTTCAGATGAAGACACGATCACTCTTCGCAACCCATTTCCATCAATTGACGGATATGGCATCTCAATATCATGGAGTAAAGAATGTCCACACTCTAGCTAAAGAATCTGGGAGCTCCATCATCTTTCTGCACAAGGTTGTAGATGGTGGGACAGACAAAAGTTACGGAATTCATGTGGCAGCACTTGCAGGAGTCCCTGATGAGGTTGTGAAACGTGCAAATCAAATCCTCCAGAAGATTGAGAAAGAGAACTCGGTCACAGTTGGAGAATCGTTGCATTACGAATCAACTGAGCAGGCAAGTCTTGAGGCACTTGTAGTAGAAGATCCACTTGTCGAAGAATTGCGAACCATAGATCTTGATAGAACGACTCCTGTTGATGCTTTGGTGAAGCTAAAGGAAATGCAAGATGACGCGAAGAAAAGAAAGAACTAAGGTATAATTTCTTTCGCACTAGTCCATGAAATGAGAATAATGAAACAGAAGAGATTTGATGAGCTAGTGCAGAACGGATACATCATTTTTATGAGTCTCTTCGTAATCACCATCTTTCTTGGTTTGATATTGGACAATGAGGGGGTCGTGTGGTTGAGCGTCATTTTTCTTCTTTACATTCCAGGCATGATCTGTGCCTACTGTATTCAAGGCGCCAATGATTCGTACAAAGGTTGGAAGAAGAAAAGAATGAAAGCAAAACGTCTAGCAGAGTGTACATCTTGTCAGTCACATCTTTTCCACTGGCATCTAGGATTCGCCAACCTATATCTCTCAGATTACTCTTGAATGGCCAATCAGTTTCAATTACTATGTAAACAGTTACGTCAAGCTCGCCATAGACAAAGTATTCCTTTTTCTTTTTGTTATGAAATTAAATTCAAGTAAGATTGAATTATACGGTTTTTACCGTAGATTACGTTTCTAGGACCGCTCTTGCTTATATGCCAGTTGTACTATGGTTGTTTCAGAAGTGGAGGAATCGTTCTTTGAAAGTAAGCTCGGAGATAAAATCTAACAAACCGCTGTACTATGGAGCTATTGTTCAGTTGTTATACGCATCAATTGAATTTGTTGATAGTCTTTGCATTCCATTGATTGCTCTTGGACTCATGCCAAATTTGTATCTAGCATTCCCAATTGCTAATCAGGATATAGCAAATCTCCTTGCAAATGAGCCAATGTGGTTCATTCCAATATTCTGGTTTTTCACTGCCTTTCGGATTGCATCTGGAAGGTGGATCCTATTGAATAAGGCAAAAGGCTTCTGGATGGCGATGTTTATTTCTGTAATCACATTGGTAGCCTCATTTTTCCTACTACCATTTGCTGTGATTGATATAACTGGGACGGGAATTGTTGTTTTTCTATTAATTATGGGATATTTCAAAGACCAGCCACTGATTAAGGAAGAGAACTCGTAATAATTACTTCCACACGTTGCGCATTTCTTTAGAAGAGAGTTCCTCACCCTGTGATTTCAGAAAATCAAAGAGGTCATGTAACCAATCTACTGATGTTTGGTCGCTAAAAAGGAGAGCCTGCGTAAAGTCCACCTTCCCCTCAAGTACTGGTAGAAACAGCGCGCCAAAACTCTCGCTTGCCAATATCGCAATATTACAATCATCAATAATGTAGAGTCTGGTTCGATTCGGATCGAATCCTTTGAAGAATATCTCCTTATTTTCAATTTTCATGAAATCGTCAAGAATCGATTTGGTAAATAGCACTTCAATATTAGTATCTTTCAGATCCATTTGATAGAACTCAAAGAAGCTGACCTCGAGCTGTATATCCAGCGCACCACCAGCTTTCGCTATTGTCAAACCACTATCGACAATTGTTCTCACCTTATTCATTAGAGAAAGAAGATCAAACACACCATCATACTTCAAACTAAGAAAACGTTCCTTCAACGATTCATCATCAACAGAAAGAGAATGAGTTGTGAAGTAGGTGTAACCACAATCGTCACTAAGGACTTTGGCTAATTTGTACACGCGTTCTGTATTTACATTGCAGAGGTATATCCCATCTTTGCGTGAAATAAAACCAACATCGACAAGTTTCTTCAAATGGTCCTCCAAGGTTGATGGATAAATATCCAGTGCTTTTGCAATTTCAGAAAAACGGAGACCAGTATTATTTTGAAGAAGTGCATCAACAATTCGTAGTCTTGTTTCCGAGGCGAGTACTTTGAACTGATTTTCAAGTGCTGTGAATTCCATATTACCACACGCTCAGAGGGCTGTACGGCTAAAACCGTACATTACGTTGTTGAGAACGCGCTTCCTTATATTGCTCTTGATTCTAGTTCATACCCTCATTCTTGGTCACGCTCAGACACTTCAGCTGTTCACAATGCCCCAACTTCGGCTGTGTTTTGAACTGTGTTGATGAAGAAATTAAGATGAAGTTCTTAGAGGAACTAGAGAGGAATAATATCTACACTGACTAATTCCTCCACAATCTTTCTCACATTCAAACGACAGATGTCATTAGAGTAAGACACCCCCAGAACCTCAGGGGTGAATCTCTCAAACATGAAATTTGCTTTTCACACCTCTCATATTAAGATAGAGGACAATTATCAAATTCAAGATGAGGGTTATCCATGGTATGGAGCCGCCAACCAGAATATTCCAGAAAATTATAATGAGATTGAATATTGCAAATATGATATCTGCATACCAAGCCCATCCTGCTAGGCTGAAGAGCCCCAATCCGAGAATGATATACAAAATCGCTATTATCAGAGCACCGTACTGAACGGATGAAAATATTTCACTTAAGAGAAGCCAACTGAAACTAGTCAATAGTGTTGAACCTACAAGAAGTAGGATTCCAGTTAGAAAATTCAGAACAGCAAGGACGATTATCCCAAGAGGTACACGAGCCATTTTTATCAAATCCTAAACAACTGATAATACTACTTTTGGTTTGTTTTATGCCTTCGTAAATGACCAAGTTTCTACGTATATATTTCAAAGAACGATTACGATGCGGCATCCGCAGTTTCTTTTTGTTCACATTTTAATATCTGAATATGATGTGTTTTGATAACTTCAAATCTTCTACAGCTCTACCACATCTAAAGCTGTATAAGAAAGGTCCAGCGGCGGTTTTGTGAATAATAAGCATGGTACTTTGAATATTGATTTGAAATAAGAGAAGAGTGAATGTGAATTGACAGCAATGGTAGAAACAATCGATATTGTCAAAGAATTCGATGGATTACGAGCTGTTGATAGAGTCAATCTATCAGTTGAAAAAGGAGAGATTTTTGGACTGCTTGGACCCAATGGTGCGGGTAAGTCCACCACGATAAAGATGCTTGTCACACTACTGAAACCAACCAGCGGAAAAACCCTGGTTGCTGGTTATGATGCAGTGTCTCAGGCGGATGAGGTTCGAAAGAGAATTGGTTATGTTCCACAAGAGTCTGCACTCGATGCTAGATTAACTGCTACGGAGAACTTGGAACTGTTTGCAGAACTCTATGGCTTATCTAAAAGCGATATTAAGAGAAGGATACAGGAAGTACTAGAACTTGTGGAACTGGACAAGAGAAAAGATGATCTTGTTGCACACTATAGTGGTGGAATGAAAAGGCGATTGGAGATTGCGCGAGGTCTCCTGCCATCTCCAGAAGTCCTATTTTTGGATGAACCAACACTCGGGCTAGATCCACAGACTCGCCGAGTTGTATGGGACTTCATTCATAGACTCCAAAAGGAATGGAAACTTACCATTCTCGCGACAACTCACTATTTAGAAGAGGCAGAGAATGAGATGAGTAGAGTTGCGATTATTGACAAGGGCCGAATTATGACCATGGGTAAACCTTCAGACCTGAAGGCAGAATATGGTCAAGACTTGATTGAACTCTCTGTCGATTATCCGGACGGCATTTACACAGAAGAACATCTCAGAGAAAAACTCGAACAGATGCAAATGGCAAATGAAGTTTCTATCAGAGCTTTTGAGGTAAAACTGAGTGTAGCTGATGGGAAAAAAGCACTACCTTCTATAATTCACAAAATGGAAGACGCAGGGATTCGGATGAACACTATCTCAGTCAGAACTCCTTCTCTTGATGATGTATTCATAAAATACACAGGACGTGGAATACGCGAAGAAGAGGGTTCTGCAGAAACAAAGAAACAAGCTGCGAAACTGATTGGACGAATGAGGAGTCGGATATAAAATGGTCTTACGAGCTTCACATGCTATCTGGAAACGCGAGATGCGTAAGTGGCGACGAAGTAAGGTCCAACTTGCAAGCTCATTATTGCTACCAGTGCTTTTCCTAGTTGTTATTGGTAATGCATACTCCGGTTCTTTTAGTAGTGTACCAATTGCTGTGATAAACCTCGATACAGGGACTCCAGCTCATGTATTCAATGAAGCACTTAGTAATTCTACTTCACTATCAATTGTGTCTGCTAATATATCCGTGGAAGATGCTCAGAAAATGATTGATGATGGCCAGATTGCAGGTTTTATACTAATTCCTGCAAACTTCAGCATGAGTCTATTGCCTCTGCCTTGGGGAGTAATTCCAAGTGAAAGCACCAAGATAAACGTGACAGTTGATAATACGAATCAGATGATTTCACAGGCACTTGCAGGTATTGCAGCTCAATCTCTAAACGTGACTGTACATGATTCTAGAGTGGCTGCATGGTTTACAAATATTACTTCCCTTCCTTATCGTACTGGCGGATCTTATATTAATAGCGTTGATAGATACTCGACTGGTTTCCAGTTTATTGACTTTCTTGCTCCGGGTATTTTAGCTATGACGATTCTCTTCACATCTCTATTTGCTGCTGGAATGCCAGTGATTCTAGATCGAGAGATAGGCTATTTCGATATGTTACTAACTACCCCATCAAAACGGAGTGAGATTGTACTCGGATTTACAGCTGCTGGTGTGACTAAAGTTGTAGCACAGGCGACTTTTGTTCTTGTAATAGCCATCATCTTGGGAATTCATATGGCACTGAATCCACTATCAATAGTTTACATTTTTGTTTTGACTATTCTTCTCGCACTAGTCTTTGTCGGAATCTCAATAGCACTGAGCGTTAAAATAGAGTTAACAGCTTTCCAGTTCGTCAATGGCTTGATCAACTTCCCGGTCTTTTTCCTGTCAGGTGCATTTTATCCTGTGGAATCTCTGCCCATATGGTTGAGAAACATTGTATACTTAAATCCCATGACATATGCCGTGGATGGATTGAGATCCGTGATGATAAAAGGAACCAGTCTGTTTCTTGTTCTCCCTGACGTTATTGTAATTGCGGTCTTTGCGTTGTTAACGCAAATACTTGGAAATCTAGCATTCTATCTGGCGCTTTCTGGTAGGAAAATCAAGCTATTTCGGAGGGACAAACCGAAGATCAATACTCTTGCGTAGGGACAGCGATAAGACGCCTGGGAGATAGCAGTACATTCCAAAGCACGTGGAATGATAGCCTTTAGTGAAACTACTTCAGAACTTCATGTGCTTTCTTTAATTGGTCGATAATCTCAATCCCTTGAGGACATTTATCCAGACATTCCCCACATTCCTCACATGCTGTTGCATTCTTTCCCGGAGCCCATGGAGTCTTTCCAATCAACGAATAGGAATGTTTTGCGCCTTCTCTGAAACCATAGATTTGATATCGTTGAAGTGCCTCAAAAATATAGGGAATGTTTACTTCATTCGGACAGGGTTGACAATACTTGCATTGGGTGCAAATGTTATCACAGAGCTCTTTGAATCTCTTTGCAATATTTTCTACAGATTCCATCTCCCTTTCTGACAATTGGTTATAATCATCTCTAGATGTGAGGTTGAGATTGTCATCAAGCATTTCATCCGAACCCATTCCAGATAATGCAACTGAAACGTTAGGATTGCTCAAAACATACTTGAAAGCTAAATCTACAAAGTTCTTTCTTCCTGGTGTCAGCCATTCCTTCATCTCGTCGGGAAGTTCTATCCCTGCCAGTCGGCCTCCCCCAACGGTCCCCATAATCGCTACTGCGAGACCCTTCTCACCAGCGTAATTAATCATCTCATGATTCACTTGGTCAACTATATTGTATTGCACAAGCATCAGTTCAAAGTGTCCGGAGTCGATGATTTCTTTGAGAACCTCAGGGGTATCATGAAATGAAAAACCTAGGTTTTTGATCTTACCTTCATCCTTTGCCTTTATCGCTCGTTCAATGAGATTGAACTTCAAGACTTTCTCTTCGTAGGTTTTTTTGTTCAGAGCATGCAGAAGATAGACATCCACAGAATCTTGGTCCAAGCGCTTGAGCTCTTCATCCAAATATCTATCGAAATCCTCAGATTTGGTAAACTCACTATGGCCAATAGGACACTTAGTGGCCAGGGTGACTTTTTCTCGATAGCCATCTTTCAGTGCTAATCCTACAACTACTTCACTCTCGCCTCTATGGTACGTCCAAGCAGTATCTACATACGTAATCCCATTATCTATTCCTTTTCGAATAAGAGTAATGGCTTCATCTCGCTTGATTTTTCCACTCTGTTCATCAGTAGGAAGTCGCATGCATCCGAAACCTAATGCTGAGGTCTTTCCAAGTTTTCCCAACCTTCTATACTGCATAACCATCTACTCAGTAATTCGTCTATTAGAAAGTTCTGTTAAATCCACTGATTTGATACACAAGAGCGATATTGAAAAATTTGAGCCCTACTGGAATCCAATTATTTGAAAATGTACCAAGTTATAGATAGCTTGCCAAGATCTTGCATAACCTATTGCTAATTATATCTGATAACAGCCAGTAACAATATAACAAAACAGAGATTTTCTGGAACTCAGTGAATAATCCTAATGCAACATAAAACGCAACTTTCTCGAACGACGAAACTTATCATTGTAGTCGCGTTTGTTCTATATTCAGCATACAATCTTGTTTTAACAGCACTTCAGAATTACATACTATTCGTATCAAGTGACACAAGCGCCCTTGGAATCTCATTTGGTATCTTCACGGTTGCATCTGTTCTGTCAAGATTTCTATCAGGTTGGATTCTCGAAAAGATTGATGATGTCGTTGCTCTGGTTATAGGAAACATCATTCTAACAATTGCTTTGGGATTCTATCCTCTGACAATGAGTATAGCAGTTGTATATATTATCAGAGCAGTTCAAGGATTTGGTTGGGCTCTATCAACAGTGACAATTCTTACAATGATTGTGGACAATACAGAAAACTCTCAAGTAAGTAAAGCTCTGGGATATCTTAATGGTTTTGGCTCGCTTAGTCTTCTGCTGTTCCCAGTATTCGGTAGTTTTTTAGTAACAATAAAATCAGTAGAAACTTTCAGTTTGTGCTTTTTCTCAGCCTTCGGAATCAGTGTACTTAGTACAGGACTATCAATCTATGCATGGAAGTCAACACCGCCTATTGTTACTCATGATATGCCTTTGTCAGGATTGCCAGACAGAGATACTCTGATTCCGACTCTTTCAGCTTTTCTTGTATTCATGGTTCTTGGCGTATTGTTAAGTTACTCACCAGAAATAGCAGCACTAAATGGAATTCAAAATCCAGGACTCTACTTCTCCATCTTTGCATTTGCACAAATAATAGGTTCAGCAATGGGAGGAATATTTACAGGAAGCTCTCAATATGGGAAGATAGCAACAATAGGTGCACTTTTGGTAATGGTTGGTGTTACCGTGCTTGTATTATTCAATGGAATTTATGGGTACTTTGCATCAGCATTCATCATAGGTCTTGGTCTTGCATCTGCAAATATTGCACTCAATTCATATGTTTCTTCAATCTCCACTGCATCAGAAGCTAAAGGGATGGCTATTTACTCTGCAGGTGTAGATTCTGCAATCGCAGTTGGCTCATTTAGCACTGCAATCCTTCTGGGAATAGGATGGGCAATTCCTACAATCCTTTCTATTTTTGTAAGTACAGCATTGATATCGTCAATATATTCATTCTTTGCAATACACCAAGTAAATTCATAATCCTGCATTTGTCAAATTATTTCAATTGCGAAACAATCCCTATCAATTCTTCCTCGCTGAATAAAGATCGCAGCTTTACATTCTGAAGTATTCGATTCCAGTTACTCCAACCATGCTCCTTTGCTAGAATCAAGTATTTCAATGTGTAATTAGCATCTTCGATTGCGCCATACGCTCTAGCGGTCAGAATGTAAGACCAATCTAGGGCATCACCAAGGAGAACCCAACCATCCAAGAAATCTGATTGCTCATCAACTACTTTTCGGAGTTTTTCGTGTCCCATGTTACTTGGAATCACTAATTCGTCTACCAGCAGTTAGAATTGCTACAGCAATTGCTGACAATCCTGCTATTATGGATACTACTGCATACCCAATTGAAGGATTTGCATACGAATATCCAAGAGAAGGAATAGCAAATAGCATTGCAACGATAATCAATATTATTGTACACCGTTCTCCAGAATCTGCAGAACTAATATCAGGTATCTCTTCAGGGTCCACTGTCCTAACCACCAAGCAGTTCAATAATTCAAGTGTTTTTATTCTTGTCGTAAAATTTCCTCAGCCTTAGAATTAATTCTGTGAATACAAATTATTTATCAGCTTTCTGACGTGCCTCTTGTGCTTCATCAGTGTGTCCGAGTTTCTCTAAGACATCACCAAGATGAAGCCAACCATCCCAATAATCAGGTTGCTCTTCTAACACTTTGCGAATTGCTGTTTCAGCTTCATCATATTGCTCTTGTTTGAAGTATGTTTGTGAAAGGTAGTAGTAGGTGTTAATGTCATCAGGGTAAAGACGTTGGGCTTCCAAGTATGCCTGTTCAGCATCGGCTAATTTTCCTAATTCATAATAGCAATATCCAAGATCTTGCCAAGTGGATGGATTGTCTGATACGATATCAATCGCTTTCTTGTATGCAGGAATTGCATCTTCGAACTTTTTCTGCTGACTTAGTACAGCGCCTAATTTGATCCAAGCCTGTTGGCTATCTGGACCTTTCTCAGTAGCGATTCTAAATGTTCTCTCAGCATTATCCCAAATCCTAAGATTGAGGTAAATCAATCCTAGGTCGCATATCAACTCGACATTATCAGGTTCCCTTTCCAATGCTTCAAGCAAAAGTGGTTCAGCTTCTTCATATCTACCTTGAAAGATGAGTTCCATGCCTTTGTAGTAAGATGGATCAATATCGTCCATATGCAGACACTCCAAATACCCACATTTAATCTCTAGGGAAGTCCAAATCAGGGTCAAGAAGTCTTGAATTGCTGGTCAAGGACCGTAGGATAATACCAAGAATTACTAAAGTATTGTATCCGATTCACTTTACTTTCTCACGAAGTGGACTCTTTGTTCGGCGTTCCCATATGACGGAAAGAACAAGCATTACAGCACCAACTCCCGCCAGTAGTACACCTCCACTGGTCACTCGTGATTGTATCCCACTAGCTGATAGTTCCACCCATATTATCTGAAACTCTGTCGATTCAGTTGTGAACAATAATGCATATATTCCAGGAGCAGGGATATGCAGGTTCTCTTGCAGAGAGGATATATTCTCGAAGCTGAAAATAGGTGTAATTGGATTTGCTGTTTTATTTTCTACCATGGTTCTATTCGCATCCTGCCAGTTCATGAAATAGACACTGAACGTTCCAATGCTATGAGAATCCAAAGTCACATTTACATGAACATCCTGACCAACTTCAAAAAGATAGACCTCCGAATCATTCTCTTCAATGACTAGCGTGTTTCCGCTGCTGTAAACACTACTTGCATAACCAGAAAGGAGTATAACAGCAATACCGAGAATTATCAATATCCTACCAGCTCTCTTCATCGTGTCAACCTCCAATCTCTGAACGAGTAAACAGCCACAGAGTAAATGTCAACAAGACCAAGGATATCATGAGGGAGATACCGAATCCAATCTGAAGATCAATTAGCGGCGTCATTTCAGTACCGAACATCATGTAAGAAGAGTGATTTGTGATGTATCTGTAAGCTGCATCAAATGGGTTCAATACAACTCTGGCAATATTAGGGACAGCGGGGTTATTCAGTAGAATTGGAGTCACAATCCCAAATGCAAGTCCAAAGATTGCTGTTGCAGAGACCTTTTTTGTAATAACAGCAACCAGCATTGAAAGGATTGCAAATAAGAGAACGGATATCCATACCCCCAACAACATGATAGACACATGACTAATGAGGGGTGCTTGTGGAATGATAAAGGGAATAGCAAATAGATATGTAAATGTCAACAACCCTGCAGGAATGATAATAACACAAATGGTTTTCACCAGGAGGACAGTCACTCGTTCTACAGGATAGGTTAGAAGTGTTTGAATGTATCCATCTTCAAAGGATTTCGCAGCAGTAAAAGAAACTAGTACTGGTACCAGAATTGGCAACAATTGTGTCAATCCAAACATTAAGTTCCCAAGATGCATTCCTGAAAATCCAAATTCTGCAAAGACAAAGTACTCGAGTCTATCTGGATTAATCGAAACCGCATTCCATGTCAGTACTGCTGCCTCAATCGGAGTCAAAAAAATCAATGCGGCAAGACCTTCTATGACTGGAAATCGATATGACATTCCAATCTCAATCTGGAATTGTGCCATCAACTTTGCGAGTTTTTGTTTCATTGGATGACCTCCCTGAATGCATCCTCTAATGATGCAATTATTTCAATTCGATGAATCTGTATATTACAAGATTCAGCTTCCTGACGAACTGGAAGTACAATCGAATCTATACTATTCTCATATCGAAAAGAGAACATGTTAGGGCCAAGTAGTCGTATATCCTCTATTCCAAATTTTCCATCTAGTAGTTGTGCCAAGGTGTGAGCATCAGAACAACGAATTCTGAAACGATTCAATGCATACTTCTCGATGATATCGTTAGTTGTTCCTTGAACCACATTCTTCCCCCTATTCATAAATGCTACATGTGTACAGATTTGCTCAAGCTCCGACAAAATGTGTGAAGCTATGATGATTGACACTTTGGATTTGTGATATAGATGTGAGAGAAGATCCAGCATCTGTTCGCGTCCAGGTACATCCAGATTCGAAGTTGGTTCATCGAGAATTATCAAATCAGGATTCCCTGCAAATGCTAGAGCGATTCCCAATCGTTGACGCATCCCCGCAGATAAATGTCCAATCTGCCTGTTTGTAGCATCCTGAAGACCTACAAGCTCCAGTAGCTCATCAGGGTCGTTAGTACTTCCATAAATCTTGATGACCTGAGAAAGATATTCTCTTGCACCCATGGCCTTTGGAAGGGTTGGATTCTCAAGAAGAACACCGATCCGTTCTCGGATTTTCTTTGACTGACTGATATCCATATCTAGCACTCTTGCAGACCCTGAACTGGGTTGAATCAATCCAAGTAGTATACGAAGTAAAGTTGTTTTTCCTGCACCATTAGGTCCAATAATGCCAAAAAGTCCAGGTTCTATCTTGAGCTCAAGTTCATCTAATGCTTGAACCGGTCCAAAATTCTTGGATATCTTATCTACCTCAACAACGAATCTGCTGGTCATAGGTGCACCTCCTAGCCTTGAAATATACAACCACTAACGATATTTTTAAGCATCCACTACACAATATATAGTTCTTGCTTATTTTTTCTAGTCAATGAGTCTTGACCATATGGTCAAGGAGCGTAGGATTATATCACTCCGTGATATGTTTGATGTGACGAACAATGACCACTGATGAAGTGTTTGAAGCAATCTCGCATCCGATGAGAATCGCAATCCTAAAGGAACTTGCAAAGAAACCTATACGGTTTGCAGATCTCAAGAGGAATTTTAAAATTAAAAGTGGAGGGCAACTAGATTTTCATCTCAAGAAGATGGAGTCAGTTATCACAACTGACAGCGATGGGTTGTACACTCTCAATCACCGTGGATATGGGGCTCTTCGCGCAGTTCACGTTGTTTCTAACTATGGGTGGCAGAGAAGATCTTGGATGATCAACGTACTTATGATGCTTGTCCTCAACATCTACTTCTTCTTCGCAGCATACGAGTTCTATATATTCGCTGCAATTCCAACCATTGGATGGATTCTCTTCTATAGCTATTGGACCTTTGTGAAACGAAGAGTCCGACTGAGAGATAACGGTTTTACTGATGATGAATTGGAGGTGTCCTAAACGGAACGGCGTAGTTCTGAAACATTATATTCAGTAAGACAGAGTTCATTTCACATCATTGTGTCAGCGTTTACACATATTTGGGAGTTTTACCAATCATGACAGCAGTAGAAATTCAGAATCTTGTGAAGTCCTTTGGAGACCTCGTTGCAGTTAACGATGTATCACTAGAGGTTCGCGAAGGAGAAATATATGCCCTTCTTGGCCCAAATGGAGCAGGAAAGACAACGACCATCAAAATGCTCATGGGTCTCTTAGACCCCGATTCTGGAAGTGCAAAGGTCTTTGGTGTTAATTCAAAGGAAAAACCAGTTGAAGTGAAACACCTCGTTGGATATGTTCCTGAGGAGCAGCAGCTCTATGATTCTCTCACACCGCGAGAACTATTCAATTTCATCGCATCGATTCGGAGATTACCACCAGAATCCATCACCAAGCGTATGAAGGAATTTGTGAAAGCTCTGGACTTCGAGCAGTATTATGACAACATGATAGTAACTTTGAGTCAAGGGAACAAGCAAAAAACCATGCTCATTGCCGCTCTTCTTCACAGACCAAAACTACTGATACTCGATGAACCCTTCTCAAGTCTGGATGTTCGAGCCGCAAAGATCATGAAAGATATAGTAAAGATACACGTCGAGAATGGTGGTGCAGCTCTTCTTAGCACCCATGTTATGGAAGTGGCTGAAGGTCTCTGTGATCGTGTGGGCATAATAGATGAAGGCAAATTGATTGCAGAAGGAACCCTTGATGAACTTCGAAGTAAATCTGAACGTGTAGGCGCGAACTTAGAGTCAATATTCTTGAAATTAACCGAACAAGAAGAAGAAGTAGCTGAAGGAGTTTCAGCTCTTAGGGAGGCATTGGCGGATTGAATAGATCTGAGAGCTGGCGTGCTGCAGGAGTTGTTGCACAGGAAGTTCGCTTTCAGTCATTCCTAGAAGCTAATCCATCAAATCTATCTCGCGTGAAGGAAAATCCAGAGAAGATTTCCAAAGCACTGAAGTCACAGAGTAGAATTAGCATCTTCTTCTCATCTATGATTTTGATCATGTTAGCAGTCTTGGCTCTAGTCGCCTCAGTTTTTGATACAGACATAGGAAATCCAGATGCCAAGTTAGCAGTTGGATTTGCAGTGTATCTAACTCTCAGCTTCGTCGTGGTATTCTTCCTGAACCTAACAACAACAACAGGCCTCTTCACATCGGGAGCAATGGACCTACCTTCTTCACTACCATTGACAAGAACAGAGCTTGAACAACTCAACTTCATGACCTTTGTCAGAATATTCATCGCACCTGTAGTGCTTTCAATGACGATATTTCCGATTGGCTGCTTAATCCTCCTTGGACCAATTGTAGCACTTGTTGCACTAATTGCATGTGCTAGTACTGTATCAATTGCAATCGGAGCTCTGATTCATGTGTCTAAATGGTTCCATAAGAAGACTCACCAGACCGACGAATCAAGGTTCTCGTCATTTATTCGTATTGCAGCCTCTCTAGGAATAGTCATCGGTATGATTAGTATCTACAGCATTGGAAGTTATCTTCCCGATTTGATACGATTCATCATTTCGCTCTCATCATCCGCAGGAGAGGGATTTTTTACGATTCTTGCATTAATCTTTCCGTTCTCTTTCGGATTCCTTGCGGCGTCAATAGCATTCTCGTCAATTATTGAACCATATACAATCCTTGCATCAATTGTGGGAACTTTATTTTATGCTTCAATTGCACTTGTATCCTTCAGACGCAGCGGAGAATCCTTACGTGAAATCACTCTAGGAGGAATCTCAACTAGCAGTCAGGGTCTCTTAAGAGAAGTGGAGGTAGTGGTTGCAACTCCTCTTCGAGGAATGATTCGTAAAGATCTCCAGCTCGCCACAAGAAACATTGGTTCAGCATTCATATTTGCTGTTCCAATCTTCCTAGTAGTAATGCTCTACCCAATGATACAGTATTGGGGAGAAGAGGCAATGAGAAGTATTACTGCATTAACAGCTATTGAGTATGCGAATCTATTTGGAGGCATCTCACTTGTTTCCGTGCTGATGTTTGACACACAGGGAGCTTCGATTCACGAGGGTCTTCCAGTAAGTTCGAAATTGATATTGAATAGCAAGACTGTCATCATGATGGTGCCATATGCATTTAGTATGATTGCACTAGATATTGTCTTCTTGCTCAATGATCCGATTTCTCCATGGATACTCTTGATGCCTATCATTCAGATTCCCTGTGGTTATGTTCTAGGAATGACCGTAGGTGCAGCAGTCTTCAAAATCAGAGGTGGAGGTCGTGCAGTTGCCGTGAATGTTACAAATGACCAAGCAATAGGATTTGTTGCTGGAGCAGTCGCAGCTTTAGTAGGGATAGCTCCCTTGATTGCTTATGGACTTGTCATTATAGCAACAGGATCACATATCATTAGCATAGGAGCGCAAGGAATTGCTCTACTGTTATTGGTACTCCTTGCACGATTTCAAGTTCCAAAACTGCTTAAGGATTGAAAAGTCAGCACTATAGAAAAAGTAGCAATATGATTGAATAAAATGAATAATTAAATGATTAAACATAAATACAACCTGTTGCCTTATCTATAATCCACCAATTCGGAGGTGGTTATATGGACCCAAATCCCAATTATGTATCTCTTTTAGGAGAGTTTGATGCACCAAAAGGCAATCTTGAACCCTATCTTAAACTAATGAAAGAAAGTTCCAAAGCCTTTGAGGGATTTTTCAAAAAAGGACTCATCAAAGACTATCATTCGTGGACAGATAATACAGGGCACTACGTTATATTTTTCCTATTTGAATCAATAGAGAAATTTGCAGATTTATGGAGTCAAGATGATTTTCACAAATTTATGAGTGAGTCATCACTGATTGTTGAAAATACACGAATACGCCTCATGAGACCAGCATTTGCACCGCAGTAGAAGAAGAATGGAAAACAAACACTACGAGCGAAGATTAATTACGACCTACTACGACTTGAGCACAAGATGAAGCCTCTTCTTACACCATCCATACTTGCGGCTGACTTTACGAATCTTGAAGCTGATATTAGAGCAGCCGAGAAAGGTGGAGCTGATTACTTCCATCTAGATATAATGGATGGGCATTTCGTTCCGAATATCTCATTTGGACCTTGGATTGCCAAGCAGATGAAGGCAATCACAGATGTTCCTCTGGATGCACATCTCATGGTCACGAGACCTAGAGAGTATATCCCGAAATTCATTGAAGCAGGTGTCGAACTCATCTACCCCCATATAGAAGCATCCTATGACGTTTACCGTACAGTCCAGATGATTATAGATCATGGTGCAAGAGCGGGAATCACACTCAATCCTGCAACATCAGTTACCACTGTGGAAGGAGTTATCGACCTTATTGATTCAGTTCTATTGATGAGCGTATGCCCGGGTTTCGGGGGACAGAGTTTCATTCCAGCAACGATGAAGAAGATTACAGATTTACGAAAGCTCTTGGATGATCTAAAACCTGGAGTTAGAATTGCAGTAGATGGCGGTGTCACTTTAGATAATGTCGGAGAACTGCGAAGAGCTGGTGCTGACTTTTTCATCGCAGGTTCAGCTGTCTTCAAGGCTCCAGATATCGAACAGCGAGTTAGGGACTTCAAGAAAGCAATGGAATAATTTTCGTCCAACCCTACCCTACCGTTTAAATCAAGAAAAATTCTAGATACAGTAGTGTAAACCACATTTTGGTTCTAATAGGAGAGAAGTACAATTGAAATTCTTCATAGATACTGCAAATGTCGATGCAATTAGAAAAGCGCACGAGAGAGGTATGGTTGATGGTGTGACAACAAATCCATCACTCGTTGCAAAGGAAGGTCGTGAGTTCAGAGATGTCATTGACGAGATAGCATCCTTTGTCAAGGGTCCAATCAGTCTTGAAGTTGTCAGCGAAGATGCTGAAGGAATGTTGAAAGAAGCCCGTGAATTGAACGGATGGATAGATAATGCAGCAATCAAGATTCCTATGACTTGGGAGGGTCTTAAAGCTGTAAAAGTCTGTACTGAGGAAGGAATACAGACAAACGTCACTCTAGTCTTTAGTCCAAACCAAGCCTTACTCGCAGCCAAAGCAGGCGCAACCTTCGTTTCACCTTTTATCGGTAGATTAGATGACATAGGTCAAGTTGGAATGGATGTTATTGAGAGTACCGCACAGATATACGCCAATTACGGAATTGAAACCGAGATTATTGTGGCAAGTATCAGACATCCGATCCATGTTTATGAAGCGGCAATGATTGGAGCAGATATCGCTACCATCCCACCTGCAGTTCTTGATAAAATGGTCAATCATCCGTTGACAGATATCGGTATTAAAAAATTCCTAGCAGATTGGGAAAAAGTTCCAAAGAAATAGAGATTAGACTTTTCAAAAAAAGATAGGAAGAGGGGATTGACCCCTCTTTCTGATTCTACTTGCGGCGCTTAGCCATTATCCCCAACACTACAACAACAAGACCAATACCACCAAGCATCATAAAGACTTCAATAGATATCCCATTTTCAAATCCAGGATATGATGTGGTAGACGTGGTTGTCGTGGTTGTAGTTGTCGTGGTGCTTGTAACTACCACAGCTCCCTGACCCACGATGTAGGATGCAACGTTGGATTCAAATGTTCCAGATGAAGCAGTTTCGACAACAACTTTGTACCAGACCTGAGTGTTCTCGGGATATGGCTCGATTGAACCACTCCAGTGATTATCGTAGGACTCGTACATGGGTGTTTGTCGATCAAAATTGGATCCATCAGTGCTGTAGTAAAGTCCAACACTACTAACTTCAAGAGATGTGAGCACATCGACATCAATACTAACACTATCAGTGGAAGATGGAACTTCAGGATACATGCTCAATGAATTGAATATAACCTCACCGCCAGTTCCACTTGTACCTGAGTTGCTGATATAACCAACAAAGACAGGGTCTTGATAGACATAGTAGCCATCCCAGTATGGGAATCCGATTGAAACATAGTATTGAGTGCTTGAGAACATCCAAGAGGTAGCAGATTTACCATCGTCAGACTGATATGCACTGCTGAACGAGCTTGCACGAGTAGTCTGACTAGTGACGTCATATGCATTGTATGGATCGTATGCCCAATCATAGGTAACGCCACCCATGATCATTTCTGCAAATCTAGCAGTATTATCACCGATTTCGAACCTATCAGAAACAATAGTTTGTTCCTGGGAAACAGTAGAGTTCCCTGATCTGAATTGTGATGTGCTAACATCTGCAAGATAGTTGAGTGCTAATGAACGGTTTGCAAGATCACTATGTCCAGCTTGTCCATCGATATACCATTGACCAATTGTGTTGTCAACTTTCATAGATGCATAGTTACTAGTCGCTCCAACCGTTTCGTTAATGAGCCCTTGGAAGTGCACGAGGAAAGAAATCTCATCAATGGTGACTTTGGTTGGTCTCTCATCGAATGTTCTTAGATCGCTTCCAGTCACGACTCCACTATACCAGTCCCAGTATGCATAGGTGTTGAATGGGAAGGTCGTTCCATTTACATCATGGAAAGTGACACCCCAAGTCACCTCATCTTCTAAGCCCAATAGTAGGCTTCCAGATTCGTCAAGATTGCCATATGATTCACCAGGTTTAACAAAGCTCACACTTTCAACAGAATCAGGGATAAAGTAGTGCGTGAGTTCACCGTCACCTGGATTGTTCAGGTATGCATCTAGAATAGTATCGTTGTTCAAATCGTTCCAAAGCATCAGACCAGAGAATTCATAGCGAAGGTTGATTGATGACCAACCAGTTTCACTATCAACACCATAATTCTGACCAACACCAAAAGACAGCCAGGTCCAGGACTGCTCTTCTTGAGAGTACCAATCCCAACCATTCGCTTCTGCTTCAGCAAGAGCGTCAGCCCATGTCACATTCTTAGCCATGTAGGAAATATCCCAGAAGCCGGCACGTGGAGATCCATCTACATTAAAGATTGTCGAATTAATTGCAGACCACTCAGTAGAACTAACTGGTGAGAGATCATCAGCATGATACCAGAAGTAGCTGTCTTGCCATGTATATGACCAAGTATTTGTTTCAACGCCCATCCAAGAGTATGTGTTCATCTCATCTCCAAAGAGAGTTCCATTGGGATCCCACTGGAGGTTCACCCACATCCTACTCCAAGAGTTGTTGTAGGTGTTAGTTGATTGATACTCAGATAGAACGTAATATTGGTCATCAGTTGTTGAGGTGTCACCATCTAGGTCCAAAGCGTTGTTTGTTTCAGAAACAGCCCAACTCTTCATTCCCCAGAGTGCCCATCGTGGATTTCCAACGATTATTTCATTGAAATTCTTGAAGGTTACACTGTCAATTGGTGCGAGCCTATAGACATAGGCTTGACCCTCGACACTGGTAATTTCGTAAATGTAGTCGTGCTTAGCAGTGACTGTGTACGGACTGCTTTCATAATTTATTTCGTAAACAGTGTTCTCATGTTCTGCGTTATGGAAGAAGTACTTACCATCAAGGCTGCTATTCGTGAAGACAAATGCGTTAACTCCATAATGTCCAAGCATGTACGGTTCAATGATCTCAGTTCCATTCAAAAAGTAATGGAAAGTATCTGTATCATTGTCCCAGACTTCCCAACCCTTTGCAATTTCGACATCGAGGATTGGAAGTTCTCGATAGGAGTCAACATAGTAGCGAGTCCCATTGAGGTCTTCAATGTAGTAGGCATACTCATACTCTGAGATCCACTCTTGGTCTGGGTATGTGTTGGAAGTATAGACTTCTGTACCATTAGCATCAACTAGATAGACTTCAAACAATGTACGAGGTTCACAAGTGATAATCGTACCATTGTAGAGGTCGACTCTCCAGTTATATTCAAAACCATAGGTTGAGTTGTAGTCAGAAGTTATTTGGTAATAGGGTGCATCAACTATGATTTGACCTTCGAAATTCATCGCCAAACCAACAAATGTTCCGTAATCAAGAGTGCAACCAACAGGATTCGGTTGCCAGATGGAGGTTCCATTGACATTTGCATGCCACATCTTTTGACCATCAAGACTATAGTTAGTAGGTCCAATAAAGACCCAGAAACCTGTGTGATTGTTTAAGGGATCATTCTCATACCATGACGATGTATCAGGATTTCCACCAAGGAAGTAATCAACATCATTAACCTCAATTGTCTTTGTGGTTGGAACTTTTCCACTATACTCAGAAGTAGTGTAATAAACGCCACTCCATTCAGCTTCTGCTCCAGGATAAGGCATCTCATAATGGCCATTGGAAGTGAACCACTGTTCCTGCATAACATAGTATTCAGGAACAAATGCTTGCGAACCCATATAGGTGGCATTCATACTCTGAAATACATTTGAAGCATGTTGATATGTTCCTTCAAAGTAGATGCTGTACCCACCATAATATGGTTCATACACAAGATTGTAACGAGAACCGTCCAGATCTAGAACATAATCATTCCCAGTTCGTGGATCGTTCCTAGGATAATCTTGAACTTCAAGTACATTCCAAGCACCTATTCGCATATAGTATCCAGCATATTCGGCCTCAGATACATCAAGAAGTTCAACTTCAGCGCTAGAGGACCAGATTACATCGTCAGTCCCTTGATGAAGATTGCCATCAATGTCCCACCATGATTTCCAGTAGTTCACTGTATCATCATAGTACATTGGCTCCTTCTGAGTCGATATGAAAGAGCCTTGACCTGGAATTGTGACATTGTAAATCTTTGCAACCCTATCGTTCTCAATGCTAATTTTAGTTCCATTAAGAAGCTCGTAGTAATAG
>Ga0307425_1000539_pt1 | contig 23908 bp, 16 predicted proteins | sample SalMarWE160330MG_FD_202152 | JGI IMG/M metagenome (GOLD analysis project Ga0307425, IMG submission 202152) | Salt marsh sediment microbial communities from the Plum Island Ecosystem LTER, Massachusetts, United States - WE1603-30 | ecosystem: Environmental > Aquatic > Marine > Intertidal zone >...
GAGTTGATCACCAGCGCGGAATGCATGAAGGCCGCTATAGAGATCATGAAGCCCGAGCTGGAAAAAGCTCATATCACCACACGATCCGAGGGAAAAGTCGTCATCGGAACTGTCGAGGGCGATATCCACGATATCGGTAAAAACCTTGTGGCTTCGATCCTCTCAGCAAACGGATTCGATGTCATCGATCTCGGAGCGGATGTGAAGCTGGACCAGTTTATTGAAAAAGCGGACGAAGTGAACGCTGACCTGATCTGTTTATCTGCGCTCCTGACTACGACCATGACCGGACAAAAAAAGCTGATCGAGCGCCTCAAAGAAAAAGGCCTTTATGGACGATTCAAAGTCATGGTGGGCGGAGCTCCTGTCAACCAAAAATGGGCTGACGATATCGGTGCTGACGGCTATTCGGAGAATGCTCTCACAGCGGTGGGCGCAGCGAAAATGTTGGCAAAAAAATAGAACAGGCGTCAAAGAAGCCAAAACACATCCAAATAATGTTACAGATTGAGTTTTTAATGAAAATCATTTAGAGGAAAAAAATGATTGAACCGCGAAGACCAAAATTAGAACTTTTGAGCAATGAACTGATCCAAAAAATCATAGATGAGGCATACGATATCCTCGAAAATCAGGGTGTTTTTATCGAGAACGAAGAGGCGCTGGAGCTTCTTCGAGATGCGGGGATGAAAGTCGATACGTCCTCCCAGAGAGTAAGAATCACCCCGCAGCTCGTTGAAGATTCTCTTGCATCGACGCCAGCCTCTCTTAAGATGTATGACAGGGACGGAGAGACAGAGTATCTCATTGGGGAGGATGAAGTCCATTTTAACCCGGGCTCTGTGGCTGTCACCATACTGGACTTCGAGACACAGCAGGAGAGGAAGGCTGTCACTGACGACCTGATCCGGTTTACCCATCTGACTGACTGCCTCGAGCATCTCCACTTCCAGAGTACCGGAATTCTGAGCAGTGATGTCTCGGAGATCATTTCGGACAGCTACCGGTTGTACATCGGCCTCTTATTTTCCAAAAAACCCATTGTCACCGGAACCTTTCGAGTGGAAGGATTTGAGCCCATGCACAGAATGCTCGTGGCCGTACGGGGAAGTGAAAAGAATCTTTCGGATAAACCGCTGGCAATCTTCGATGCCTGCCCCTCCCCTCCTCTCAAATGGAGCAATTTGACCGCCCAAAGTTTGATCGACAGCGCCAGGGCTGGTATTCCCTCCGAATTGATTTCCATGGGGATGACAGGAGCCACTTCTCCCGTCACGATCACAGGCACGCTGGTCCAACATGTGGCTGAAAACCTGTCCGGTTTGTTGATATGTCAGCTCGCCAAAAAGGGCGCACCAGTGATCTTCGGCGGATGTCCTTTGAGTTTCGATATGAGGAAAGGGACAACTCCTATCGGCGCAATAGAAACTTTGATGATCGACTCCGCTTACGTTCAGATTGGAAAACATCTCGGTCTTCCGACTCACTCTTACATGGGAATGAGCGATGCTAAGATCAATGATGCACAGGGAGGATTTGAAACTGGAATAGGTATAATTCTGGCCGCACTTTCAGGAGTGAATGTGATCTCCGGCGCAGGAATACTGGATTTCATCAGGTGCCAGAGTCTGGAAAAACTGGTCATTGACAATGAGATCTGCGGGATGGCATACCGTTTGATAGAAGGGATAGCGCAACGCGATGATCCGATCGCTCTGGATCTTTTCAAAGATTTCGCAGCCGACACACAGTTCCTCTCTATGCCCCACACCAGAAAGTGGTACAGAGAGGAACACACATTTCCCAAGCTGATCGATCGGGATCCCTATGACATCTGGGTATCCAAGGGGAAAAAATCAATTTCTTCGCGGGCCAAAGAAGAGGTGGAGAGCCTGCTGCAAAAGAATCTAGCGCCGCTTCCTGATAAAGAAATACAAAAGGCGCTCAAGGAAATCATGTTGTCCGATGCGCAAAGAAACGGCATGCCCTCGCTGCCCGAGATAGACTTTCCTTAGAAAAAATTGACTAGTTTATACAAAAAAAAAGAGCTATGATGGGGACATCCCCAGTCATTAGACAAACAATGCCTTCAAAAAAATATGGCTGGACGACCAGCCAGATGCAACGATTGAGAGAACTCAATGCGACCGAGGTCTTGCTCAGCAAACAATTTCCTGACCTTAAGACACGAAATAGAAACTTCTTCAAGATCGAACAAAATTTGGCTCGTCAGAGTCAAGAAAATCTCCAAGTCTTGCGCACAAAGCGCCGGCGTCCTCGGTTGTGCGAACTGGAAGATTTCCTTGTACAGACGCTGGTGAAACAGGGCTTCGTTCAGGTTGTCACACCGATTCTCATTGCCAAAGATTCCCTCGCAAAGATGTCGATTGAGCCAGGTCACGAGCTGTTCAAACAGGTTTTTTGGGTCGAAGAAAAAAAATGCCTGAGACCTATGCTGGCTCCCAATCTCTATTTTCTGCTGAGAGAGCTCGTGAACATATGGGAAAAACCGGTGAGGATCTTTGAAGTGGGCCCATGTTTCCGAAAGGATACAAAAGGCCGACACCATATCAATGAATTCACCATGCTCAATCTTGTGGAACTGGGCTTACCGATAGCTAAAAGAAAAGAGAGACTGGAGGAACTCGCATCGATCATTTTGCAATCAAGCGATATCGCAAAATTCAGTTTTGTCTCTCATCGGAGCGAAGTCTACGGCGAAACGATAGATGTTCTTTCCGGTTTCGAAGTCGCCTCAGGAGCGATGGGCCCTCATCCACTGGATTCGAATTGGGGAATCACGGATCCCTGGATCGGCATTGGATTCGGATTGGAAAGACTGCTTATGGTCAGGGAAAATTTCCAAAATATCCAACGTGTTGGCCGAGCCCTGATCTACCTGGATGGAGAACGACTGAACATTTGAGAACATTTTGCTCTCTTAATTTGAGTGATCAAGAGATGAGTTAGGATTCTATTCACACAACAGGAGATGGAATGATGAGTAAAGAAGAGTTTTTTAAAGAAGCCGAGCAATCGATTTTAAACCATGACAAGGCTAAAGCCGAGGAGGTTGCACGAAAGGGCCTCGCTGAAGGTCTAGATCCGGTTGAATTCATCACAAAGGGCTTCCGTGAAGGGATCACTCAGATCGGAGATCTTTTCAGTAGAGGGGAGATTTTCCTGCCGCAACTCATCGAAGCAGCCGAGGCTATGAAGACAGCAAATAAAATCCTTACAGAATCGATGCCAGAGTCTGCTCAAGAGAAAAGAGGTAGGTTCGTCATAGGAACAGTGCAGGGAGACATCCACGATATCGGAAAATTCTTAGTGATCTCTCTCCTTCGCGTCAACGGTTTTGAGGTTTACGACTTGGGTCATGATGTCGAAATACAAAAATTTATCGATAAGGCCCTGGAAGTCGAGGCGCATATTATCGGAACGAGCGCCCTCCTGACCACAACCATGATCGGGCAAAAAACCCTGGAAGAAAAGCTGAAAGAATCCGGACTTAAAAGCAGGTTCAAAACGATGGTCGGCGGAGCCCCGGTCACCCAACGCTGGGCCGAAAGGATCGGAGCCGATGCTTTCGGTGAGGACGCCAACGATGCCGTAGAGAAAGCCCTCCGTCTGGTCGGTTCAAAATAGATCGCACTTTCTTTTTTTTTGAGTGAGATTCGCAGACATAACATTATGGCAGAGAGAGATCGATACCCAAAACTCGAAGAGATCCTGGAAAAATCTCTGCAAAGAAAACCACTATCCGCATCAGAAATCACATATCTTCTTGGATTAACGGAAGGGAACAAGATATCCCGAGTTTTTCAAACAGCCCAGTATCTAAGAGCCAAGCATTTTGGGAACAAAGTCTTTCTTTACGGATTTGTCTATTTTTCCACATACTGCCGGAATAATTGCACATTCTGTGCATCCCGGGCGTCCAATAAGCTCGCGCTACGGTATAGAAAAAGCCAATCGGAGGTCTTAGAAGCAGCTAGCCTGCTGGCGGAATCCGGTGTTCATTTGATCGATTTGACCATGGGAGAAGACCCCTTCTACTGCAGGAGTGAAGGCGAACACGACTCTCTCCTGACACTGATTTATAAGGTGAAGACAGAAACAGGTCTACCGCTCATGGTCTCACCAGGAGTGGTTACAAAAGATGTGCTAGCGGAGTTTGTTAGGGCAGGGGTCGATTGGTATGCCTGTTATCAGGAAACGCACAACCGACAGCTATTCGCCTATCTCCGCCCGGAACAAAATTTTGACACACGTCTCTCGGGTAAAATTTTAGCGAAACAGCTGGGAATCCTGATCGAAGAAGGAATTTTGACAGGAGTCGGAGAATCTCTCTCTGATATCGCATTATCCATGGAGGTAATTCGGGCGTTAGGCGTTCAACAGGCCAGAGTGATGAGTTTTGTTCCCCAGATCGGGACGCCAATGTGTGATAGAAAATCGCCTTCTCGGCTAAGAGAGTTGATGACTATCGCCGTGCTGCGCCTCTTGTTCCCGGACCGGTTGATCCCTGCTTCTTTAGATGTAGACGGCCTTGATCTCCTCCAAGAGCGGTTAGAAGCGGGTGCGAATGTGATCACATCCCTGATCCCTCCAAGACTTGGATTATCAGGCGTTTCTCAGCCCTCTCTCGGCATAGACGAGGGATCCCGCACGGTTCCAGGTGTGGCTCCCCTGCTCAATGAGATGGGGATGGAGGCGGCTGCGCCTCAAGATTATTCTCTATGGATTTATGCCGAAAAATCAGCCTTAGCTCGCCGTTCGGCAAATTATGAGGTGGCCGCTTGAGAGTGGCTGTCGTCGGTGGAAAGCTGCAGGGAGTCGAGGCAGCTTATCTTGCGCATCAGGCGGGATGGCAGGTTTTGCTCATTGACCGGGATCCGGACGTTCCCGCGAGAGGCCTTGCCCATTCCTTCATCCAGTCGGATGTCACGCAAGACACACCGGATATCTCGGATATATTCAAGGACATGGACCTCATTATCCCGGCATTGGAAAATCAAAAGGCGCTCGAATCTTTGAAGGACCTGTCGAAAAGAAAAAGATTTCCGCTTGCTTTCGATGATGCGGCATATGCAGTTACTTCGTCCAAACAAAAATCGGACTCGCTTTTTAGAGAGTTAGGCCTTCCCGCACCTCGACCATGGCCTGACTGCGGATTTCCAGTGATTTTGAAGCCCTCAGAGTCGAGCGGAAGCCAGGGAGTTATTAAAATTTACGACAGAGAGGACCTGATTTCCTTCCGTCGGGGAAATACATTTTCTAACGATTGGATCACCCAAGAGTTTCTCGAGGGTCCCTCATACTCTCTGGAGATTGTAGGCATCGATGGAAATTATCGCTCCCTGCAATCCACGATCATCGAAGTCGACAGGAGTTTCGACTGCAAGAGAGTTATCGCCCCAGCCGATTTGCCGGAAACTTTCGTTAACAGATTCGACGAAATCACTGTCGCCGTTGCCGAGGCCATCCACCTTACAGGAATAATGGATATAGAAGTCATTTGCCACAATAACGAGCTAAAGATCCTGGAAATCGATGCCCGCCTGCCCAGCCAGACCCCGACAGCTGTGCTCAAATCAACCGGCATCAACATGCTGGAACTCCTGTACGACATATTCAACAGAGGTATAATGCCCGATATCTCACTGATTATGGAGGAAAAGCCTGTCATCTATGAGCACATAAAAGTGAATCCCGATACATTAGAATTGTCTGGTGAACATATCATGGCAGAGGCGCGACCTCTTCGCTATCAAAAGAATTTTTTTGGAGCTGACGAAGCTCTCACGGATTTTGACTCAGATCATCCGAGTTGGGTGGCGACTTTGATTTTAACCGGGAAAACCAAAACAGAGGTCGTCCAAAAACATCACCGCGTTATGGAAACAATTCGGCAAATTTTCGGACTGCGAGAGTGTTCGGACCCGCATCCGGGATTGTAATAAGATCTTTTGTTCTGGTAAGGACTGAAAGAACTGGTGTGATATGACGCGTTTAAGCAGTGAGTTGATCTCAGGAATGAGTGAGACTCTCGCTGCCTACGACATCGAACTCGCACAGAAGACCGGGCTTACTCTGAGACAGATCGTGGCTCGAACAGCCGGTTTATCTGAAGAAACCCTGTGTAGTGCTTTCGGCTCTGAGAGTGCTGCCGTAATTCCGGTCACAGCAGGTCAGGGAGTTATCCAGGGATTCACTCAGGCTGTTGAAGGGATTATCGAATACTTGGGCTGCCCTTGTTTCATAACGGCAAACAGTGATGCCGCAGGACTGGCCGAAGGCATCGAAAAAGGCGCAACGATCGTCTTTTTAGCAGATGATAACCGCTTTATTGCCATTAACCTTATGCAGAAGCGCGTCGTCGACAATGCCGCGGCGACCGGATGGAGCTATGCCTATGCTTTAGATGCCTGTGCCGGCGGTCTTAAGGATCGAGAAGTGCTTCTCATCGGCGCAGGAAGAGTAGGAGAACATGCCTTAGCGGCTCTCGAGAAACTGGAGGCAAAAGTAGGTGTTTTCGATATTAACGGTCAGAGAGTGCACGACCTTTCGTCCAAGTTCAGCATAAGCGAGGAAGAAGATCTTACAGCTTCCTTAGGAGGATACACCCTGTTATATGATGCATCTCCAGCTTCGAATATTATCCATACAGAACACATCAAACCGGAGACGATCATCGCAGCCTGCGGCATACCGCTCGGCGTGAGTGATGAGGCTCGTTGTCTCGTCGAAGAGCGCCTCATCCATGATCCTCTCCAATTGGGAGCTGCAGCAATGCTTGCTATGGCCGTTCGCCATGGTCTGAGTGATAAAAACGGGGGGCGGATCGGACGGATCGCATAGACCCTAAATCTATGAAGCCGGGTGCGACTCCCGGGCTCCCCGCCAAGAGGATATCTTTGTTTGTAAGAGTTGAAAAATTGAAGATACGAATGTAAAATGGCTGAGAAAAAAATCAAAGACAAGTACATCCGCAAGCAGGTCGATTTCTTCATCCTGCTCGAAAAGATCAGACTGTGGCCCTCCCGTGGCGGTCTGCTGCACGGGATCAAGGCCTTTACGATAAAGGGAACTCTTGCTGAGATCACCACTCACTGTAATGAGACTTTTTTGATTCGGCATTCCAAAAAAAGCCGGGCCGCCCGATGGCTGCGGAATAAATGGTATTTCCAGAGCTGCAAAAAATGCAATATTCCCGAGTGGAAGATCACGAAGTACCAGAAAACACACTTCGACCAGCATCGCGGCTCTCTATTAAGAAAAAAGACCGAACAATGACAGATTCTTGTGATAGGAGTTCGATGGGATAAGAGAAAAGATACTTTTACAGAGAGATTCGATTTTTTTTATGAGTGTGTGCTAAAAGACACACAAAAAAATAAAAAAATCCACAAAGAAAGGAGGTGAAAAAGGAATGAAGAAAATCAGAACAAGAATGGGAGATGGTTCCCTTGTGGAGCTCACCGAAGACGAATTGAAGCGAGAGTTCGAAGAAGGAACTCGAGATGCAGCCGACAGGGGGAAAATCCCAGCCCTCACACAAAATGAGCTGGATCATCTCTTCGACATCTACAGCTCTCCATCGCGACCAGTTGGAGTTGAAATGGGAAATGAAGTCATTTTTACTTATGACTCGACATGCGGTGAAGTCCAGCGCACACTCACCCCGATCGACAGGACCCAATCGCTCCAACTGTTCGAAAGAATGCTGGGTGCCGATACAGTAGAACTCGGTCACAACGATTACAGCTTCAAAGCGGTCAAGCCTGTCATCAGCTATGAGCGGACAGTCCTGGAGCAAGCTCTACTAGTCACAACTGTACCTGTACTCTACGGGGCCATGCCCAATCTAGGGCTGTACTACCGGCCAGAGGGTCCGGTTCAGAACCCATCCGAGCTCATGGCTTCGGGAACAATCGACGAAGCCAGAGAGGCGCATGAAGAAGCCATCGAGTATGCGGTCAAAGATATGGTTTATGTGGCCAGCGAGCTGTATGAATCAGGCGTGGACGCCATCGACTTCGATACGACAGGTTCTGCCGGTGATCCAGACTTTCTAGCCGCTTTGCGGGCGGTGGAGATCCTGAAGGGGAAGTATCCGGACCTTTGTGTGGAGATGGGCATGTCGGGGGAATTTGTCCTAGGGATGCATGGAGGCTTGACTTACGATGATATTAGACTGGCGGGATTGTATCCTCATCAACAAGTCCAGCTTGCAGAGAAGGCGGGAGTCACGATTTTCGGACCCGTTATTAACACGAATACCAGCAAGACCTGCGCATGGAATGTCGCGCGTGTCGTAACCTTCCTTAAATTTTGTGTAGAACAATCGAACATTCCAGTGCACGCAAACATGGGAATGGGGGTCGGCGGATTACCTGTGACGCCCTATGTCCCTATTGATGCAGTCTCGAGAGCGTCCCAAGCCGTGGTTGAGATCACGCGTCTCGACGGGTTGTAGGTGGGCGTGGGAGACATTCTCGGCATGGCTGCGACTCACGCGATTGCGTCGGGCATGGGCGGGATGCGCACCGCCGGAGATCTGGTGGCGCGCATGCAAATGTCCCGGGGTATGAGACTCAAGGAAGCCAAAGAGTACGTGGCTGGCAAACTGAACCTTTCACTCATTGAACTCAGCGATCCGCTCGTGATGTCTGAGCGCAGAGAGGACCTCAAGCTGGGATTGATCAATCCCCCACCCAACTATGTCAAGGGCATCGAGGCCAAGTTCCACATTGCAGAACTACTGGGAGTCGAGATCAACTCCCTCCGGCGGTTCAGAGAAAAAATCAAAATTTGATCAGTCATCGAAAATGACCGATTTTTTGATGTGAGTGTGTTCGTGCATTTATCTAAGATCGCAGCCTTTTTTGGCCATGCGACAGAAAGCGAGGGAGAATTATGCGAAAACGTTTTTTCCTCTTCGGGTGTCTTTTAGCTTGGAGTTTTCTTTTCTTATGCTGTGGTTCTGTCAAGAAAGATTTCGAAATCCTGATTGTGAAAGGGACTATAGTTGATGGTTCGGGAAAACCGGGTTTTCAAGGAGACATTGGCATATCCGGAGATACAATTGTCGCTGTCGGTGACCTGTCGGGGAAAACGGCTCATCGCACAATCGACGCAGAGAACCGCATAGCTTCTCCGGGATTCATCGACATGCATACGCACTGCGATGGAGGTTTGGGGGAACAAGAGTCATGTGCGAATTTGAATTACCTGATTCAGGGAACAACAACCGTTGTAACGGGCAACTGCGGAGGTGGCACCTACAATATTGCAGAGACAAAAGCTGAATGGGAGCTCCAGGGCATAGGTACAAATGCGATTCATCTCATCGGATTTGGTGACGTCCGGCAGGCCGTTTTGGGCAATGAGCCGCGCGACCCCACTCCTCAGGAGCTTGAGGAAATGAAAGCCATCGTGCGCCGGGGGATGCAAGAGGGAGCCTGGGGAATGAGTACGGGCCTTGAGTATATCCCTGACATGTATGCGACGACAGAGGAGATTATTGCCGTCACGCATGTTGTCTCCGAATTTGGCGGCATTTATGCGAGTCACCAGAGAAACGAAGTGGCCCGCGTACCGGACGCGACCAGAGAGAGCATCAGGATTGCCAAAGAGACAGGAGTCCGGGTCAATATCTCACATCTTAAAATCTGCGGAAAGAATAACTGGGGGATGATGGACGAAGTCATTCAAGTGATCAATGAGGCAAGAGACAACGGGATCACAATCACAGCAGATATGTATCCTTACGATAAAGCTGCGACAGGGCCTCTTATCGCTATTGCGACTAACTCCGGCTGGTCGTGCTTCCGGCTTCCCGAAGAGATGCAGCCATTTGCGGCACTCAGAGAAAAAATGAAAAATGAAATGTTGACGGAAGAAGAAAGGGCCGATTTGAAACGGCAATATATCGAAGAACTCGAAAAAGCGCTTTCCGATAAAGCCAAACGGGACGAGATCAGGAAATCGGTGCTCTTCGGAGTTCCTCACAATCCAAGCCCTGTTGCCGTGTCGGGTTGGGATAGCTATGCAGTCGTCGCCGCGAGGAAAAACACTCACCTGATCGATAAAATCATCTCTGACCTCGCACTCGAACAGCAGAGAGATGCTTTCGACATAGCGGCTGAATTGGTCGTGGAAGAACCTGACCTGTACCTCTCCTGTGGCGCGCTGTCTGACGAAGACATGAAAAAATTGATGACATACGACTGGTTGATGTTTTCCAGCGATGGAGGGGCTTACCCGGTACCGGACAAAGCAGACAGCCCCAAACCGGGCCATCCTCGGAGTTTCGGCAGTCAAGCAAGGGTTCTTCGTAAGTACGTGCGAGAGGAGGAGGTTTTGCGATTGGAAGAAGCCGTCCGGAAAATGACATCTCTCCCAGCCCAATTCCTCCAGTTAAAGGACAGAGGTTTGCTCATGGAGGGATACAAAGCGGATGTGATTGTGTTCGATCCTAAAACCATCAAGGATAACGCCACGTACGCAAATCCGAAGCAGTATAGTACTGGTACGGATTTTGTCCTGGTTAACGGTGAAATCAGTGTCGAAAGAGGAAAATACACAGGCTCTCGCAACGGTAATCTGCTGCTTCTGACAGAAAATCGATAGTGTTAGCGATTATTCAGTGCGTAACGAATACAGTCTCTATACTCTCAGAAGTACAGGCCGCAAGTAAACCTGTGTAGTCGACTTCAAAAGCGATGAGATCTCCGACCCGATAATCTTTGTCAGAGCTTTCGATGTTGATTATCGTATGATCGAACGTCTGCCCAAGAATTTCAATTTTTGGATCCACAGGCCAGATATTTGCCGATGAGACATCCTGATACCCCAGAGCTAAAAGAGCACGTTTACGGTCTCCCCGGTCAACAAAAGTTTTGGACCTCATAAAAGTGTCGAAGCCGAGTTCACCGAACGGAACTGTGGGTTTACGGTTGACTTCGATGATTTCTGCCTTCAGGACGTACAGGTTTGAAACCACTCGGTTGACATCCATATCTGAATGATAAAATCCCTCCAGATATTTGACATCCACATACTCAATCCCGAACTGATGCAAAGCGCCGATGCGAAGATGATTGATTCCCTCAGGCCATGTTCCTTTCTCGATCAAGTGATAACTCGTACAGTTTCCCCCAGATAGGTATCTGAATTCTATCCCGAGTTTGGCATCAAGCTCACGCGCGATTCGGACGAACATCCTTCCGTTCTCCAAAGTAGGCAGAACACTTCCATAGCAGTTAAAGTTGGTTCCCAACCCATATAACTCCAGGTTAGGTAGCTCCAGGATTTGTTTTACAGCTTCTTCCAGATAGTTGCGATTTTCGAACCATATGCCCTCGCGGATATCGCCCATATCAACCATAAGAAGAACTTGGTGGGCCCGTTTTTGTTTAACAGCCTCCTTTGATAGAGACTGTATTACTTCGACCTCAGAATTCAGAGAGATATCGGCAAATTTTACGACCTCTTCGATTTCTCCGGGAGATGGAGTGCGCAGAAGACATTTTTGGCATTTCAGGCTCTGCAATTTTCTTAAATTATAAATCCGGGACTCAGCCACAACATCCATCCCCGCTTTCACGATGGCTTCAGCCGTTTCATAAAGGCCGTTGAATACTTTATTGACTCCCATAACCGTCACGCCATATTCGGCAAGCTTCTGAAGTTCCAAACGAGCATTGTGTTCCAGTTTGCCCAGATTGATTTCCAGCTTTGGATAATTCATTCCTTTGATCTCCTGTATAACATATATATAGGTCCAATTCTTTTTAGCTCAGAATCATCTCTAAAAGGACACGCGGATCTTATTACATAAAATATCTTTTCCACCAGGGGGATTTGTATGTTCTTTGAAGATTAATAGCACATTTATTATTGCATAAACAACTTGAAAAAAAAGGGGAAGCTTGCGGGCTTCCCCTTTGTTTGTAAACGGCTTGAGCTATTTAGAAAACGAGACGAATACCTAACTGAGCTCTCCTGGGTAAAACGTAACCTGATGGTGCCAAGTAGGCGTCGCTGGCTGCATTAGTTTCGGCGACGTAGTAGTAGTAGTCGGCATTAAAGATGTTCCATACGTCTATCAAGAGTTTTAATCTCGTTTGTTTCCAGAGTCTAAATTCCTTTTCCAGTCTCATATCCAAATATGTGGGGTTCGGATATCTTTGGCTGCCTCTTTCTTCAGCTGCTATCATTCGACGTCCCTGATTCAGCTGTACCGCTACTTCGCGGTTAAAAGGTCTCCCTTGCTCATAAGAAAAATAGGCGCTGAGCATTATTCCATAAGGAAAGATATAGGTTCCACTGATCTTGAACTGATATTCCCGGTCATAATAGCCCGGGACTCCGTACATATTGATTAAATTGTTCGGATCGCTAAAGCCAACGGGGTACTCCCGTGACTTAGACAAGGTCAAACTCCCATCCACCTGCCAGTTGTTGGAGAGGCGCTTCCTGAAAGCTAAAATTAACGCTTTATAATTAGAAGAATTACCTGGATTGGTGGTTACATAGAAATTGTCATCAGTGCTGTTTGTCTGATTGTAGACCTGAATGACTTGGTCCCCATATTCATCATAGTAATCTATAAGCTCATATTCTCCACCAGTATTCTGCGTGGTGACAATATCCTTTGATTCCTTATAGATACCAGTTAAAGAAAGAGAGAATTCAGGGAATATTTCCCTTTCAATTCCTACGGAAAATTCGTCAGAATACGGATTTTTCATATTCCGGTCAAACCCTCTATTAGCAATGGGATCTATGTGTTGCCATAGATAATCGTATTCACCTGTGTCCCAGTTGTATCCATACCAGTATCTATCGGATTTCGATGGGGCGCTACTATAAAAGACATTCAGAAGCATATGGCCATAATACCGACCATAGCTTGCTTTCAATATTGTTTTCCTATCCGCAGTCAATTGGTAAACAAGTCCCAGCCGTGGCGAAAATGTATCCCATCTGAGAAGGTCCATATCCGCCGGAAATGTTTCTCCTGTTGGATTTGCGTTTTCATCCAGTTTACTGTACTCGGGGTAGCCGCCTCGAGTGCGATCAAATCTGACACCCAAGTTCAAGGTTAAGCGGTTATGAATAACCCAACTATCGTCGAGAAAGGCACTGATTCTGTTGGCAACTCCTCCATATTCTTCTGGCAGCATAAAATAAGCATAATAAGGATACCCATCCCAATCGTAATAATACACGTTGCTGTGGTAGCCCCATTTCCATCCAGCCCAGCTGTGGTTGTAAATAACCCCAAATTTGAATTCGTGGTCGCCCAGGAGAAAATCGTCAGCAAAATGGGAAACTGTGCCCTGGATTTGATGCTGGCCGGTGGGCCAGTCACCCCACCATCTAGAGTTTCCTGAAGTTATCCCAGTTGCAGCATCATAATGTTGAGGAGTTACCATGTCTCCATCTGCAGCTCTAGTTAAGAGAGTAACCCACCATCCGCTATATTTGATCTCAAAGAATGTATTTTGACTGAGGATTGAAGTCCAGGAGGCGCTTGGTAGAGGATTCCAGGATTGTTCAGACGACACGGCTTCATAAGAAGTATATGCATTAGGCGTATCTTCCCATCTATACCAGTTGACGTCACATGAAAAGGTGAACTTATTATTTTTATTGATCTGCCAGTCAAGTCTCCCGAACGTAGTATTTAGGCGATATTTTGCAGCTCCAAAAGCCGGATCGGCCCCCACTCCAACCGATCTATCAGTCATGACCTGTCCGGCAAGAAAAAACCAGAGTTTATCCTTTATTATGGGACCCCCTATGGTACCAGTAAGCTCTCTATACGCATCGACATAGAAAGGAAATTCTTCGTCGGGTGTATTATTTCCTGTTAACCAGTTTGCACGATAATAAAAATTGAGATTGCCACTAAATGTATTGGAACCAGTTTTGCTGACGAGGTTGACAACCATACCCTGAAAGTTTCCATATTCAGCCGGAGCTCCTGATACGATAACATCTATTTCTTCGATCTGATCGGGATTCGCCCATAACCAGGAACCTGCGTTTTCTGGATTGGTGGTTTCTACCCCTTCAAAGTAATAGGTGTTTGCGGTGTCACTAGATCCCATGGCCGATTGCCAATTATTCGAGTGGTCTCCTGATGAGCTTGAGATGCCTGGCGTTGTTCCCACATAATCGAAAAAGGTAAAACGGCGCATTGGGAGGACCTCCATCAGTTCTGAGTTGATATTGGTGGAGAGTTCCGACTTTTGCACATCCACCATGGGAGATTCCGCTGATACTGTGACGGTCTCCTCTAAGCTGGCCAAATTTAAGATCACATCCACTGTAGTCGTTCCACCAATGTCTACCTTGAGTTTTGTTCTTTTGGCAGTCTGGAAGCCTTCCATTGTAACGGTTACCTCATATTCTCCAGGCATAAGGTTTGGAAACCTGAACTTCCCTTCATCATTAGTTATAATAGAACGCAGGCCCCCCATAAGCTTCTCACCTGATAGTTCGACTGTGGCGCCCGGCAAAAACTCTCCTTCTGTATCTGCGACCGTCCCTTTTATGCTTCCGGTTCTTATCTGAGCATAGCTCATACTACCCATGAGTAAAAAAACTGCAACAATAGCGATCATTGATACGATTGTTCTTCTCATTATTCTCCTCCTTTTATTTTTTTTGCGCATTGATGATAGAATTTGTCTCTTATTTTCTTTTTTCATTGGAAAAATAAGATTCTTTTCATCAAAATCCTTTGCTTATGTTTTTAGATTATTTTATAAAATTGGCATTGTCAATATAAAAAAAATCTTTGTAGATTTAATTTTTTTTCTTTTTTCTATGTTCCGGGATTTCCTGGTGGTTGCCGAAATATTTATCGCTGGGTGTGACATTATCCATGGCCTCATGGGAGCCGCGGTTGTTGTAATATTCAACCCATCTGAATATCGTGAGTTCTGGCTGGAAGTAAAAAGACCAAAGCATCACTAATTCCATGAAGGAGTTCACTCATTTGCAATTTCTCTAATATTGATAATACAATGATTTATGAATTTGAGTGAGATAAATAAGTGAGATAAGCTCAATAAAATGACGGAAGAATGAATATAATAAAAAAAAGCATAGTCATTCTGTTCCTATCTTTACTGGCTTTCTCGCTGGAGGTTTCATCCGGAGTCAAATCAGAAGGCGAACTCCCTCCCCGATTTAAAAACTGGCTGGAAGAGGAGGTAAACTATATTATCACGCCTCTAGAGAAAGAGGTTTTTCTCCAGCTTCAGACAGATCGAGAAAGAGATTTTTTTATGGAAGCATTTTGGAAACACAGGGATCCAACGTCTGGAACGCCAGAAAATGAATTCAAGGAAGAGCATTATCGCCGCATCAATTATGCCAATTTTCATTTCGGGAGAGATGTCCCCTGGCCCGGCTGGAAAACCGACCGGGGAAGGATTTATATCATTCTTGGTGAACCCAGGGGTATCGATCATTACACCGGCGAAACTCAGATATATAACAGTGAAGTCTGGTTTTATCAAGGTTTAACCCAATACGGTCTTCCCTCCGGGTTCAATCTGATTTTTTATCAGAAAGATGGGGTGGGAGAGTATGTTTTATACAGCCCCAGTGCCGATGGCCCTAAGGCACTGCTCACATCCTATTATGGCGACCATGCGGATTATGTCCAAGCTTTCCAGGCTTTAAGGAAAATAAATCCCAGCCTGGCCAAAGTTTCTCTTTCCCTTATTCCCGGAGAATCAACCCTATATGGCCGCCCCTCGTTGGCTTCTGATATGCTGATCCAGAATATTTATACCGTTCCCCAAAAGGAATTGAAGGACAAATATGCCCAGACGTTTTTGGCTTATAAAGACAGAGTGGAAGTGGAATATTCGACCAATTACATAAACAATGATTCTTCGATCAAAATCCTTCAAAATCCTCCAGGAGTTTATTTTGTTCACTATGTTGTGGAAATCATGAAATTTTCATTGCAGCAGTATCAAGATAAATATTCCACCCATTTAAAAGTCAACGGAAATGTTTCCGATTCAGAGGGAAAAACAATTTATCAATATGAAGGCCCCATTTCTATAGAATTGGATGAAGACCAGCTTAAAAGCATCGCCTACAAGCCCTTCGCTATTTATGATATGTTCCCTTTGGTTGCTGGCTCCTACAAATTTTCGCTCATCATAAAGAATGAAGTCTCTAAAGAATTCACCACAGTTGAAAAGGATATTATCATTCCTGAGGAAAATTCCGCACTGGGCATGAGTTCTTTGGTATTAGGTTATAAGATGGATCAGGCCTCTCCTGAGGCGCAGAATCTTAAGGCCTTCAAATTAGGCTCTTATCAAATCCTTCATCAACCTAAAAATATCTTCCGTCCACAAGATACACTCTTCCTGGCTTTCCAGATCACTGGATTATCTTATGATTTGAGGCAAAAAGGTCAGTTGAAATATGAATTTTTCAAAGACGATGAGCCGTTTTTAAATTTCACCCAAAAAGTCAGCCAATATGAAGGAGGGGTGAATTTTAAACAGGAATTCTCTCTCCAGGAATTTCCTCCAGACTACTACCGCCTTCATGTTGGGTTGTGGGATGGTGAACAGGAAATCCTTTCTGAGGAAGAGAATTTCGGGATTTCCTCTGTCTCAGATTTCCCCCGCCCCTGGATTCATACCAAAACACTGCCGCCCCCAGATGACCCTGTCTATTCCTTCCTGCTGGGAAAGCAGCTGTTAAGCAAGGGCGAAGTCAATAAAGCACAGGCCAGATTAGAGGAAGCTTTCCGGAAGAAACCCGATTCCTTAGATTTTGCCCTGAACCTGGCCCAAGTCTATTCTGTTCAAAAAAAATACCAACAGGTTAAGCAGGTACTGATGGCTTTCTCTGATGTGTCCGAGGTTCCTTATCAACTCTATCTTCTTTTGGGAAACTCCCATCAGGCTCTGGGGGAATTCGATCAGGCCATTGCCCTCTACAACAAGGCTCTCTCCCAGTATGGGATAAATTCAAACCTTCTGAATTCAATAGGAGAATGTTTTTACCACTTGGGGATATGGGATGAAGCCCTGGCTGCATGGGAGAAATCACTGGAAATCAACGACCGTCAGCCTGATGTTGAGGCAAAGGTAAACACCCTGAAAAAAAAAGAAGTCGAACCAGCGACCTGTGGTGTTTAAGACCAACCAAACTTGGCTGTCATTTACTAAAAACGTTTCACAACCATTAACCTCGTTCCAAAGGAGGCAGATCGATGCCCATTCGCTTGGCATCGTCCTTCATGATGCTCATCAGTGCCTTGAGCGAATCGTCCGATAGCGGTTCCACTGTGTAGGACCTCATGACTCTCTCGACTTCCTCGCACGCCCGATTCCATGCGCTCTTTTTCCCATGACTCGTCCAGACATCATATGTATCGCGGTCAATCACAACACCGGCCTGATACATTTCCTCACGATACCACCGAAGCGTCTCTTTCGAAGTCAAAAAATGTTTGCCATCGTAAATATCCCCGTACAGATCCCCGCCCAATCGATCTCCCCGGGCTTCGATACCCCTGACCATTCGAAGAGCCATGCCGCAGATCTCGTTATCCAGAACGAGTTTTTCCAGACTCTGACAGCTCTCGAAATTCAGCATACCCGGACCCGAGATGACGTTCGCACCCGCTAGAGCTGCAACGAGCGCTCCCATCCCTGTCTCCAAACCCGCCTGTCCGTCGACGATTTTAGCGTCGGAAAGTCCCATATAGGCATGAGTGGGAAGCCCCAGATGTTTCCCGATCTGAACATAAGCAGCATCGATCATCATTGTCTCCACAGCTCCCATAGGTGTCGTTCCTTTCCGCATATCAAACGCTGCGGGCGAACCCCCAAAAATGATCGGCGATCCCGGATGGGCTAACTGGTGAATGACAATACCACTCAGGTTTTCGGCAGTCAATTGCACCAATGCGCCGGCCAGCGTTACCGGAGACGTGGCTCCGGTCAAGGGCATAGATATCAGTTCGGCGGGAATCCCAGCCTTAGATGCATCGATGAGATCCTGACAAGTCAAGTTGCTCCATTTCAAAGGAGCTGAGGGACAGCAGTCAAAGATTGCCAGAGGCTTATCTCTAAGGGCTTTTTCACTCCCCCGGACTGAGACAAGCATATCTTTCATGATCTCAAAACTCTCCAAAGCAAAAGTACCAGTCACGACCGGTTTCTTGCTGAACTGCAGTCCGATATATAACCGATACCTGTCCTGCATGGCTTGAGGGACATCGGTGGAAATCATCTCTGTACTCTGTGCCGCAATGTTGGGGAGGGCATCGATCAATATCGCAAAACGGATGAGATCCTTGGTAACCGGATCTCTTTCTTCCAATGTAACCGGATCCAAAATCGTCAAAGCTCCGGAGCCCGGATCAAAGTGAATCGCATCGCCTTCCAGATTCATCGCCAGATCGCCGCTGCGGTCATAGACTTTGATGGAATGAGGCGCGGTTTTCAGGGACTTTTCGACTAGGTTTTCCTTGAACAACACCGTTCGCTCTTTACATTCGCATCCTGCGTCTGCTAGAAGCCGCAACGCTTCATCGTTCTCTATGAGCACGCCCGTTTTTCCCAGAACATCCAATGCTTCAGAAACAATCTGATCGATGAACGATTCAGCCAGCATGTCCAGCTTCGGTCTTTTCGTTTCTAACATTGTTCCTCCTTCATCATTGTATATCATACATTATTCAGAATATCTTGCATTATTCGGTATATCTTACATTATTTTTGGCAAGAATTCAGGTGATTTATCAGGGAAAGAAGCATCCTCATTGCATACAAAATTGTTGACAATTTAGTGATTTGCGTGAAACGATACAGCTTCTACCGAGCGTATACATAAAATGCATTTAAAGATCATATGAAAAGGGAGCCATCAATGAAGAAAGTGTTTTATCGTTTTCTAAGTTTAGCTCTCGTCCTGGGATTGGCTTGCGCGGCCGCATTCGGGCAGGAAGATCGTGACGCCCGAAATTTGACCGTCGACGATTATTTCCGAATCCAACGCGTCTCTGATCCGCAAATCAGTCCCGATGGGAAGTGGGTCGCCTTTGTCGTATCCACTATGGACCTCGAGGAAGACGAGAGCGAGAGCCGAATCTGGATGATGCCAGTTGAGGGTGGTGAGGCGATACCGATGACGGCAAAAGGAAGCTCCGCCTCACGGCCGCGGTGGAGTCCGGACGGGAAATATTTGTCTTTCCTCGCGGCTCGAGACGGTGGCAAGGCCCAAGTCTGGACGCTGTTCCGAAAGGGTGGAGATTCTGTACAGCTCACCGAGGTCGCCCAGGGAGTGAAATCCTACGATTGGTCTCCGGACGGCGGCAGGTTACTGCTAACTCTTCAGGATCCGAAGCCCAGAGAAATAAAGGACGACAACGGCGATGACAAGAAGGAAACACCCAAACCCTGGGTGATCGATCGCCTTCAGTTCAAGCAGGACTACATTGGCTATCTGGATCGTCGCCGGACCCACCTCTATGTCTTCGATGTGGAGTCCAAGACGACGACTCAAATTACATCCGGTGATTTCGATGATAGTGCTCCAGTTTGGTCGCCGGACGGCAAGTCCGTGGCCTTCGTCAGTAACCGCACCGATGAGCCCGACCATAACTATAACACCGACATATGGGTTGTTGCGGCGGACAATCCGGATCAAGGGAAAACCCTGCTGCAGGTGACCCATAATCCTGGGGCCGATAGCTCGCCCACCTGGAGCCCCGACGGCAAGTCCATCGCTTACATCTCGATCACCGACATGGACGCGTTGGTGTACGCTACGCCTCACCTGGCGGTGGTCTCCTCTAAGGGTGGTGAAGCCAATGTGCTCACCGAGAAGCTGGACCGGCATATGTCGAATCCCCGTTTCTCCCTGGACGGAGAGTCGATTTGCTTCGTTCTCGAAGATAGCGGTGAGCGTCAGCTGGCTTGCATTCCAGCGGGAGGAGGCACTGTGGAACGGCTCGTTACCGGCTCTCAAATCATCAATGAATTCGAGATCGGTAAGGATGGTACGATCGCCGCCCTCGTTACAGGGCCCCATCTCCCTCCTGAGGTTTTTATCTACACAAGAGGTGTATTGAAGCAGCTCTCTCATGCCAACCAGAAGCTCCTTTCCGAGGTTCGGCTTGGAGCCGTCGAGGAGATCCGGTTCAAGAGCAAGGACGGAACCGAAATAGAAGCCTTTATGGTGAAGCCGCCGGCATTCGATCCGAGCTTTCGCTACCCCGCTCTGCTCCGTATACATGGCGGGCCTGTCTCCCAATACGATTACGGCTTCAACTTCCAAGCTCAGCTCTTTGCTGCTGACGGCTATGTGGTCGTCCTCCCCAATCCGCGTGGCTCTTCAGGCTACGGCCAGGATTTTTCCCTGGGCATCTGGAAATCATGGGGTGAGAAGGATTACGAGGACGTCTTAGCCTCGGTCGACTATGTCATCGAGCGAGGTTTTGCCGATCCCGATCGACTAGGGGTAGGCGGATGGTCCTATGGCGGATTGTTGACCAACCACGTTATCGTCAAGACCGGCCGATTCAAGGCCGCCATCACTGGCGCCGGATCTACGCTTTATGTCGCCAACTATGGCCATGACGAGTACCAGCGGTGGTGGGAGTACGAGCTCGGTGTTCCCTGGAAAGAGGAGAATCGAAAGATTTGGGAAAAGCTCTCGCCTTTCAACTATGTGGAGAACGTGACGACCCCAACGCTCATCGTGGGAGGGGAGAAGGATTGGAATGTCCCCATCCTCAATTCGGAGCAGCTCTATCAGGCGCTCAAACGACTGGGGCGTGTGACACTACTCGTCGTGTACCCCGGCGAGTTTCACGGGATCGGGAAGCCGTCCTACATCAAGGATCTTTATGAGCGCTATCTGGACTGGTACGGCAAGTACGTGAAGGGTCGCGCATCCACTAACTAGGCAAGGGCTGCCTTAAATGCGTAAAAGCCGCCCAGCCTGTTGAGTGACCATTTGAGCGCAATTGTCATGGAACCGCAGCGCCGAGATTCCATCCTTGCTCGCACGCGCCAGATCATCCGCAAAAACCTCCCTCCAATGGAAGAATGGTTCTTGAAGCGTGATGATATTTTCAGCTATGTCCGTCCGAGCGCCGGAGCCTTCGTTTATTGTGAATACAAATCTATCTTTGTAGATGTCGATGGAAATGGCAAGTTCGATTCCCCACTTCCAAAAATCAAGTTTATTTTCTGAAGGAAGGGTGGTGTCTCGCTTAAGCTGGAAGGTTTGGAGCTCCCGGGGGATTTATGTCGCTTTTTGAGTCCTTAACCAAAGGCCATTTATCAGGTGCTGTTCTGCAACTGTCTTGCTCTTTCAACATGCTGGCGCGATTCTGCTGACCTTCCTAACCTGTTGTATATATCAGCCAAAACAAAGTGGCCCAGGATCGCCACGTTCTTCTCTGGATTGAGGCTCAGCCCTTTCTCCGCCAGCTCGGCCGCTTCGATCAGGTCCTTCCCGTTGTCCATGTTCGCTTTTGCTAGAAACACGTAGGCATCCGGAAATTTCTCATTCTTCTGGATGCAGCTCTCGAATTCTTTGATTGACTTGTCCAGTTCTTTTGTCTTTGTGTACAACAGACCGAGATTGAAATCAGGCTTATGGTTAAAGGGACTGGTTTCCTGCTCCTTTTGGTATTCCTGGATGGCCAAAGAGATTTCCCCTCTCTCCTCATGAAGCAATCCCAGATTGAAATGGGCGTTCTGTAAAGGGACGCTCCTTTCGAAGCTGAGAGCGGTCCGGATCTCTTTCTCAGCCTCTGCATACATCTTCTTTTTAAGATAAAGAGCTCCCAAATTATTGTGGAAGGCTGGACTTTCAGGGTCCAGAGTTACAGCAGTTCTCAGATGCGCAATGGCCTCATCCAGATCGCCTTGCAGTTCGTATAAATCCCCAAGGTGGAAGTGTGGCTTTGTATCCTTGGGATCGATAGCGATCAGGCGATTGAAGCCGATGATCGCTTCTTCTATTTTCCCGGATTTCTTATAGGCCAGCGCTATGCCGAATATGGCATCGTAATATTCCGGGTCAACGGAAAGTGCTTTTTTGTACTCTTCGATAGCCTCTTCGTACTTTTCCTGTTTGGAAAATATATTGCCGAGGATATACCTGGCTTCCAGCACAGAGGGATCCCTCTCCAGTACCTTCTTTATCGCGTTTTCGGCCTGTTCTGTCTTTTCTTCGGTGACCAAAAGCTGTGCCAGTTTGATGTCGTTGTAGAGTTTGATCCTGTCTTTGGGGTCTGCAAGGTGGTCTCCTCTGCCTTTCTCAGATGCCCGGAATGAGTTAATGTAGCCAAGAGCCTGCAGCTTTATCAAAGAGTCGTCGTCGATCTTTTGAGGTTCGAGGTCTTCCACACCTTCTCGGGAATATTGGGCGATTATTGCCTCCAGTTCCCTTTTCATTTCATTGCCTTGCGAAGCTCTCAGGTTGACCATATTTTCTGTCTCAGCAGGATTTTCATAGACATCATACAACTCGGGTTTAGGGGCATCGATGAATTTATACGGACCTTTGCGCACGAATTTCAATTCACTCCATCCGTAGTGGAACCTAGGCCAGTATGTTTCGCTGTAAGCAATACGTTCCGTCTCCTCCTTCTGTCCCAAAATAAGCGGTAAGAAACTTTCCCCCTGAACACTTTCGGGGATGTTTCCGCCCACAGCATTCAAGACCGTGGGCATGATATCTATGCTTCTCACCTGATTTGTTATTGTGCGTCCCGCCTGTTCGCCTCCAGGGAGCCTTACGATCAGAGGAACCCTGACATCCGAATCGTAGAGGAAAAAACCGTGTGCACTCTCTTCATGCTCTCCGAGACTCTCCCCGTGGTCTGCAGTCAATATGATCAATGTCTTCTCCCACAACCCATTTTCTTCCATATAAGCCCGGAATTCTCCCATCAACTGGTCCACGTAAGCAATCTCACCATCGTAAAGCCTATATCGTTTTCCTCCGTACTGGGATTTGTAGGGCTCAGGCGGATCATAGGGCGTATGAGGGTCATAAAGATGAATCCAGGCAAAGAACTTCTGCTGCCCGTTTTCTCCAAGCCATCGATAGACTTCATTCAGAACCTCGTCTCCCCTCCTCTGGACCGAATCCAGGCTGACGGTTTTATACTTGGTGAGATCGAAGTTATCGTAGTAATAATCAAAACCCTGATCGAGCCCCCACCTCGAATCGAGCACGAAAGCGGCAACAAAGGCTGCCGTTGCATAACCCTGGCTTTTCATCGCTTCAGCGAAAGTCGTATGGCTCTCATCAAGGTAAAAACCCCCGTTATCTCGAACGCCGTGATACAAGGGATAGGTTCCCGTCATAATGGAGGAATGGGAAGGAAGAGTGAGCGGTGTTGCGACGATGTTGTATTGAAAGAGGATCCCTTCTTCTGCCATCCTGTTAATTTGGGGGGTTTTGACTCCTCTGTAGCCATAACATTCCAGATGGTCCGCACGAAGCGTATCGATTGTGAACATGATGATATTCATGTTCTCAATATCCAACGGCTTCAATAAAGATTGAAAAGATTTAGAGGTTACCTGGGCTGATTTTTTCTCCTTTATCGGTCTCAGAAAAAACCAGTAAACACCGATAGCAATAGCCATCAGAAAAAACGATGCAATAACAAGGATTTTTTTTTGTCTCACCAAAAGCCTCCACTTTTAATAGATATACGATGAGATGAAGATTGTCAATTTACTGTTATAACCCCAATAATCGCTTAAGGAACTAATTTTTAGTTTTGGCTGAATAAAAAAGCCCCCATTTCGCCAGTTGCCTGGTAAAATAGGGGCGACCCCAAAAAAAGTGGAGATTTCACCCTGCAGGTGAA
>Ga0307425_1000540_pt1 | contig 23892 bp, 21 predicted proteins | sample SalMarWE160330MG_FD_202152 | JGI IMG/M metagenome (GOLD analysis project Ga0307425, IMG submission 202152) | Salt marsh sediment microbial communities from the Plum Island Ecosystem LTER, Massachusetts, United States - WE1603-30 | ecosystem: Environmental > Aquatic > Marine > Intertidal zone >...
ACAGTATCGTTCCAATATTTAGCCTTCCCTAATAATACCCTGACTATGATAAAATTGATTGTGTTAACAGATGGGAGGAGGATGCCTTGCTATATGGCGTACGACATCTCATGAGAGGGTTGGTAGGAAGATAGATAAGTGGGAAAAAGAAGAGAGGCATTGATTGCAGATGAACTTACATTTTGAAGACATAGAAGAGGCCAAAGCCCTCTTTGGTCCTCATAATGATCACCTCAAGGCTATTGAGAAAAGCCTTGAGATTAAAGTCCACACCAAAGGGGGGGATGTCCGCCTCGAGGGGGATGCATTGGATGTCGAGCTGGCTGGAAGGTTATTGAAGGAGCTTCAGGGGCTCGTGAAGCGAGGGTATCCGATCTATGTCAGCGATATCGATTTTGCCATCCGAATCCTTTCAGGAGATCGCTCGGTCAAGTTGGAGACAATCTTTCTCGATACGGTCTATATCTCCTCACAAAAAAAGGTTATTACCCCGAAGAGTGTGGTGCAAAAAGAGTATATCGATGCCATAAGAACGTATGATATGGTAATCGGCATCGGTCCAGCGGGTACAGGAAAGACCTATTTGGCCATGGCCATGGCTCTTTCCTTTTTTATGAAGAAGGAAGTACAGCGCATTGTGTTGACCCGTCCCGCTGTGGAGGCAGGGGAAAAGTTAGGGTTCCTCCCAGGGGATCTCTATGAGAAGGTCAATCCCTATCTGAGGCCCCTCTATGATGCCCTGCATGATATGTTGGACTTCGATCAGGCGTCAAAATTGGTGGAGCGCGGGATCATTGAAGTGGCCCCCCTCGCCTTTATGAGGGGTAGGACGCTCAATGATTCTTTTGTCATCTTAGATGAGGCTCAAAACACCAAACCGGAGCAGATGAAGATGTTTCTCACCAGGATGGGTTTTGGTTCCAAGGTGGTGATCACCGGTGATATCACCCAGGTGGATCTGCCTGACGGGAAGCAATCAGGTTTGATCCAGATTCAGGAAGTCATTAAAAAGATACAGGGGATAAAATTCGTCTACTTCAATGAGCAAGACGTCATCAGACACCCCTTGGTTCAGGATATCATCAAGGCCTATGAACAGGCCGAGTTGCAAGGCAAATCAATGGAGACGTGATGTCATGAAGCAAACGGATCGAGAGAAAAAGCAAAGGGGGTTTTTCCCCCTTTTACTATTGTGGGGAAAAATACGGACACGGCCTTTTTGGCGTATTGTCAAGAATCCCCATCTACAGCGATGGCTTTTGCTGATCGTTGCCTCGTTGTCGATAGCTGCCTTGCTATCTCCACCATTGCACGATATGCCGCCGGCCTATACCGTAGGTGATATCGTCACGAAAGATATCAGGGCAGATCGTGATCTCTTGGTAAAGGATATGAGGGCCACCGAGCAGAAGATGGAGGATGCGGCACGCACGGTCCTGCCGGTCTATGATTATGCCCCTTCGCTTCTTCCGGGGCTTGAAGGAATTATAGATTCCATTTTCACGGTGATGAGAAGTGATACTGTTGGGGAGATTCAACAGAGAACAGTGGAGGAGATGCTGGGTTTTGAACTTACCCGTCGTGAATATCGGGCCTTAAGAGTCCATCGCTTCAATGAACATATGTTCAAGCGTGTAGAAGATCTCACTATCCCCCTGTTGAAAAGAGGGGTGGTGAGCAACAAGGATCTCCTCTTGCAGGAAGAGGGGATGGTGGTGAGAAATATCCAAACAGGCGAGGAAATGATCAGAAGGGATTTGCCTTCCATCCTTGATTATCAAGAGGCTAAAGAAGTGATCGCGAAGAACCTTGAAAATGCTCAAGGGCAGGATATCCCTGCCGATCTCAAGGGGGTGATGGTGAAGCTCGTTAATAATCTCATCTCCCCCAACCTCACCCTCAATAGGCAGGAGACCAATAGAAGAAGGGAGGTGGCGCGCACGCAGGTAAGACCCGTCTTCTTTCCGATTGAAAAAGGTGCGATCCTGGTGCGGAAGGGGGAACAGGTGACAGAGGAAGTCCTCCTGAAGCTTAAGGCCCTCTACGAAGGGCGGGGTAAGGGGAAAACACTGGCAATAATGTTGGGGTTTGTTTTTTTAACGTGTTTTTTTATTATCTCTTTTTATCTTTTTTCCACGAAGAACATCAGAAAGGTATCTCCCACTAACAAAGACATTCTTTTTCTTCTCCTCGTATTAGTTACCTCTGTGGGGATGGCGAGGATTTCTGCCGTCATCGCCGAAGGCCTTACTGGATCCTTCCCGGGGGTTCCTCTCAGCTCTTACTACTACTTCTTCCCTGTGGCTGCCGGCGCCATGTTGATCAGGATAGTTCTCAATTCCGAGATAGCCCTGATCTACTCCCTTTTTGTCAGCCTCCTGACTGGTCTTCTCTTGAATGAAGGTATCTTTCTCCCGATCTTCTATCTCATTGGAAGTATTGTGGGCGCCCATACGGTAGCCCGTTGCGATCAGAGGTCCCAGCTCATCAAGGGTGGTCTTCTCGTGGGATTGACCAATCTCTTGCTCATCTCTTTTCTGGGGATGAGCACTGCCAGGATTTTTGAGGCGGATATCCTCTTTGGCCTCGTCCTGGGATTGATAGGAGGGATTGTTGCCGGGATGATTGTAGTGGGGCTTGCCCCGATTGTGGAATCTATATTCGGCTATACGACAGATATCAAGCTGTTAGAGCTTGCCAATTTGGATCAGCCCATATTGAAGGAGATGCTCATGAAGACCCCCGGGACCTATCATCACAGCATGATTGTCGGCAACTTGGTGGAGACGGGAGCTAAGGCCATCAATGTTAATCCGTTGCTCGCACGGGTGAGCGCTTATTATCATGACATCGGAAAGATCAAAAAGCCACAATACTTTATTGAAAATCAGATGACGGGGTACAATCGACATGACAAGCTTACCCCAAGCATGAGCAGCTTGATCCTCGTTTCCCATGTGAAAGATGGAATCGAGTTGGCAAAAGAACATAAGCTGGGGAACAAGATCATCGATATTCTCAGGCAGCACCATGGTACTCGACTCATCAACTTTTTTTATCAAAAGGCCAAAGAACAGGAGAAACCAGGGGCACAGGAGGCGGACGAGCGGGACTTCAGGTATCTCGGTCCCAAACCGCAAACCAAGGAGGCGGGTCTTGTGATGTTGGCCGATGCCGTAGAGGCCGCCTCGCGCACCCTGGATGACCCCACCCCCGCCCGGATCAAAGGCCTGGTTCAGAAGATCATCAACGATATTTTCATTGATGGGCAGCTCGACGAGTGTGAGTTAACCCTCAAGGATCTCAACGAGATTGCCAAGAGTTTTAATATCATCCTTAATGCCATTCATCACCATCGCATAGAATATCCAGATTCACAACCAGAAGGGGAGCGACAGAAGAATGGAGGTAGTGGTCCAAAATCGGCAAAAAAGCCCAAGAGTAAGGACGAGAGAAGTCAGAGAAACGGCCGAAAAGATATTAAGCGACTTGGAGTGTCACGGGTGTGAACTGAGCATCCTCTTGGTCGACGATGATGAGATGACGCACCTCAATCTCAAATACCTTGCCCGAGATCACCCGACCAATGTCCTTGCGTTCCCTATGAGGGAGGGTAAAGATAAACATCTGCACCCTGATCTGTTAGGCGATGTGATCATATCGACGGAGACGGCCGAGCGCGAAGCGCATCACAGGGGTGTGACCTTAGGGGAAGAGATGGCCTTGCTTCTCGTTCATGGTATTCTTCACCTCTTGGGGTATGACCATGAGGGGGCTCCTGATGAGGCTGCCGCAATGGAGGCTACGGAACAGGAGATTCTGAGTCGGTTAGGCTTTGGGGGATAATGAGCGAGACGGAAAGTAACTCCTCATCACGTTACTGGGATACTGAATCGACTCATAAGACAAGGGGTAAATTGTACAACGCTCCTTTAGTCACGGTGAGAGCATTGATAATTCCCCCCCCTGTCGTCTCTCAGCGAGCTCGTCATGGCCTTTAATTGAGCCCACGGAAATTTTGGCAGTAGAAGATGGAAAAGCCCCTTATCAGTTCCTCTCCCGCATAGATCTTTACTTTTTTTATCTCTGCTACCCGGTCGAAGGCCTTGGCAAAGCTCTCTGGCAGGGGGTAACCTAACTTGTTTATATAGAGGGCATTAAAGCCGATTTTATCCTCGAACCCTTCCCATAGGTCATACTGGCTTCGCCTGCGGCCGGTCAGATTGAGCGTGTAGACAGTGGGGTGATCTTCCGCATAGAAGGCGATTTCACTGACATACTGTCTTTTATGACTGATAATAAAGATATTGTCTCGCCCCACTTCGTTGAGGAGCGCGCTCACCTCCGCACCCAACTCTCGCCATCCCTTCAATCTACTGGAGGGGAATCTTTCAGCCGGGATATGGGCGCCCAGGCTTACCGCCACTGTCCGTAACGTATCCATGCTAAAGGTTGAGATAGCAATGATTGATCCCAGGAGCATTGCCGAAGCCAAGATCCATTTCTTCGTCTTATCTCGCCACGTTCCTTCCCAGACTACCGCTACGGCCACGATAAAGGCGGTTACATAAGCGGGGGCGGCCCAATTTATATAACAGACTGAAAAGAAACTCAGGATAATGAAAAAACCTAACAGAGGTATGGAATAACATACCAGCAAGAGATATCGGTCGTCATGATAGAAGATTCCCCTGTTGCACCCCTGCCACAAGCCGTAGAGTACGAGGAGAAAGGTAATGGGTGTGAGGATGCCAGCTTGGGGTCCGAAGAACCAGATAAAGGTCGTGAGGGCGCTTAAGTTTTCATCATCCACCAGGCCGGCTGGTTGTGTGATGGAGGTCCACTGGTTGAGGTAATTCCAATAGAGGGTGGGGGATAAAATGAGGAAGCCGATAATTATGCACAGGTATGGCTCCTTTCTCCTCAACCATGATCTTTGTGTGGGGGAGAAAGCGAGATAGATAAAAAGAGAAGGAATCAAAGCAACCATGGTATACTTACTGAGCAAGCCCAGCCCTAAGCTGACCCCAGCCAAATACCAGTATCCTCTCTTCTCCCCTGACATGGCGCGATGTAGGAGAAGAATTGTAAGCCCCCAGAAAAATATCAGCGGAGGGTCGATGGTCATAATGACTGAACCGAGGGCAAAAGCGGGGGTGGCATTGGCGATGGCAAAGGCCCAAAATCCCACCTTTGAGTTAAAAAGGGCCCTGCCGAGGCAGAAAAGGATGACACTGCTTCCCAAAGAGAACAGGACCGCCCCAACGCGGACGAAAAAGGGGTGGTCTCCGCCAAGATGGGTAAAGAAGGCGATAACCCACGCCACCATGGGGGGTTTACTGTAATAACCCACGGCGAGGTTCCGGGACCAATCCCAGTAATAGGCCTCGTCAGGAGCGAGGTCAAACGGCGTGAGCCAGATATAGAGGAGATGAAAAAGAAAAAGCCCTATAGCCAAGAACCAAAAAAACCTCTCATAGCTTTTATCCGTCATGGTCGTCTCTCGCCTTGCATTTTTCATTTACTCCTGTGCTTACCAATGATTTCTTCTATTTTATAATCGAGATGCCGTCTCTTCATCCAACTGACGGCCAAAAGATCGGTAAAGGCCCTGACCATTCTATTGCTGATAGTGTACTTTGTCGTCCCAAACCTCCGGGGTCGGTGGTTCACCTTGACTTGTGTTACGGTGCAGCCCTCCATCTTTGCAAGGGTAGGGAGGAAGCGGTGCATGCCGTTGAAGAGCTTCAATTTTTGGAGACACTCCCTCTTATATGCCTTCAGGGAGCAACCGGTATCGACGATTTCCTCCTGGCTCAGCTTATTCCTCACGAAGTTGGCTATCTTAGAAGAAACGATCCTGATCCACGGATCCTTTCTTTGGTGTCTCCATCCGCAGACTATATCGAACTCCCCTATCTTTTCCACAAGGCGTGGTATATCGTGGGGATCATTCTGGAGGTCTGCATCCATCGTTACCACGATATCACCCTGGACGGCCTTAAACCCGGCATCGAAGGCCGCGGTCTGACCGGTGTTTTTTTTGAAGCGGATTATCCGTATCTGTGGATCCTGCGAGGCGGCCGCTTTCAATATCTCAAGGCTCCGATCACGGCTTCCGTCATCCACGAAGACGATTTCATATGACCAGCCTAAAACAGATAAAACTTCCCGTAATTCCGCAATCAGGGGCTTGATATTATCCTCCTCATTGTAGACTGGGATCACAATGGAGAATTTTCGTTGTGACATATTTCGGATCGTCAACCTGGCCGTTACTATTTTAGAGAAAGGTGATTATAGGCTCTTTCTCTTCTTTTTTCAATAGCAGGCTAGCTCATTCTCGGTGCAATTCTTCTTTTATCTTTGAATATTGGGGTATGAGGATCAAGAAGGTATTTTTGATTAAAGAATCTTTCTTATGGTGCTTGATGGTTGCTGATCACGACCAAGCGTTCCTGTTCCACCCGTCCTGTGGTGATTAAGAAAATGGGGAGGGTGAAGTCTTCTTCCACTTGTTGATAATGCCCCTCCTGCATAATACAAAGAACCCGTTGGGGTGAGCGGAGGAATGCTTTGAGTTCTTCTTCCTCTTCAAGCCAGCGCATCTGGTTGTACCCCGTATAGTACATAAAATTCGCTCCTTCCAGTTGATAGACCCCGAGTTGGGCTCCCGGGCTCATGGAACTCACGATGGTCTGAGAGAAAGGACGGGAGGATTTATACTTGTTGATCTCCGGCACGATACGTGTCGCGCCATAAAGAGTCAGGGCACAAACCATAGCGACAATTACATAAAAGGGGAGTCCACGACGTCTATGGCGTTGGGCGAGGAAAGCGAAGAAGCCGCCGCTGCCCATAATAAAGGCAGAGACCAAAGCGATCTCCCAAGGGTGTTCAAGATAGTAGGTTCCTTTCACGGCCGCTACAATGGGGAGACTGATGGCCGCAAGGGCCAAGGCGATGATCAGGACTATGAGGGGGATAGAGACGATGCGGGTTTTCGCCCCTTCTGCGCCAAGGGGGAAAGCTTCCAGGAGATATCCCACCATCAGGGCCGCTGCCGGGTAGAGGGGTAAAAGGGAGGGTTCAAGTTTGAACTGGGCAAGGCTGAAAAAGACAAAGGTGACGACAAACCAAAAAAAGATGAAGACAAACTCTTTTTTTCTACCCTTTGATGAGAGACCATACATCATGGCCGAAGGGAGAAAAATAATCCAGGGGATGAAGCCAGCGGGAAAGTTCACCACATAATAGTACAAGGACCTGCTCTGAGAGGTTGTTGCGAAGAAGGTTGATACAGCCTGCTGAGAGAGGAGACCCTGTAGGTACCCTCCTCCCCCAGAGAGGTACGCTAGAGAGAGCCATCCTCCAATAAAGGCAACAAAAAGGGCAATCCCCGGAATGTGGGCGGGGTCATTAAAGAACCGCATCTCACGCTGCAGGAGGAAATACCCCACCACTACCACAATAGGCACAATCGCCCCAATCTGTGGATTCGTGAGTACCCCAAGGGACATAGCACAATAGGCCAGCAGGTAGAGTATCCACCTTCCTTTCTGCTGAAGGAAACCCACATAGAAAAAGGTGATGACCGCTGTAGTAAAAAAGGTAAGGGCGGCGTCTGTGTTGGCCCGGCGGGCGAACCAGAGGAATGCCACATTGGTAGCCAAGATAAGGGCTGCCAAAAGAGCCGTCTTTTCACTGAAGAGTCTCTTGCCGAGGAAAAAGAGGAGCACGAGTGTAAGCACGCTAAAGAGGGCGGAGGGGAAACGGGCCGCAAACTCATTCATCCCCCCTATGGTCTTTGCCGTAAAGGCGATAAGCCACAAGGGAAAAGGAGGCGTGCCAGGATAGACCTCACCGTTGAGGTGAGGGATGATCCATCCTTCTCCCTGCAGCATCTCCTTGGCGATCTGGGCATGACGGGGTTCATCTGAGTTCCAGAGATCTCCCCCCCCCAGATTGTAAAAGCAGAGAATTCCCCCCAACGTAACGAGGACGAGAATGAGTAAGATTGATTTTTGCATCGGTGGTTATTATTATGTGGTTACTAAGACAATGATTAATTCCGACAAAGTGAAAACTATACTCTGCGCTTCGCCGAATGTCAATAAATCCATGGTAATCAAGCCATTACTTTTTACGTTATCCTGAACAGAAAACCTGAAGAGGGCCTAAAAAGCCTTTGACAAGGAGGAAGGGGTTTTGTATAAAAGCCGAAGGGAAAACGCACTACCATGCAGAAATATCTCGAGCTGATCCAAGACGAAATGCAGAAGGTGGAAGATGAGTTTCAGAGCCGGCTCACTTCCCAGGTTCCCCGTCTCACCGAGGTGGCTCAAGGCCTCATCAATCGCGGCGGCAAGAGATTCCGTCCCGCCCTCCTGTTACTGTCCGCCAGGCTCTGCGGCTATCAGGGCGCAGAGCATATCCCTCTGGCCGCGGCCATTGAGTTTATTCACACCGCCACGCTCCTCCATGATGACGTGATCGATGACGCCGAAGTCAGGAGGGGAAGCCTATCGGCCAACAGACAGGTGGGGAACCGATATAGTGTTTTGACGGGCGATTTCCTCTTCTGTAAGTCACTGAGCATGGGAATAGATATAGGGAATCTCCGCGTCCTGCAGACCTTGATTGCGGCCACCACCGCCCTGGCGGAAGGGGAGGCCATGGAAATGGAGAAGGCAGGTGAAGTGGACGGCACTACGGATCTCTCCATGACTGAAGAGGAGAATCTGGAGTTGATCATCAATAAGACGGCTGTGCTGATTGCGGCAGCCACGCGCATCGGGGCCATCCTGGGGAAGGCACCGCACTCGGTGGAAGAGGCACTGGCCCATTATGGGCTTCAGGTGGGGATTGCCTTCCAGATGGTGGACGATTGTCTGGACTACATCGGGGATGAGGAGCTTTTGCGGAAAGAGACAGGGGCCGATCTCAAGGAGAGGAAGATTACCTTACCCCTCATTTATACCCTCAGCCAATGCACCCCGCTGGAGAAGGAAGAGATTCAGGAAGTCCTCTTGAGTGATGCGTTTCCTCCTGACGGCTTGCAGAAGGTTACCGCCCTGATTAAAAAATATAAGGGTTTTGATTATACCTTTGATAAGGCCCAGCAACACGTAGACGAAGGAAAAGAGCAATTGCAAATGCTCCCCCCTTCTCCTGAACGGGATGCCCTCTTCGCAGGGGCCGACTATGTGGTCAGGAGGAGGGTTTAAAAGAGGTGTTTTTGTCCCTCGCTTTTTTTGACCAGCGGTTGTGTTTTTTTAAATCAGGAAGACGGTCAATTCGGTTTTAATCCTTCTGATACCCCTTCCCCTTTATCCCCTCGATGTAGTCTTCGGTCACTTGGTGCGGGTCAAGGCCTAAGGCCTTGGCGTACGTCCTCAAAAAACCCTTGAGGTATACCAGGGGGGGGAGTACCTCTATATCTTCTTCCTCGATAGTCTTCAGGTTGTGCTTTCCTACCTTTGTCTGCGCTGACACCTCATTGAGCTCCAGAGAGAGGTGTTGGCGGATATTACGCAACTGTTCCCCTGACCAGGTAATCTCAGCATCGCCCAGGGCCTCCTTGATTTCTTTGGAGCTGAGGATTCGCTGGGTAACGGTTGCGCCGGGGGACGGGGCGGGTGGCATTGCTCCTTCCCCCCTTAAGACGAGGTCATAATCCCTCTGGCTCCGTGGGTCGCGAAGGACTCGGTACGCCTCCTCTATCTTGTCATGAATTTCCTTCACCTCTTCGGCGTTAAAGAAGAGGGTTATCCCCGGAGAATTTGGGGTATAGATGGTGTGTAATTTCTCATAGGCAACGCGTATTTCTTCTTCTGCGGCCTTGGAGCTGATCTCGAGGATTTCATAGTAATTCTGTTCCCGCCAGGATTTTAACTGAGTGACCATTCCAATCCCCTCTCATCTGATATTCGAGATGCAATATCTCTGATGCATTCGGTGACATCGGAACCGGGATAATCCTGGAAAAAGGGCTGTCCCCTCTGGACGGCGAGATAGACATTGTGGTCATACAAGATATGGCCCAGATAGCACAGCTCAAGACCAAAATATTTTCGGCATACGCTCCTGACGGCGAAGCCTAGCTCAGCCTCCTTGCGATTCCGTGTTTTGTTGAGGATGAGCCGAGGCCTGAAGTCTTGCATCCCCACTCTCAACATCCTTCCCGTTTCTTTGTCCAGTTTGTCCACCCGCTCAAGGAGGTCAAGGGGAGTCCTGATCCCCTCAGGGTTGTTGGTATCCATGGCCACCTCGATGAGCTTCCTGATCTCTTTGTCGGTGGCCATATTCATCCATCGGTGAAAGAAAACCCCCCTGATGAATTGATAGGCGTTCTCCAAGGAAGTGGGCTCAGGTGTGCACAGAATGATCCCGTTATCAGAGATGAGGAAGAAGTCGAAGACAGAGGGGGCCATACCCGTTGCCAGATCGATGATGATGTGATCGGCGTCCAGGGAGCAGATGTGTTTAATAATTTTCTGCGTTTGGCTTTGTTTCGGATTGCTGAGGGCCAGGATATCCTGGGCACCGGCTATCAAGTGGAGATTGGGTATCCCCGTCTCGGTGAGGACCCCCTTCATGCTGCGCATCCCTTCCCTGATAAATTCGTCGAGGCTCATGGGCGGCTGGGGGATCCCCAGGAGTGTGTGAAGGTTTGCGCCGCCGAGATCGGCATCGACCACTATCACCTTTTTGCCCCGTTCGCAGAGGGCGATCCCGAGGTTGGCGGCGACAAAGCTCTTGCCAATACCTCCCTTTCCCCCTGCGATGGCCCAAATATATCGTTGTTTTTTCACCTTATCCATGGTTCATCCCTTTAGTGTTTACATCCACACCCCATCGATGGGGGTGCCGCAGTGAGGGCACGTTCCATCCGTTACCCTCTGTTCCGCTATCTGGTAACCCCAGCGCCGAATGAGCACATTTTTACAGTGATAGCATGCGGTGTTCTCCCCCTCCTCACCAGGGATGTTGCCGGTGTAGACGTAACGCAACCCCTCTTCCAGACCGATCTCCCGTGCTTGCCTGACGATCTCCGGTGAAGTCCTCGGCTTATCCAGCATCTGGTAGGTGGGATAAAAAGCGCTGACGTGCCAGGGGATCCCCGGGGAGACCGAAAGGATGAAGCGGGCAATCTTTCGTAATTCACGCTCCGCGTCGTTCAGGGTGGGAATGATTAAGGTGGTTACTTCCACCCAGATCCCTAGGTCATGCATCTTGGCGATGTTCTCCAACACGGGTTTTAATCGCGCACCGCATACTTTTTTATAAAATTCCTCTGAAAAGGATTTGAGGTCCACGTTGGCCGCATCGAGATACGGGGCGATCATATCCAACGTCTCTGCAGTCATATAGCCATTGGTGACAAAGTTGTTCTTTAATCCTTTTTCATGGGCTATCTTTGCCGTATCGTAGGCGTACTCAAAGAAGATGGTAGGCTCGGTGTAGGTATAGGATATGCTGGCACAATTGTTTTGCAGGGCCATGGAGACGATCTCTTCCCCTGAAACCTTCTCCCCGGTTATTGTTTTTCTATCGTGCGGCAACTGGGAGATCTCATGGTTTTGACAGTGAAGGCATCGGAAATTACACCCTGCTGTGGCGATGGAAAAGGCCTTGCTCCCCGGCAGGAAATGGAAAAACGGCTTTTTTTCAATGGGGTCCACATGAGCCGAGATGAGTTTTTCATAGACGAGGGTGTAGAGGGTTCCATCTTTATTCTCCCGTACGTAGCATACCCCCCTTTTCCCATCGGCGATGAGGCAGCGGTGATTGCACAGGAGACAGCGGACCTTCCCGCCTGACTCCTTTTCATAGAGGTACGCCTCTTTCATCCCCTTCCCCTCAGGGTGGCATGCTACCACAACCGGCGGTGATTATCCACAAGAGATTCCCCTTTCATCTTGCAAATCCACTGATATTCTCGTACCCTGAAAGCGGAGGGTTGAGATGAAAAAGAAGCGGTTTGATGATCTCATAGACATCATGGCCCGGTTGCGGGGGATAGATGGATGCCCCTGGGACCGCCGCCAAACCAGGGAGACCCTGAGGCCTTTTCTCGTTGAGGAGACGTACGAGATCTTGGAGGCGTTGGATCGGGGTGATGATCAGGGTCTGCGGGAGGAGTTAGGGGACCTCCTCTTCCACATCATCTTCATGGCCCGGATCGCACACGAGGAGGGTGCCTTCGACATCGATGATGTGATCAGCGGGGTAGCTGAGAAGATGGTACGCCGCCATCCCCATGTCTTTGGGAATGCCGAGGTCTCCGGCCCTCACGAGGTAGAGGCCAACTGGGCAAAATTGAAGGCTGAGGAGAAGCCTCGAGGGTCCCTCATGGAGGGGATCCCCCAACACCTCCCCGCCCTCATGAGGGCCTACCGGTTAACGCAGCGCGCCTCCAAAGTAGGGTTCGATTGGGAGGATAAGGGTCAGGTCTGGGAAAAGCTGGAGGAGGAGCTCAAGGAGTTTCAGGAGGCCTTGATCGAGGGACACAAACAGGAGTTGCGGGAAGAGTTGGGTGACATCCTTTTTACCCTGGTAAATTTGGCACGGTTCGTCGACGTCGACCCCGAGGATGCCTTACGGAGGGTCACGAATAAGTTCGTCGAGCGGTTTCACTACATAGAAAAGCGATTGCACGAGGAGGGCAAAGACCCTCAGGAGGCAACCCTGGACGAGATGGATGTCCTGTGGGAAGAGAGCAAGGGGGGGGAAAGGGGGGTAGTCCCTATGGAAACGAGGAAGGGGAAGCTCTACCTGGTCTCCACCCCCATCGGGAACCTGGAGGATATCACCCTCCGGGCCATCAAGGTCCTACGCCGTGTGGATTTGATTGCTGCCGAGGATACCAGGAGGGCGCGGCGGTTGCTCGTGCGCTATCGGGCCCAGGCCCCCCTTACTAGTTTCTTTGAGCACAACGAGTCGGCCAAAAAGGATGTCCTTGTCAGGAGGCTCGTTGAAGGGCATGATATAGCCTTGATATCCGATGCCGGCACCCCCGGGGTCTCTGACCCCGGGTTCCGACTAGTACAACGGGCCATCGAGGAGGGGATCGACGTAATCCCCATTCCCGGCCCTTCTGCTCACGTTGCGGCCCTTGTCGTGTCCGGGCTCCCCACCGACTCCTTTCACTTCTTCGGATTTCTCCCCCCCAAAGGGGGCAAGAGAAAGAAGCGGTTAGAAGCAATCAAAGAATTGCGAGGGACCATTATTCTCTACGAGTCCCCCCACCGCCTCCTGCGCACGCTGGGGGATATCAAGGATATGTGCGGTGATCGGCAGGTCGTTGTGGCGCGGGAGTTGACCAAACTGTACGAGGAAGTAATCAGGGGGCCGATCACCGAGGTCTTGGCGGGGCTGGAGGGGCGAAAAATAAAGGGGGAGATCACCCTCGTGGTGGCCGGGAGGGGGAGGGGTGGTTGAGGGGGGTAAAAACGCAAGGGCGATCTGCGCCTTTATCCTCATGGGGTTAGGGGCCCTCCTGGGACAGATCATCCTCCTGCGGGAGCTCATGGTGGTCTTCTCCGGCAATGAGCTCTCCACCGGTGTGATGATCTCGGCCTGGCTCCTCTGGACAGCGATGGGGAGTGCCCTGTTGGGTATTTTCTCCGATCGCATCCAGGCGAAGCCCTTGCTTTTTGCCACAGTACAGCTCGTTCTCGCCTTCATCCTCCCCGCCAGCTTTCTGCTGGCCCGCTATCTCCGCCCCCTCCTAGGGGTCCCGGCCGGAGAGATCGCATCTCTGCCGCAGATGGTGATCGGCATATTTTTACTCCTCATCCCCTTTTGCCTGTTGTCGGGGTTCCTCTTTGCCCTGGGGTGCAGCCTGCTCGGTGAGATCCGCGGGAAAGAAGCACGGTCAGTGGGTGCAGTCTATGCCTACGAGGCCCTGGGGGCGGGGATCGGGGGGATCGGCTTCAGCTATCTCTTCATCCACCTCTTCAATCCCTGCCAGGTGGTTCTGTTCACCGCTGCCCTTTTGTCCATATCTTCCCTTGTGCTCAGTCGCAGGCTGAGGCCCATAGCCGTCCTATGGATAGGGCTCCTGATCGGCACCATGGTCTTTTTCGGGGCGCGACTCAACCTCCTCTCGCAGGGGTGGGCGTGGCAGGGGTATCAGGTGAAGGCCAGCACGGATAGCATCTACGGCAATATTACCGCCCTCACCGATGGCACCCAGGTGAGTTTTTTTGAGAACGGGGTGTGGAACTTCACCTATCCGGATCCTCTAACAGCAGAAGAGGCGGTGCATTTCGCCCTCTTGGAGCATCCGAGGCCAAGGGAAATCCTCTTGATCGGAGGGGGGATTGGTGGTCTTATAGGTGAGGCCTTAAAGCACCCCTCGCTCCGCCATGTGGATTATGTGGAGTTGGACCCGAGCCTGATCACTATGGGGAGAGCATTGCTCCCCTCAGAGGCCACCATCCCCCTTGACGATCCCCGCGTCAAAATCATCTACACCGATGGGCGCAGGTTTGTCCAGCACGGTCAGCGGAAATACGATGTAGTTATCTTACACCTCCCCGATCCTACCACCGCCCAACTCAATCGCTGCTACACTGAGGAGTTCTTCGCCGAAGTACAGGAGATTCTCAATGAGGAAGGTGTCTTTTATGTATCCGTGAGTTCCTCGGAGAACGTCATCGGTCCTACCCTGGCTCAATTCCTGAGTTCCATCTACTGGACTATGCACGAGGTCTTTCCTGAGATCGTGGTCCTCCCAGGGCCAGCGGCCCGGTTTTTGGGGACGGCATCTGAAGGGATCCTGGTCTCAGATCCGGATATATTGGTTCAGCGGATACATCAGAGGGGTCTGCAATTGCACTATGTCCGCGAATATTACCTCCTCTTTAACCTCTCGGCCGAGCGTGTCCATTATCTCAGATCCATCCTGGAACAGGGGGAGGGTGTGGAAATCAATAGGGACCTGCACCCGATCTGCTATTTCTACAATATCGTCCTCTGGAGCGCCCAATATACCCCCGGTTTGAAGAGGTGGTTTTTGGCGATGATGAATCTGAGGATGGAGTGGATATTGTATGTGATTGCTGCAATAACCCTCCTCCTTGTCTGGAGGGGGAGGAAGCGATCTTCCGCCCCCCTGGTCTGGGCCGTCGCGGTTACGGGGTTTTCAGAGATCGCCCTAGAGATCATCCTCATTCTCTCCTTTCAGATCCTCTACGGCTACCTCTATTATAAAATCGGGATGATCATCACCGCGTATATGATCGGCCTCGCCCTGGGGGGGTGGATGATCACGGCACTGCTGCCCAGGATTACCAGACCCCTGCGTTTCCTCCTCATGGTCCAGGCCGGGGTGGTCCTCTATGCCGTCGGCATCCTGCTTCTCATCCTGGGGCTCCACCAAGGGATCTTCCCTTCTTTTGTCTCTCGTCCCATGGAGGGGATCTTTCCATTTCTCACCCTCGTGGCCGGATTTCTCGGCGGTATCCACTTCCCCTTGGCCAATAAGACCTACCTGGGGAAGCGGGAGGAGATCGGGAGGATCGGGGGGCTCATCAATGGTATCGATCTTATTGGTTCCGCTGCGGGGGCTCTGGTCATCAGCGTTATCCTCGTGCCCATCGTGGGGATAGCCCAAGGGATCTCCATAGTCGTCGCCCTAAACCTCTCAGCCATCCTCTGTCTGGGGACAGGAGCCCTCAGGACGACAAGGAAGGGGTGAGGGTAGATCGCAGATGAGAAGGATGGTATAATAGGTGCCCGAGGAGAAACCATGATCTCAAAAGGTCCCCAATTAGAGGCCTTAGAAAAACGTTGTGATGATCTCATTGATATCGCTCGCCTCTTAACTCTCTCCTTTGACAAAGACGTCATCATCACGAAGGCCTTGGAACATGTCCATGAGCGGTTGAGGAAGAGGGCCAGGTATGCCGTCTTGGAAGATGGTCACTTGGTGATCAGGCATTGGGTTGGGGAGTATGAAGGGAATTTTCTCGCCTCCAAGAAGATCGCGAAGAAGAGCATCCTGTGGGACGCGTTTACAGCAGGAAAGGCCCTGAATCTGACGGATCCATCCCAGACCAATGGCCACGAACACACCCTTACGGAGCAGGTGAAGATCAAGGCGGTGGTTCCCCTGCGATATATGGATGCCAGGACGCATCAGGGGGTGAAGTTTGGGGTGCTGGTGGTCGATTCGGGGAAGGAGCAGGCCCCCATTACTGAGGAAGAATTTGCGTACCTCCAGATCATGGCCGATCTGGTAGCTGAGGCGGTGGGCAAGACGGTGTTGGTAAGAGAACTCATCCGTTCGTATGAAAAACGGGAGGAGGCGTCTAAATCATTTGCCCATTTCCTGCGCAATCGTTTTATGGTTATCGGCGGGTTTTCCCGCCGCCTGCTCAAGAAGACTGATAATAAGGAAATAAAGGGGTACGCTGAAACTATCGCCAGGGAGATAGACGAGATGGAGAGATCCTTGCAGGTCCTGGAGGAGATGTTGCAAGTAGAAGAAGAGGAGTTGCAACAAGCTAGAGAGGTTGGGATATGAGCATCTCAAGAAATAAAGGTTTTCCCTTGTTGTGTGCAATGGTTGCTCTCCTTCTACTGGCCGGTTGCGCTCACGTCATCTCTAAAGAGGTGTTGCAGGATGTCGACGGGAGCGTTAGTTTTGTGCAGTTATCGAAAGACCCGGAGGCCTATACAGGGAAGACCGTGCTTTTTGGGGGGGACGTGATCGAGACCCAGAACCTTTCGGATAAGACCCTCGTCGTTGTCCTTCAGCGCCCCCTCGGGAGCCGGGGCGAGCCCGGTGCGGGGGATGTGTCGGAGGGGAGGTTTATCATCCAAACCCTAGGGTTTCTCGATCCAGCCATCTACAGCCCTGGGAGGAAGCTCACCGTAGCCGGCACGGTAGCGGGAGAAGAGGTACGCCCCCTGGGTGAGATAGAGTATACCTATCCAGTCATCGAGAAGCGAGAGCTCTATCTCTGGCCGGAGGAAGAAGCGGTTTCCGACGAACCGGATGTGCACTTCGGCCTTGGCATCGGTGTAGGTTTTTAAGGAAGATAATGAAAAGGCTTTTTATTTTCGGAATGGCCCTTTGTTTGTTATCAGGCTGTGTTCACGCCGTCTCCCGGGATGTACTCCAAGAGGTGGACAGGGAGATCACCTTTGCGGCCCTGATTGATGACCCCGCTGCCTATCAAGGGAGGGTCGTCTTACTGGGAGGGGTCATTGTTAAGACGGTCAATAAACAGGAGGGAACTTTGCTGGAGGTCTATCAGACCAGTCTGGATCGAGAGGGCAGGCCCACGGATATCGATCGCTCCGAGGGGCGTTTTTTGGGCCTGTATAAGGGTTTTCTCGACAGCGAGATCTATAAACAGGGGAGACAGGTGACCATCGCCGGAACGGTGCAGGGGGAGAAGGTCCAGCTATTGGGGGAGATCGAGTATCGCTATCCCTATCTCCTCATCACGGAACTCCACCTGTGGGAGGAAGAAGAACCCCTTCAGCATCATGAACCATATCCGTGGGGTCTGTGGTATGATCCGTGGTATCCATGGGGTCCGTGGGGTTTCTGGGGGTGGTATCCATTGCGGTATCCTAGGCATTATCCCCGCCATCATCACCATTGGCACCATTGACGCCCTATTCTCACTCTGAACCTATAATTCCCGCAATGATGTTTTATTGTGAAGAATCACATTTCTAGCAAGTAATTCCATCGTATGTTCCCCGACCGTCATGGGTTTTATTTTCCGGACAAAAAGGGCAATGCCTGATAGTTCAAGACTTTGGAGAAACGGGAAAGGCCATGTTTAAATCCTTCCTCATTAATCGACTCATCGATGTAAAGCGAGGACTTACCGCCCTGCCGAAGGGATCGGATCTCCTTTTCAGTCTCGTTGTTTTCCTCCTCTACATGGCTGTTGCCCTTTCTTTTGGGTTTTGCTCTGGGTTCTTCACCATACAAGTTCTTAAAACAGACATCTGGGTTATGGTAGCCTTACCGATTTCACTCTTCTTTATACCTTCCTTTTTTGAAGAGATTGTTTTCCGCGGCTTCCTACTGCCGCATAAGGAAAGAGAGGTCTCCACCATTCACTTGTTGTTCTATGCAGCTTTCAGTATCGTCCTTTTTATCGCGTGGCATCCTATTAATGCCATGACTATCAATCATCCCGCATTTTCAATGTTCACAAACCCCGTGTTTCTCTCCCTGGCTGCCCTTATGGCCATAGCCTGTACCATAACCTATCTCAAGACAGGCTCATTGTGGGTCCCCATTGCCATACATTGGCTGACTGTTGTGGTCTGGGTGTTCCTTCTCAGCGGCAGGAATTTCGTGCTTGATATTGCCCGGTAAAAATCAAATCGTTCCCTTGAGATAGCGCTGCCGTTTTGCTTCTGGAAATCGCTCGATGGCATATCGGAGCATTGTCCGCGGCATCTTTTTGTAGTGCTCTTTCAAAAAGTGTTCTTCAGTTGCCAGGTGGCGCTTGCCCATCTCGCGGAGCATCCACCCCACTGCCTTGTGAATCAGGTCTTCCTTGTCGGATAAGAGCATTCTTGCAATCTTAATGGCCTCAGTGAACTCGCCGTCCCTGATAAAGTAAAAGGTTGCTATGATGGCGATGCGCCGCTCCCACAAATTTTTTGATTTGGCAAGGGCATAGAGGGGTTTTTTACTCTTTGCCATTAAGAAGGCGCCAACGATATAAACGGCCGATAAATCGACAAGGTCCCAATTGTTGATATACTGGGTGTTATCTAAGTAGAGATGGTATATTTTTTCTTTGAAGAGCTTATCCCCATTTGCAAAGGCGCGGACAAGGATCAGGAGCGCCAACAAGCGCTCCTCATGGATAGGGGAGTGGAGTATGTGTGTGACCTCTGTAAGCGGTATTGCTTGATATTCCTTTGCCAGCTTCCTGATCTCAGGGACCTTGATCCCTAAGAAGCGATCACCTTCCCCATACTCCCCCGGCCCTGTCTTGAAGAACCACTGGGAATTTGCTGCCCGTTCTTTGTCCCCGAGCTTCCTGAGTCTCGCTCTGATCTCCTGTACAGACATAGATTGGGTTACTGGTTATAGCTCACTACTTTTTAGGCTTCGGTTTACACGGCGGGAGCGTATACCCATCTGCTGGCGGGAATTGGATGAGGTCATTCCATCTGGGGTCAGCGTGCAGCTCCTCCATCTTTTCTTGAACCAAGATCCTCGCCGCATGCTTGAGGCACGCCGCCTCTTTTTTCTTTATCTTTAAGTTTGTCTTGATCATCGTCACGGTCTCAAGCAGTTCAGGATGGTCTTTTTCCAGGTCATCAAATTGCAGATGGATCAGCTTCCCGTTATTCTCCTTCAACCATTTTGCCAGATTGTCGGTTTTGCCATATCGCAATTCATCCATGAGCGTTTGATATGCATCGACGACGTTGCTGTCGATGTAGTAATCAAGCAGGCTTCTCGGGTCGGGATCTCTGGGGTCTTTCCCATAATTCGCCTTATGGGCGTCGATGACGATGATCAGCTTTTTCGAGTTTGCGTCTGTCTTTTCCTTCAAGATTCTTTCCAGGGCGGTTATGCCCAGGTTGTCGGATGCGCCGCCGTCGATGAGGTGGACGTACCAATCTTCTTTTTGAGCGTAGTCTTTCAGCGTGACGGACTGGAAGACCGCCGGAAAGGCGGCTGAGGCCATGACGGCATGGGCAATGGGATAGCGATCGATGCTCGATTGGAGTTTGTCGAAGCATTCCTTGGTGAAACAGAAGACCTTTGTCCCACCCGCATGCTCGGTATTATTGGTCGCATTAATGATCAGATATGGTCTTTGAGGGTTCAAGTCTTTGAAATGAAAACCCTTCCCCTTGAACCAGGATGTATCATATAAGGTGTCGGCGACGATCCACGCCATGACATCGGTTCGATCATAATAGGTAAACCAATAACGAAAGATATGTACAATCCAAAAAGAATTTCTCACCCATTTGGCGATTAAATGCTTCTGCAGCTTGGGGAAGACTACGTCTGGGTCCCATCGCGGTCTGGCTGATCCTTCAATGGTGGGGGGGGTATTGTGCGGGTCATCACAACTCAGCACGTAGTACGCTGCCGTAAAGGAGCCGCCGGAGACCGAGGATAAAACATCGACCTGCTGGAGGAGCCCGTAGCGCTGCAGCTCAAAAAACACCGCTGCGGAGAAGACCGAGGCTCGGCTGCCACCCCCTGAGATGGCGACGCCGATGAAGTTGTTATCATCTGTGGGGCATGCATCAAGGGGGTTGGATGAGGATAAGGTTCTATCGAACTGCCAGTTGTCCCGGCATTGCCAGTCAACTTTCCATTGGACATCCTCTGAGGCCAGATAGGCACCAGAAGGGGCCTTTGCACTGGGGACCGGCTCCCTGTATGGATCGGCCTTGACATTGTAGTGGCTGTAATAGGGGACAATAGCACAGGCTGAGAAAAAGAACTGGATAATTACAAGGGCTATGAGGAACCAGAAAAGTTTCGTTTTACCACTCATACGTTTTACCTTCGGCATCCTTGGGAGGTAATGCTATCATATTCCCCCACCCCAGGCAATAAAAAGGCCCCGTTGCGGGGGCTAGTTAATAGATGGTTCGGAGAGATGGAGAGAGGTTAGTTTTTTAATGCTTGATAGATAGTTGATTCACACTTGTTTGCCAAACCATCACTTTTTAGGCCGAAGCCACATGTTTCGGTTCCGGTGCCTCGGCAATCTCTCCGAACTTTGCCTCGTACTTGCTTACATTCTCGCTCAGCGCCTTGATGATCCGTTTCATATGGCCCGGACTTATGATGACCCTGGCTGTGACAATCCCCTGGGGCGGGATGACATTGATGAAGTCGACAAAGAATTCCTCCTTGCTGTGCGCAACGACCATATTGTTTGCATAGGCGCCTCTCAGGATCTCGTCCGTAATCTTAATCCCCACCTCTTGGGGTTTCTTTTCTTCGGCCATGGTAGCCTCCCTGTAGTTATTTATACTGCATCTGATTGGATACTGTAGATGGTATATTGTGGCACTATTATAACGTTTAGGGGAATAGTGTAAAGGTATTTTGACTATATTTTCTTTTTCCCAAAGTCACTTGCATAAAGGGGTTGCAGGGGTTATTGTAAAATAATTCGGGTCTTTCCCGAAGGCCAGCAATCATATATTCAAGGAGCGATCTATGATCGAAGTAACAAAAGGCGTTTCTTTCATTCCCGGACAGGATGATTTTATCCCCGACTCCCATGTCTACGTGCTCGGCGACCCGGCATCTCAGGACCTTTCAATCGTGGATGCGGGGCTCGTGGGCAAGGGCAAGTACAAAATGGGGGCGATACGCAAGATGGGGATTGATCCGTCGGCCATCAAGCGGGTCATCATGACCCACACCCATCTGGATCACATCGGCTGCCTGGCTGAGATCCTCGGGGAGCTACCCGAAGCAGAGCTGTGGGTGCAGACCCTGGAAGCCGAGCAGCTGGAGCAGGGTGATGAGCGGACCGTCCACGGCTTGGAGATGTTTCGCTCGATGTGCGAGATGCAGTTCGGCATCAAGCCCGGCGACTTCACCTTTCAGGTACACCGCAAGCTGGAGGGGGGTGAGAGCCTGGATATCGGCGGCATGACGTGGGAGGTCATCCACATACCCGGGCATTCCATGGGGGGCATTGCCCTCTATAATGCTCCCCAAAAGATCCTCATTCCGGGGGATGTGGTCTATGCTGATTATGCCATTGGCCGCTTCGACCTGTATGGGGCCGATGCCTCCGCGCTTAAAAAATCCTTATTTAATCTGGCTGAGTTGGAGGTGGATATCCTCCTGCCCGGCCACAACCGGATCGTCCAGGGGCTCCCCCCCGGATACATCCTCCAGACGGCCAAACAGTGGGAAGTATACCTGACATGATTGAGAGATTTGTTTTAAGAAGGGGAAAATCTCTCTATACATCAATTGATAAATACTGTATAGTAATTTTTTTATAACGAAACTTCCCTTCTTTCCATCCTCGAAAGCAGGTACAGAAAGGAACGATGATGAAGATACTCTTAGTGTATCCCCGGTATCCCGACACCTTCTGGAGCTTCAGGCATGCCCTGAAATTTATCTCCAAACCGGCATCTTTTCCCCCGCTGGGGTTACTGACCGTTGCCTCCATGCTTCCCCAAGAATGGGAAAAGAGACTCATCGACATGAACGTCAGGCCCCTCAAAGATGAAGCCCTCGAGTGGGCCGACTATGTCTTCATCAGCGCCATGGCAGTCCAGCGGGGGTCGGCACAAGAGGTGATCGAGCGATGTAAAAGGCTCGGGGTCAAGACCGTGGCAGGTGGTCCCCTCTTTACCGCTACACACGAGGAATTTGCAGATGTCGATCACCTGGTCCTCAATGAGGCCGAGAAGACCCTCCCCCCATTTTTGGCGGACCTCCGGAGGGGAACCGCCCGGCATGTCTATACTACCACAGAGTGGCCTGATCTCAAGGAGACCCCGGTACCCCTCTGGGAACTCCTCGATATGAAAGACTATGCCTCCACGAATATCCAGTATTCGAGAGGATGTCCCTTCAACTGTGAATTCTGTGACATCATCGTGTTGAACGGCAGGGTGCCCCGGACGAAGTCAAAGGAACAGGTATTAGCCGAGTTGACGAGCCTCTACGACCAAGGGTGGAAAGATTCGGTCTTCTTTGTCGACGACAATTTCATCGGGAACCGAAAGAAATTGAAGGCGGAGATCCTGCCGGCCATCATTGCCTGGATGGAGGAGCGGAATTTCCCCTTTACGCTCTGTACCGAGGCATCCATCGACCTCGCCGATGATGAAGAGCTCTTGCGTTTGATGGCGCAGGCGAGATTCGACTCGGTATTTGTCGGTATTGAGACCCCCCATGAGGAGAGCCTGGCCGAGTGCAGTAAGTTTCAGAACAGAAACCGGGACTTGGTGGCCAGCGTCCACAAGATCCAGCAACACGGCCTTCAGGTGACGGGGGGATTCATCGTCGGGTTTGACAGCGATCCCCTTTCCATCTTTGAGAGACAGATCAATTTTATCCAAAAGAGCGGGATCGTCACCGCCATGGTGGGGCTGCTCAATGCGCCACGGGGGACCCGCCTCTATAAGCGCCTGCACAAAGAGAACCGCCTGGTGCGGAGCTTCACGGGAGACAACACCGATTGCTCCATAAACTTCGTCCCCAAGATGGGGTATGAAACGCTCGTCGCCGGCTACGAAAAGGTTATGGAGACCATCTATTCCCCGCGCAATTACTATAAGAGGATCAGGACCTTTTTTCGCGAATACAGGCCTCACAGCAAAAAGTCCACCACCTTTAATAGTTCCCGCGTGAAGGCGTTTCTGAGGACCATATGGCTTTTGGGGATCAGGGGGAAAGAACGCTTTCAGTATTGGAGGCTCCTCGTTTCGACGCTGCTCAAGCGTCCGCAGTCCATCTCCCTGGCCCTCACCCTTGCCATCTATGGCTTCCACTTCAGAAAGGTCTTCAAGGGGCTCGTGCGGGTTCCCAGTGAGAAAGAGATCGCATAAGGAACTCCGCTTCCCCCTTATCTGTCTGAAACACTAAAATCCTGGAGAGCAAATGAGTGAGCTGAGGGACCGGATCGCCCAGGTGGTGATGATGGGGATTGGGGGTCTCACACCTTCCAAAGAAGAGCGTGCATTGGTCGAGCAGGGGGTCGGAGGGGTCATCCTCTTCGAGCGCAACTGCCGCAACCCAGCCCAGGTGGCCGAGCTGATCAAGGATCTGCAGGAGACTGCCCGCGCCAAGGGGTTGGGGATATCCTTAATAATTGCCATTGATCAGGAGCACGGCCCGGTCACCAGGATAAAAGAGGGTATCACCCCCTTACCCAGCGCCTGGGAAAT
>Ga0307425_1000542_pt1 | contig 23865 bp, 11 predicted proteins | sample SalMarWE160330MG_FD_202152 | JGI IMG/M metagenome (GOLD analysis project Ga0307425, IMG submission 202152) | Salt marsh sediment microbial communities from the Plum Island Ecosystem LTER, Massachusetts, United States - WE1603-30 | ecosystem: Environmental > Aquatic > Marine > Intertidal zone >...
GCTCATAACGAAAGAGGGGTGCCCGGTGGCACAACCCAGGTTTACCAGCCGGCCTTCTGCCAGCAGGAATATCGCATGCCCATCCCCGAAAATGTACTTGTCCACCTGGGGCTTTATGTTCAGCTTCTGCACATCTTTCAGATCGTTCAGCAGGTCGACCTGTATCTCGTTATCAAAATGCCCGATGTTGCAGACGATGGCCTGGTCCTTCATCTTAAGCATGTGTTCGCGGGTGATCACATCCTTGTTCCCCGTAGCGGTGACAAAAATATTCCCTTCTTCCAGGGCATCTTCCATGGTGCAGACCTGGAAGCCTTCCATCGCAGCCTGCAGGGCACAGATCGGATCGATCTCGGTCACCAGGACCCTGGCGCCGTAATTTCTCATGGATTTTGCGCATCCTTTTCCCACATCACCGTACCCGAGCACGACCACCACCTTACCGGCGATCATCACATCGGTGGCCCGCTTGATCCCGTCGGCGAGGGACTCGCGGCATCCGTAAAGGTTGTCGAATTTCGACTTGGTGACGGAATCGTTTACGTTGATGGCAGGGAACAATAATTCACCTTTCTCCATCATCTGGTAAAGCCGGTGCACGCCGGTGGTGGTTTCCTCCGATACTCCCCTGATCTCCCTGGCCATGCGATGCCATTTCTGCGGATCCTGCGCGAGGGTTTCCTTCAGCTTTGAAAAAATGACCGCTTCCTCCCGGCTGGAGGGTTTGCCATCGAGCACGGAGGCATTCTCCTCGGCCTTGTACCCCAGGTGTACCAGCAGGGTCGCATCCCCCCCGTCGTCGACGATCAGGTTCGGTCCCACGTTCCCCGGAAAAGTCAGCGCCTGCTCGGTGCACCACCAGTACTCCTCCAGGGTTTCCCCCTTCCATGCGAATACCGGTATGCCTTCAGCTGCGATGGCTGCCGCTGCATGGTCCTGCGTAGAGAAGATGTTGCAGGAAGCCCATCTTACATCGGCTCCGAGGGCAACCAGGGTTTCGATCAGCACGGCCGTCTGAACGGTCATGTGCAGCGATCCGGTAATGCGTGCCCCCTTGAGCGGTTTCCCCGGGGCATAGCGCTCCCTGATGGCCATAAGTCCGGGCATTTCCTTTTCGGCAATTTCAATTTCCTTCCTGCCGAACCCGGCCAGGCTGATATCCTTAATCTTATAGGGGATTATTTCAACGGTTTCATCAATGGTTTTCACAGGTAATTTAATTTTAATTTTATACAATCCGGACCGTGCCTTTCACAGGGTATGATTCATGCGGGATTCGATCCTTTTTTTCAGCGCATACAAAGTTAATCCTTTACGGTGAATTTTCTTCCCCGGTCCGCCGGAAAACCTCCAGGGTATTCTCCCTGTCCCTGACCAGCTGATCCTTCAGGGCCCCGATGTCCCTGAATTTCTGCTCATCACGGAGCCTTTCCAAGAATTGGATACGGATCGGTTCACTGTAAATATTTCCGTCAAAATCGAGCAGGTGGACCTCAATGGTTTTTTTCAGGGGATCGTCGTTTACCGTAGGCCTCGAGCCAATGTTCAGCATTCCCCTGTAAGTCTTTTCCTTCATGCGGGCCAGCACAACGTAAACCCCGTCAGCGGGTATCAGTTTGTAGGCATGGTCAGGGGTGATGTTTGCCGTGGGAAAGCCGATTGAGGTACCCAGCCTGCTTCCCCCGGTCACCTCCCCTGAAAAGGCATAGTCCCATCCAAGAAGCCGGTTTGCCCGCGCAACATCTCCAGACTGCAGGTAATTCCTGATACTGGAAGAACTTACCTCCCCTGCATCCGATTCCAGGGGAGGGACTTTCTCGATCCCGAACCCGAATTCACCGGCGCATTCTTTCAGCTTATCGTAATTACCTTCGCGGTCCCTCCCGAACCTGTGATTGTATCCGACGACCAGGTGCCGCATGCCGATCTTTCCGACCAGGTATTCCCGGATGAAATCACAGGAGGAGAGCCGGCTGAAAGACCGGGTGAAGGGAATGATCACCATATGCTGAAGTCCCTCTTCCTCCAGGATCCCGGTTTTTTCCTCCATGGTGTTGAGCAGTTTGAAGTCGCCGTCGACCTGGTTCAGGATGGTCCTCGGGTGGGGCCAGAGTGTCACAAGGGTGGATTCCCCTTGCAGCCGGGCAGCGGCCTCCCTCAGCCTCTGCAGTATGAACCGGTGTCCCATGTGAACCCCGTCAAATATGCCTACCGTAACCACCGGGTTCCTTGCAGAAAATCGTTCTATGTCGAGATGCTGGATCATGATCCGGTTGAGAACTGCAAAAATAACAATAAATGTGAACCGGGATAAGGAAGAATTACCTGAATTGTTTATATTACATGTTCAATACAATTTCCATGGAAAAACCCGGAATTGTCAGGAACGATCCCTGGCTCGAACCCTTTGAATCCGTGATCCGTTCACGCATGATCCGCGCTTCGGAAAAGGAAAAGGAGCTCAGCGGTGAATACGGATCGCTGAAGGAATTTGCCTCAGGCCATCTTTATTTCGGTCTTCACCGGCAGAAGGACCACTGGGTATTCAGGGAATGGGCCCCGAATGCCAGCAGGATATTCATGGTCGGGGATTTTTCCGGCTGGAAGGAACATCCCGACTGGGAATTAAGTTCCCTTCCAAACGGGAACTGGGAGCTGGAACTATCCGATACAGCCATTAAGCAAGGAGACCTGTACCGGCTTTCCATACATTGGCCCGGAGGGAAGGGGGACCGGATACCGGCGTGGACCAACCGGGTTGTCCAGGATCCGGAAACACTCATTTTCAATGCCCAGGCATGGGCCCCGGAGGAGCCTTATCAATGGAAAACGGACTGGAAAAATGCGAAAGGGTCCCCGCCGCTCATCTACGAAGCCCACATAGGCATGGCATCCGAGGAAGGAAGGGTGGCCGGCTACCGGGAATTCAGGGAGAATGTCCTTCCCAGGATCTCGGAGGCGGGCTATAACGTGATCCAGCTGATGGCGATCCAGGAACATCCGTACTATGGTTCCTTCGGATACCACGTTTCCAGTTTTTTTGCTGCATCCTCCCGGTTCGGAACGCCTGAAGAACTGAAGGAACTCGTCGATGAAGCCCATTCCATGGAAATTGCGGTGATCATGGACATGGTCCATTCCCATGCGGTCCGCAATGAGGTAGAGGGACTCGGGCGGTTTGACGGGACCCCATGGCAGTACTTTCATGACGGTCCCCGCCGGGAGCACGTTGCCTGGGATTCACTCTGTTTCAACTACGGCAAGAACGAAGTCCTCCATTTCCTGCTGTCAAACTGCCGCTACTGGCTCGAGGAATACAGGTTCGACGGCTTTCGTTTCGACGGCATCACCAGCATGCTCTATTACGATCATGGACTTTCACGAGATTTCACCAGTTACGAGATGTATTTTGACGGTCAGCAGGATGAGGACGCGATCGTTTACCTGACCCTGGTTAATAAAATAATCAAGGAAGTTCATCCTCAATCTCTTACAGTGGCTGAAGAAATGAGCGGAATGCCGGGACTGGGAGCTGGCATCAAAAACGGGGGCATGGGGTTTGATTACCGGATGGCCATGGGAACCCCCGATTACTGGATCAAGATCCTGAAGGAAAAATCGGATGAGAACTGGAATGTCAGCCAGATCTATTATGAACTGGTCCGGAGGCGGACGGACGAAAAGACCATTTCCTATGCGGAATCACACGACCAGGCGCTGGTTGGGGATAAGACCATCATATTCAGGCTGATGGACAAGGAAATGTATACCAGCATGAACCTGAGCAGCCAGTCCCTCATCATCGACCGCGGCATGTCCCTTCACAAAATGATCCGGCTGGTCACAATTGCCACTGCGGGGGGAGGCTATCTTAATTTCATGGGAAATGAATTCGGCCATCCCGAATGGATTGATTTCCCGCGTTCAGGGAACAACTGGTCCTATCACTATGCACGCCGGCAATGGTCCCTGGTGGACAACAGGGACCTGCGCTATGTCCTTCTGAACCGCTTTGACAGGGATATGATCCACCTGATCCGGAAAGAGAAAACCCTCGAATACGAGTGGCCCTACCTGTTGCTGGAAAACACGGGGGACCAGGTTCTAGCTTTCGGGCGGGGGAACCTGGTCTTTGTCTTCAATTTTAATCCCACAAGGTCCTTCTCCGATTATGGCATCAGCATCGGGGCCGGTAAATTCAGGATCGTACTCGATTCAGATCACCCGGATTACGGGGGACAGGGACTGGTGGATGTGGGCCTGACGTATTATACCGTTGCGGACATGCAGAAAAGGCAATGGCTCAAGGTCTACATCCCTGCACGTACAGCACTGGTATTCAGGCGGATCCCTGTCAGGAGTGTCCACGGTTAAAACCGGGGTGGCCGTAGCTCAGCGGGACCATGCCCTTCTCAAGCCCATTTTACCAGCGCAAAATCCTGCCGGTGGGGCAGGTCCTCATGCCGGGGATAGATGCGGATCCCATACTCAAATACTCCCGAGCGGTCAGGGGTCATTTCAACCTGGTATATGGTATGGCCATTCTCCTGGTTTACCAGTTCAAACTGTTTGGTATAGGTATAGGTCCCGTTTTCGGAAGGATAATCGGGAATGACCAGTTCCACCCCAATATCTGCCGATGAAAGGTTTCCGAGCTCAAGTTTTATTTCCGCCAGGTAGGATTCACCAAGATTGACTGAATCCCTTGATATATCAGGGTGTTTAAATTCGACCACTTCGATTTCGTCCCAGAGCTTAAGAATGATCCGCTTCCAGGCGGCCAGATCCCTTGCCAGGCTGAAATCGTTGGCTTTCATTTTCCGGGATCTGGCATACAGCTTGCTGTAAAACCTTTCCTCGTAATCGTTGAGCATGCGTTTCATGGTGAACCGCGGAGCCACCCGGGCAATCGAATTTTTTATGTATTCGACCCATCCCTTCGGCACCCCGTGATCGTCACGGTCATAGAAGAGCTGGGTGATCCCGTTCTCCAGCATGGAATAGATAATCTCCGCATCCAGTTCATCCTGGTAACTCTGGTTATCGTAGGCACGTTCTTCCTGAAGCGCCCAGCCGGCCCCCTCCTCATAACCTTCCGCCCACCATCCGTCCAGGACGCTGAAATGCAGGCAGCCGTTCATGACCGCTTTTTCACCGCTGGTGCCGGAGGCTTCCAGGGGCCTGGTTGGTGTATTCATCCAGATGTCCACGCCCTGCACCAGTTTTTGTGCCAGGGAAATATCATAATTCTGCAGGAAAATGACCTTCCCTATGAACTGAGGCCTTTTGGATACTTCCACGATCATTTTGATCAGGTCCTGGCCGGCTTTATCATTCGGATGGGCCTTTCCTGCGAACAGGAACTGCACGGGCCTGTCGGGATGGTTAATGATCCTTTCCAGCCTGTCAAGGTCGCTGAACAGGAGGTTGGCCCTTTTGTAGGTCGCAAACCGGCGGGCAAATCCAATGGTCAGAACGTCATCCCTCAGGTTTTCCTCGACCTCCTTAATGAACCGTGGATCTTCCGATTTTCTCAGTATGGCTAACTTCAGCCTCTCCTTGACATGCTGGATTGCCTTTATACGAAGGGCATTTCGCATGGCCCATATTTTTTTGTCCTCCACCTTGTAGATCCTTTGCCAGCGCTTTATATCGGACTGATGATGGAGAAAATCATCTCCGAAGGCCTCAGTGTACAGATCAAGGGCTTCAGGGGCAACCCAGGTCGGAAAATGGACACCGTTGGTCACATAGCCGATGTGCAGTTCATCCGGGGTATATCCCCTCCAGAGTTCGGAAAACATTTCCTGCGTGACGCGTCCGTGCAGCCGGCTGACGCCGTTCACTTCCTGGGAAAGGTTTATTGCCAGGTAGCTCATGGAAAAGCGTTCGTTAGGATCCTTGGGGTGAAGCCTGCCCAGTCCGATAAACTGGTCCCACGATATTTTTAGCCGGTCCGGGTAGTGGGACATATACATACGTACCAGTCCCTCTTCAAAACTATCGTGTCCCGCCGGAACCGATGTATGGGTGGTATAGAGGGAGGTTGCCCTTACCCATTCGATGGCTTCCGGAAAGCTCAACCTGAGCTCCTGGATCATGATCCTCAGTCTTTCAAGTCCGATGAACGCTGCGTGGCCCTCGTTGCAATGGAATAATTCAGGCTCGATCCCCAGGGTCTGGAGCGCACGTATTCCCCCGACGCCAAGCAGCAGTTCCTGTTTGAAACGGTTTTCCTGGTCACCCCCGTAAAGGTGATGGGTTACGCTCCGGTCCTGTTCAATATTCTCTTCAAAATCCGTATCGAGAAGATAGAGTTCGATCCTGCCGACATCAACCTTCCATATCCTGGCATTCATGGTCCGGCCCGGAAGAGCTATGCTGACTGTCTTCCAGTTCCCCTCTTCATCCCTTACGGGTTCGGTGGGCAGATCCGAAAAATGCTGAGGATCATTGGCGGAGATCTGTTCGCCGCTGGCGGAGACGATCTGCGTGAAATAGCCATAACGGTAAAGAAGTCCGATGGCCACGATATTTCTGTTTGAATCGCTTGCTTCCTTCAGGTAATCCCCCGCCAGCAATCCGAGTCCCCCGCTGAATATCTTCAGGGAATCATGGATCCCGTACTCCATGCTGAAATAAGCAACTTTTGGTCCCTCCGAATCCTTTTTGGCACCCAGGTATTCCGTATATTCATCGTACGCCGCATCCATTCTTTCCAGGAAATCCCTGTCGTTTTCAAGTTCCTTGAAACCACTGAGCGGAAATTTTTTGGCCAGAACAATGGGATTATGATGTGATTCTTCCCAGAGCCCGGGATCCATCGAACGGAAAAATTCGGTTGCACTCCTGTTCCATGACCAGTAGAGATTATCGGCCATGAGTTCGAGTTTATGCAATTTCGGGGGAATGTTTTCATTCACCATGAATTTTTTCCAGTCCGGTTTATCTGCCCGGATCAGCTCGGCAGAGATTTCCGGCCGTTCATAGTCGAAATAAAGGTGGGTCCTTCGGAGCGCTTTTGCCAGGGCAAGGTCGTAGGCCTGATAATAATAATCAATGAGGTTTTTCCACTGGGCGATCCTGGAGATCTCCCATGCCTCCTCGCGTGCTTTCTGCAGCTCCTCCGGATCAAGTTCCGTAAATTTCATCATGGCCCCGGCAATCCCATCAACGGTTTCCTGGTAATTATCATCCGTCCTTTCCACAATGGTAATCCCGTTTTTTACCTCCCCGTATTCGTCCCTGACCCATAAGCCAAATCCGGCGAGTGTCGTGGTAACGGTCGGTATGTGAAATGCCAGGCTTTCCAGGGGGGTATATCCCCATGGTTCATAGTAGGAAGCGAAAACCGTAAGGTCCAACCCGATCAGCAGGTCAAAATAACTCAGGTTAAAAATCCCGTCGTTCCCCTGCAGGTATGAGGGGACAAATACGATCCTGACACGGTTGCCGGGTTTATTCTGGAGATTATTCTCCTTGATTTTCTTAAGGATCGGATCATATTCGGGACTGTGAAGATTGTGCGTAAGGCAGCAATTCGCAGAATCGTTGAGGGGCTTGTCCTCTTTTAGTGCTTCGAGTATGTCTTTCCTGGGACCGTAATGATTGGCCGGGATGAGGAAAAAAGCAACCACATCGCGGTTCAGTTCCCCGGAGGCGTTTATCTTGCCTAGTGCATCGGTGTAAACATCGAGTCCCTTGTTCCTGAACTCATACCGCCCGCTGGTGGCGAACAGCAGGGTATCATCATCCAGATCTTCACCGCTAAGCTTGCGGGCTACCCTAAGAAGTGCTTCCCTGGCCTCTTTACGTTTCAGATCAAAATCTTTTCCCTGGGGAACGAAGGAATCCTCGAACCCGTTGGGTGTTACTACATCCACCTCCTTTTTGAGGAATTGGGCACATTCCCTTGAAGTAATCCGGCTGACGGTTGTAAAAACATCGGTATTCTGTGCGGAAAGCTTTTCAAGGGATTGTTTGGACCGGACATTGAAATCATTGGATTTATCATCGCCGTCGTATTCATTCAGCTTTGAATAGAGCGGCAGCTGGTTCCCGGCAATGGATCTTCCGATCACGGTTGCATGGGTAGTGAATGCGGTTGCCACCTGGGGGAATCCATCATTCAGGTACAGCAGTCCGCCCCCGCACATCCACTCATGGAACTGGGCCACCACCTTTACCCTGGCATTCAACTGGAACCTGGTGAAACTTTCAATTAGCCGTCCAGCCGCATATCCGAAAAGGGCGGGTTCAATATAATCCCACTGTCCCGAGATGGAATCCAGTTTGAAGCTTTCCCACAGCTGTCTGAATATCTCATCCTTCCTGGACATGAAGGGAGTAAAATCAAGGATCATGGCAATGGGTTTTCCAACGATCCTCCACCTGCCGATCTTGATCCGCAGTCCCTCATTCACAGCATGCTGTTTCCAGGCCGTGAAAAGCATTTTATCCTCCTCGAACTCGGGATTTTCCCCGGCATCCCGCCATACATCGGGACCGATGAGGATATGCCTGTCATGAAAATGCTCCTGCAGCGATTTTGCTTTTGTGGAAATTACCGTGTGGATCCCTCCGACCTTGTTGCATACTTCCCAGCTAACTTCAAACAGGTAATCGGGGGACAGATATTTCTTTGCCATTTGATTGAAGTGAAAAATTTACTTAAACATAATCCCTGAACCCGGCCGGCTGATTCATGCCTTCTTTCCGGAAGAGGATTTCTTTACCGGACCTTTCTTCTTCGCAGTATTCGTCTTTTTGGATTCTGAAACTCTGACCGCCTTTTTGACCGGGGCTGAACCGCCTGTCTTCCTTTTACCGGGCAATCCTGGAGATTTCACAGCAGAGCCTGTAGCGTCGTCCGACTTCCGGGTGGATGAGGGCCCGGCAGCTTTCCTTATGGAGGCGCCAGACGACGATTTCTTTACGGAAGTACTCCCGGATGAAGTTTTGGAACCGGCACGGGCTGAAGCCGGAGCAGCTTTCACCGTGGGGGTCTTTTCAGATAATAATTGCTTGTTCAGTTCGTACAGTTCCTGTTCATATTTCTGAATTATGGCCTCCTTCTCTTCAAGTATGCCGGTCAGGTTGGCTATCTCCTTCTCAACACTGGTCTTGGGCACCGCGGCATTCACACGCAGGGTGAAATCGCTGAGAATATTCATGTAATTTATGAACGCATCGTAAGGCGTGTCGTAAGGATTGAAATAGGAATGCACCGCCCCGTCAGAAAAAAATTTTGTGCACATATAATAGAAGTGGTCGCTGACCTGCAGATAATTCCAGTCCTTTTCAAGCACCGGATCATCGACCATCTTCAGCTTGTCACCCAGTTCATACAGGCGGTTAAAGGCTTCCTTCTGCAATTCGTTCCCCAGCCAGGCGGTAAGGTCCCGCTCCTCATCCGCCCAGGAAATCGGGTAAGGCACCTGGATGGACGATACGGGTTGCAGGTTACGGGCAGCCTCCGACGGCGTGCTGAAGGTGAATTTCGACCTGGCAAAGACCGTTTTCGGCAGGCTTTTCAGGAATTCAAATATGCCGGTCTCTTCCCATTGATGCTCGCCAAAGGTCTCATAATCCATAAAAAGGTTGACGATTTCTTCTTTTTTCCCGATCTGGTTCAGCCAGCTGACATACTTTTCGGCAGTCAGGGGATATTCCGACCATCCCTGGTCGGAGAACCTGAAGGCGATGTCATCGCTCAGCTTGAAATTCTTGAGCAGGACCTTCAGTTTCGGATCGATTGCATTACAGTAAAGGTAATTCGGGCTCTTCCACCCCAGGATATGTTTGGCTCCTTCCGTAAGCATGGCCTCGTATCCCATCCTCGATACCATGGCACCGATCTGATCGGAGTAAACGAGTTCGGTATTCCTGAAAACGACGGGAACCTGGTTGAAATGCCTCTTAACCTTTTCAACATGTTCCTCCACCTGTTTCAGGAACCCTACTTCATCTCTCAGGGATACCAGCGAATGGGAGTTCGTTTCGGCAAGGAATTCCACATGGCCTGTTTCCGCCAGGGCTTTAAAGCTGTCCAGCACATCCGGTGCGTAAAGCTCCATCTGATCGAGGGCAATTCCTGAAATCGAAAATGCAATCCTGAACCTGCCCTGGTGTTTGTCGAGCAGTTCAAGCATCAGCCGGTTTGCCGGTAAATAGCATTTATCGGCCACTTTCCGGAAAATGCTTTCGTTGCTGTAATCGTCGTAGTAATAATGTTCATTACCAATATCGAAAAACCTGTATCGCCTGAATCGGAATGGCTGATGAACCTGAAAATAGAGACAAATTGTACTCATTATCTGCCGGTTAAATTTATTTTACATGACTGAGAGATAGATATCCCTTACCTGACGTGCAGAATTCTCCCACTTCAGATTTTCCACTTCTTCTCTGCCGTATTTCTTGAACATCTCGGACAGGGCTCCATAGTTCAGTATGCCGTAAATGGCATCCGCTATGGCATCAATATCCCAGAAATTAACCTTCAGGGCATGTTTCAGAATCTCCGAGACGCCGCTCTGGTGGGATATTATCACTGGAACGTTCGACTGCATGGCTTCGAGTGGAGAAATGCCAAAAGGTTCGGAGACAGAAGGCATGACATAAACATCGGTTATCGAAAACATGCGGTATACATCATCACCCCTGAGGAAACCTGTGAAATGGAATTTATCCATGATCCTCAGGGAAGCGGCGTGCCAGATCATTTTTACCATCATATCCCCGCTTCCGGCCATTACAAACCGGACATTGTCCATTTTACGCAACACCTTCCTGGCCACTTCGATGAAGTATTCGGGTCCCTTCTGAAGGGTTATCCTCCCCAGAAAGGTGACGATCTTTTCGTCGTATCCTTTGTTTACGGATATGTTCTCTTTCTGAACAACCGGATCAACGGCATTATACACGGTAACCACTTTTTCGGGGTCAACACCGTAATTATTAATCACTGTATTGCGTGTGAGATTGCTTACGGTTATGATCTTGTCCGCAGCATGCATCCCCGCTCTTTCCATATCATACACGCCCGGGTTGACATTGCCTCCGCTCCGGTCAAAATCCGTTGCATGAACGTGCACGACCAGCGGCTTTCCTGAAACCTGTTTGGCCGCCATACCGGCCGGATAAGTGAGCCAGTCATGAGAATGGATCACATCGAAGTCGCAGGTTGCGGCTATTTCTGAGGCTATGACGGCATAATTTACGATCTCCTGGAACAGGTTGTTCCCGTATCCTCCCGTAAATTCAAGCTTACCACTGAAATTGGTATGGATGTACTGCTTATTTCCTTCCTTCTCCTGCGAAACCAGGTTGAAGAATTCCTCCGGATCGGTATAGGGTACGAGGTTGGAATTCACCTCCAGGAACTGGATTTTTTCAAGCGTCTTCATGTAATGGGAGGTGCGATTGCCTAGCGCTATTTCATTGGCGCCCAGGAGTCTGATTTTGGACTGGTCCTCATTCCCGAAGGCCTTTGGCACCACGAAAATGATTTCCATATCCTGCAGGTGGGACATCCCGTTGGTAAGACCGTAACATGCCGTCCCCAGTCCCCCTGAAATATGGGGTGGAAATTCCCATCCAAACATCAGCACTTTCATATCCTGTATACCGTTTTACTGTGTTGCACTATAGTTCTTGATCATCCTCCGGATCCTGAGGAGTGCTGCCACGCTCCAGGCCTGTGAGATGGTACCCTTGCCTTCATGCGGTGGATCTCCGTCATAGATCTCGGATATTGAACCGATCCCGTGAGTGTTCATTTCCTCTTCGAAACCATAGTATAATTTCTTAACCAGCGAAAGTCCGGTTTGCTTATGGATCTGAAGGTATGCCTCACAGAAATGTTCCAGCAGCCATGGCCATACCGTACCCTGGTGATAGGCTTCATCGCGGCTTTCCTGGTTGCCTTCGTAGATTCCCTTATAGCCAGGATTTTTTGGAGAAAGCGTTCGAAGTCCCCTTGGCGTCAGCAGTTCATTTTCCACTACATCCAGGACCGATTTTTTCATCTCTGCACTCAGTGGGGAATATTTCATGGCAGCCGCTATGACCTGGTTGGGCCGCACGGAGATGTCCTGCTGTCCGTCCTTGAAACAATCGGCGAGATACTCTCCTTCGGCGAACCAGAAGGTGGGGACGAAGGACTGCTCGATCAGGGCCGGAATATCCTCCCATTGTTTTAAAAAGGCATTGTCACCGGCAGTTTCGGCAAGTTCCAGGGCAAACCGGATCCCGTTGTACCAGAGGGCTGATATCTCGACCGGGTTCCCGTCTCTCTGGGTTACCGGGGTGTCGTACACCACGGCATCCATCCAGGTAAGCGCCTTGAATTCCTCTCCCGCATAGATCAGGCCGTTTTCCTGCATATGGATATTGAAAAGTGTGCCTTGCCTGAAATGGTCGAGGATGTGCCTGATATGCCTGCCGTATCGTTTCCAGATATCGAATTCAGGGTCACAAATATGGAATTGCTGAAGGGCCCAGATGAACCACAGGGGTGCATCTACGGAGTTATAGGCAGGATCATGCTCGCTTCCCACGTTCGGGAACAGGCCATACTTCAGCCTTTTTACCATGGTATCCATGACCGAAAGGAAAGACTCCCTGTCCCGTATGGCGATGGTCAGTCCGGGCAGGGCAATGAAGGTGTCCCTTCCCCAGGTCCCGAACCATGGAAAACCTGCAATAACCTCCGTTTTCCTGTCCTTCCTAACAATGAATTGCTGGGCGGAATTGACCAGGCAGTGGTAAAAACTTGTGCGCGGAGTCCGCCTGGCCAGTTCATTCTCATACTTCCTTTTCAGGCTGGCCGTGGCGGCAGTTTTCGTACTGGCCGAAAAGATGATGGTTTCACCCGGTTTCATGGTGAGCTCGAAATATCCGGGCACGAACAGGTCTTCCTTGTAGGCATACCCCCGATCCATCTCCTTCATGTACTCAATGTTGTAATACCAGTCCGGAACATGAACGTATTCGGGCTTTTTGGAAAACTGCATGAACAATTCCGGGTATCCATCGTACATGCGGGAGGCAACTCCGTTGTCGACCTTCCTGACCTTGGTGTTGGCGAAGAGGTTGGACTTGCTGAGCGCATGCATGCTGCGGAAGGCAAGGAAGGGTTTGAACCGGATTTTTATCGTATCCTGGCTTTCGACCAGCTGGTACTTCATCAGGATCTGCTGTTCCCTTTCCACCAGCAGGCTCTCCTTGACCAGGATGACGCTGCCGACACGAAAAGTCGTCCGAGTGATAGTCTCGGCCTCGAAATCCCTGACGTATTTATGTCCCTTTGGAATGAACCTGTCCCCCTCATATTTACGGACCCCCAGGTTGAATTCCTTGTCCTTCTCGATGATGGTTTCATCCAGCGACGAGAGCAGTACATGCTCGTCCCCTCCGAACTGGTCCAGCGGGCAAACCAGCAGGCCGTGGTACTTGCGTGTGTTGCATCCTATAATGGTCATGCAGGCATAGGAACCTGCCCGGTTTGACCGTAAGATCTCCTTATCAAGGGAGTACTCGAGATTGATCAGCTGGTTTTTATCAAACTGTATGTAGCTCATCCTGTTTTATAATTCTGCCGGATTAACAAAAAAAGTCTGTAAATATCAGTAAAATGAATTAAATATTCAATTTTTCTGGAAGCCAAATATTTAAATTTTAGTTAAAAATAGTTACATAGAGCTGTTTTTATTCCGTTCTCCTTGTCTGGCAAAAATACGTATATTCGCAAACGTAGAAAATACCATCCGGTTTCGTGCAATCATCAGGTATATACCAGGCGGTAATCGGTCTCGAGGTGCATGCCCAGCTGAACACCAGGAGCAAGGCGTTTTCGGCCGATCCCAATGCATTCGGGACCGAACCCAACCAGAATGTGTCGGTCATTTCACTGGGACATCCGGGCAGCCTGCCGCGGCTGAACGAAAGGGTCATTGACTTTGCCATAAGGCTTGGCCTGGCGACGCATTCCAGGATTGCTCCCGTCCTATCCTTTGCCAGAAAAAACTATTTCTATACGGATCTTCCCAAGGGATATCAGATTTCCCAGTATGAATCTCCCGTTTGCGAAGGGGGACATATCATGATCCGCATGCCCTCGGGCTCAAAGAAAATACGGCTGATCCGCATCCACATCGAGGAGGATGCCGGCAAAAGCCTGCATGACCGGCAACCGGATGCCAGCCTGATCGACCTGAACCGTGCCGGGGTCCCCCTTCTTGAGATCGTCACCGAACCGGACCTGGGGAGCGGAGAAGAAGCTCAGGCCTGCCTGGGGGAGATCCGCCGCCTGGTGCGTTACCTGGAAGTCTGCGACGGGAACATGGAGGAGGGCAGCCTGCGCTGCGATGCAAATGTATCGGTAAAAAAGAAGACGGATACCGTTCTGGGGACGCGGACCGAGATCAAGAACCTGAATTCCATCAGCAATGTCCGCAAGGCCATTGAATACGAAATAAAACGGCAAACCGGCATCCTGGAAGGAGGGGGGAAAGTGATCCAGCAAACGATGAGCTTCGATGACCAGAGGAACCTGACCTTTCCCCTTCGCAGCAAGGAGGAAGCGGAAGATTACCGTTATTTCCCCGAACCGGACCTGAATCCCTTTGAAATCCCGGAAGAAATGATCTCACGGATCCTTTCCGAACTGCCCGCGCTTCCGAATGAGCTGTTCAGCAAATTCACCGAGCAGCTTAAACTGGGACCACAGGATGCAGAGGCATTGATCGAATCTCCCGACTTGGCTTTGTATTTTGAAGGCCTTGCCGCCGCCTCGGATCCGAAGTCCGCCGCCAACTGGGTACTGGGACCCGTAAAATCCTGGATGAATGAGAACCATGCGGACATAAGGGATTTCCCTGTTGGTGCAGACCGGCTGGGCAAACTGCTCCGGATCATTACAGGGGGACTCGTCAGCTACACGGCGGCACAGCAGAACCTGTTCCCGGCTATGATAACCCACCCGGAACTCGATCCTGAAAACCTGGCGGTGGAAATGAACCTCCTGATTGAAACTGGCGAGGGAACCATAATGAAACAGGTAAAGGAAGCGTTAGATAAGTACCCTGAAAAGATCGTGGAATACCACCGGGGAAAAAAAGGCCTGCTCGGCCTGTTCATGGGTGAAGTCATGAAATCCACCAAAGGCAGGGCCGATCCAGCACTTGCCAACAGGATAATACTCGAGGAACTTCAAAAAAGAAAAACATGAAGATCAGATTGCTTTTGATCGCATCGCTACCTCTCCTGCCCTGGGGATGCCAGAAAGCGGAGAAAGGATTTACCGTAAGCGGAAAACTGGAGCATAACACCGCGGAGCTGATCTATCTTAAGGAGATGACCAGCCGCGAGCTGATTTCGGTGGATTCATGCAAAACAGACAGCACCGGGACCTTTCTGCTGCATGGCGTATCGCCTGAGTCAAGGTTCTTTGCCGTTTATACCCGGCCCGGCAGCTATGTTTACCTGCTGGCCAGGACGGGGGACAGGATCATCCTGAACGGGGATGAGGGGGACCTGCCGGGGAGCTACCGGGTGGAAGGATCCGAAGATTCCAGGCTGATCCGGGAACTTACCCTCGAGCAAAACCGCACGATGGAACGGATCCGCCGGCTGAGCAAGATATTTAACGATAACCTGGAAAGTCCCGATTTTATGAAAATTAAAGAGCAACTGGACTCTGCCTACCAGGAGATCATCGACGCGCAGAGGGAGTTCACCTTCCGGTTCATCGAAGGAAACCTCGGGTCACAGGCCAGCCTGATGGCCCTCTACCAGCAGATCGGTCCCCGGTATTACGTGCTTGACCCCGACAGGGATTTCACGTATTTTGCCATGGTCGATTCCTCCCTGAATATCCTTTACCCGGAATCGGATGCTGTCAGGGACCTTCACCGGCAGGTCGAAGAACTGAGGCAGAAAAAGAAGATGGAGGCGATGTCTGCCGCCCGGTTCGGGATAGGAAAGGAAGCCCCTGAAATTGCCCTGCCCTCACCTTCAGGGGATACCATTGTCCTGTCTTCCCTCAGGGGAAAAATTGTACTCCTGGATTTCTGGGCCTCCTGGTGTGCGCCCTGCCGCAGCGAAAATCCAAACCTGGTCAAAATCTATAAAAAGTACCGGGATAAAGGCTTCGAGATCTACCAGGTCTCGCTTGACCGCACCAAGACCGCCTGGCTCAAAGGCATAGAGGATGATAAACTCGACTGGATCCACGTCAGTGATCTGCAGTACTGGAACTCAATCGTGGTGCCGGTTTACAATATCCAGGGAATTCCGATGAACTACCTCCTTGACAGGGAGGGAAGGATCCTGGACCAGAACCTGCGGGGTGAACAGCTCAGCCAGAAACTGGAAGAAATTTTTAATTCCAAGAAATGAAAAAAATTTATCCGCTGTTTTTTGTCCTTCTCCTGCTTTCCTGTTCAAAGGAGGAACCTGTCCGGGTCAGGGGCACGGTTGAAAACGGGACGGGAATGATCTACCTCGATGAACAGGGACTGGGCAGGGTGATGAAAGTCGATTCCACAAAGCTCCGGCGTGACGGCCGCTTTGAATTGAAGGACAGGGTCGGGATCCCGACATTTTACAATCTTTATATAGGGGACCGGAAGATCATTCCACTTTTGCTGCAGCCCGGAGAAACGGCCGAGGTCAGAACGGACGCACAAGGATTTGCCAGTGATTATGAAGTGAGCGGCAGCGAAGAATCCCTCAACCTTCAGAAGCTGAATCAAAGGCTGGTAAGCACCCGGAAAAGCATGGATTCGCTGGCTTATGTGTTTGAGGCAAATAAAGATGCGGGCGAGGAGGTGCTGGACGGGATACGGGATGCCTATACGGATGTGGTTAACGCCCAGCGGCGGTTCAGCATTGAATTCGTGCTCGAGCATATGAATTCACTTTCAGCAATCTATGCACTCTACCAGAAATTCAACGAGAACAGCTTTGTTTTCAGCACAAACAGGGATATCCAGCTTTTCAAGATCACCAGCATCGCACTGGATACTCTGTACCCGGAATCCGAATATGTAAAATCGCTTAAAAGGGATGCCGCGAACCTCGAGAATGAACTGCAATCCCGCAACTGGAAAAGGATCATGGAATCACTTCCTTCCAATACCCCGGATATCCGGCTCCCAAATCCCCGGGGGGACACTGTCGCCCTCTCCTCGTTCAGGCATAAGGTGGTCCTGCTTTCCTTCTGGGCCTCCTGGAACCAGGAAAGCGCTGACCTTAACCAGGATTTTAAAAGGTTGTACAAGAAGTACCATGGAGGGGGACTTGAAATCTACCAGGTTTCGTTCGACAGTGAACTGAGACGATGGATGGAAGCCATCCGGTACGATGAGCTTCCCTGGACCAATGTCAGCGAATTAAGTTATCCTGAGTCTGCCGTGGCAGGCCTTTACAACATCACCGGGATCCCCTCCTACTTTCTCATTGACCGGCAGGGACAAATCATCGGGAGAGACCTTGACCGGATTGCACTGGAGAAAAAAATATCCGAACTTGTCAATCAAAACTGAGCACCTTGGGCGATTCCAAAAAAATCTTCTTCCTGTCTGACCTCCACCTGGGAATGCATCCCAGGGAAGAAAGCCTGAAGCGTGAGAAAAAGGTCGTGGAGTGGCTGGACAGGATCCGTCACGAAGCCTCAGAGATCTATCTCCTGGGAGATGTTTTCGATTACTGGTTCGAATACCGGCGGGTCGTACCCAGGGGATTTACCCGGTTCCTGGGGAAAATTGCCCAGATCACGGATTCGGGGATCAGGGTGAATTATTTTACAGGCAATCACGACGTATGGGTATTCGATTACCTGCCCCAGGAAATCGGGGTCGAGGTATTCAGGCATCCCGTCGTACGGGAATATGGGGGCAAAAAATTTTTCATTGCCCACGGGGACGGACTGGGACCCGGGCAGACCGGCTACAAACTGTTAAAGTGGCTTTTCACCAACCGTCCCGCACAATGGCTGTACGCCCGCCTGCATCCCAACTTTGCCACCGGTTTTGCCCATCGCTGGTCAAAGAAAAGCCGTTACGAAAAGGGCGTGTCGGTCGAGTTCCTGGGGGATGACAAGGAATACCTGATCCTCTATGCACGGGAAAAACTGAAGGAAGAGCATTTTGATTATTTCATTTTCGGCCACCGCCACCTGCCCCTTGAATTCGACCTGGGCGGCAGCAAATTGTTTTACCTGGGGGACTGGATCGAAAACTTCTCCTATGCCGTATTCGACGGCAATACCCTTGCACTGAAAACCCTGGATGACTGAACCGCTTCCGGGATTTGCATTTCACCGCAGGCATTGTTAAAAAAGTCGCCTACTCAAATTTGGGATGCCTTCGGCAATGTCAATTCGTCTCGGCTTTCTGCCTGTGGCAGAAAAAGGTTCCTCATTTGACATTGCCTCAGGCAGGGTTCCCAAATTTGGAAGCGACGTTTTAATTATGCCGGAGGTTTGCAAATCCCGGAAGCGGTCGCGATCATCAAGAAAAAAGCCGTATCGGGGGGGATACGGCTTTGGAGTTTTGATGCAGTCAGATGCGCAGGCTCAGAGCAGGTTAATGGCAACGTTAACGCCGGCCATCACGATGGAGACCATGCTCATCAGCTTGATCAGGATATTCAGGGACGGTCCCGAGGTATCCTTGAAAGGATCCCCAACGGTATCCCCGATTATAGCGGCTTTGTGGTTGGCCGAACCCTTTCCGCCGAGGTGGCCGGACTCTATGTATTTTTTAGCATTGTCCCATGCACCGCCGGAGTTGGCCATGAATATCGCAAGTACGAACCCGGTGCTCAATCCCCCTACCAGCAGTCCCATGCTCCCTGCAATCCCGAAAATAAGTCCCGTTACGATCGGAACAATAATGGCCAGGGAAGATGGAAGGATCATTTCGATCTGGGCTCCCCGTGTTGAGATGGCCACGCATTTGGCATATTCGGGCTCGGTTTTCCCGTCGAGTATCCCCTTGATCTCCCGGAACTGGCGCCTGACCTCCTCTACCATCTTTGCAGCGGCCCGGCCAACGGCATTCATGGTCAACCCGGAAAACATAAAGGCCATCATTGAGCCCAGGAATATTCCCACAAGTGTATTCGGGTTCATCAGGTGAACTTCAAAAAGTCTCATGAAGTCAGCAAATCCAAAATTCTTTAGCTGATCGGCAGAGGTAATGACGGTATGATCCGGGAATACGTACTGTGTCCATCCGGTATCCACCAGCAATCGTTTTATCCCCTCCTTAATCTCCTCAATATAGGCTGCAAGCAGGGCAAGCGCTGTCAATGCGGCAGAACCGATGGCAAAGCCTTTCCCGGTGGCAGCTGTGGTGTTACCCAGGGAATCAAGCGCATCGGTGCGTTTCCGGACTTTGGGATCAAGACCGCTCATTTCGGCATTCCCCCCTGCGTTGTCTGCAATGGGCCCGTAGGCATCCGTGGCAAGGGTTATGCCCAGTGTGGAAAGCATGCCGACGGCAGCGATGCCGATCCCGTAAAGCCCCATTCCCATATCTGAAGCGTCAAATCCGGATGCGAACATGTAGGCAAGGATGATCCCGATAACTACTGAAATCACCGGAATGACGGTTGAGAACATTCCCATCCCGATCCCGGAGATAATCACGGTAGCGGGACCCGTATCCGAGCTTTTGGCAATTTTCTGGGTCGGCCTGTATTCCTCCGAGGTAAAATATTCCGTTGCCTTGCCGATAATGATCCCGACAACCAGGCCGGTCACAATGGCACCCCAGACTCCCCAGAAATTCGGAATATGAAGTATGTACAGGACAAACCATGAAAGCACGACAATCAGAATTGAACTGATGTTTATCCCCCTGCCGAGGGCATTAAGCAAATTTTTCTGGGTGGCATCTTCCTTTGCGCGAACCAGGAAGATGCCAAGAATGGAGAGAATAATCCCCACCCCTGCTATGAGCATCGGGGCAAGCACAGCCTTGAACTGAAGAGCGGGATCCGCTATAAAAGCGGCACCGCCCAGGGCTGCCGTGGCAAGGATGGAACCGCAATAGGATTCATAAAGGTCGGCTCCCATACCGGCAACATCCCCGACGTTATCTCCCACGTTGTCGGCTATCGTTGCAGGGTTCCTCGGATCGTCTTCCGGTATACCTGCTTCGACCTTGCCGACAAGGTCCGCACCCACATCGGCTGCCTTTGTAAAAATACCTCCGCCAACCCTGGCAAACAGGGCCTGGGTGGAAGCACCCATGCCGAAGGTCAGCATGGTCGTGGTGATGATGGCAAGCTTTTCACCCTCCTCAACATCGATGAAATGATTCAGCATGATGAACCAGAGTGAGATATCCAGCAATCCCAGTCCAACCACCACGAGTCCCATTACGGCACCCGAGCGGAAGGCAACCTTCAGTCCGCTGTTCAGGCTCTTCTGTGCCGCATTGGCGGTCCTCGCCGAGGCATATGTGGCGGTTTTCATCCCGAAAAATCCTGCGAGTCCCGAGAAGAACCCCCCGGTAAGGAATGCAAACGGAACCCATTCATTCTGAAGGTGCAGTCCATATGCAAGTATTGAAAAAACAATGGTGAGGACGATAAAGAAGATCCCCACCACCTTATACTGCTGCCTGATATAGGCCATGGCACCCTTCCTGACGTGTGAGGCGATCCTTTTCATGGTGTCGGTACCCTCGCTTTCCTTCATCATGTTCCGGTAAAAAAACCACGCAAAGAACAGTGCCAGAACCGAGGCAACAGGCACGAACCAGAATAAATTACTCTGCATCATTTTAAAAAAATTTTAGGTTTAGTACAAACACAAAACCCGCCGGTGCATATTAACCGCCAGGTTATAAGACATTGAATTCCAGATTATTATAAACATTAATCGCCTGCAAAGCAAGTCCTTTAAAAGAGGGTTTAAAGATAAGGAAAAAAAGAAAACCGCAAAGAAGATTCCTTACTGCTTTACCAGTTTCTGATGGTACACCTGTCCGTTTGTCATGAGCTGAAACATGTATGCACCGGCGGGCAGCCCGCCCAGGTCAAGTTCCAACCGCCCGGACAGGTTTTGTTCATATTTTCTCTGTATAAACAGACGGCCTGCCAGGTCGGTCAGCTGGATTTCCGCGTCGACGATCGGGAAGGCCTCACTCCAGACGATCACCTTTCCGCTCGTAGGATTGGGATACAGGTAAAATCCCTCCGCCACTCGGGAACTGATTTCCCCGGTATTTTTCAACTTGTTATCATCCAGGTTTGACAATGCGTGGGTATAAGGCCCGGTCCCCGCTTTGCGCAGGTTGCCGGTAGGCACACAGGGATTGGGGAAGGGAACCCTTACATTGTAAAAAATCAGTCCCGGGGGAGCCGAGAAATCGGTGTACGATTTCAGGGTGCTTGGAAGCTCGGCCAGCAACTCCCAGCTGTACAGGCTGGTATAACGCCAGACCTCGAATTTGTCGAAATTTTCCCCGATGTAGTCGTCCCAGCGCAGGTTGATGATGTTGTCCGAGAGTCCGGGGCTGATGGTAAGATGCACGGTCTTGTGCAGGTGGCTCAGGTAGGATTCGTTCCCGCACTCGTCGACGGCGGCGATTTTATACCGGTAAGACCGGATCTGCGGATTTGCGACCGTATCGACGAAGACAGACAGGTCTGCACCGGCAACCGAGCCTGCCAGCAGGTAGACGTCCTTGGCTGAAGTTTCCCGGTAGACATTATATAGGACCGCATCCGCGACTTTTTCCCATACCACCAGGTTGGATCCTATGACCGTGTCGACGGTGACCAGGCAGATCTGGTTGTCAACCGGTTTTTTCTCCGGGATATCCACCAGGTGGACGGCTTTGCACCCGGCTTCACTGGTTGCCGTGACAAAGTAGCCCCGGGCGCTCTGTCCTGTGATCAGGTCGGAAGTGGTGCCGCCTGCATCCGACCAGAGGTAAGTAATGATACCCGAAGGATTCAAAACCCTGACTTTCGCGGCTCCGTCCGACATACCGCAGTTGGCGGGTTCAACGTATTCGGTCTCAACGAGGGGTGAGTTCTTTTCGCTGAGTGCCATAACGGCTTTCAGCTCGCAATTGTTGGCATCCTTAACGGTAAGGGTGTACTTTCCGGCTTTTTCGTTCATGAGGGATTGGGTGAACACCCCTGTGTTCCACTCCCAGTCGTAGGGCTTGGTCCCCCCTGAAGTAAATACCTCGATGGCCCCGTCGGTCCCACCCCCGCAGGTGGCCGGTTTGAGGGTAAAGGATACATCCAGCGGCTTGGGCTGCTCGATAGTGTAAGTCGCCGAGGTGATCAGTCCCCCTCCATCCGTCACGGTCACGGTATAGGGTGCAGCGCTCAGGCTGGCCAGGTCCTGGGTGGAATACCCGTTGTCCCAGTAATAGGAATACGGCTCCGTGCCCCCGCTGACGCTGATGTTTATAAATCCGTCAGCTTTTTCATAACAGCTCACGTGGCCGAGTCCGTCGAGTTTGATAACGGGACCGTTTTTAATGTTGATTGAAAACTGAAGGTACTGTTCACAGCCTTTGCCATCCACCACCGTGACCTGGTAGGTCCCAGCGAACAGGCTGTCAACAGAGGATGTTCCAACCTTCCCGTTCGACCAGGCGATCGTGTACGGAGGGGTCCCCCCAGAAATCGTTAATTCGGCGGTTCCGTCACCTTTTCCGAAATCCTCGTCAACTGTCTGGACCGTCAGTTCCATGGTGCAACCGATGATGTCCTTCCCTATCAGTCCCGCGAAAGAAGACTGCGATGCGGTCGAGATCACCTGCCCTCCTATTGTGACAGAACCATCGCGGATCCTTCCCCCGACAAGGACAACATCCTCCTCGAAAACAGCAAGGCTGAAGAGTTCAATTTCGCCTGAGTTGGCGGCCTCGGAGGTCTTCATCCACCGGAGTTCGCCCTGGGGACTGTACTTCATAACGTAGTAGTCATAACCACCGTATCCCGCGATGAGGTTCGACTCTACGACGAGCGTATCCTGGAATGTCCCCCCCGCATAGACATTGCCGGCAGGATCGGTATCGATCTTGTACATGGGCCAGTTATAGAGGTTGATCTTGGCCAGCTTGACCCATACCGGTTCCCCATCCAGGGTGTAGCATGCGAGAAATCCGTTCCGGTCGAATTCGCTTATAAGGACCTTGTCTCCGAAAGTTATGGTCGGATAGGAAAAGGCGGAGCTGTATGCCAATCCCTGGACGTAAAGCCGGTCATCGTGGATGGTAATGGCATGTCCCCTTGTATAATAATTGTCCGGTCCCCCCATCTTTGCCCAGATGACATTCCCGTTGGGATCGAGCTTGACCAGGATGAATTCGTAGTTTCCCCTGGTCTTGGTCAGGGTAATGGTATCAAAGGTTACTGATCTCCTGAAGCCACCGGTAAAATAAATGTTGCCCAGGCTGTCCGAGACAATGCTTCTTGCGTAGTCCGGGTATTGGGGATCGCCGTAGTGCCTGGCCCATATGACGTTGCCGTTTGGGCTGATCTTTGTTACAAACATGTCGTAAGCATCGGAGGAGGTAAGCGTGTATGCACCGAGGACAAGCGTATCAGTGAAAATTCCGCAGATCAGGATGTCGTTCTGTGGAGACAGCTCGATTCCCCCTAAGCCTATGATGGTACCCGTTCCATCGAACTGTTTGATAAATTTCAGGTCCCCGTCACGGTCCAGTTTGACCAGATACATATCCATGCCTCCCACATCAGAATTATGGTATTCTTCTCCCTCGATCCTGATGTAATCGTAAAAACTGCCCCAGGCGTAAACGTTTCCTTCGTTATCAACTTTGATCCCGGAGGGATTGCCGTTCGGATTTTCCATGAATTTGA
>Ga0307425_1000543_pt1 | contig 23826 bp, 23 predicted proteins | sample SalMarWE160330MG_FD_202152 | JGI IMG/M metagenome (GOLD analysis project Ga0307425, IMG submission 202152) | Salt marsh sediment microbial communities from the Plum Island Ecosystem LTER, Massachusetts, United States - WE1603-30 | ecosystem: Environmental > Aquatic > Marine > Intertidal zone >...
CCAGATAGCTGATCAGCTTTCCGGAGAATCTGACGAGGTGTTACCCACGCCTACTCTCAGACCAACCGCTACCCAAGTACCTACCAGCACTGCAACCAGCGTGCCTCCGGCACCGGCGAACACTGAGAAGCCTCAGACTACAGCGTCACCTTCTATTTGGAGTGATTTAGCTGCTTGGTATCTGTCGCTTTCTCTTTTCCTGAAAATTGTTTCTCCGCTGGTGCTCGTCATCGTTGCAATACTCATCGGAGTGGGAGGCTACACTCTCTGGATCAGTATTTTTGAGTAAGTAAAATCTTGAACCAAAAAGGGGTGCTCAAACGCACAAATACAATGCCTTGAGCACCCCTTGATCTTTTTAAATTCTTATTCTCTCGTTACCTTTTCAATACCCATAAGCCGGTATCCCCGTCAGATACAAAGTAAAAAATAGAGCTTGCAAGCTCAAGAACACAAACAACACCCCTAAAAAATACTTGTTTCGTACCATTTGGTTATAAAAATATATAGGCAGGATAAACAGCGCCGGACAGGCGGCCAGATACCTGAACATCATCGAACCTCCGGATAAGCTGCTCAACATAAGTGTATAAACCAGGGCAAAGATAAAGATCGTGTTCTGTTCCAAAGTTCTGTACTCAAACGCTAGATACGTTTTTATAAAGGCAAATACCAGCACCATAAAAGCAGTAATTAAAATAACAAAGTTAAACATTTCCGCTAACAATGTGGTCGAATTTTCTTTAAAGAAAACATCAAAGAAGTAGCCAAAAGGCAACCACATAAAACCATGAGTACCTCTGCTAACCTGCAAAGAACCAAAGAAACTACCGGTAACGGAAAAGATATGGTAATAAAATATCAGCAAAGGCAACAGGATGATCGACAAATACAGGACGCTCTTAGACACCATATTAAATCTCTTGTTGTACCTTTCCAAAAGGAACATATGGGTCAGAAAGGGAACTATGAGCACTATGCCAGCCATTCTTGTCACTACAGCTAAGCTTAAGAGTACACTAGCCCCCAAGTATTTCTTTTTGAAAAGTTGCAATAAAAATGCCACCGACAAGAGAAAGAACAGCGACTCCGAGTAAGCCAGATTGAAAAAGAAACTGCCGGGAAAAAATAGTATGAGCAAGAACACAGCATACTTTTTTTCTTCGTGAAACCAGATAAGGTCTAAAAGTTTGTCCAGGATAAAAAGGGCCGTGCCAAAAAAAACAGTAGACAATAAAGCGCCGATCAAATACACACCATCAATGTTTATTTTAAAAGGCGCTATTTTATAAACTGTCCTTAAAAGTAAAGGGTATAAAGGATAGAGCGAAGTACCCTCGGGAATCTCACCTGCGTCTGCGCTTTGTTCGTAACCGTTAAGGGCGATATCGACAAAGTATTTGGATTGCCCTTTACCCCAAATGCCCGAGATCTTATATCCAGGGTTTTTCTTTGATATATAGGCAGATTCGTTAAGGATGACGCGTCCTTCATCAATGATATAGGTGGGAAAAAGATAGGCCACAGTCACAGAGAATATGTATCTAAAAAGCAAGAGTAAAATAGCCAGGCCTATGAACCTGCCTAGTTTTTTCATACTTATATAATAAGCTAAACTTATTTGTAATTAAAACGAATAAATATTTTATTTACGATTTTTTGTCTGGGGGCTATTGAACATTTTTAGTGCTCATGGCCTATTTTCAGTAATTTCACTATTAACACACTTGTGCTACATAGTGATAACACAGTGTTGCGTGGTTGTTATAGCAGGGTTATATGCCCAAAAATGCGGTGATATCCTTGTTCAAGCGCCTCTTAATTACGGATTTGACCTTTGTGGGGTGTACCCACCTGTGATCTCCGTTCCCGTTCTGCCTAAATTTGCTATCCCGGCAGACAACTTTACATTCCACGTACTCAAAATGCAAAGCGGCGGTATGAAATTTCTCTGAAGACACCAAAGAGACGGCTTCCACAATGCAACCTGACACTTCTAAAATGTCAGCTACAAAAGTTTCTGTGTAGGTGGCACCGGGAACTATAACGTTGGCGGGGAACTCCCAATCGCTATTGTTTCGTCCATTATCAGCAGATTCAGTGGGCTTTATTAAAAGCACCCTACCATCTTCGTCTCTGATTATGGCGACAGCAACATTCTTATACTGCTTTGTTTTCTGTTGCGTTTCGAGCATTGCAAAATAGCTTCAGTATTAATCCAATTGAAGATCCAAAAGGTAAAAAGAACGATCGTTTGTGGATTTAGGCTCATCCACTAACCTGCGCAAACTGCTCATGTGAGTATAAGCAGCTTGTGACGTTGTGTACTAGCGCTATACAACACAACGTTAGCTTTGTTTTTCGTCAGGCTTTCGCTCCGGCAAGCGGAGGATAAGACACTGATGATCAAAAGCTGTTTTTCTCCTTAGAAAGGAGGTGATCCAGCCGCAGATTCCCCTACGGCTACCTTGTTACGACTTCACCCTCATCACTGATTCTACCTTGGGCCCATACAACTATGAGACTTCGGGTGGCCCCAGCTTTGCTGGCGTGACGGGCAGTGTGTGCAAGACCCGAGAACGTATTCACCGCAGTTTTGCTGACCTGCGATTACTAGCGATTCCGACTTCATGAGGTCGAATTGCAGACCTCAATCCGAACTGAGACGCGCTTTAAGAGATTAGCTTCACGTTGCCGTGTAGCTGCTCGCTATACGCGCCATTGTAGCATGCTTCTAGCCCCAGGCATAAAGGCAATACCGACTTGACGTCATCCCCACCTTCCTCCGCCTTGCGGCGGCAGTTCCGCTAGAGTGATACAACTAACGGTAGGGGTTGCGCTCGTTAACCCACTTAAGGGTACGCCTCACGGTACGAGCTGACGACAGCCATGCAACACCTGTGCAAGTTCCGGATTGGATACCGGTGGTTCACCTTTCAGATCACTACTTCTTGCATGTCAAACCTGGGTAAGGTTCTTGGGTTAACAGCCAATTAAAGAGCATGCTCCACCGCTTGTGCGGGTCCCCGCCAATTCCTTTGAGTTTTAGCCTTGCGGCCGTACTCCCCAGGCGGCCTGCTTAACGCGTTAGCTTCGACACCCATATAAACAGGCATCTAGCAGGCATCGTTTACGGCGTAGACTAAACGGGTATCTAATCCGTGTCGCTACCTACGCTTTCGTTCCTTAGTGTCAGATTAGTCCCAGACAGCTGGCTTCCCCCTCGGTGTTCCTTATGATATCAACGCATTTCACCGCTACACCATAAGTTCCGCTGTCCCCTAACTACCTCAAGTCAGACAGTATCAATAGCCGAACCCAGGTTGGGCCTGGGGATTTAACTACTGACTTATCTAACCACCTACGAACGCTTTACGCCCAATAAATCCGGGTAACGCTTGCACCCTACGTATGACCGCTGCTGCTGGCACGTAGTTAGCCGGTGCTATTTTCAGGAGTTTACAACCCGAAGGCCGTCATCCTCCACGCGACGTCGCTGCGTCAGACTTTCGTCCATTGCGCAATATTCCTCACTGCTGCCTCCCGTAGGAGTAAGGCCCGTGTCTCAGTGCCCTTCTGGCTGGTCATCCTCTCAGATCAGCTACCCGTCATAGGCTTGGTGAGCATTTACCTCACCAACTACCTGATAGGCCGCAGGCTCGTCCCTTACCGATAAATCTTTGGAGTTGCCTCCACATCGGGTATTATCAAGGATTTCTCCAAGTTATCCCCGAGTAAGGGGTGGATTCCTACGTGTTACTCAGCCGTCCGCCACGCTGATAAATCAGCGTTCGACTTGCATGTTTTAGGCACGCCGCTAGCGTTCACCCTGAACCAGGATCAAATTCTCAACAAAAAACGTTCTTTTCACCTTTTGAATCTCTAAAATTTCTTTAATTAAATTACTGATGGCTATTTTGTTTTAAATGTGCAAAATTTCCGAAAAAATCGGATTGGAACACACAAGAATGTATACACTATAAAAAAGCTAAATGCAAGATATCAACCCGCACAAATCTAGTCAAGACAGTTCTTCATTCGATCCACCTAACTTCCACATATTTTGTCTTGAGAAGTTTGGCCAAATTCTCTCCCAACCGGTCCTTATTATGAATAGGCGAACAAACCAGCAGATCAATATGCACGGCTCCTTTTTCCGGCCAAGTGTGCACCAGCAGGTTTGAAGAAGAAAGTATGTAAGTTAAGCTGTAGCCACCATTCTTGAATTTATCGACCACGGTATTGACCACTTTTAACTTGTGCATACGGCAGAACTCGCCAAAGATCTTTTGCAGCTTTGACTTGGAATTTAAGATCTGACGCGGAACTTGCGTAACCTTAAAGGTGTAATGATCGGTGTAGGGAAATTTCTCCGTGTCGGTCTTTTCATAAGTATAAATTTCCTGCGGAAGTATGCTTTTTTCTACTGAAGTGAAGGGTGCGGTCTTAAGCACGTACATAGAACTGGCACTGCCTACGGTTTCTGCTCCATGATATCTGGTGAACTTGTTTATCTTATCTTCGATGACCAGACCAAAGTTGTTGATCACTTCTTGGACCTTACTTTCCATTTCAGGGTTCTTAAATCCTGCGCCAAAGTTGAGGAGGATATAACTGCCTTCAAAGGTTTTACTTTTACGCAGAAGTTCTATGGATCTATGCAGGAAGAGCTGAGCTCCGGCTTTGGTATAGGGCGGGTCCACCAGTACGACATCATATTTCTCCATCTCTGTAGCCGGTAACGGTTTTCTAATGTCATAATGCTGTGTAGTGGTTTTCTCAAGGCCCAGGTCCTTGGCGGCTTTATTTATCACATTCAGTACGCGCTCATCAATATCGAACACTTTTATGTTCTTGTGGTCCGGAAACATCATACCCAGAGCCAAAGACACCAGATCATCATCGCCCAACAAAGCAATGTTCTTACCCTGCACTAAACCCTTACTATTAAGTATTTTTGCTTTACCAATAGTAGATCCCGGAGTAGCAAAATACTGATCGTACTCCCGTTTTGGGTCCAATTCGTGCTTGTGTCTGATTTGGCTTATTCTTTGTTCGAACTGCTCATCCTCCAACGAGAGCAGCGACCACTTATATGGTTTGAGTTCCAGCTCGCTTAAAGCTTCAAGACCCTTAGGACTGAGGGATATTTCATCGCTTTTTGTTTTGGACAAAAGGTCAGCGGCTGAATTCTTGAACTCCGTGAGCACGGTCTTGGGAAGCCCCGTCATTTGCACAAGTTCGCTGTTGGTCAGATTTTCTTTAGCGTGAATAATGTAAAGGATACCTATTATCTCCGCCTCCTTGAGGTCAGGGTTCTTCGATTTTAGTATTGAGATAAGATTGGTCACAAAGTGATTATAAAGTAAAAGAGAGTTTCTTGTCCGCTAAAGAGACTCTCTTGTGGTTTAGGATAATCGAACAGGTATGGTGCGGATGTTCAATATACCGTCTTGAATGGGTGCACAACTCAAAAAATGTAGCTCATCCAAAGTAATGCTGCCCCCAGGAAAGCCGGGATGATAAAAGGTTATACCTTCGTAGGCCTTTCCTATGACTCTGTTGAGTACACCGGGTACATTGTTCAGAGAAATAAGAAGCGGACATTGCCTAGCTATTCTGAACCAGGCCCAATCTGAAACATCCAATGCCTCAAAACCTGTCATAGGACACTCTCCTTTTTGAATTGGTGTTTTAGGAGGAGATTTCGAAATTTGCTTGATATTCTAAGCGTTTTTCGAGATCCCCTCCTGGATCTGTCAATCGTTTGTTAGAACTTGAATGTTCAGTTTAGGAAATTGCCTGCGGAGTTGTAGCGCCCAATTAAGATTGGAGGTTACAACTGAGACTACCTCCGTACAATGCTTTTCAAAAAAGGCTTTGGCTTCAGAGATCTCCACAAATTTGTGAATGTGCTCGTGCATGTCCCGATCATACTGTTCCTTCACCTTTAGTATAGATTCTGGAACAGGATCGTGAATCAATATCAGCCTTGATTTCCTGGTCCTCATAACGATCATTTCTCCTGTGTCTTCTTCCACGGTATCCTCCTCAAAATGACGCTACTAGGAACGATGTGAAATCGTGCATGGCCGGGGTAGTATCCAGTTCATCCGGTTGGAGTTCAATTAAAACTCTTTTTCCCAGAGTGAACCTAACGGCACATTTTCCATCGCTTGGTGTTTCCCCCTCCAAAACTTCCGGCGGGTTATCATCGACCAGCACTAACAACGGACCACGTTCCATGATGTCTGAAAAACACTTGTTTAACAGGTCCCTGGCCTCTACTGACATCTCTTCCTCCTTTATTTGTAAGTATTTCCTATTGTAAATAGAGGATAAGCAATTGTGCAAATTATACCACAATGGTAATTAGAATATATGCGCGCCTTCAAAATCTACTGCACATTAATGACTGCGGTTTTAACAGGGCACATATTAAACTTAACAGCCATAGCTTCGGATGAGGGCGCGCTAGTAAAAACTCCTATCAACTCCCAACGAACATCTTCAGTTTTAGTTTTACCTCACGGTGTCATGGTCGGAGAATTCGATGCCAGAGCCTGGAACTACCCTTATAATGGTCTTTTCTTCAGCCAAGATCTGGGACAGACCTGGGAAAGACCAGGGCTTTCAGGCCGGGGAATAACAGACGTAGCGGCCAACAGTAGCTCCATTTTTATCTGTACTTATTATAGGGTCGACAGCGAGCTGGGTTTGTTCGTTTCACTTGACGGTGGAGATACTTTTTACCACACCGGACCTGATTTTTCATGTTCACAGGTCGAATCTGTGGGTAACCATGTGCTTATGGGCGGCTATAGTCACGGTTTGTGGCTTTCCTCCGATAACGGGCAAACCTGGCAGCAGAAGATCGGTGATGGCTCCGGCTGGACAGGCCCAAACATTACTCATATTAGGGCTGAGGGAAACCTGGTCTTGGTATCTACTCCCACTACAGTATACAAATCTACCGATCTGGGAGCGTCCTGGCAGAAAGTTGAGCCCCTTTACGGGCAACAAATCAGTTCATTTTCTATAGAGGGCTCCTTGGTGTTGGCCGGCACGAACAACAACCGTGGGCTGTTTAGATCTGATGATTTGGGCGTAACCTGGCAGCCTTTGAGCAGCTGGGCGGGTTTTTCGGTGGGAGGAATGGTGGGCTTCAAAAACACTATCTATGCTCAAAAAATAGACCTAGCCAACCAAACTTACGAATTTATGGTTTCTTATGATAAAGGTGAAAGTTGGTTCAGCACCGGCTTGGATCCCGGCCAAGCCATTAATGACTCTGCATTATTATTTTCCTATCCGGCCAGGATCTTTATGAGCACACAAACAGACGGCTTGTATAGTCTCTCCATCCCTCAGCAGACAATGGTCGAAAACAAATTCCTAAGAATACCCTGGGCAAATACATCAGAGAATGAACTGCTGGACAAGATCACAGCCTACTTCGACCATCAGTATCCTCTGCTTGGTTATACTTTGCATCCCGAACCGGCTATGTTCCAAGATACTACCGCGAACTTTTTCGGATTCCACGACAACATTTACACTGACTTTTACAGCTCCCACAACGGTATCGATTTTGCTCTGCCTTATGGAAGCGAAGTGCTGGCATCCGCGCCGGGTCTGGCCAGCTACTATTCCTGTAGTTGGTGCGGATACTCTATTAGGATAGATCACCAAAACGGCTACCAAACCACTTATATGCATATGCAAAGTGAAGATCTGGTCGTTTCAGAAGGAGACGATCCGGTCTGGGTTGACTACAGCACCGTGCTGGGAAAAGTAGGCATGTCCGGACGAACTACCGGACCTCACCTTCACTTCAGTGTTATGTTCGATAATGATTACCCGGATGGGCTGGTAGACCCCTTCTCCTGGCAAGATCCTTACAACCAAGACCCGTGGGCCTCCTATTCTTGGCAGGATACGGCAGGGGAGCACTCAGGCACTTCCAGCCAGTATTTATGGGAGAGAACTCTGCCCCGAGTCAACATTTATATCTCCGGGGGACCAGCACCAACTACCTTGGCCTTGGAAAATAAAACCATAGAATTTGATCTGCACGATTTTGAGAGTAATTTGTTTACCGCTTCCCTGATCAACTTTTTCAAACCCTATATTCCTTTCTCCCAATATGAACTTGAATACATAGAAAACACTTCTTTTTCGATAACCGGTAAGGATCATTACGAAGAGGATGTAGTAAGCGTGGATGGTGGCGTCACTCTCACCATAGATCTCGCTGATCTGGACTTATCCAAAGTGGCTCAAAATACTTTAAAAATATTCTTCTGGGATCCTTTGCTACAAAAATGGGAACCGCTACCCACCATCATCGATCACGTCAATAACAAACTTAGCGCCGAGACCACGCACTTATCACACTATGCCGTTCTGGGTGAAAAGCTTTATCCCAACCCACCGCTGACAACACTCGCAACTGAAGGTGCACAAACCAACGGCTGGTTCTCCGAGTTGCCCCTCATAACACTATCAGCGCAAGACTTCAGCGGACTTGGAATTAAAAATATTTATTATTCACTAAGTGACGGTTTTGATTGGGAGTCTTACGCTGGTCCTTTCATTCTGCCGCAAGACGGTATCACAACTTTGATGTTCAGAGCTGACGACGCAACGGGAAATCTGGAACCGGCAAATAATTATGTCATCAAAGTAGATACCAAGGATAGCTGGAAAGATAGCCTAAAAGTTATAAGTAGCGGATTTAATATAACCAACGATTAAAAAATAATACCGCCGCCCAGCACTTCTTTACCCTTGAAGAACACGGCGCTTTGCCCCGGTGCTACCCCAAAAGACGGGTCCTCCATGGTCACTTTTAGCCCGCCGTCATCAAGTTTGGTAAGGTTAGCCTTGTGCATCTTTCCCAGGTGCCTGATCCTGGTTTCGCAGGACATTTTACCCTCCTCACTCAACACACTGGGTTCGCTTCCGGAGACCCAATGCAGATCTCCTACCTCAAACTCTTTCTTCAGTACATCTTTGGCAAAACCCACTATTAGTTCATTCCTCTCCACATTTTTCTCCACCACATAAAGGGGGAGTCCAAAATACCTGGTGACCTCAAACCCGTGACGCTGACCTATGGTGTAGAACCACACGCCGTCGTGAGTGCCTATTTCCTCACCGTTGACGTGAAACACTTTGCCCTGTTTGGGCTTGATCTTTGTTTCCAAGAACTTTCGCACATCAATTTCTCCAATAAAACAGATGCCCTGACTATCCGGTCTGTTGTGTGTTTTTAAGCCTTCCTCTTTAGCCTTTTTTCGAACCTGCTCCTTGGTCATATCCGCCAGCGGGAGCATCACTTTGGACAACTGTTTCTGGTCCAAACGGTACAAGAAATATGATTGATCCTTCTTGGGATCATGCCCTTTTAACAGCCTGTATAGGCCGTCCTTGCCCTTATCAACCCTGGCGTAGTGTCCGGTAGCTATGTATTCGAAACCATTCTCTAAGGCCCAATCCAAAAACAGACCAAACTTGATATCCGTATTGCAAATGATGTCCGGATTGGGAGTTCTGCCTTTTTTATACTCTCTAAAAAAATAATCGATGACACTCCTTTTGTACTGCTTGGTATAGTTCTGGTAGGCAAACTTGATCTCCAACTGGCTGCACACCGTCACCGCGGACACTCTATCCTCATCTGAAGAGCAGCCCTCTCCGTCTTGTTCGTAGCACTTGAGATAAACTCCCGTCACGTCATAGCCCTGCTCTTTGAGCAGTAACGCCGCCACGGAAGAATCTACGCCCCCGCTAAGACCAACAGCTATTCTTATGTCTTTATTTTCTGAAACACTCATTCGAATTCGAAGACAAAGTTTTCCGTAGCCGCCTGCATAGCGTCCAGCAAGCCGTGTATGAGCTCCATGGCCTCAGTGTAGGTGAGTTTTCTGAAATTATGGGGGAAGTAGTGGAAAACCTGATTTCTACCATCGTGCCACATGTCCCATAACTCTTTGGCCAGCTTTTCATTTCCTTTATCTGATACTCTTATTTTGTAAAAGACGTTCTTGGCCCTTTTGTTGTAATCAGGATTTAGGACTCGGCCTATTCTTATATCGTCCCCGTAGTACTCGTCTTCCTTGATCATCTTCAGGTCTAAAAAGAGCTTTTTTAAAAAGCCTTCGTAGCCCTTGGCAAAAGGGAATACCAAATATGAATAATCCGAAACCTTATTTGGTATCTCGTCTACATTGGCTACCAATAGTTCTCCGTCCACCATCAAGCCTTTGAGATCGTCGGTCAGATACCCCCACAGGGCAGATTTTCTATCGATCAGTTGCATTATTATTATTTCCCTTCAAGTGTAATTTAAATAGATCCTTACACAATTCTATGATAATGAACATGAGTACGGAAGCTCCCATGACCAAGAACCAATATTTGCCTATGGGCACGATGCGCAAGAGCACTCCCAAGGGACGAATGACAAAGGGCATCAGTTGCAAAGCGGCTCCTCCTACCACACTGATCAAAAGCCAGATGTTATCAAAGGCCCGGGCTTTCCAAAAAGGATCCTTCAGAGCTTTAATAGAAAATACATATACCAGTGAGTTCACACCCACCGTGGCAAACGCAATGGATCTGGCCAGTTCTAAACTTCCGGTAGTTAGAAATGAGTGGTGATACAAAGCATAAGCAAAAAATCCTCCTGACAAAGACACTATCAAAATAAGTACCTTCATCCAGGGGGCTACTAACTCCTCTGCGGTTGGCCTAGGAGGTTTTTGCATGATGCCCGGTGCTTTGGGATCCACAGTTAGAGCCAAGTTTGGAAAACCGTCCGAGACCAGGTTCACCCATAATATTTGTGCTGCCGTAATAGGCAAAGGTAATCTTAAAATGATAGTCGTCAACACCAGCACTATTTCCTCAAAAGCGTCGCTCATCAAATAAAGGATCATTTTTCTCAAGTTATCAAAGATGCCGCGTCCTTCCTCTATGGCCAGCACAATGGTCTTAAAGCTGGAATCCAGCAGTACCAGATCAGCAGACTCTTTAGCCACATCAGTAGCTTCTCCCACCACAATACCAATATCGGCCGCTGTCAAGGCCGGAGCATCGTTAACGCCGTCTCCCATCATAGCCACCACTTCATGCTTGTTTTTCAGCACTTGCACTATTTTCAACTTTTGCTCCGGTTTGGTTCTGGCAAACACTTTCACGTTATCATTGGCATAAAGCCTACCGGCTAACTCATCTTCGTTCATGTTCTCCAGTAAAGTGCCCAAGATCACGTCCCCTTCGGAAACTTCTATGCCGATCTGATTCAGAATAGAGATGGCTGTCTTGGGGTAATCTCCGGTGATGACCACCAACCTAATGCCGGCTTGTTTTGTCTTTTCCAAAGAGTCTTTGACATCTGTACGAACAGGATCGGAAAAGGCGATCATACCTTCCCACTCCAAATCTCCGGCCACATCATCAAGTGAAAGTTTCACCTTGTCCTTGCCCACCATTTTCTTGGCAAAGCCTAGTACTCTTTTTCCCTGCGTGGTGAGGTTTTCTATCTGCCCCAGCAGCAGATTCCTTTCTCCCTCATCCAGTTTGGTCTTTTCCAATAAGACCTCCGGCGCCCCATTCACAAATAAGATGTTACTGCTATCATCGTATCTATTTAAACTGGCAAAGAATTTATTGTCAGATTCAAAAGGCAGGCTGTCCAACCTTTCATACTGGCTTTCATCGATGTTCTTCTTGCCGGCGGCCCACTCGTAGGCAGCAATGACAATGGGATCATCCAGATCATTGGCTATAAAGGTTTGGAAAACCAGTGTACTTTCATCACCGATGACATCAGTCACCTGCATCCGGCCTTGGGTCAGAGTTCCGGTCTTGTCAACACAGATCACGGTCACGCCACCCAAAGTTTCCGCCGAGACCAGGTTTCGTACCAGCCCCTTTTGTGCCAGGATCCTTTGCATACCTATGGCCAGGATCACGGTCAACCCCACCAGAAGACCTTCCGGAATGGCAGATACGGCCAAGGCTACGGAAGTCGTAAATATCTCCCGCGCGCTGAAGCCAAGAAGCAAACCCACAGTAAATATCAGCACTGTCAACGAGAGCGTGAGTATAGATAGTTGTTTGCTGAACTTGCTTATTTGAATTCTCAGGGGAGTATCGCCATCTATAACATCCAGACTTTGAGCGATCTTGCCCATTTCCGTTTCCACGCCCGTTTTTTCCACTATAAACTTAGCCTGACCGGCAGACACTACTGTGCCCATAAATACCTTATCATCCCTGTTCTTGGCCACGGAAGCTGATTCTCCGGTCAGGATGGCTTCTGTCAGGTAAAGCCGGTTAACATAGGATAGCTTCCCATCAGCCGGAACTTTATCTCCTTTATTCAAAACCACCAGATCCCCGGGAACTAGGTGAGTGACATCTATGGTTTGCAGCTCTCCATTCCTAATGACCTTAGCCTCAGGGTGTATCATTTCTTTTAGAGCCCTCAGAGCCTTACCTGCCCGTTTTTCCTGTATATAACCCAGTATTGTATTGATAAAGACCGCCAAAGCAATTACCGTCGAGTCTGTATATTCGTGTAAAAGCAAGGTAACAACAAAAGCCGCCAGTAAAACATATACCAAAGGGCTTTTTAGTTGACTTAAAAAAAGGCTAAAGCTGCTGGGGGGCGCTTTTTCGGGAAGAGCATTAAGCCCGTGCTCCTTTATTCTCTGTTCGACTTGTTCAAAAGTAAGACCTTTGTCTTGCATATGTTTATGCTAACATAACTATTAAGATTATGAATTTTCATTCTCTGCCAGTAAACATAGTTGTACTCATATTTTCCGCTATAATTGTTGCCCAGTCGGTGAGGCTTTTTATCAATTCTTCCACTAAATTGGCCCACTTTCTTAATATTTCCGAATACACCATCAGCTTTTTGGTCATTTCCGTGGCTACCTCATTACCCGAACTTGTAGTCTCCATAACCTCCGGCCTGGAAAAAGACTCTCTGTTGGCCTACGGTAATGCCGTAGGCTCCAACCTAGCTTTGCTCACGGTCATCATGGCCTTGCCGGTCCTCATAGGTCACGTTGTTTCCACCAAGGACATCATACGGTCCAAGGATATTTACTATGGAGCCTTCTTCTTGTTCATAGCCCTGGCTATGGCCCTGGACGGCAAGATCTCCCGAGTGGACGGCGTTATTCTCATTGTGGGTTATCTTTTTTACGCCCGGGCTGTTCTGAGAAGGGGAACTGTTATTGAGGGTCTTATGGAAAAACTTAAGCTGGAGAAGACAAATCTTTGGAAAGAAAGTGTGCTGTTCTTGATATCCCTAGGCTTGTTGTTGGGAGCCAGCGAGGGCATCGTACGCTCAGCCGTAGATATTGGCATTAATTTGGATGTCAGCCTGGGTTTTATTGGCCTAACCATTACAGCTTTAGGAACCTCTCTGCCTGAGATCGCCTTTGTTATAGGCATTATGAACACTCACGGAGATGAGGACGAGATCATGGGTGACGTGGTAGGAAGTATTGTGGCCAACTCTACTTTAGTGCTGGGCACAGCGGCTGTTATTTACCCCATCAATTTGGGTAAATCAAACTTTGGTTTTTCTACCATTTTAATAATTATTTCGACCATGCTCCTGTTCCTGGCCTTCTCCAAAAGCGATGAAAAGATCGATAAAAAAGAAGCATTAGCTTTGCTATTCATTTATTTCCTCTTTGTCGGCCTTGAGTATTACATATCTATCCAATAAGCTATAATAGGTCTCATGAATAAGCCGAAAGTGGCTCTGGTACACGATTATCTTGTCCAGTATGGCGGCGCCGAAAAAACCCTGGAAGCCATTATTGAACTGTTTCCCAACGCTCCTATTTACACCAGTGTCTACAAACCGGGTAACTTTACCGGAGCTATAAGTGAAGCTAAAGTTGTCACCTCTGGAGCCATAAATTCTTTGTTCAAAGCTGTGCCGCTACTTTCTAAGTATCTGACGTTCCTTACACCTCTGGTCTTCGAATCTTTTGATCTTAGCGACTACGATCTGATCATTTCCGATAGCAGCTCCTATGCCAAAGGCGTGCTGACAAAACCCAACCAACTGCATATCAGCTATATTCACACACCTCCCAGGTTCCTCTATGGTTATTCGGTGGAAAACACTAAGCGTACAGCCTGGTATTACAGCCCTTTTGTAACTATTGTCGACCATTTTTTACGCCTGTGGGATTTCTCCGCCGCACAACGTCCCAATTACTTGGTGGCCAATTCCAAAGAGATACAAGGCCGTATAAAGAAGTTCTACAAACGCGATTCTACGGTCATCTATCCTCCGGTCGAACTGGCAGAGGCCAGCTCGGAGGATGTCAAGGATTTTTATTTGGTGGCCGGCAGATTAGTAGCATATAAGAATTTTGATGTGGTTATAAAGGCTTTTAACCTGCTACCCAAGCTCAAACTGCATGTCATTGGTTCGGGGCATGAAGAGCCTAGATTAAAAGCGTTGGCATCAGAAAATGTTACTTTTTTAGGCAAAGTTAGCGATGCGGAGAAACACAAGATCATGGACCAGTGCCTAGGTTTAATAAACGCCGTCAAAGACGAGGATTTTGGCATTGTTCCTATCGAAGTGCTATCACACGGCCGTCCGGTTTTAGTACACCACTCTGCCGGACATTTGGAAACTGTAAAAGAAGGTGTTTCCGGTATGTTTTTTGATGACGTGGAACCGGAAAAGCTGGCAGAGAAGATCAAACTGTTCGACAAAGATATAAAACAAGGAAAATACGATGTACAAGAGATCAGAGCCCAAGTGGCCAAGTATTCCAAAAAGAACTTTAAACACAGCTTTGAAGAGTTTGTCATGTCCAAATGGCAAGAGCATCTTTCCGGAGTTGAAAATAAAGCAAAATAATAGTAAACTCCTAAAAATCGACCTTAGAGAGAGAGGAGAGGAAACATGCTCACAGACGCTGCTCAAGAAATAGCTTACTGCCTATGCGTGGGTGAGAAAGTCCGTGATCTTCGTGTCAGGGATGTTTTAACCGGAGATGGCGACATTGTAGTAAATGTCTACATTTTGTATCTTGTTGGAGACAGCACGGAAGAGTTTTTCCCGGAATTCCTCCTACCTCACGACGTCGTTCTTAAGTTCAGAAGTTTATCACTTAATCTTATGGAGGATCAAAAAAATAATAGGACTGTTTGGACATTATCAGGTAGGAGAAAGAACAAGGAGAGGTTCACAGCAATAGAGGTTTGATGGTTTTTTTCCGGCACATTGCATAAAAGCCGTCTGGCACCCAATGCCTTTCGGCTTTTTTTCTTATTAATGATACAATCTCACCATGCCGGAGTTACCTGAAATCATAGTCATCAGAAATGATCTTATAAATGTTTTGCCTGGTAAAAAGATCTTGTCCGTTAAGACTTTTAACGATTATCCTCTAAATCCTTCCAAATCTCATTTTGATAAATACGTCTTAAATACAACCATAGTAGAGGTACTTAACATTGCCAAACTGATAGTGCTAAAATTGTCGTCCGGCTATTATCTTTGTTCCCATTTAAAGATGACAGGTAATATTTTGTTCAATACCAAGGATGAGTATGTGAAAATTTCCCTTTTCTTAAATGGTGGAGATGAACTGCACTATTCGACCATCAGAAAGCTGGGGTATTTTGAGGTTTGGGATCAGAAAAAATTAGATAGTTATACCCAAAAGATAGGAAAAACAGCCTTAGAAGCCAATCTAGAGGCTAGTGAGTTCATTTCTCTTATCAGCAAGAAAAAAACCGTTATAAGAAACGCTTTGCTGGATCAGAGTTTAATTAGCGGTATTGGCAATATTTACGCTAACGACGCACTTTTCCTCTCTAAGATACACCCCAGAACAAAAGCAAATACTTTAACCCAAGGTCAACTCAAAATCTTATTTAAAAACCTGCAGTTCGTTTTAAATGAGGGTGTAAAAAACCGAGGCAGCTCTATGAACAGGTACAAAGATATATTCGGCATCCAGGGGAGCCAACAGGAACATTTTTGGGTCTACGGGAAAAAGGGTAACGTATGTACTCATTGTAAGGTGGGAAAGATAGAATTTGAAAAAGTTAATGGCAGAGGAACTTATTATTGCCCTCAGTGCCAAATTTTACCTCAAACTGCCTAGTATCCTAACAGAAATATGGGAAAAATATATTATAATAGCAGTACTAAACACTAAAATGATCATAAAAAGTCTTAAACTTACAAACTTTAGAAACTATACCGGCCTTGATCTCAGTTTTGACTCTGATATTAATGTATTGGTCGGAGATAACGGCGTAGGTAAAACAAATATCTTAGAGGCCATTTACCTTCTTTCTACCACACGGTCCTTTAGAGCACGCTATGACAGTGATCTCATCTCCTATGACCAGAACTTCACCAATATAGAGGCAGAAATAAGCTCAGATGAAGAAACAGACAAGATCCTCATGCAGATAGTACGCACGGAAAGATCAGACAAAACCTCAGTTAAGAAGGTTAAACTAAACAACGTAGCCAAGCCGCTCAGTAAATTTACTCACCACTTAAAATCGGTGCTGTTCTCACCTGAAGATATTGATGTTATCACCGGATCGCCGTCACAAAGAAGAAAATACCTTGACCTCATACTCTTTCAAGTCGACACAAAATACAAAAAGTGCTCATCAGATTATCAAAAGGCCGTGAGAAGAAGAAATAAGGTCCTAGAGCTCATTTCTGAAACCGGCTCCGGAGCGGACCAACTCCCCTATTGGAATGATAAAATTTTAGAGCAGGGAGAATATATACAGCAAAAAAGGTCCGAGGTGCTGGCATTTTTCAACAGCTATTTTAGATCTTCTTCGAACCCCTATTCAAATTACTCTCACGGCTTAAAAACCTCGTATGAACAAAATTTAATTGACACCAAACGGCTGCTTGAGTACAAAAGCAGGGAAATAGGAGCCAGAACCACGCTCATCGGACCGCATAGAGATGACTTTACCTTGTATTTGCAAGAAAAAGACATGGCACAGTTTGCTTCCAGGGGAGAGCAAAGAACAGCTATGTTCCTCATGAAGCTGGCCGAGTTCCAGTATATTTTCTCAAAACTGGATATTAAGCCGGTATTGCTTCTGGATGATATATTTTCCGAGTTAGACCCCGAGCACAAAGAGGCTATCCTCTCCTTTATAAATTCTCAGCAGACCATAATCACAACAGCTTCAGTGGCAGAGTTGCCGGATATGAACATCTCCAATACCATTACTTTGCCTTTAACTACAGCCTAAACCAATCTAAATCTTTCAACTTTGCGGGAAATATGCGAAAATTACTCGAGATGGATTTTGCTTATGTACGCACCTGATTACACCATAACACCAAATATTTTAAAAAACATAGCCAGCATCGAATACAATAGGTCGGTCATAGAAAATACCAGCATCTTACCCAATTTCGAGAATAGGCTTATAAAAGAGGCCACAACAGAGTTCATAACCAGCTCATACCGGTTCTTGGGCGAAAATATCAACCCCCAGGAGGTGAAAATGCATGTGGACCGAACAACCAACAGTAAAAACCCCAAGATCCTTAACGTCATACGCGCTATCATGCAGACGGACTTGCTGGCCGACGAGCAGGAGTTCGAAGAGAAAAGCCTGAAAAAGGTCCACAGGACCATGGCTGATGGGCTTGTTCCCAGTAGATACATAGCTAAATTCAGAAATCGAAAAATGCCCCGCAAGACCGACCCCGAAGAAATACTGGCCGAGGTTTCCGAACTTGTTGACTGGATGAACAGCCTGGATGCCATGGACACCAATCCGGTGCTGGTCTCCGGCATTGTTAAGGGACAGCTGGAAATAACCTACCCTTTTGAATATTTCAATTTTATCGTTTCCGGATTGATACCCAGGGCCATTCTACTTAACCGGGGTTATAACTTCATGAGATACACCTGCGTAGAAACCTACTATAACAGCTCAAAAAGGGATTACGAATACAAACTGCAAAGCATACTGGAGGAAGAAGGCGATTTTACAATCTGGCTGGAATACTACGCCGAAAGCGTAGCTGCCCAAACCGCTACGGCGGTGGAAAAGGTCAAACTTTACGCTAAAGATACCAAGCTGGCCAAGGCCAGCGGTAGGATATATCTCTCCAAAAGACAGGAGAAGATCGTGGAATATTTGCAGGATTATGGATTGCTACAGAACAAGCAATTTTCTACCCTATTTCCCCATGTTTCCGAAGACACAGTGCTCAGAGATCTTAAAAAACTTATGGATGCCGGTCTAATAGCTAAAAGGGGCAGCACAAAGTCATCCAGATATGAGCTCAGATGAGGTAAAATAGGCATATGAAATTCTCACGGTTAGCTCAATATTTACAAAAACTTGAAGATACAAGCAAACGTCTGGAAATTACTTCTATCCTCTCCCAGCTCATGGCCGATCTCTCAGAAGAAGAAATTGACAAGGCGGTTTACCTCAGTTTGGGGTATCTAAAAGCTCAATTCCGCACGGAAAAGTTCAACATGGCCGAAAAAATGGTGATCAGATCATTGGAAAAAGCCTATCCTCAAGCTAAAAACATCGAACAGAAATACAAAGCGGAAGGTGATCTGGGAAATGTGACCTACGCCATACAAAAAGATGCCAGCACAAAAAGTCCTGACATCATACAAATCCATCAAAAATTACTGGAGCTGGCCTTATTGGAAGGCTCAGGCTCTCAGGACGCCAAGATAAACCGCCTGGCTTTGCTACTTCAGGACGTGGATAAATTATCAGCCAAATTTATTGTGCGCATAGTTCTGGGTACTACCAGATTGGGCTTTACTGAACTGACCATCGTAGATGCTTTGTCCGATTTTCTCACCGGCGATAAAAGTCTGAAAAAACTCCTGGAGTCCAAATACTTTATACACCCCGACATAGGTTATATAGCCAAACTGGTCAAAAAAGAAGGTGTTGAGGGCCTGGACAAGATAGGCATAGAAACAGGCGTACCCATATTATCTCAAAAGGCCCAAAGAGCGGGCGGTATTAGTGACATTGTGGAAAGGCTGCAGCAATTCTGGGCCGAATTCAAATTTGACGGCACCAGGGTACAGCTTCATCTGGACAGGCATAAGAGATTCAGCCTGGATGTGCAACAAAAAGATTTGTTCGGGGAGATAAAGCAAGCAGATTATCTTATAAAAACTTTCACCCGCAACCTGGAGGACTCCACACACCAGCATCCGGACATCGTAAAAGCCGCCATGACACAAATAAAGGCTGATTCGGTGATATTGGATGGAGAAGCCATAGGCATAGACAAAAAAACCGGAGAATTTCTCCCCTTCCAGCAGATCATGCAGAGAAAAAGAAAGCACGCCGTCAAAGAAATGGCGGCCGAGATACCATTGCAGTATTTTGTCTTCGATATCATGTACCTCAACGGTTCTTCCCTCATAGACAAACCTTTAAGAGAGCGCCATGATATTTTAAAAAGTATCATCAATGAGAACAAGGTCATTAAAGTGGCTGAACACATTTCGGCTGACAACGAGGATTCCCTGTCAGACTACTATGAGAAAGCCAAGGAGTTGAATTTGGAGGGACTGATCGTGAAAAAACCTGAAGATCCCTATCAGGCAGGGGCCAGATCCTACTCCTGGGTGAAATTAAAAAGCGCCGATGAAAAGTTACTCGAAGACTCCGTGGACCTTGTGGTTCTAGGATATTACAAAGGCAGAGGCGAGAGGTCCAAATTTGGTATTGGCGGTTTCTTGGCCGGTATTTGGGACGAAGATAAAAATAAATTCGTCACTATAACCAAAGTGGGTACAGGACTGAAGGACGATGACTGGAGACACCTGAAGAAGCTGTCTGATAAACATGCGGTAAGGGAAATACCTAAAAATGTTGAAATTGCCAAGGATTACAAACCCGATGTAGTGGTCGAACCGGCTATAATGGTAGAGATAGGGGCTGACGAAATAAGTGTGTCCAAAACCCACTCCGCCGGCTACGCCTTAAGATTTCCCCGCCTGCTCTATTTCAGGACCGACAAAAAACCGGACCAAGCCACAACCTTGAAAGAAATTAAGGATCTTTATTCGTTGCAGAAAAGAGGCAATTATAATAAATAGTTATAATACAAAGGGAGGTGAATTATTAATTAAATAAAATGGCAGAAGAAAATTCTAAAGCATCAAAATATACCAATCTGGAACCAAACATTGCCGGCGCACTGGCCTACATTGTGGCTCCTTTCTCGGGCATTCTGTTGTATATCCTGGAAAAAGAAGATAAGTTTGTGAGGTTCCACGCCTTTCAATCCATAGTTTTTGGCATAGCTTCTTACATCCTTTGGGCCATAGCCACCTCTACAATGGCTTTGCTGGTAGGTTTTGTCCTGGCTCCGGTAGTGTCCGTGGTCATCTTTGTTTTCTATGCTCTTCTCATGTGGAAAGCATACAACCACGAGATGTATGAACTACCCATTCTGGGCAAGATCGTAAAACAGCAGATGAACAAGTAGAAATTTTAAGAAGGAATGTTTATGACGGGTGAAAAACCGGTAGCATCTCAAGAAGAAATTGAGGTGCTGGAAAAAGCAGCTGATAAAGCAGCAAAGATGGCTGAAAGCGGTGAGGGAGAAGAAAGCGCGTCCTCTGGTCAACCAAAGGAAATAGCGCCAGGGAGTTTATCGAAGAACGAGCTTCAAAAAATAATAGACAAATTAAAAGAGACAAATTAAAGGAGGGGCAGAACCATGAGATCAATTGCCGAAATACTCAGAAAACGGTCCTTTGCCGCCGATTACAGAAACAAGTATGAGTTCCAAGCTTACGGTAACCGTTTGGCAGAAGAGCTCAATGACACCAAACACAGGTCTTTATACATAAAAATGGCCAGGGACGAGAACAGAAATTTGCTGGAGGCGGCCAGGTTGTACGCGTTGGGTGCAGAGAAGGTGGCCGAAAAAGGCAGGTTATTCATGTGGAAACTTTCGCAACTTAAGAATGGAAAGCAAGTTGAAGACAAAATCTAATTAGCCTATTATTAAATCAGAATGTTTAAAAAGATCTGGGACATTTACAAGATACAGATATTGGTCACCGTAGCTTTGATCATTGTTATCATTTCCACCAACGTGGTCAGATCTCCCCAGGCCGTGTTCCTGATCGTCCTGGGTGCCATTCTAGGCACTTTTATCCTTGATCTGGATTATGTGGTCTATGCCTTCTTTTTGGAGCCTGAAAAACCTTTTTCCATAAACTTGAAGGGCTTTATTGAACATAAAGATCTGGCCGGCGCCCTAAATCACATTTATTACAACAAAGAGGAGGTAAAAGAGAAGACCCTAAATAGTGTGCTTTTTCAGATCGCTCTGGCCGGCACCGCTGTTTTTGTGGCCGCCTCTTCCACCAGTCTGTTTATGAAAGTCTTGATCATATCCGCCTTTGCCAACTCCATTTACAAGATGGCCGACTATTACTTTGACGGAAAATCGGACCAGTGGTTCTGGGCCCTCAAAAAACTGCCTACGGAAAACGGCATCCTGGTCTATGGATTAGTACTGGTGCTGGTCCTGGTCTATAGCTTAACAATATTTTAATTTCTGCCTTCCTATTCTATGTACGGCCTTATTGTAAGTTTCGGCATACTTTCTTCCCTATTGGTAGGGGAGAAAATCATCAAAGAAAAAAACCTGGAGGCAAATATTTATTGGAGGGCTTCCCTCTGGGCAATCCTTGGCGGGGTAGCGGGCGCCCGCATCTACCATGTGATCGATCACTGGGAGGTCTACTCAATTAACCCCATAACCGTGCTTTTTATACAGAGTGGAGGGCTGGCTATATATGGGGCACTCATTGGCAGCACTATAAGTTTAGTTACCTATTTATATATGACAAAAAGCGACGTCCTCGTGTATCTGGACGTGGCCGCTATTGTAGTCCCCCTTGGCCAATCCGTCGGGCGCTGGGGAAACTTTGCCAATATGGAAATAATCGGTAGTCCTACCCGTCTGCCATGGGGCATGTATGTCCCTCCGGCATACCGGCCCTTAGACCTAATATATAACGACTTTTTCCATCCGGCTTTCCTTTATGAGTCATTACTTGACATATTGCTCTTTTCTGTATTATGGCTGTTGTACCGCAGAAAAATCGTGTTAAGAAAAAAAGGCCGTGCGCGCACTGAGCTAAACTCCTTGAAGGGATTTTTTACCCTAGTGTATATGGTTGGCTATGGGCTCATACGCTTCTCTCTTGAATTTGTGCGCTTGGATCCCTGGCAAATAAATGGTGTAAATATTGCTCAGCTCATCTCCTTGATATTTGCCTTTTCCGGTATTTTAGGCCTAATTTTGCTTTATCGAAGAGCTAAAGCCTGACCTCACTCCCCTACCAGATCCGGATAGGGTGCTGACCGCTTTGTGAAATTCATATTTTACTAATATAATTTTGTTGATATATGCTCAAAGATATCATCAAAGCCCTGCTGCCTACATGGAACAAACTGCTATATACCACGGTAATATGGCTTTTATTCCTGGTGGTGGCCAACGCCTTCATTTTCCCCTGCATGAGCGGCGGCTGCCAGCAAACTGTTACGGATATAGCAAATTTCGTGTATCCTTTTAGGAACTACTTATTTGTGGTGTTTTATTTAATTACAGGATTTAGTAATCTATGAAAATTATCTTATCTTGGGATCACGCCGGGTTCGAAGCCGCAGGCAAGTTGGTAGCATTTTTGAAGGAAAAAGATTATCAAGTGGAGGAATTCGGGCCAAAAGAGTACACGCCAACAGACGATTATCCTGATTTTGTTATCCCGGCCATGAAAAGTTTGCAAGAACAGCCTGATTCTAAAGGCATAGTCTTGTGCAAGAACGGTGTGGGAGTCAGCCTGCTGGCTAATAAATTCAAGGGTGTGAGAGCTGCTTTATCTTTCAGCCCCGAACACGCCAAATCCGCGCGTCTTGACGATGATGCCAACGTACTGGCTCTTCCCACACAATACTTATCACAGACAGAGATTAACGAAGTGGCACAAACTTTTCTGGAAGCCGCCTTCAGTGGTTCCGAAAGACACTTGCGCAGGTTGGAGAAAATATCTTTGGAGGAAGAGAAAAACTTCAAATAGACATGATCATTCCCGGGATCTTAGAAAAATCACTGGATGAAATAGAAACCAAGGTCCGTTTGCTTGGAAGCGAAGCGAAACTACTACAAATTGACGTAGCCGACGGAGTTTTGGTAGACGGAGAAACCTTTCTGGACCTGGAAAAGCTCTCCAAGTTTAAAACCAAGGCCAAGCTGGAGATCCATCTCATGGTGCAAAATCCGCACAAGTACGTATTCGCGCTGAAAAACGCCGTTAATTACCTCTCCCAGATCGAAGCCGACCATATAGAAGATTTCATCAAAAAATCAAAACAGATGGGCTATAAGACAGGCCTGGCTATCAGCCCTGACACTCCCAATCACGAACTGGACGAATATTTATCTCAAATAGACTATGTGCAGTTCATGAGCGTTGTGCCGGGAGCGCAGAACCAACCTTTTGAGGCAAAAGTGCTGGAAAAGATAAAGGAGTTCAAGCTCCTACATCCGGATGTGGAAACCCAGGTAGATGGCCATATGAACACGGAAAATATTAACATCATCAAACTTCTGGACGTAGCCCATTTTGTAGTGGGAAGTGATATATTTAATGATACAGATCCGGTTAATAAATTTAAGGAACTAGAAAAAAATGTTCGAAACTAAACCCCAAAGTCCAAAAGTGAAAAAAGTTGCTTTCTTAGGCGGAGCCG
>Ga0307425_1000544_pt1 | contig 23809 bp, 19 predicted proteins | sample SalMarWE160330MG_FD_202152 | JGI IMG/M metagenome (GOLD analysis project Ga0307425, IMG submission 202152) | Salt marsh sediment microbial communities from the Plum Island Ecosystem LTER, Massachusetts, United States - WE1603-30 | ecosystem: Environmental > Aquatic > Marine > Intertidal zone >...
GAGTGTGTTTCATGACCTCCTCCCTTTCGCGCTGATTATAGCCTAGCAGTCCGGATGAGGCAATAGAAAAGGGCGGGCAGCCGGCTGTCTTTGCGCAATTCAGCCGAGTATTTCGCGCGCGAGCAGATAATCGCTGTACTTGTCTATGTCGACCGCAATCTCTGGGTGATTGAAGACCATGAGCTTTAAGTTGGCACTGAACCGCTGGGAGAACCAGTTCTCCAACTCGGGGGTAGAGATGCGCCCGGACATCAGTTTCATCACCAGACCCATTCCAAACAGGCCTGCCAGCGCCATCGGGTTCTTACGGCTGGAATATACCTTGCGCAGCAGCTCGCTGTTCTCTCTGAGCAGGCGCGGGCGCACGAGGAAGGCGTTCCCGCCGGTGAAAACGCCCTGTTGCGTACGGACATAGGTGCGCTGGCTGCCGGGGAACTTCTCTTCCACTTTCGCGCGCTCAACGATGGGCCACACGCCGTCGGCCCCGGAAGCCTGCGCCAGGCTGATGAACTCGCTGAGCTGCTGCTCGGTTAAAAGCGGGATATCGACCGTCATTAGAAGCAGGTTCGTGCTAAGCGCCTCTTCGCCGCCGTCGGCCTCCAGCAGGGAGAGCGCCTGCTCCATCGCCGAAAGTACGTCGGGCGCCCCGGAGAAACAGATGACATTGCCGAATGGGGGATCGCTGACCAGCGAAACGCCTTCATCGTCCAAGCCCAGGTTCACCAGCACCCGCGAGTCGGGAAGCGCGCCGCAGATGGTGTGCAATGCGCGCTCCAACAGCGTCATACCGCCAAGCTCGGTGAGGCAGAGCTTGCGAGCACCGGCGGCCGCCTGAATCTCCTTGGGGGCTTCGCCTCCCGCCAGCAGGAGGGCGCAAAGGCGCGGGTCAGAATTCGCGGAGGGGGCCATCAATGTACGTCCCGTTAGACCTCAGATCCAGCTCCTCGCCCAGGGCGGCGCCGCCGCCCGGCTGACGCTCCAGCACGCGGACCGCCGGACGCAACAGCGCATCGGGATGTTGCTGACAGACCACTGCCGTTCGTTCGTCCGACAGCAACACCGGCGAGCCCACCGGGTAGAAGCCAATGTTACGCAGAAAAGTGTGCATGACCTTCGGGCTGAACTGGCTTCCGCTGCCGGCAACCACGCGCATGCAGGCCTCACGCGGAGTGGCACGGGGCAGCTTCGGCTTGCTCAGGGTGAAGTGAGAGAACTTATTGGATATCGCCATCACCTGGGATTCCACAGGGATGGCCTCGCTGGACAGACGGTAAGGGAAACCGCTGCCGTCGTAGTGCTCGTTTTGCAGGAAGATCATCTCCAGCACCGACTCGTCGATGCCGTTAGCGCGCCTCAACTCGTGGTAGAGGATCTTGTACTCCTCGCGCAGCTGCTCAGACTTCTCTTCGGTGAAACCGGTGCCGTTACCGATGCGCGACACCAGCCCCGCAAGGCCCAAGTGGTGGCTGATGATTCCCTTGATAAACTCGCGGCGCTTGTCTTCGCGGAAGCCCTCCAGGCCTTCGGACATGAAGAAGGTGGTCACCGTACGCAGCGTGTGGGTCGGCACGTAATCATCCGGCGTGGCGACATCGTCAAAGTAGAGGTAGCGGTTGGATTCGACGTTGAGGTTGAGGTACAACATCAGCGATAGCTCGTCCAGGTCGGCCCGCCCCATCGACTCCCCGGAGTACATCGCCGCCATCGCGCGCTTCAGCCGCTTGGAGACTACCGAAGAAAACGCCTTGGGGATGGCTGGCTCGAGCCCAGCGTTCGCGCGAATCGAATCCTTGCCGCGGGAGAACCACTCCTCCTCACGATTCGGCGGAAGTAGTGGAATGGACTCGCTTGAGCCGACTGAACGCGAGTAGGCCATGGCGTGGTTCTCCAGGCTGGGCACTTGCCTAAGCCTCGAACTCACAGACGGGAGGATTTCGCCGTTACCGTTCACCGCCAGCCGACTTACTGCCAGCTCGAGCTCACTATCCGTAACCTCACCAATGGGTTCCGCCAGCTCAAAGTCGTCCACCTCAACCGGAGCCGGTGCAGCCATGGTAGGCGTCTCTTCGGGAGCTTCCTCACGCACAGCTTCCGCAGCTTCCAGCTCCTCGGCTTCCTCCGCCGCCTCCATCTCGGCAATCTCCTCCACCGTGTAAACCGTGATGCTAGTCACTCCGCGCGCGCGCAGGTGCTTAATGCGTTCAGTGGTGAGAGTCGTGCCGGCCGCAAGAAGGGTGGTGAAACCCATCTTCGCGTCCTTGGCTAGTCGTTGACCCGGTTCGGCTTCGGAGATTCCAATGACCTTCATATCAGGCATCAAGTGCCTGCATAATATAGCACTCAAGCGCCAATGTCCATAATCCCCAAGCCGAAAATCGCGAAGTTAACCTATTCGGTGGCCTTTCGCACCTGGAACAGAAGCTCCATATTGCTCTTGGTCTGCAGCAGCTTGGTGATCAGGCGGTTCATCCGGTCGGCCTCATCCATGTCGGCAACCATCCGGCGAAGCCTCCAGACCACTTCGAGCTCTTCTGCATTGTAAAGCAGCTCTTCGTGCCGCGTGCCGCTGCGCATGATGTCGATGGCGGGGAAGATGCGCTTGTCGGCCAGTTCGCGGGACAGGTGGAGTTCCATGTTGGCCGTGCCCTTGAACTCCTCAAAGATGATATCGTCCAGCCTGGAGCCGGTCTCGATCAGCGCGGTTGCAAGGATGGTGAGCGAGCCGCCGCCTTCAATGTTGCGGGCCGCGCCGAGGAAGCTCTTGGGCTTGTAAAGCGAATTGGGATCCAGGCCGCCGGACAGCGTTTTGCCCGAAGGCGGGCAAGTCAGGTTGTGCGCGCGCGCCATGCGCGTAAGCGAATCCAACAGGATCACCACGTCCTGTCCGCTTTCCACCTTGCGTTTTGCGTACTCGATTACCTGCTCGGCCACCTGGATGTGGTGCTCCGGCTTGTCGTCAAAGGTGGAGGAGATAACCTCGCCTTTCACGCTGCGCTCAAAGTCGGTGACTTCTTCCGGCCGCTCGTCAATGAGCACCGCGATCAGCTTCACATCGGGGTGGTTGTTCGCGAGCGAGTTGGCGATTTTCTTGAGCATTATCGTCTTGCCCGCTTTGGGCTTGGCGACGATGATGCCACGGGTGCCCAGGCCGACCGGAGCGAAGAGGTCAATAAGCCTGGTGGAAGCGTCGTTAGCATCGCATTCCAACAGCAGCCGCTGGTTGGGGTAGATGGGAACAAGGTCTTCAAAGGAGAGGCGCTGACGCACTTCATCCGGCGGGCGGTCGTTCACCGCCTCAATCTTGACCATGCTCGGGTAGCGCTCGCCGTCTCTCGGTGTGCGAACGTAGCCGGAGACCATGTCGCCGGTGCGCAGCCCGAACTTCTTTATCTGGGACATAGAGATGTAGATGTCATCGTTGCCGAGGTGGAACGCGCGCTGGCGGATGAAGCCGTAGTTGCTGTCCGACACAATGTCCAGAATGCCCTTCTGGAAGTATGATTGCTCCAGGTCGCTCTGCACCGACACCTGTTCATGGGCCTCGGAGCTGCGGTCGCGATCGCGGTCGCGCCGGCGCCCGTTGCGGTGACGGCCTTCGCGCTGGCTTCTTCCCTGCGGGGCGTGGCTCATCTCGCGTTCACGGGGCTGCGGCTGCGCTTCCGACTGCTGCGCCGGCTTCTGAAAAGCCCTCCGCACATCGAAATCCTTGTCGCCCTTCGGCGCACGCGCCTGCTGCTGCACCGAATCCCTGGAACCCGCATCCCACTTGTTGATGGTGGAAGGCGGGCGCACCGGCGGACGATCGTTCACCGGCCGCACCGGAGCCGCAGCGCTGTTGCTGGACTCGCCTGAGAGATCAACGTTCACCGGCAACGATTCGAATTGGGCAACGACCCGGCGCGGGTGATCGGCCGATTCACCCCCGTGCTTGACAAGCTCCGTTACCAGATCGGACTTGTTCATCTTGCTGGCTCCTTTGATACCTTTGTCCTTGGCCAGTTTGCGAAGCTCGGTGAGCTTCATCTCATCAAGCGTTTCTTTTGTCAGATTGTCACTCATAACGGAATCACACCTTTACCGGTCGTTAATCGGCGAAAGCGCATTAACAGGAATACCGCGAACTGCGAAAAGCAGCGCGGGTCGTTTCTCTCCATGGGGTAGAGTTGCTCGAAGCGCAAGTATTATACCCTTTGTGAACGCTGATGTAAAGCTACGGTGCCGCCGGCCGGCAAACTGCCAATCCGGCATCAGCGCCAGAACTACTCGCCTTCCTTCTGCGGCCAGTTTATCGCCCAGATTCCCTGAAGCTGGCGCCACTTCTGCTCAAAGTCCAGGCCGTAGCCCACGACATAGCAGTCGGGGATGGTGAAGCCGACATAGTCCATTTCAACTTCCACCTTGCGCCGGTCGGGCCGGTCAAGCAGCGTGCACTTCACCAGCGAGGCCACCTTGCGAGTACGCAGCATCTCCTCTATGTACTTGAGCGTGAGGCCGGTGTCAACAATGTCTTCCACTATTATCACGTCGCGCATCTCCACCGGGTCGTCCAGATCCTTTATCATGCGGACGACGCCGCTACTCTCGGTGGAATCACCGTAACTGGCAACCGACAGGAAGTCGCAGGAGGCGGGAATCTTGAGGCGGCGGAGCAGATCCGCCAGAAAAACGACCGCTCCCCGTAGAACGCAAACGAGATGCACCCGCTTGCCCTCATAGTCCGAGGAGATGTCGTTGGCGATCTCTTCCACCCGCGCGGCTATCTCTTCGGGCGCATATAGCTGATGGAAATGCTCCGGCACTTTAATCATGGTTGTTCACCAACTCTGTGCAAGTCCGCTACTCCCATTCAATGGTTGCGGGTGGCTTGCTGCTGATATCGTACGCCACCCGGTTCACCTGCGGGACCTCGTTGATAATGCGGTTGCTGATGGTCTCCAGCACATTGTACGGGATTCTCGCCCAGTCCGCCGTCATCCAGTCGGTGGTCGTGACGATGCGGAGGATGATGGGGTAGCCGTAGGTGCGCCGGTCGCCCATCACGCCAACCGAGCGGATGTCTGGCAGCACACCGAATGCTTGGCCTATGTCGGCGTAGATCTCCGAGCTCGCCAGCTCCTCCTGGATTATCGCGTCCGCCTGCTGGAGAATGCGAACTTTGAAGGGAGTAACCGCCCCGATGATACGGATAGCCAGACCCGGGCCGGGGAAAGGCTGACGGTACACCACGCTCTCCGGCACTCCGAGATTCAGCGCGACCTTGCGAACCTCATCCTTGAAAAGGTCGCGCAACGGCTCCACGAGCTTCAGCTTCATTGTGCGGGGAAGGCCACCCACATTGTGGTGGCTCTTGATCACGTGCTGGTGCTTCCCGACGCCGTGGCTCTCCACCACGTCTGGATAGATGGTGCCCTGGGCGATGTACTTGACGTTCTTCACCTTCAGCGCAGCTTCTTCAAACACACGGATGAACTCGCGGCCGATAATCTTGCGCTTGCGCTCCGGATTGGTCACCCCTCTGAGCTTGCCGAAGAAGCGGCGCGCGGCGTTCACCCGCTGAAAGTTGGCCTTGAACTGCTTCTTGAACACGCGCTCCACCTGGTCAGCTTCGTTCATCCGCATCAGGCCGTGGTCAACGAAAATGCAGTGAAGTTGTTCGCCGATCGCCCGCTGCACCAGCACGGCGGTTGCGAGCGAATCTATGCCGCCGGAGATGCCGCATAACACGCGCGCAGATTTCACGCTCTCACGAATATTCGCTGTAGCGTCCTCCACGAACGACGAGACCTTCCAGGTGCCGCCGGCCTTGCAGACCTCAAAAGCGAAGTTGCGCAGGAGCTCGACGCCCCAGGGCGTGTGGGTGACTTCGGGGTGGAACTGCACGGCGTAAAGCTTGCGTGCGGGATTCTCCATCGCCGCAACCGGCGTATGGTAGGTTTTGGCCACCAGTCTGAATCCCTTCGGCGGGCTGGCAAGCACGTCGCCGTGGCTCATCCAGCAGATGAGTTCAGGGTTGAGGTTGCGGAAGAGAACGCTGTCCGGCTCCACCACCTGCAGGTCGGTCTTGCCGTACTCAGCGGCCTTCGCTGAGATGACTTCGCCGCCATGCATCCGTCCGATGAACTGCAGGCCGTAGCAGATGCCGAGTATAGGGATTCCAAGCTCAAGTATCTTCGGGTCAATCTCCGGAGAGCCGTGCACGTAGACGCTGCCGGGGCCGCCCGAGAGGATGAGGCCGATAGGCATTTCGTGCTTGATGTCTTCCAGGGTGATGTCGGTAGTGCGGATTTCGGAGAAGACATCCAGCTCGCGGATGCGCCGCGCGATTAGCTGGGTGTACTGGGAACCCATATCAACGACGATTATCTTCTCCTGCTGAGCCATCTATGCACCCATGCCCAGGCGCTGGGAACGCTGTAGCGTCTTGCCTTCGGTCATGAAGGACAGGGACACAACCAGCCCGATTCCCTGCATTTCACTGATGTTGGCCGCCCCGCAGAGTCCCATTGAGGACCGCAGGCAGCCAACGAGGTTCTCTTCGCCAGTGGTCACCGAGGTCGGCCCGAAGAGAAGCTGTTTCAGTGGGATGTTCTTTTCGACCCGCACGCGGGTTCCGCGAGGCAGGTTCGGGTCCGGCGTCGCCATTCCCCAGTGGTAAGGTGCCGCGGGCGTTTCCGGGCAGCCAGCGAAGATACTGCCGACCATCACCGCGTCAGCGCCAGCAGCCAGAGCTTTGGCCATCTGGCCGCCCTTGCGCATTCCGCCGTCGGTGATAACAGCCACGTACCTGCCGGACTTCTCCAGGTAGTCCTGGCGGGCGGCGGCGACATCGGCGGTGGCGGTAATCTGCGGCACGCCGACTCCGGTAACCGCGCGCGTGGTGCAGGCCTCACCAGGCCCCACGCCGACGAGAATCCCTGCTGCGCCGGCTTCCATTTGCTCGTAGGCGACATCGTAGGAGACGCAGTTGCCGAGCAGCACCGGCATATCGATTTTGTTTATGAGTTCCGCGACCGACAGGACCTCTCCCTTGCTGGAGCGGTGACGCACGCTTATGACTGTGCTTTGCACCACGAGCACATCCAGTCCGGCCTTTACCGCATCGTCGGCCCAGCGCATGGCTCCGAGCGGCGTAAGGCTGCCTACCGCGGGCGCGCCCCGGTCTTTGACTTGCCTGATTGCGCGCTCGATCAGCTCCGGCTTAACGGGCTCGCGGTAGATGTCTTGGAGAACGCGGGTCGCTTCAGCGTCGCTGGCCGACACGACGCGCGCGAGCGGCTCCTCGGGTTTCTCATACTTGGTGAAGATACCCTCGAGGTTGAGCACCGCCATGCCGCCCAGCTCGTGCATCGCTACCGCGAAAGACGGGCTGACGACACCATCCATGGCGCTGGCGATTATCGGGAACTCCATGCGGAGTCCGCCTATGTCCACGGACAGGTCGACATCCGCGGGGTCAATGGTGGACGCGCTGGGAACGAGCGAGACGTCGTCAAAGCCTAAGGCAATACGGGCATTCTTGTGTTTGCTGAGCGGAAATTCCATAACGGTGCCCAAAGGGGGAGTGCGAACTCTGAAGCTCTATTCTATCCCACGGCAAGGGGTTGTCAAGGGATTCCAAGTGCTATTTGCCCGTTTCAGCGCAGATGCAAGGCCTTTTCGGCCGACTCCAGCACGGTGCGGTAATTGCTGAAGGTCACCTGCTCCTTGGCCTGCGCCAGCGGGAACCACTCAACCTGCTTGATTCCCTCATCACCGAACTTCGCCTCCATTGGCGGCAAGCCTGCCGGCGCTTCCAGCAGAAAGAAGTGGACTGTCTTGCAGTTCAGCTTTTCCACGCCACCGTTGCGGGTTAAGAACTCGTAAAACACCGGACGCAGATAGCAGACCAACCGGAGTGAGGAAACATCCAGCCCGGTTTCCTCCTCGGTTTCGCGGATGGCGGCTTGCACCAGCGTCTCACCCAGGCCGATGTGCCCCTTGGGCAGGCCCCAGAACATGCCTGAGTGCCGTCTGGCCTGTATCAGTACCACGGGGATACCTTCGCTGGGCGCGAAAACCACCGCCCCAGAGCTTAAATGGGTGATCTTATCCATGAACCTGAGCCGTTAGGGGCTTCAAAACAGCCGCCCCCATATAGTAAAGTGTAATTCTACCAGATGCTTGAAACGACAATCGTTCTTGATGCTGCTTCCGCCGAGAAGGGCGTAGATGAAATCATGCTGGGCGCGGCGCTGGGGCTGAGGAAGCTGAAGCGCCCGATTGACCTGCATCTTGTGGTGTATGACGATTCTGATACGCAATCACCGGCCGGAAACGAATTGGCTTCCGCCGCTAGTGCCGTGGGAGCGTCCGTGACCTTTCACACTGCCAGCGACCGCTTGCCCGACAGCATTGAAAGCCCGGTGAAAGCCTACCGGAGCTACGCGAACAACCCGATCAATATCGCGTTCCAGCTGTATAAGAAGACCGGCGGGGCAATCATTTCGCCGGGAAATACCGGCCTGGTAATGACCTGCGCGCTTTTTGAGCTGGGGAGGATACCGGGCATCTCACGGCCGCCCATCGCTACGCCCTGGCCGACCAGGCGCAAGTCCATGTTCATCCTGGACTCCGGCGCGAATGTGGACGTCCGTCCGGTGCACCTGCACCAGTTCGCCCATATAGGCCGGGTGTACATGTCCCGGGTGTTCAAGCGCGAGAACCCCCGCATCGGGCTGCTCAGCAACGGCTCAGAAGACTATAAGGGCAGCCAGCTCGTAAAAGAGGCTCACAAGCTCCTCTCGGAGGATTCGGCCATCAACTTCGTCGGGCATGTGGAAGGCCAGAGCCTGCTGGACGGGAACGTTGACGTACTGCTGTGCGACGGGTTTCTGGGCAACATCCTGCTCAAGTTCGCGGAGGGCCTGGCGAGCACCTTCGGCACGTTGCTGAAGGAGGAGATTACGCGGAATCCCTTCACCGCGATGGCGGCATGGTTGTTCTTCCGCGGAAGCATGGCGCGGTTCAAGCGCAGGTTTGACTACTCCGAGTGGGGCGGCGCGCCCCTGCTGGGCGTGAAAGGGAATGTGGTCATTTGCCACGGGCGAAGCGAAGCCAAGGCCATTATGAACTCCATCCTCTGGGCCTCCCGGATGGTTGATGAGGATGTTAGCCGGAACATTGAAGCCGAGGTCCGGCGGGCGAATGTGCTCGCTGAAAACGGCCCTGAGCCCACGCAGTGAGTCCACCCGCTGGCGTGGATGGCGTATAATTGGTGGTGCTCCGGTATTAAGCCTCCTGTTAGCATCCAGCCAATCCATGGTTCCTTGGAGCAAACACAATGGACATCGATGTCTTAATCAAGGGCACCGGCAGGTATGCACCTGACCGCGTGTTCACCAACGAGGACTTTGAGAAAGTCCTTGACACCAGCGACGAGTGGATCACCACGCGCACAGGAATTAAGTCGCGCCACTTCGTCAGCCCCGGCGAGACCTGTTCGCTGCTGGGCGAGCGTGCGGCGCAGAGGATTCTGGAGAACGCCGGTATAAGAGCGGAGGAGGTTGAGCTTATCATTGTGCCGACGGTCACGCCAGAGCGTGTTTTCCCGGCGACTGCGTCAATCATCCAGGGACGCATCGGCGCCAGCAAGGCGGCGTGCTTTGACCTGAACGCCGCATGCTGCGGCTTCATCTATGCGCTGGCCACGGCGTACAACTACCTTCGGAGCGGAATGTACCATAACGCTCTCGTCATTGGCTCGGAAATCATGACCTCCATGGCGAACTACACCGACCGCAACACCTGCGTGCTGTTCGGCGACGCTGCGGCGGGGCTGTACCTGGAGGCCGTTCCCGCCACCAGCGACAGGCGGGGCATCCGTAACTTCGTGCTAGGCAGTGACGGCACGCTGATTGATATTCTCTATCAGTACGCCGGCGGCAGCGCCGCGCCCGCGACGCTTGACACCGTGCTCAACGAGCAGCATTACATCTACATGGAGGGGCAGGAGGTGTTCAAGCACGCCGTGCGCCGCATGGATCAGACAGTGCGTGACGTTATCGCCAAGGACGGCGTTGACCCCTCGGAAGTGGACTGGTTCCTGGGGCACCAGGCCAACCAGCGCATCATTCAGTCCACCCAGCGCAGGTTGGGCGTGCCGGAAGAGAAGGTATACATCAACATCCAGCGGTACGGCAACACCACGTCGGCTTCCATCCCGCTGTGCGTTGACGAGCTGAACGAAGAAGGGAAGCTCAAGCCGGGGGACAAGATCGTGCTGTTTTCTTTCGGCGCAGGGCTGACCTGGGCGTCGTGCTACTTGATCTGGGGCACTTAGCGCCAAAGAGGAGAGGGTTATGAAACTTGCTCTGCTGTTTCCCGGCCAAGCCTCCCAGCAAGCGGGAATGGGCCGGGACTTCCACGACGAATACGCGGAGGTTCGCAAGTACTTCGCGCAAGCGGACGAGACGCTCGGCTACCCGTTGTCCAACCTGATATTCAACGGCCCAGAAGAAGAGCTGACGCTGACGGCCAACGCGCAGCCGGCGATACTCACCGTGAGCTGCGCAATCTGGTCGGTGCTGAAGCCGTTTGTGGCGGATGGGACTGAGCTAATCGCTGCAGGCCACTCGCTGGGCGAGTACAGCGCGCTGGTGGCAGCGGGAGCGATGGAGTTTGCCGAGGCGTTGCGCATTGTGCATCTGCGCGGGAGGTTCATGCAGGAAGCGGTGCCCCCCGGCGCCGGCAAGATGGCCGCAATCTTCGGGCTGGAACAGCGGGCGATTGAAGAAACGCTAGCGGGGCTGAAGCTTGAAGGCGAGGTAGCCGAGCTGGCCAACGTCAATAGCACCGACCAGTTAGTTATATCCGGCAGCGCCGCGGGGATAGACCAGGCTGCGCAAGCGCTGAGCGCCGCCGGTGCCAAGCGCGTGGTTGAGCTGAAGGTCAGCGCGCCCTTCCACAGCAGTTTGATGACCCCCGCAGCGGAGAAGCTGAAGGCAGAGCTGCACGCAACATCGTTCTCCGCCGCGCAGTTCCCCGTCTACGCGAATGTGACCGCCGAGCAGTATTCCGGTGGAGCCGGAGCGATCCCCCAGACGCTTTACCGCCAGGTGACCGCGCCGGTGCGCTGGATGGACACGATTCAGAATATGCTCAAGGAGCGGCCGGACGCGTTCATTGAGGTGGGGCCGGGCAAGGTGCTGCGGATGCTAAACGCGCGAATAGCCCGCGAAGCGCCCTGCGCTTCAGTCGGGGACATTGAGGGTTTTGAGCGGGTGTTGGCCTACCTCTCCAGCGAAGCGAACTCCCCTGCGTAAGTTGAGGAGTCAAAGGCAAAGTGCTAGTATAAAGGTTCTATCGCGACTGGAGTGGAGATGAATAAACGGCAGGCTAACCTCCTGTTAATTCTCGTTGTCCTCGTGATTGCGCTGGTGCAGCCCATCTGGCGCATGGCAGAGGGATTCGACGTTGTCACCCTCGGCCTGGACCTGAAGGGAGGCGTTTCGGTCGTCTTGCAGGCGACCCCGCCCATGGGCCAGGAAGTCAAGCCCGACGACATGAGCGGCTTGGTGGAGGTCATCCGCAACCGCGTTGACCCCCAGGGACAGAAAGAAGTCGTCATCACGGTGGTGGGTAACGACCGCGTGCTGGTGCAGGTGCCCGGCGAAAAAGACCCCAACGCGGTGCTCCAGTTAATCGGCAAGACCGCATTGCTGGAGTTTGTCCACGCGGGGAAGGATGCGCTCGAGGAAGGCGCGTCCATTGAAGGTCTGAACCTGCCCGTGGTGGTTACGGGACGCGACCTGGCGGACGCCTACCCAACCAGGGACCAAATGGGGCGCCCGGCGGTGGGCTTTGAGTTCAAGGCTGACGCGGCGGATACGTTCGGCAAATTCACCAAGAACCATGTTAAGGAGTACCTGGCGATTGCGCTGGACGGAGTGGTGATTTCCTGCCCCGTTATCAACGGCCCCATTTGGGGTGGCCGTGGCATTATTGAAGGCGGCGGCTTCAATGTGGAAAACGCCACACTGCTGGCAAGGCAGATCAAGGGCGGCGCCCTGCCCATTCCAGTGCAGGAGCTCGAGAGCCGCGTAGTCGGGCCGAGTCTGGGCCAGGAGTCCATTGACGCGAGCGTAGTCGCCGGCATCGGCGGCTTCATTGTCATCCTGCTGTTCATGATTCTGCTGTACCGCCTGCCCGGCTTCGTTTCCAACCTGGCGCTCGCCCTGTATGTGGTATTGCTCGTCGGCTATCTCTCGCTGTTCAATGTCACGCTGACGCTGCCGGGTATCGCGGGCATCATCCTGTCCATCGGCATGGCGATTGATGCTAATATCATCATCTTTGAGCGCTTGAAAGAGGAGCTCGCCTGGGGCAAGACCCTCGGCGCGGCAATGGAGGCGGCTTTTGCGCGTGCTTGGATCGCCATTCTTGACGGCAACCTGACGACCCTCATCGCAGCGCTAATCCTCTTTTTCTTCGGAACCGGCCCAGTGAAGGGTTTTGCCATAACCCTATCGCTCGGCATCCTGATCTCAATGTTCAGCGCCGTATTCGTAACCCGCTTCATCCTGGAATTTGTTACCATGCGCTTCAAGAAGCTGGGCCTATACGCATAAGAGGAAACAATGCTCCAGAACCTAAACCGATACAAACTCATCCCCTTCGTCCAGTACAGCAAGCTTTGGCTGCTCATCTCCGCGCTGGCCATCATTGCGGGCGTCATCATCATGGTTGGCAACTACCGCACGATGGGCAACCCATTGTTCCTGGGCATTGACTTCACCGGCGGCAGCCTAATCCAGTTGCAGTTGCAGGAGCCGGGCAACGCCGCCGAGATTGCGGAGATTGCACAGAAGTACTCCGTCGGCGAAGCCATGGTGCAACTGCGGCGGGGACACCAGCGGGAGGTGGAGATTCGCGTACGCATTGACACCTCCAGCGCCAAGGACACTGCCACGCGCAGCGAGCTGCGGGCTGAGAAGATCAGCGAAATGGAGCGGGAGATCGGCGACAAGTACGGCGGCTCCGAGAACATGCAGGTGCTACAGCAGGACTATGTGGGGCCGGTAGTGGGCGCGGAGCTAATAAGAAACGCCATCATCGCGCTCATCATTGGCACCATCGCGATAATGGTCTACATCTTCATCCGCTTCAACCGCCTTGTTTTCGCCATTGCAGCAGTTGTTGCGCTGATCCACGATGTGATAATCGCGCTGTCCGGAACCGCATTGCTCAAGCTGGAAGTCAACTCGTTTTTCATTGCGGTGGTACTGACTATCATCGGTTACTCCATCAACGACACCATCATCATCTACGACCGCATCCGCGAGAACCTGCGCAATTTCCCGCAGATCAACTTCCCGACCATCATCAACCTCAGCCTTACGCAAACGCTTACGCGGTCGCTGGCGACCGTCGCGACAGTGGTGATAATGCTTATCGCGCTGCTGCTCTTCGGCGGGCGCGCGCTGTACGGTTTCAGCATGGCGATGCTCTTCGGAATGATCTCCGGCGCTTACTCCTCCGTCTTTATCGCTGCACCCATCGTGCTCTACTTCACCCGCGAGGAGCGCAAGTACCGGCTACCCAAGTATGTTGACCTGGTGGCGGCGCACGAACAGGTGGCGACTGGCGAGTTTGACGAGGATGAAGCCGAGATCTACGAAGAAAAGGAGAAAGAGATGGTGCTGGCCCCAAAGGATGAGCGGAAGCCGGGAGCCGGGCGAACTGCCAGGGAGCCGGTGAGCAAGGCTGATGACGAAGAAGGCCGCCGGGAAGCTGCGGACAAGATAAAGAAGAAGAAAAAGAAGCTGCGCCGGCGGTAGGTGACGAAATGCCCCCAGAGGGCGGTCCAGAACGAAGCCTGAACAACCTGCTACAGAAGGAGCACGGCCTCTCACCGGTGCTTGCGCGGTTGTTCGCCAATCGTTGGGACGAGAACCCAAGTGCAGCGGAAGCGTTCGTTCATTCCGGCCTGGAGCACGCCGGCGGACTGGACAAGGCTCCGGCACTTCCCGCGATCATTGAGCGTTTGCAGCACGCACGCAAGCAGAGCGAATCCATCCTGTTCTACGGCGACTATGATGTTGACGGAGTACTGGCCGTGTGCATCATGTTCCGCACGGCGCAGCACCTGGGGCTGAAGGCCAACTACTTCCTGCCATCGCGTTTCAACGAGGGATACGGGCTGAACGAGCGCGTGGTCAGGCGCGCGGCTGACAACGGCTACAAGCTGATTGTTGCGTTGGATTGCGGAACTGCCAACCACAAGGAGATTGAGCTGGCGCGCAGTCTGGGAATTGATGTGGTGGTGATTGACCACCACCAGTCCGCGGGTGAGCCGCCGGACGTCCCCATCATCAACCCTCAGCTTGACGATGGAGTAGATCCCCTCTGTAGCGCGGGGCTGGCCTATTTCGCCGCCCAGGAATGGCTCAAGGCCGCCGACGAAAGCCCGGCTCTGGCGGAGCAGCACTTCCTGGATCTCTCGGCCATCGGCACCATTGCAGATATCGTACCGATGACCGGCGATTGCTTCCGGTTGGCGCACAACGGGCTGCCGCGGGTAACGCAGACAAAGAATGTGGGGCTGCGGGCGTTCCTGCGCTGCTTGAAGTTGGAAGGAATGTCGCATCTCACCAAGCGAGATGTGGCATTCAACGTGGTTCCACACTTGAACGCGGCGGGCCGAATGGCGCATGCGCGCCTGGCGGCGGAGCTGCTGCTCACGCAGGATGAGGCTAACGCCGCGCACGTCGCATCGCAGCTGCTGGAGCTTAACCGGATGCGCCGGGCGCAGCAGAAGCTGATGGACGCTGAAGCCAAGTTGCAGGCAGAAGCGCAGAAGGACTCGGCGGTATTGGTACTCTACAAGCCGGAGTGGAATCAGGGCATCACCGGCATCGTTGCCGCGGGTATTGCAGCGCTTTACCAGCGCCCCGCCATCCTGCTTGCCGACACTTCAACCGAGGATGAAGAGGCCATCGCTAGCGGCAGGGCACCTGAGGGGGTTGACCTGCTTCACACCATAGAACCAGCCAAAGGCCTGTTCACCAGAGTCGGTGGGCACGCCGCCGCTTTTGGCGGGACCATACCCGTCAGCCGCATCAATGAACTGAGGAGCATGATGGCTAATGCTGAGCTGGTGGAGACGGAACAGCCAGCGCAGGCCAACGAGTGTGAACTGGAGACGACTGTGGAGGAATTGGCGGACCCACGGCTGTGCGAGTCGCTCGTGCGCTTCTACCCCTTCGGCGAGGGGCATCCGGCACCGATGGTGCTGCTCAGGGATGCGAGCATTGAGCGGGCATCGCTCATCGGTTACGACCGCACGCATCTAGCGCTGCTAGTATTACGCCCAGGCGAGGCGCCGCTACGGGTTATGGGATTCCGGATGTCGCACCTCGCCGACCGCATTCAGGAGGGGGGGAAGCACAACCTTCAGCTTGAGCTTGAACTTGATAACTACATGAACAACCTGTCCGTGCTACTGCGGCTGACAGGCCTGGAAGATAGCTAGCGCAGACAGAGGATATAATACAGAGCAAGTATGCCGCTCGCCAGGCAACAGACGAAAAGCGAACACCCCGAGGCCACCGAGCTTTACCGCAAGCTCATTGAAACCTACCGGGTGGAGCACCCGGACGCGGATACCAGCAGGATTGAGGCTGCGTTCCAACTGGCCTTGCAGGCGCACAAGGACGTCGAGCGCGAAACTGGCGAGCCCTATATCACCCACCCGCTGAATGTCGCCCTCATCTGCGCGCGACTCCACATGGACGAGGAATCCATCATTACCGCGTTGCTGCATGACACGGTGGAGGACACACCCGTCCGGCTGAAGAAAATCGGGCGGGTATTCGGCAAGGATGTGGAGCGGAAGGTGGACGCGCTGACCAAGATCCAGCGCATTGACCTCTTCGCCCGCTTCACCGGCCGGACAATGAGCGACGAGCAGGCGCGCAACCTACAGAAGCTTTTCGTGGCGATGGCGCAGGACTTCGCCGTGCTGGTCATCAAACTTGCCGACCGCCTGCATAACCTTCGCACGGTACACACGCTTCATCCCGACCGCATCAAGCGCAAGGCCAAGGAGACGCTGGACTTCTACGTACCACTGGCACGGCGGCTGGGCCTGCGCGAAATCGCCAACGAGATGGAGGACATCTGCTTCCGCCACCTTTATTCGAAGGAATATGAGTGGATACTGCGAGAGCTGGACAAGACGGTAGGGGCCAAAACTCAGCTATACGAGCGGATGGAAGAGCAGGTGCACGAGGCATTGGCGCAGGAGGGCTTGGAAGTTGAGATGATCTACGGGCGCGTGAAATCGCCCTACTCCACCTGGAGAAAAATCCAAAAGGACGGAGTGTCCATTGACCAGGTGTTTGACCTTATCGCGCTGCGCATCGTTATCAGCGGTGACGAGATTGACTGCTACCGGGCGATGGGTGTGATTCACGGGCTGTACCGTCCGCTGTTCAGCCGCTTCCGCGACTTTGTCGCCGCGCCGAAGAGCAACGGCTACCAGAGCCTGCACACCACTGTCGCCGGAGAGAGCGGCCAGATAACCGAGATTCAGATTCGCACCGTGTGGATGAACGATGTAGCGGAACACGGAGTAGCCGCGCACTGGAAGTACAAGGAACTCTCGTCCCAGGGGAAGCTCAGCAAAACGTTCTCCTGGTTCCAGTTCATCCAGGACCTGTCGGAGGAGCATCTTGACTCCAGGCGTTTCGTAGAGAAAACGAGGGCGTCGCTGACCGAAGGCGAGGTGCTGGTGCTCTCGCCGCAGGGCGAAGTCGTGTCGCTGCCCAAAGGGGCAACTCCGCTGGACTTTGCATACTTCATCCACACCGACCTGGGGCACAGCACGCAGAGCGCCAAAGTAAACAGCGTGCCGGTTCCGCTCGACTACGAATTGGACAATGGAGATGTAGTGGAGGTCGTCAAGAACCCCGAGGGCAAGCCCAATCCCCAGCCGGAGTGGCTGAACATAGTCAAGAGCCCTCGTTCGGTGGTGAAGATTAAGCGGTGGTTCCGCAGCCGCACCCGCCGCGAGCGGGTGGAAATGGGGCGGTTCCTGCTCCGGCAGCAGATCACCAAAGAGGGGCTGTATCCGCTCAACCTGATGGACAACACCAAGCTGCTGCAACTCATTAAGATACTCCACATACGCAAGATTGACGACATGTTTGACCGCATTGCCGTCGGCAACTTGATGGCGGACGAAGTGGTCAAACAACTGAAACACAAGCACATTCAGGAATCCCTGCAGCCGCGCTACCAGCCCACAGCCTCCTGGGGGCGTTCCCCGTTCCACACGGCGGTGGGCACCGCCAGCGAGCTGGGGATTGCCCGCAAGGGCGGCCGGCCGTTGAGAAGGAAGGTGGAATTGGCGGCTTGCTGCACACCGGTGCCGGGCGACGAGGTCTTCGGGCTGGATAACCGCAAGGAGCACCGGGTGGAGATTCACCACGCCCACTGCCCGCTGGGAAACACGATGGCCGAGTTCACCGTGATACCGGTGGAATGGAGCGAGGATGCGAAGAACATCTATTACCCTACGGCATTGCATATCACCGCGCTGAACCGCGTCGGACTGCTGTTTGACGTGATGCGCGAACTGTCGGAGCTTTCGGTGAACCTGACCGGTGGAAACCTGAACCTGCATCCCAGCGTGATGCACGGCGATGAGGTCGCCACTTTCCAGCTGATGGTGGAAGTGCAGAGCAAGGAGCAGCTCAAGGAAGTGCTGGAGACCCTCCGGAAGGTGGAGGACATCATGGCGGTTGAACGCATGCTTGAGCATCCGAAGGAGGAGAACTAGTGCGGGCGGTGGTTCAGCGGGTGAGCCGGGCGGAAGTGCGCGTTGAAGGCGCGGCTGTTGCGTCCATTGGCCTGGGCTTCCTTGTGTTGGCCGGCGTGTTTGAAGAGGACACGATGGAAGACCTGGCGTGGATGGCCAAACGCATCGCTCAGCTTCGCATACTTGCGGACGCCGAAGGGAAGATGAACCTCTCTCCGTTGGATGCTGGTGGCGAGATACTGCTCGTCTCGCAATTCACGCTGTGCGCCAATATCAAGAAGGGTAACCGCCCGTCGTTCATCAAGGCGATGGCGCCGGAGCCAGCGGAGGCGATGGTGAAGAAACTCGCGGCCACCATCGGGGAGTATGGGCTGCGGGTGAAGACCGGAGTGTTCGGCGCGATGATGGATGTGGAGCTGGTGAATGCCGGACCGGTGACGATTGTGCTGGATTCACGGGAGTTCCGCTAGCCGGAGCCGGCCTCGGGGTACTCCCCGCGGATGTCCGTTTCAATCACATGCAGGGCTTCAGCCTGCTCGGCGGGCGTGGTGAAAGCGAGCAGCGTGAAGTGCTTGAAGCGGCTACGATTCCAGGCGTCCTGGCGCTTGGCGTACTGCCGAGTGTGGATAGTGATTAGTTCCGCCAGTTCCTGGAACGAAAGATCGCCCTGGAGAAAGCTCACCGCCTCGCTGTAGCCGATGCCCGAAAGGGATTGCGCGCCCGGCGGCACGCCCGCATCCAGGATTGTGCGGACCTCATCCACCAGCCCATTCGCCAACATCTGCCCGGTTCGCGTGTGGATACGGGCCTCCAGCGCCTCGCGCTGCACTTCCAGCCGGTAGCCCATCAGCACCAGCGGCGGCAGCGGTTGCGGGCGTGAAGCACTCGCCGCTTTCCGAGCCTGCATAACCTCTTCCTGAGCCGGCGTGAATCCCAAGGCGTCAAGGAGCGCTGCGCACTCCGCTTCGTTTATGGACATGAGCACGCGCTCCAGCAGCCGGATGACCCGACGAGGGTTGTCCAGGTCCACCGCGCCAGCCCCCGGTAGCGACCGGACGCGGCTTCGCAGCATCTCGCTGCCCCGCTCCCAGGCTTGGTTGAACTGCCGGCGCAGCACTCTCAACGGCGGAGCCTGCCCGAAATCGTAGCCCTCCGCCAGCGCCTCAATGTAAAGTCCGGTGCCACCCTCCAGCAAAGGTAACCTGCCGCGCTCACGGATACCGGCAATGGCGGAATGGGCTGCCTGCACAAACTCCTGCACCGAGAAGCCTGCACTAGGCTCCACCATATCGAGCAGATGAAAGCACGCTGACTCTCTCTCGGAAGCTGTGGGCTTGGCAGAGCCTATGTCTAGGCCGCGGTAGACCTTGCGAGAATCGCAGCAGACAATCTCCAGCGGCAAGCGCGCCGCGAGCGCGAGTGCAAGCGAAGTCTTGCCACAGGCGGTGGGACCGACGATAGCAGGGATCTTGCGCGCTCGGACAGGCATCGCTCTAGAATAGCTTATCAACCCAGCCCGCAACGTACATCACATAGAACGCCATCGTTCCCACGATGAATTGGGCGATTATGGTGCCGGTGAACCGCGCGACAACCAAGTAAAGGTTCATTACTTTGACGTCCTCCAGCGGACGCTGGCCATTGATGCACTGGTCAGTGATCATCGCCGCAGGCGGGTCAACCAGGATGAAGAGCAGGAAGGTCGCAATGCCGTTGACGATTCCCGACAGCGTCACGGCGGTGGCGCGCAATGAAGGGTTAAGCGCGCCGGCGTAGATCGTGGACAGAACCCCCACCGTGTAGAACGCGGTGACCAGAACCATAAAGGCGATGAAATCCAACGGAAGCCGGCGGATGCTCCTGAAATACTCCACCAGCCGCCCATGGAAAGGCCAGACGAAGTACTTGTGCGCCCGCAGCCAGCGCTTGGGATGCAACAGGTAGAGGACCACGCGCGGGAGCGTCCTGACCTCCTCAAATACCTCCAACAGCCGGGTGAAGATTCGGACGAACGTGGGCGTAAGCAGGGCACCGAGCACCGTTCCTATGGTGGTCGCAAGGATGATGAAGTGGATCTTCAACATCAGCGCATTCACCAGAGCATCACGGATTACCGGGTCGGGCACGGCGGTCTTGTCGGCCATATTGCCCACGATGGGCGCCTGAATCATGTTTGACAGGCGGGCGAAGACGATGATGAGGTTGAACAGCGCGATGGACGAGGCCAACCGTTTGGTGATGGCGCCGCTGGTGCGGATGGACAGCGCCAGCGTATCCACCATTGCCATGAAGCCGACGAGTACTGCAACGAAGATTACGGCGCGGTCGATGATGGGCGGCATTTAGCTCAGTTGATCAGCGGGACGAACAGCGCGATGAACGACACTTCCTGCGCCGGCGTGGTCGTCAGCTCCGCTACGAAGCGGTAGAGGTTCTCCGCCAGCTGCATCTTCTGGTTGTCGGTTCCGTCCCAGTACGCCTTGAACTCGATTTCGTCGCCCGGCGCGAGCGCAACCGAAGTTTCCTCCTGCGTGAAATAGCGGTTGTACGAGTAATTCCAGAAGAGCTTGTTGTCCTTGTAGACCTTGAAATCAAAGTGCTGGCCGGTGGGAAACTTGAGCATCTTGTGGGTCTCGCCGGTGTTGCGCAGCTTGAGAGCGAACTCAATCGCAGGCTGGCCGTCCAGCGTCACCTCATTCACCCCGAAATCGTAGGTGAGGCCCTCCATCTCCACCGAAGTGGAGCCGATGGACTGATCGCCGGCTGGAGTTGACGGGAGTTCCTCCACTACCGGTTCGGCCTGCTCGGCGGCCTCTTCTTCCATTCCCGGCTCTGGCGCAGGGGCCAGGCCCAGATCCGTTTCCTCCTCAACAATCACCTCGTATTCGCCGGGGGCAGGTTCTTCCAGCGCCTCTTCATTCTCGGGTGCGGGCTCCTCCGGTGGCGCCTCGGCGATCTCATCCTGAATCGGAGTCTCCGCCGCCTCATCCAGCACGCTTTCTGCCGGAGCTTCTTCTTCGATTGCGGTCACATCCGCGATTGCTCCCGTTTCCGGGGGCTCGGCGAAGTAGCTTATCCGCTCCTCCAACTCGCCAGCGTAGTCGCTGCGGGTGGAGAGATATTCCTCAACGACCTCCCGCACCAGATAGGGGTGCAGTTGCTGCTGGCGAAGGGAGTAAACCGCGGTTAGGCCCTCCAGTCCTTGGACCATCCGGTCGGTCACCGCAACCGTGTAATCAGCCTCAGGTCTGAGTGGCACTCCGCCCACACGCACGCTGTAAGCCGCTCCATCAAATATCCCGAAGCTCACACCACTGACCTGCAGGAAGCTGCCACGGCCGATGGCCTGCGCCCCCTGGGACATCAGGGCGTTCAGGTCGCTTCCCCGCATAACCCCTTTTACGATGCGCGCTTCTCCAGGATAAGCCTTCAGTAAGTCGCCGCGGGTTACCGGTCCGGCAGAGAGACCGCCGCGGAAACCGCCAGCCTCTAGGAGTGCGACTTCAGTCCCGGCAGCCGACTTCATTGCGTCGGCAAACAGGTTTCCCAGCGAGGTCTCAAATGAAGTGAGCTTGTCGAGCGGCATGGATTCAGCCAGGCTGGTGATAACCACGTCCAGCTGTTCATCCATGCGGGCGCGCTGCTCGGAGATAACTGCCAGATACTGGCTGTTCTCCGTCCAGCGTCCGCCGAGTTCTTCCAGGTGTTCGTCGAAGTACCGCAGCTTGTATCCGTTCTTGCGGTCGCCTTCAAAGGTGAGCTTGAGCAAGCCGGCGTGGGACCCCCAGTTGCCGGACTGGACAATCAGGCTGTTGTCCACCTTGAGCGGAACGCTCAGCGCCGCCATCTGGCCGCCGCTCACGATAACGGATACCTCGGGGTGTGAAACCGCCAGCTGGATGTTGTCAGCCAGCTTCAGGGTTGAAAGCAGGATAATAGTATCCGACTGGTTCTTAAGCTGGGGGACCCACTCGGCGGCGACCTCATGCGGGTCGCGGAAGGTAAGGCCGGAGGTGTTGGCCGTGGGCACCTGGGAGGGGGCGCCCGGATCCGTTAGCCCCAGAAGCGCAACCCGGAAGCCACCCAGGTCTAGCACTTTGAACGGCTCACCAAGGTACTTCCCGGTCGCCGCATCGAGAACGTTGGCGCACAGGAAAGGAAAGCCCGCTTCGCCAATGCGCTCGGCCAGCTTCTTACGCCCGACCGCAAAGTCCAGCGGTCCCAGGCCGGCAGCGTCGTACCCGAGCATGGACATCAACCGCACGTCCAGGTAGCCGCCAAGGTAGTAGCTGAGCGGCGTATACCCCAGAGTGTTGCCCGCATCCAGCGTAAGCCAGTGCATACTCTGGTGGCGGCGCTTCTCCTGGAAGTAAATCGCCCGCTTGGCGTAACCGCCCAGCGGCTTGGTGCTCTGGTAGTAATAGGACTGGATGCGGCCGCGGGTGTCGTTGGTGTGCAGAATCCCCACATTGACCAACTCAGCGGACGCGGCATAAGCGGCGAGCAGTATGTATGCACACACCGCGGCTGCAAATGCTGCCAAAACCTTGAATGTGGATCCCTTCATAATGCCCCCCAAACAGGTGTGGCCGTGAACCATAATTCTAGCACACCGTGCCGCCCACTCAGGATTTAACTTGCCGGCACGCCGCTACGATAATTGCATACCAGAAGCCTATGAACAAAGACCGTTTGGAAAAACTCGCACGCTGGTGGGACGAAGCTTCCTCTCAGCTTGAAACCGGTGACAGCGAAGCGCTGAAGCGCAAGCTGCATCTTATGGAGGCCGAGCTGCGGGTAGCCTTGAAGGCAGAGCCTGAACGCAGCCGGCGACCGTCTCTTGCCGCAGGATTGGCTGCTATGGCACTTGTGGTGGTGGTCATCGGCGTGATGGCCGCAGTGCTGCTGCCACGCGAGGATGGCCCGGTTATGCTCGCATCACGCGGTGGGCCTGAGCCCACCGCCAGTATCGAGGCCCCGGTTGTCCCGGTGACGCAGCCAGCAATTGAGGCGAAGGTGCAGACCATCGCCCAGGCTCCACAGGTACGCCCACAACCGGAACGAAGGATAGTCGCCGCCAGGACGCCACGGCCCCCGGCTGAGCGACGGACGGAACCAGTGGTGAGCACTCCCACTGAGCCGCCAGCGACCTCTCCGGCAACGGCCGTTCCAGCGTCCGCGCCCGCCCACGAGGCCGAAGCACCGCTGGACGCGCTGGCGCTGCTGGTGACGCTGGAACGGGAGTTTGAGCAGTAGCCGCGCGCGCTGCTATAATACCCGCGTCTTTATCTCACATCCTGGAGGGAGGGATGGGACCAATGCCCGTCGCCAACTTAGCGAAAATCACAGTTTTCGCGCTCGCACTGCTCATTCTGGAGATGACCGCTCCGGCTGCACCGGTTTACGCCCAGGGGGTGGTGGTCAACAACATCCAGATAGTGGGCCTAAAGAATCTGGACCAGAGCATCGTGCTGGATGCGCTGACCATCAAGCCGGGGCAAGAGATCAGCGGCAACGTTCTCACCGAGTTGAATCGCAATTCCGAGCTGCTGTACGCCACCGGTTATTTCCAAGAGCCTCCACAGCTTTCGCTGGACTACCTCGAAGGCATGACCATCCTGGTTATCGAGGTTCTGGAGAACCCGGTTTTCCGCGAGGTGAAGTTCAGCGGAAACACCATTTACTCCGACGAGGAGCTCCAGAAGTTCATCAGCCTCACTCCGGGGGAAGTCACCAACCTCCGGCGGTTGGAGGATGACATTGCAGTAGGAGTGCTGGGCAAATACTCCGAAGATGGGTATGTCGGCGCGTACATCGTGGAGTTTGCCCTTAGCACCCTGGAGGATGATGCGGGCACGGTGTACGTCACCATCGGAGAAGGAGTGGTGGACGATATCGTGTTCGAGGGCAACGAGAAGACCAAGGAATCGCTGCTGCGCATGGTGGTCGGCCGCCAGGTGAAGACCGGAGAGCTACTGGCCAAGAGCGGCGTTGAGAAGGCCCTGCAGGACC
>Ga0307425_1000546_pt1 | contig 23762 bp, 21 predicted proteins | sample SalMarWE160330MG_FD_202152 | JGI IMG/M metagenome (GOLD analysis project Ga0307425, IMG submission 202152) | Salt marsh sediment microbial communities from the Plum Island Ecosystem LTER, Massachusetts, United States - WE1603-30 | ecosystem: Environmental > Aquatic > Marine > Intertidal zone >...
TTGTAAAAGGTAAGGCAGGATTATCTTATTTGACAAAACCATATGACAAAGAAAACCATCCGGAAAATATGTCCTATTCCACACATCTAAATTATTTACTTTCTGTAGGTGGAGGAATAAGATATGCTTTCAGTGATAATGTGGAAGCTCAATTTTTAGTAAGCATGAATCACAACTCCAATGCTGCTATTACTGAACCAAACGGCGGAATAAATTATCCGGCACTTAGCTTAGCTGTCGGTTATACTTTTGAGCCAATTGAAATCAAACCAAGAACACATCCCGATCCATATTTGACTGCAAAAAGTAAAAAGAGATGGGATATTAGTTTATTTTGGGGAATTTCCGCTATGCCTTTTCCGGACGAATCTCAAGTTCCAATGTTTGGTATTAATGTCGTAAGAAGCTGGCAAGTGATGAGATTTGGAGCGGTCACAGCAGGTGCAGAGATGGAAATGAATGGCAGAGCAAGACTTCGAGTTCAAAGGGGAACAATTGAAGACCAAAGTCCCTGGCGAGGTTCTATTCAAGGAGGATGGGAGTTTTTAATGGGGAAGACAATTTTTAGTATCCAACTGGGTTTGTATGTATACCGACCCTATAAAGAAAAGGATGACTTTTATCAAAGATTTGGTTTAGTCCACCGAATATTTGATCATTTTTATGCGGGAATAAACTTCAAGTCTTATCGTCACTGGGCTGATCATCTGGATTTTAGAGCAATTTTTAGTTTTTGATTTTCAAACACTTAATTTTAGGTACTACTTAAGATTATTTATCAATCAGTGAATAAAATTTTGGAGATAATCTATGGCTACTAAATTAAAGGGACGAAGCTTTTTAAAACTTCTTGACTTTACACCAAAGGAAATTCGTTATCTACTAGACCTTTCTAAAAAATTGAAATCAGAAAAAAAGAATGGAAAGGCAAAGAAAAAATTAAAAGGAAAAAACATTGCCCTGATATTCGAAAAAACTTCTACACGTACACGTTGCGCATTTGAAGTTGCTGCTTTCGATCAGGGAGCGAGTGTGACTTATCTGGGACCAACCGGTTCACAAATCGGGCATAAAGAATCGATGAAAGACACAGCTAGAGTTCTGGGAAGAATGTATGATGGAATTGAATACCGGGGCTTTGGACAAAAAATAGTTGAAGAGCTCGCTGAATATTCAGGTGTTCCCGTTTGGAATGGTTTGACAGACGAATTTCATCCAACGCAAGTTCTGGCAGATTTACTCACAATGGAGGAACACTCAAAGAAAAAACTAAATAAAATTTCTTTTTGTTATTTAGGTGATGCACGGAATAATATGGGGAATTCCTTAATGGTTGGTGGGGCAAAAATAGGAATGGATGTCAGACTTTGTGCACCGAAGCAAAACTGGCCGGAAGAAGAACTTGTTAAAAAATGTAACTTAATTGCAAAAGAAACCGGCGCCAGAATTACCCTTACTGAAAATGTAGGCGATGGAGTAAAAGGAGTTGATTTTCTTTATACGGATGTTTGGCTTTCACTTGGTGAACCTGCAGAGAAATGGGAAGAAAGAATCAAACTTATGAAACCATACCAGGTAAATATGGATGTTATTAAACTAACTGGTAATCCAAAAGTAAAATTCCTCCACTGCATGCCAGCATTCCATAACAGGGAGACAAAAGTTGGAGAAGAAATTTATCAGAAGTACGGTCTCGATGGAATGGAAGTTACAGAAGATGTTTTTGAATCGAAGCATTCAATAGTTTTTGATCAGGCAGAGAACAGGCTGCACACAATTAAAGCTGTGATGGTCGCTACTTTAGGAAAGTAGAATTTTAAATAAAAAAATTATTCGTCTTGGGTTTTAGATTCCAGAAGATTTATCTGGAAATCTAAAAGTCTTTTTAATGCTTTGAAGGGTGCGTCAGAACAAATTTCATAAAACAGGAATAAAGCTTCTTCAAGTTTTGCTAAAGCTTCATCATTATATTTTGGTTCAGTAAAGTATTCCCAGTCTTTCGAAAGGTATTCTTCTAATTTTATTCCCTTTTCTTGGGCTATAAAAGAGATATATCGTTCATCTTTTAAAATTTTTTTCAGTTTACCTCTGAAGTCCGCTTCTTTTTCCTTAAGTGTAATCATCTTGTTTCTTATCTGACTGAAAGATGTAACACGCCAGATAAACTGCATCGAATTTATTAAATCCAAATATATCTTAAGATTTTCTTTATCCTCCCTTAAAAGGTAAAAATAATCCTCATAGCATTTTAATAGCTCCTCATTGTGTCCTGAAACTTTGGCAAGATTAAGGAAAAATTTGAAAATTTTTATATCAAGATTATTGATCTCTTTATGTAAAACCTCGTGCCGCTTTTTTAATTCTTCCAGTAATTCATTACTTTCCCCTGATTGATATTTTACCCCATCGTATTCAAAACTATCAGCTGCAATTTCATTTTTGGTGATACTTTCTAAAGTTTTTAAATCCCTATCCAGTCCACTAAACTGGTGAACTAAATCCACATTTTTATCGGTATAAATTTCCTCAAATTCCTTAAACTCTTCTTGATATGAAGTCTCAATTGCCTGCTTGATATCAAATACCGAAATATCTCTGAATTCATAAAAGTGGTTGTACTTTTTATCAAACCTATATTTATGAACTTCTCCTGAATACTTTTCCTTGAAAGTTTCTAAATCCAGTATTTCAGATGTACCGGAATACTGCAAGTTTCTGAAAAGTTTTTCAGTTATTTTTTTTTGCAAATTTTCCACATCTGAGAAAAGTTTCCATGCCGAATCACCTGACACAACTGCTTCCACATTTAATTCCTCCAACTTTTTTACTCTGTCAAATACAGTTGGATGAGAAGCCCACTGGTCTTTAATGACTAATTTTGACCTGTTGAAACGGTTTATTATTTCCTTAGTGACGTGGGGTAAATCAAATTTAATTTCCATACCAAATTTTTCTGCTTGACTCATCATTACATGATAGTGCTGAGGATAAATGTTTTCTGTCTTAACATTCTCGGATACACGATTAAAATAAAACTGCCAGATATAATTGAAGGAATCCATAGCCAGGCTTGCACGAAGTAAAGAAGTTATAGCAGGCACCGAACCCGCAACTTTTGCAGAAATTTCGTCTGCGTGATTTTCCATCTCTCTCGATAGAGCCATATAGCTTTTTGATACTATTTCATAAGCTTTCCTCAATATCCACCGAATAACTCTTGAATAAAAAACTACTATCCACGCCAGGCGAAAAATTGTCTGAAAAAAATTTTGTAGTAAAGACTGATAAAACTGTTCATCTATAAGCATTTTATAAATGATCTGATTTTCGATATAGACATAACTATATACATTCAGACTTCTCTATGTAAAATGACCGAACTCGTGGGCTAAAATCGCTTTAAATTCACTTTCACTTACAGAATTAATTAACCCCAGTCCGATAACCAGGTTTTCTTTACTTGGAAAAAAAAGGTTACGGAAGTTTGAGTCGTAAAAAACCATTGCATCGACTCCCGAAGCAACGAAAACTTTCTGGGGGAAATTAACTTCAATTTGTTCAGCTATTGACCCAATTAAATCAAAAAGTTTAGGTTGTGCTTCCCTATTTATTTCAATCCAACCAGAACGGTCTACAGTAGACTTTCTGAAATAAAACATTATTAAAAAAATTAAAAGAATAAGTGCAATCAGAGCAGTTGTAAGACCTAAAAAAAATAAATACTTATTATAGTAAGACTGCATAAGTGCATGTGATGCAATGAAAAGAAAAATTATAAGAAAAAATGACAGAAGGAGGGTTAGTATGTAAATAAAAATAAAAAATAAGATAGCAAAGAGAGCTCTTATTGCCTGATTCCGATATTCTGCTGAGAAGCTTTGTTTCTTCTGCATTCTGGCAAATTAATTTAAGTAAATTTTGAACTCGCCATAAAATTACAAATAATATTTAATTAAGATGTAAAAGTTTTCTCAGGATTTTATAAAAAGGGTAAAAAAGTTACTAAAAACATATAACGGATAAAGAGAATTGTTTAATGAGTTAATTTAAAAGAGAATATAAAGGCTCTACTGATAACTTCCATCTTTTTTTAGCCAGAAGGAAATTTAAAATACAGTTAGTATTTTTCTTATCAGCAATGAAAAAATTATTTTTTCTGATCGTAACCTGCTCACTTCTTGTTTACGCGCAGGGTACAGAGTCAACAATTCAGAACTGGTTTGATTTTACAAGCAGCTATACATTTGATAAGCAATGGAAAGTTTATGGTGATGTGGGTTATAGAATTATACTCGATGATAACGTGATTAATCGTTTCTATGTGCGTCCGGCAGGCTCTCTGCAAATAACTGATATTCTTACTTTACACGCTGGTATTGGTTTATGGTCAAGTCTTGTAGATAATAAAACAATATGGGAAATCAGACCATTTCAGGGAATACAAATTAATTGGCCTGTAATTTTTTGGCTTCCTCTAACTAATTACATAAGGTTTGAAGAAAGATTTTTCAAAAGTAATACAAGCAATACTTACATATTCAGATGGAGATATCAACTAGGTACTAGAATCAAGTTGGATCAGACTAAAACCGAAAAACTTTTTTACATTCCTGTTCAGATTGAGTGGTTTGCAAATTACAATAGTGACTATAACTTCAAGGCAAATGAATTGCGTGCAGTTGCAGGATTAGGATATGTAGTTGATAAATCCTGGAGGTTTGAGTTTAACGCAATTTTACAAAATACAAAAGCTTCACTGGATGAGATTTATACTTTTTATGATGTGATTTTCAGATTCAGAGTGTATAAAGAGTTTAATCCATAATATGCACATCTATAATATTTCTTTAAATGGTTTCGGTTGAATCTTGAGTTTGACAAGAAAATTTTCTGCCACTATTTTATATTTTTTCTATTGTGCAGGAAGTTTTGAGAATATTTTTAATCCAACTATCCCGGCAACAATTAGCAAGATGCATAATATCCGTACAAATTCCTTCGACTCACCAAAAAGGATTATACCGAGTAATGCAGTACCGACTGCTCCTATTCCTGTCCAGACAGCATACCCGGTTCCAATTGGAATTGTTTTAACTGCGGTAGATAAAAAGTAGAAACTAATTATCATTGCGATTACAGTTCCAACACTGGGCCACAGCTTAGTAAAACCATTTGTATATTTAAGTCCGATTGCCCATACCACCTCAAACAGACCGGCAATAAAAAGATATATCCAGGCCATTTTATCTCAAATTTTTTGGAGGCAAATATACTACAATATTTTTCAACCAGCGTAAGCAACTTTTAATTTTTTATGGTCGAGGGCTTTGGCAAGTGCAAAATCTTCCTCAGTTATTTTTTCTTCATCACCGTAATAGTTGTGCTCAACGCTATCTTTCATCAGGCTTGATTGAAGAGCAGTTGAAGAGAGAACTTTCAAATCCTCAACTACAAGATTTGTGTGATCGTTCACATCCACTCGGCCGGTAACAAGGTAGGGTCCCATTGATAAAGTAAGCTCCGCAACTCTGTAATAAACTCTTGGAAAAATGACCGCTTCAAAGGTTCCGGTAAGGTCTTCAAGCGAAAGGAACTTCATGATCTCGCCGGTTTTTGTTTTTATTCTTTTTGAAGTCATATACCAGCCGATTATCTTTACTCTTCGTCCTTTGTTCCGCAACATATCTTTTGCCGGGATAATTCCTTTCTGTTCAATCCATTCTTTAAAGAAATGAAGCGGATGTCTTGTAACCATATAACCGAAAGCTTCGTATTCTTCTTTGCAGATTCCTGCAAGTGTGTAGTTCAGATCAGTTTTAACTTCTTCCTCGAGAGCAAAAGTTTCGCTCAGGAAAAGATCGTTGTAACTCTCTTCTATTATTCTTCTTCGATGAATATAAATATCAAGCAGACGAAGCAGTGTCGGTCGTGTTTGTTTGAAACATCCCATTGCACCACAACGAATCAGCGAAGCAGTTTCTTCATAAGCAAGTTTTGTACGGACAAGAAAATCCGCCAGCGAAACATATTTACCGTTTTGTTTTCTTTCCTCAATAATTTTTTCAATTGCATTATAAGAAAGATTTTTGATCGCCTTCAATCCAACACGGATGCTACTCCCCTTTCCAATATATTCTTTTTCGCTTTCATTGATTGAAGGAAGTTCGATCTTCAAACCCAAGCGTTTTGATTCCTCTATGTAAACCGCAGCAGAATAAAATCCTCCGCCGTTGTTCAGCACGCTTGCCATAAACTCTGCCGGGTAGTGAGCTTTGAGAAATGCAACCTGGTAAGAGAGCAAAGCAAACGATGCACTGTGTGCTTTGCAGAAAGAGTAGCCCGCAAACGATTCAATCTGCCGCCAGAGCTCTTTGCTCTGGAAATCGGTTAATCCTTTTTCTTTGCAGGAGACGAAAAACTTATCAACTATGTGTTGCATTGCCTGATGCGAACGCATCTTTCCACTCATTGCTCTTCGCAGAAGATCGGCATCTTCCAGACTCAATCCTGCAATGTGATGAGCAACTTTAATTACATCTTCCTGGTAAATCATCACTCCGTAGGTTTCACCGAGGTAAATTTCCATTTCGGGCACAAGATATTTTCTACGGGAAGGATCTTTGTGCCGTGCGATGAATTCCTGCATCATTCCGCTTTCCGCAACTCCGGGACGAATAACCGAGCTCGCAGCAGTCAGCATCTCAAAAGTTTCAACATCCAGCCTGCGGAGAAGTGAACGCATTCCCGGCGACTCAATATAAAAGCAGCCGATAGTTTTGCCCGAGCGTATCAACTCTTTGGTGGCAGGATCATTAAAGAGCATTCCAAAATCGAAAATATCGAAATCAATATTGCCGGTGTGTTTTGGTATTGGCGGATAGAGTGTGTGTACTTTTGCCTGCCCACGCCATTCGGGTGGGACCTGGTAAATTAGTAAATCTTCTGTTTTTGAATTGTTTTCAAACATATTATAGTGAACATTTGCACACTATAATATAATCTTTTAAAATTTAAATGCAAGAGGGATTTTGATTGCGGATTTCGGATTACGAATTGTCTGCCTGCGCATTAAAGTGAGGCAGGCATCGAAATTCAGAATTAGAAGGTTGAAATGGTTGATTAATTATCTCAACAGAATCATTTTTTTTGTTTGAATAAAATTTCCTGCTTGCCCGCCGCTAGGCGTGGCTTTAATTTGATAGTAATAAACACCGCTCGATAGACCTGATGCATCAAATTCAATCTTATAATTTCCAGACGGTTTTTCCTCATTAACTAAAATTGCAACTTCTCTGCCGAGTAGATCATAGACTGTAATTGTAACAAAACTTATTTTAGGAATTTGATACTGAATTACAGTATTTGGATTAAATGGATTCGGATAATTCTGAGAAAGAAAATAATTATTTGGTTGTTCACTAACTTCATGCACACTAACAATCCCACCGAAACCACCATTAGTCGTATGAAACAATCTACACTGACCATAAGGGTCATCAGGCCAGGCAAGTAACCATCCATTATTACTGTCTGTAAAAACCATATCATAAAATTTCAAATCTGGTCTATAGAATTGCTCAGTCCAGGTTCTCCCCGTATCACTGCTGAAAAATCCTTGGGTATTTGTAATTGCCCAAACATGTGCAGGATTACCGGGTATAAACTCCAAATCCATTCCCCAATCCCAGTTATCAATGTAAAACCACTCGAAATTATTTCCTCCGTTTGTTGTTCGATACATTCCGGGGGTACAAGTTCCACCTGTACAAGATCCAGCCTTTATCAAACCAATATTTTCATCATAAAATTTCAATATATGACAATTAACTGAGTCAATTAGAAGCATCCAATGTTTTCCACCGTCTGTGGTTTTATGTAGCCCATTGATAGAGATACCCCAAAAATCTGCATAGAAGTATCCTATATTTTTATCTACAAAATCAATTCTACGCCAAGTATCTCCTGACCAAAGACCAATAAGTGAGCTGTCATTCTGTGAAACCCAGTCTCTTCCACCATTGGAAGTGCTGAGAACTAGTGCAGGCAACGTATTGTCGGGTGCGTCTCCCATTGCAACTCCATTTAGTGAATCAAACATTTCTAAATAGTCCATAAAAATTGTGTTCGATGGATCATAATATTGTAGCAACCAGCTTATACCACCGTTCGTTGTACAATAAATTTCACTGTACAAATTAGTGAACCATATTTTTTGTGAATTAATTATTGAAATATCCTCGATGAACGAAGGTCTGTATACTAATTCCCAGTTAATTCCCGCATCGGTAGTTACGTATAAAGTATTTGCAGCTAATGGTCCTGCTGCAATTAAACTATCACAAGCATCTATAGCTTCACTACCCCAACCATTCGGTAAATTATTTATTTCATACCACTGCGCTAAACATAAGTCTGCGAATGAAATAATTAAAAATTGCAATATAAATAGAGTCAATTTTGAGAGCACCACACTTGCCCACTCTTGTTTCTATATTATTTAGTGATATCACATGGAATAATAACGCCATAATAATAAGAGTAATCATTCTCCATACAGAAATCGCTGCCCAGATCCTGGCAAACACAACCAGAGACAGTATAATCCACGCACTTCCGACAAGTTATTGATATGTCATTACATATCGTCTTTAGCCTCACAGTAGATGCACTGTTACACCTGCATGGTATGTTTGGATTTGTATTTTCACATAATCCATTATCACAACAATAAGAATCAACATCGTTAAAAATTTCAGTGTTATTTGATATAATATTGAATCCCACTACAATTAGTAGTATTGACAATAAGATCAAAATTTTTATTAATTTGTTCATAATTCTTTTCTCCCTTTGTGATTAGTTGTTATTTATTATTTTCTTTATTCTAGTAATAAGAATATCATTTAACTTTCCTTTGTAAATTCTACTTACAGTATCATCTTTATTTATAATCAAGGTCAATGGTGTCCTAAATAATTTTAAATCATTCCCAAAATCTTAATCTGAATTATAAAATATTTCAAATTTAGGATTGTACTCTGATATTAGTTTATTAAATCATATAATAATTCATTACAAGGCTTAATGATTTCTTTGCATAAATGACAACTATTAATAATTATTTCAACAGTATCATTTTCCTGGCTTTTGTTAAATTACTTGCTTTTATTTGATAGTAATAGACTCCGCTTGTCAGATTGGAAGCATCAAATTCAATCTCATAATTTCCAGCCCGTTTTTCTTCATTAACTAAAATTGCAACTTCTCTCCCCAGTAAATCATATACTGTAAGTGTAACGAAACTTATTGCAGGAATTTGATATTGAATTACAGTATTTGGATTAAATGGATTCGGATAATTCTGAAATAGTAAATAATTGTCTGGCTGTTCACTGTTTTCATGCACGCTAACGATTCCCCCAAATCCACCATTCGATGTATAGTAAAGTTTCGAATTCATTGCTCCCGGTCCCGAAGCTAAAAGCCAACCGTGAGTTTCATCGGTGAACTTAGTATCTCTAAAAGTAAGCGTTGGATAGGAAAGTTCAGTAATCCATGTTCGACCAGTATCGCTACTAAAATATGCATGATGTAAATCGATTATCCAAACTTTAGAGGGATCACCCGGAATGAATTCGATGTCATTTCCATAATCTGAACCCAGTGGCCCAAACAACTCCCAGTTATCACCACCATCAGTTGTTCTGTAAATTCCCGGTGTGCAAGTTCCACCGGCACATTCACCTGCTTTCATAAATCCTAAATTTTCATCATAAAATTTTAATACCTCACAATTAACCGTATCATTTTTTACGCTCCAGGATTTTCCTCCGTCAATGGTTTTATATAGTTTTTCAGGTATTTCATTATAAGAAAAAAAGTAACCTATATTTACATCAACAAAATCAATTCTTCTCCATTGGTCACCAGACCATACACCAAGAAGTGAGCTGTCATTTTGCGAAATCCAGTCAATTCCTCCATTTGTTGTTTTTAAAAAGAGTGCCGGTTCATAGTTTGTTGGAGCGTCTCCCATAGCGAAACCATTAAGAGAGTCGAACATTTCTATGTAATTCATAAAGTTGGTTTTAGAAGGATCATAAAATTGAAGAATCCAATTCACACCTCCATCAGATGTTGCATAAATTTCTCCAGTAGATGAAATATACCAGATACTCATTGAATCAATAATAGAAATATCATCAACAAAAGAAGGAATGTATTTAGGGTACCAATCTTTACCTTTATTAAAAGTTACATATAAATCATTTGTAGTTATTGGTCCAATTGCAGTATTACTATCACAAGCATCAATTACAAACGAGCCCCAGGGAGGCAAATTGTTAGTGACTTCTTTCCATTGTGCATTAGAATGAGTACTGAGAAAAATCAGGAGTGGTAATAAAACTAAATATTTATTAAGCATGATTCTTTCTCACTAAATAATACTTATCGCTTAAATAAATAATTAAAAAAAATTAAAATTACAAGTAGTATAAATCTTTTCGAAAAAATTAAGCAACAGTTGTTGTTTGACTAATAAGCTGCTCAGATGTTTATATTTTCAAACGAATTCAAAACTAATTATAGATTGTGTAGCCTTCTTTTGATCCACAAAATTTTATTTTGAAACACAATTGTTTAGCTGACAACATATTTGTATTGAAATTGCGATTAATTCGATTGGCTTAAGATTTGAAATTCATCGAATGCACAAATTTATTCATACGCAGTTTTGTGTTCATAAATCGACGATTGGCTATCTGATACATTTCAGGTAGCCATTTTTTTTCAACTTGATTTTTAGAGTTCACGCTCAGCAACTATTTATTAAATATTTTAATATTTGAGAAAAAAGTGTTGCGTTTCGGTTTTAAATTATTTTAGTTTCGATAGGAGTTAACAAATCGTAGGGTAAAACAATGCAAACAGATGATGTATTAAACTGGGTTTGTCAATACTGCGGTGAGGAAAACCAAGTCTGGGTTGATTTAACAGTATTAGGGAACCAGGATTTTATTGAGGATTGTGAAGTTTGCTGTCGACCAAACAGAGTTCTGATTACTCACGATAAGGAGAACGAAGAGTACATCTTTGTCGAGTCAAGGATGTCCGACGAGTAGCTGTTTGCTCAGCCAGATAATAAACTTGATTTAAGACAAAAATCTTTAGTCTACTCTTAATCCTTCTCTCATTCTGATTATTTCCATATCTTCATCAGAACGTCTTCGGGAAATGCCAAAAACCAGCGCAATATTCAATCCAACCGAAATAACTAACAGGATTATTAATAGCATCATATAATCCTCCGAGCTTGATTTATCTAATTAACTTACTGTGACCTCCTCAACCCTTATATCTTTTGAAACCAGTTTCAATCTTATTCTAATCCATTATCATTCTTAAGAAAGAAGAACTTTCATCATCGTCTTCATTAGATTTTTTATTTGGATCTTGCTGCTCCATCTTTTCTTTTGCCCAGCTATAGCGTGAAGCATTCTCAGAAAAAGATTTATCCTCTTCATCCTCCGCGGGTTCATCCATTTGTGATGAAGGGCTTTTTACTCTAAGTATTGTAGGAACATCCAGATCTTCCTTGTCAACATTAGTTGTATCCAGGAAATTAAATCCACCTCTCAGACTTAGCTGCTCTCCAGGTTTTTTAGTATGAGATTTGAAGGTGCTAGTTGCAAAAGATTTTTTTGCACTGTCAAATCCTGTTGCAATCACAGTATAAGAAACGTAATCATTCATTTCTTCTTTTCTTACACAACCAAAAATCACATTCGCTTCTTCACCGGCAGCTTCGAATATAACATTGTTACCGTCATTAATTTCCTGAAGGGTAAGATTGCTTGAACCGGAAATGTTAAGAAGTACGCTCTTGGCACCTCTTATATTTACACCTTCAAGAAGAGGACTTGAGATAGCTTTCTGTGCGGCCTCAACGGTTCGGTTTTCACCGCTCGCAATTCCGCAACCCATCAATGCTTCACCGCTCTGGTTCATAACTGCGCGCACATCCGCAAAATCGACATTAATTAATCCTTCAACAGTAATTATGTCTGCAATACCTCTCGTTGCTTCGTAAAGTACTTCGTTTGGTTTATCAAATGCGGCAAATGCATTAATATTACCATCGAGAATGTTGAGTATTCTCTCGTTAGGAATTACAATCAAGCTGTCAACGTGTTTTCTTAAATCCATTATTCCCTGTTCAGCATTCATCATTCGAAGCTTGCCTTCCCATTTAAATGGTTTGGTAACTATTCCTACAACCAAAGCTCCTATACTTTGTGCAACTGAAGCAATTATGGGAGCACCACCGGTTCCGGTTCCGCCTCCCATTCCTGCAGTTACAAAAACCATATCGCTTCCGGCTAGAACTTCGGATATCCTTTCCCTGTCTTCCTCAACAGCCTTCCGCCCAACATTGGGATCAGCGCCCGCACCCAACCCGCGGGTTATATTGCTTCCCACCTGTATTTTATGATTAGCTTTGCTGCTTTCCAACACCTGTGCGTCGGTATTGACAGCAACATATTCAACGCCCTGCAGCCCTCTGGCAATCATACTTCCCAGGGCATTGCAACCGCCGCCGCCGACTCCAACTACTTTTAGAACAGCAGACATTGGTTTCTCACGATCGAGAGTGGCGAACTTTATCATGGACCCTCCTTTATTAGATTTATTATAATTCATCAAAAAATTCCTGTACTCTTTTTACTATAAGTTTAATTTTGTTCTTTGCTTCTTTTTTCTTTTTAAATAATTGATAATCGCTCGACTTAGTACCGGGTATTCCTTTGATTAAGCCAGCAACTGTTGCAAACTCAGGACTTTCGATTTCATTTGATAAACCTTCACCCAGTTCCTGAGGAACGCCAATCCGAGCAGGTAATCCAAAAACTTCTTCGGCCAGCTCCGGGCAACCACGTAAAAGAGCTCCACCACCGGTTAATACTATTCCAGCTTTTACTTTACTCTTAAACCCTGCGCTTCTTAATTCGTTATCAATTATGGTAAACAATTCTCTCATCCGCAGACTTATAATTTGAGTAAGAAGACTTATGGGTATTTTTGTATTTCCACGTGCACCAACTCCTCTAATTAAAATGTCTTCATCTTTTATAATCGCCGTTTCGATTGCATAACCGTATTCCTTTTTAAGTTTTTCAGCTTCTTCTGTAACCACGCCCAGCGACTCTCGTATGTCGTTAGTAACCTGGTTACCTGCTATACCAATTACTTTTGTATGTTTTATTGCCTTCTTGTGATAGATTGCTATATCAGTTGTGCCACCGCCAATATCCAGAAGCACAACACCAAGATCTTTTTCACTCTCCTCCAAAACGGAAGTACTCGAAGCAATTGGCTGAAGTATGTAATCTTTAATTTTTAATCCAGCACGCTCGACTGACTTTTTGATGTTTTGAATTGCAGGTATTGATGCAAGAACTACATGGTTGCTCGCTTCCAACCGTGAGCCCGACATACCGATAGGATTTTCAATTCCCGGCTGATGATCAACAGAAAACTCCACGGGAATTATATGAAGAATTTGTCTGTCCGAGGGAATTCTGATAGTACGAACATCCGCTTCTAATCTTTCGAGGTCCTTCTTAGTAATTTCTTTTTCATCGCTGCTGATAGTAACATAGTTTCTGTGTATTATACTTGTAATGTGCTCGCCTGCAACACCAACATTAACTAAATTAATGTTCAGTCCTGCACGGTTAGAGGCTATTGACATAGCTGTTTTTATTGCCTCCGCAGTTTTGCCAATGTTTGCTACTAACCCTTTGTGCAATCCTTCGGAAGGTGCTATACCAAAGCCAAGAATATTGAAGGTTTGCTTACCTTCCTCTCTTTCTGCGATTACAGCACACACTTTAGTAGTACCGAGGTCGATACCTGCAATAATTTCTTTTTTCATTCGTTTATTAATTCTGATTTTCTTTTACCGATAAATACTTTGTTTTTATAACGAAGATCTATGTACTCTGTTACGCTATTAATTTTTTCATCATTTACTATTTTTGGCCAAAGATTTTTAAGTATTAGTGCTTTCCTCGCCTCATCATTCTTTCCGAAGAGAACCGGAAAATTCAATCCGGCAAATGTTAGGATTACATCTCCGCCTTTTCGCAGATTAATTTCAGCCAGATTCTTTCTTACATTCGTATCGCTCACACTAATTGCATCAATAATTCTAAAAGCTAATTCAATATTTGAACTATCAATAGAATTTTTGTTGTTCGTACTTAAATTTGATATCACAGGTAAATCCCGAATATATGAGGGGGGGAAAAGCGGAAGTGTTTCTAAGTTATCGGTTACCAATTTTAAATTATTCTTTTGAAGTAGAACAGCTTTAATCTTCTTTTCCTCCACTTCAACCAAAATTTTGTTTACACCATCGTATTCCACTTCCGCTTTTCTCATGTAGGGATGTTTTTCAAACCTGTTTTTTACATCTATTAATGTTAAATCAGAGTATTTTGTTGAATCACTCAAGCCGGTATACTTTAAATACTCGCTTGCTGGAATGAGCTTGTTACCGTTTATTTCTATTTGATTATAAACCTCTTTTACGCTTGCCTTTGACCCGGTTATCATCAAATAGACAAATCCGAAAGTCAGTATTAAGAAGATGAACAAACCAAATAATTTGCTTCTTCTTTCACTCATCGCTTCCCATCCTTAAAAAGTTCAACAAACTTTTCACCATACTTCCAAATATCGCCGGCACCCATTGTAATTATTATATCATCTTTCTTTTTTAACTGCATAAGTTTATTAGGGATTTCATTTTTATCTGCCACATAATGAACATTTTTATGCCCTAATTTTTTAGTTACATTGGCTATCATTTCACCCGAGACACCTTCAATCGGTTTTTCTCTTGCCGGGTATATATCAGTACAAACGAACACATCAGAATTCAAGAATGATTTTCCGAAATCCTGGTAGAAGTCTTTGGTTCTTGAATACAGGTGCGGCTGAAATACAACAACTAATCTTCTATCCCATGCTGCTCTTATTCCAGCAAGAGTAACTGTGGTTTCGGTTGGATGATGTGCATAATCATCAAGCACAAGAATATCATTCTTGTACTTAGTTTCGAATCTTCTGTAAACACCAGTGAACTTTTCTAATGCTTTTTTGATAATTAAAAAATCAATTCCCAATTCCATCCCGATCGTTACTGCTACCAGAGAATTTTTAACATACTGTTTACCGGGAAGGTTAAGCTTAATTCTTCCAAGCTCTTTTCCTTTATAAATCACGTTGTACTGACTACTAAATCCTTCGTACTCTATATCTACAGCTCTTACATCTGCCTGAGCAGTAGTGCCATAAGTGAAAATGGTTTTATTTATTTGAGGAATGATATCCTGTAACGCTGTTTCATCCAGACAGAGAACAACAAAACCATAGAACGGAACCTTATTTGCAAATTCGATGAACGCTGTTTTAATATCATCAAGATCTTTATAAGTATCGAGGTGCTCGCTTTCCAGAGTAGTGATTGCGGCTATTGTTGGAGTCAGCTTCAGAAAAGTTCTATCAAATTCATCTGCTTCGACAACTATAAATTCGCCATTTCCAAGACGTGCATTTGTTCCACCAAGACCACTTAGTTTTCCTCCCACGATTATAGTCGGATCAATTCCGCCTTCGGTAAGCGTTAATCCTACCATAGAAGTTGTGGTAGTTTTACCATGCGTTCCTGCTATTCCAATACCATATTTCATGCGCATAGTTTCAGCAAGCATTTCGGCTCGTTTGATTATCGGAATATTCCTATCTGCAGCTGCTCTAACTTCCGGATTATCGGGAATAACAGCAGAAGAATAAACGAGAACATCAGCATCTTTAACATTTTCGGGCGAATGTCCTTCATAAATTGCAGCGCCAAGCTCAGTTAGTCTTTTCGTAACCTCGGTAAGCGTCAGGTCTGAACCTGATACTTCGAATCCCTGATTAAGCAGGATTTCAGCAATACCGCTCATCCCGATACCGCCTATGCCAACGAAATGTATTTTTCTAATACTCTTAAACATTTTTCTTTTCTATGGTTGCTTTGAGTTCTTCAAAACGTAATAATAATTCGTCCTGGTTTTCATAATCTGAAAATCTTATTATTAATGGTCTGACCCTGGCATTAACTTTTATTCTTGCCGTTCTGAATGCGGGTGAATTTATAGTTCTACCCTGCCTTGAGAATCTTATTTTTTTTACCTGATCAATCTTATATTCTTTCGAGTGAAAACGGTCCGCAAAAACAATTCCTTCATCTGAAATTTCGATATACATATTCCTGAAAAGATTATAGAGTAATGATGCGACGGAAACAATTACTATTAACGCAAGAAAGTATAAGATCGGATCACGTGTGATTAGCACAAACGAATCTTCAACAAATTCGCCTCTAATGACTCCGTAAAGGATTAATACGATGAAATAAATTATCGTAGATTTATAATAGAACGATAGATTGTATTTGAATATTCTTCTTTTTTGTTCGCCGTTGTTCATATAGCCTCAGCAAATTTTATAGCACTTTGTGCAATTATTTGCGCAGCATTTGGTTTTGCTAATTTCAATGCGTTTGTCTTAAATTCATTCAGTTTTTTTTCAGAATTGATCACCTCTAAAACTTTTGTGACAAATTCACTCTTCAAACTTTTATCTTCAATAAGAATCGCAGCGTTATTATCTAATAAAGATTTGGCATTATAATATTGATGATTCTCTGCAACATTTGGTGATGGAACCAGAATTGCGGGAATACCAAGATTCAATAGCTCAGCAATTGTAGTTGCACCGGCTCTTGCAAGCAGCAAATCGCAAGCTGAGTAAGCCGAGTTCATATCTTCTATAAAATCAAAAACTTTTACTTTATGCGAATTCATTTTATTAAACTGTTTGTAATACATTTTTCCGGATTGCCATATAATCTGAATATCATTTTCTTCCAATATTTTTATACTTTCTGACATTACATCGTTAATCGATTTTGCTCCAAGGCTTCCACCAATTACAAGTAGAGTTTTTTTTTCACCGGATAATCCAAATTTTTCTAACGCTTCTATTTTGTCCATTCGACCAAGATTTTTCCGAACTGGATTTCCTGTCAGATGATGAACTTTTTCTCTTCTCAAATATTTTTCTGATGTCTCGAAACTCAGATGAACTTCATCCGCAAATCTTTCAAGCAAGCGAGTAGTAACGCCGGGATAACTGTTCTGTTCAAGTAGTATAACTTTAGCACCCATTACGGAAGCAGCCCAAATCACCGGACCAGCAACATATCCTCCCGAGCCAATTGCTACTTTAGGTCTGAAGGAAATATTTATTATCAACGACTGAATCAGAGAGACAAATAATTTTAATGGAAACAAAATGTTTTCCAGAGTCATTTTTCTTGAAAATCCTTTTATCCAAATTGATTTAAACTTAAATCCAAGTTTCGGAACAACTCTTCCCTCAATTTTATCTTTTGTACCGACGAATAATATATCAGCATCAGGCTTCATCTCCCTTATCTGTTCGGCAACGGCAATAGCCGGGAATAGATGTCCACCGGTTCCGCCACCTGCAAATAAAAACCTGTATTTAGTTTGAACGCTGCTCATCTATTAATCTCATCAAGATTGCCGTAATCCTTAACGTACACAACACCGTTCTCTCTCATATGATTTGTGAAAGCAATGTTGATCAATATTCCAACACTAATACAGAGAAAGATCAATGATGTTCCGCCATAACTAATAAAAGGTAAAGGAAGTCCCGTCGTTGGTAATATGCCTGTCGTTACTGCAACATTTACAAACGCATCGAGAACTATCGAGATTGTTATTGCAAATGCAAGAAGCTGCCCGAATCGATCTTTTGCTTTTTTTGCCACCATTATTCCGGTAATAAAAAGAACGAGGTAAGCAAGTAAAACTGTAATCGAACCCAGAAGACCAAGTTCCTCACCAAGAATTGCAAATATAAAATCTCCATACGCTTCCGGAAGGAAAAGATTACTTTGCATGCTATTGCCAATCCCAACACCAAAAATTCCTCCGCTCCCAAGACTATAAAGTGCCTGCTTAACCTGGAAATTAAGATCACCACCGTGCATAATCGAACCGATGTAGGACAATATTCTTGATCTCGAATGAGGAAAGATCATTGCTACGGTTCCTATCACCAACCCGCTTATAAGCATTGAAGCTAGAATATGTTTAAACTTTGCACCCCCAGCATAGATGAGGATAAGCGTAATTACTATTAACATTATACCATTGCTAATGCTCGGCTGCAGCATAATCAGACCGGAAATAATCATTATCCAGATAAAAAGATAAAGGAAGCCATGCCGGTAATTGTCTATTACATTTGCTTTATCTTCCAATAAAACGGAAAGATGAATAATAAGAACAAGCTTTGCAATGTCTGCAGGCTGTAATGTAAATAACCCCAGGTTTAACCATCTGCCTGCACCCTTTATATCGGGTGCAAAGAGCAGAGTAGCAATTAATAAAATTGTTATTAGGATAATTGCCGGTTTACTTAAAGATTTGTAGAGATCGTAAGGAATAAATGCAAAAAGAATGATAGCACCAATACCAATAAATACTTTAAAGAGATGCGAGTTGAAAAGATAGAAGACACTATCAAACTTGAACACACTATAAGTGCTGCTCGCACTCATAACTATTATTAAACCAAGCAGCATTAGCGCAAAGGAATCGAAAAATATTGTTAATCCAAGTTTTTTCATTTTAGGTTATTCACTGCTTCTTTAAATACTTTACCACGATGCTCGTAATTATTGAACATATCGAAACTGGCACAAGCCGGTGAAAGCAATACAATATCGCCACTTTTAGCTTCCTTGCTCGAACTTTTTACAGCCTCTTCGATCGATTTTACCACTTCAACTTTCACATCTTGGTTAAAAAAGTTATAAACTTTTTCTGCCGAGGAACCAATTGCATAAATCTTTTTTACTTTCTGAAGAACAAGAGGTTTAATTTGTTGGTAATCATTTCCTTTATCCTGTCCTCCAAGAATCAATAGGATAGGTTCGTCGAAACTTTTTAGTGCGTACCAAACTGAATCAACGTTGGTAGCCTTAGAATCATTTACATACTTTACCCCATCAATTTCCCTTACAAGTTCCAAGCGGTGCTCGACACTTTCAAATGTTTGCAACCCTTTTATAATTCCTTTATTATCAAGGTTATAAGCTTTTGCGGCACAGATTACTGCCATTGAATTTGCAAGGTTGTGTTCTCCCCTTATCTTTATGTCATTCCTTAGGCATCGAAAAGTTTCTTTGCCATTCAGTTTGAAAATCACGTTACCTTCAGAATAGAAGCAGCCATTATTTTGTAATTCATTCAAAGAGAAGAAAAATGATTTACTTTTATGATCAACTAAATACTTGATTACAGCCTGACTATCTTTATTCAGAACTAAATAATCTTTCTCGTCCTGATTTTCATAAATTCTTTGCTTTGACTCTGAATACTTCGCTAGACTATTCTCATACCTGTTCAGATGATCTGGTGTAATATTCAAAATCAGTGCTGCATTAGGTTTAAAATTTTCAATTAAGTCAAGCTGGAAACTTGATACTTCAAGCGACACAAATTCACCTTCTTTTACATCGAGAACAATTTCACTAAATGCCAGCCCAATGTTTCCGGCAACATGAGTTTTGTATCCGCATGTGTTAAAAACATGTCCACATAAACTTGTCGTAGTGGTTTTACCGTTTGTTCCGGTTATTGCTATTATTTTTCCCTTACAGTAGTGATAAGCAAATTCGACTTCACTAATTAGTTTAATTCCTTTTTTATATGCATTCTGAACTACAGCAGAATCGTTGGGGACACCGGGACTGATTATCACCAAAGCAGAGTCATATACTCTGTCCGAGTGTCCCCCGAACTCATAATTAATATTTTCTTTTTCTAATTGGTTCAAAGATTCCTTCAGCTTTTCTTTCGGACTGAAATCACTTACAAATGGAATTCCGCCAAGCTTTTTTATTAACTTTGCTGCACCGATCCCACTCCTTGCTGCACCAATAACTGATATTTTTTTGCCTTTAACTTCCATCATCTAATTTTGAATGAAATCAGGCTTACAATAGCCAGGATTATTGCAATAATGTAAAACCTTACTACGATTTTCGGTTCAGCCCAACCTAATAGTTCAAAGTGATGATGGATAGGAGCCATTTTAAAAACTCTTTTTCCCTGTCCATATTTTTTTTTCGTGTACTTGAAATAAGTCTTTTGGATTATAACTGAAATAGTCTCCATGAAAAAAACACCACCGAGAATTGGAATAAACAATTCCTTCCTTATCAGCACTGCGAGGATTCCGAATGCACCGCCGAGAGCAAGCGAACCGGTGTCTCCCATAAAAACCTGAGCCGGATATGAATTGTACCAAAGGAACCCTAATGATGCACCGACTAGTGCAGCAACAAATACTGTGAGTTCCCCTGATCCGGGCAGATAAATTATATTCAGGTAATCAGAAAAAATTACATTACCGCTTACATAGCTAAGTATAGCCAATGCAATCATTACGATGGCTATTACGCCGATTGCAAGCCCATCTAGTCCATCCGTCAAATTTACAGCGTTGGAAGTTGCAGTAACAATAAAGATTACAACCGGGATGTATGAAATTGACAGATCGAGATTGACATTTTTAAGAAACGGAACTGTGGTTAGAGTATTAAAATTCGAAAATTCAGGTGAAAAATATATGACTGCACCTACAACTAACCCGATTATAAATTGACCGAGTAGTTTGTACCTGCCTATCAAACCGTTCGGATATTTTTTAATTACTTTGAGATAGTCATCTAAAAAACCAACCAGACTTAACCATACGGTTCCGCCAAGAATTAAAATTATATAAGTGCTCTTTAAATCGCCCCAGAGTAATACCGGTACCACCACTGAAAAAATAATTATCAAACCGCCCATTGTCGGTGTGCCGGCTTTTGACCAATGAGTTTGTGGAGCATCTTCTTTTTTTGCTTCTCCTATCTGATTCTTGTGAAGAAAACGAATAATTTTTGGTCCTAAATAGAAGGCCATGAATAAGGCTGTAATTGCAGCTAATGCTGATCTGAAAGTCAGGAATCGGAATATGTTGAATCCGGGTGGAGCGTAAATCTTATTTATGTATTCAAAAAAATAATAGAGCATCAGCGCAATGATTTAGTTTTTATTTCTGAAAGAAATTCCTCCATCTTCATTCCTCTTGAACCTTTTACAAGTATAACAGAATCGTCCAGGTTTAATTTTTTAATGAAGTCTGACAGCATATTTCTTTTAGTAAAATGCTTTGCGATTATTTTATGATCTCTCAATAGTTGATTGAGATATTTCATTTTAGAACCAATCGTATATACTTCATCTACTCCGGTATTTACAATTACACTTTTCAACGATTTATGAAATCGTATACTCATCTCACCAAGTTCCAGCATATCCCCAAGAAACAAAATTTTTCTCTCGAATGATTTTATTCTTCCAACTAATTCAATTGCTGCCTTTGTCGAATCCGGGTTTGCATTATACGTGTCATCAATAACAATAAAATTTTTATTGTACTGAACATCGAGTCTTCCTTTAGAAGCCTTTATTCTCTTTAAAGCTTTTTTTATCTCTGAAAAGTTTAATCCTAATTCAGAACCAACTGCAATTGATGCAAGAAGGATCTCTGCGTTTTGTTTACCATAAAGCGGAGAGGTAAGCTGATGGTTTTTCTTCCTGTACTTTATTTCGATTTCCGGTTTTCCGTCTTCAGTATATGATTTTATTTTTCCTTTTACATCAACTCTACCCGAAGAACCAAAGGTAACCTGCCTCCCTATTCTGGAATGTTTTTCTTTAATAATAGGATCATCATAATTCAAAAAAACTTTACCGTTATTCCTGATTGTCTCACCAAACAAAAAAGATTTTTCTTTCCACACACTATTTTTTGTTTTTAAGAATTCCAGATGAGAATTGCCAATGTTTGTGATCAATGCAAAATCCGGCGAAAGAATTTTAGCCGTGTATGAAATTTCGCCAAAATGGTTTGTGCCAAGTTCAGCTACTAATATCTGATGCTTCTCATTCGTACTCAAAATTGTTAAAGGCACACCAATATCATTATTATTATTAGCAATTGTTTGATTAACTATGAATTTTTCCTTCAGCAATTCCGCAAGCATATCTTTTACAGTTGTTTTACCTGTGCTACCAGTTATTCCAATAATTTTAGTACTTAGTTTTTTTCTCCATATCCTTGCTATATTACCCAAAGCAAGTTTTGTATTATTAACAGTTATCAACGGAACATTAATCTCATCATATCGATTCAAATATTTCTTATTAATAACAACAGCTACTGCTCCCTTCCTTACTGCATCTTTTACAAAGTCATGTCCATCGAAACGGTTACCCTTTATTGCAACAAACAGAGTATTTTTTTTTACTTCTCTTGAATCAATCGTTACAAAATAAATCGTTCTAAAATTGTCAGGCTCATAAATCGCCGAATCCGGTATATTAAAAACATCTTCAATGTTTAAGTGTACTCTTTTCAAATTCCCAAGTATTTTTTTGCAATCTCTCTATCAGAAAAATGTTTTCTGATTCCACTTATTTCCTGATATTCCTCGTGTCCTTTACCCGCAATCAGAATAACAGAATTTTTCCCGCTCTTTTTTATTGCTTCCTCAATTGCAGATTCTCTATCTTCTATTACTTTATAATTATCTTTTGTAATACCCGATCTAATCTCTTCTATAATTGATCCTGGATTTTCGTTCCTCGGATTATCGGAGGTCACTATCACCCGATCACTAAGTTCAGTAGCTATCCTGCCCATCACAGGGCGTTTTTGTTTATCTCTATTTCCTCCGCAGCCAAAAACAGTAAAAACAGGATTTTTCTTCTCTGTGATATTTCTTATGACCAGTAAAGCTTTTTCAAGACTATCTGGTGTGTGAGAATAATCGATAATAACTTTTCTCGTACCATTTGTAAGAACTTCAAACCTTCCCGGTACCTGAGGTGTAGTTGAAATTCCTTCAGCTATGATTTCATCTTTCAAACCGGAGAGCTTGGTTACTGCAAAAGCTGCTGCTGCATTGTAAGCATTGAAATCACCAACAAGGGATGTTTTAAGAGTATAGTTTTTATTTTCATAGTTTATACTAAAGGTCGTTCCTGATAGATCACAACTAATATCTGAAATCCTGAATTTCGAATCGTTGCTTACTCCAAAAGAATATTTCAGTGACTTACAATCTTTAATAACATCAACGCTATGCAAATCATCAATATTGTAAATTGCAGAAGATGAAACAGGTAATTCATCAAATAGTATCTTTTTCGCGGTGAGGTAATTTTCAAAATCACGATGAAAGTCGAGATGTTCTGCAGTAATATTTGTAAAGATTGCAAAAGAATAATATAACTTATAAACTCTTTTTAATGCCAGTGAATGAGAAGATACTTCCATCACTGCAAACTCACATCCGGCCGTATGCATCTGGTTCAACAATTTATTAAGATCGTTAGACTCAGGGGTCGTAAGCTTTGAATCAATCTTTTCCTTTCCTATGTAATTTGAAATCGTACCAGTAAGCCCGACTTTATAACCAGATGTTTCAAAAATATTTTTTATGAAGAAAGCAGTAGTTGTTTTACCATTTGTACCGGTAACACCGATCAGTCTCA
>Ga0307425_1000547_pt1 | contig 23667 bp, 16 predicted proteins | sample SalMarWE160330MG_FD_202152 | JGI IMG/M metagenome (GOLD analysis project Ga0307425, IMG submission 202152) | Salt marsh sediment microbial communities from the Plum Island Ecosystem LTER, Massachusetts, United States - WE1603-30 | ecosystem: Environmental > Aquatic > Marine > Intertidal zone >...
AGAAGCCGGCCGAACTGGTGGTCCATCTGTGTAACATTGCCGTAATAGATGGCCTCATTTTTGCCCTCGTACATTTTCATGAATTCCGGCGCGGTTGCAATCGGCTCATGTGGAGTGTGAAACCACACGAAAAGACAGAACGGTTTTGCGCGATCCCATTTTGTGCCAAGCCAGTCGATGGCTTCCTGTACGATAAGCTCGGAAGAATATCCCTCTAATGGGCCTACACGCTGGCCGTTACGGACGAAATTCTTCGGATTATGGTGTGACGGGCCGGCGTTGTTTTGCGTAGAGAACCAGTGCTCGAAACCGTGGTCGTCCGGCTGGGGCTGCTCGGGCGAATTGAATTTGCCGTTGCAATGCCACTTGCCTGAGTGGCAGGTTGCATAACCATTTTCTCTCAGAAGCGAGGCGACCGTCTGCTCCTGCCTTCTCAGATGCATCGGACTGTTGGCGGGGATCCAGTCATATATGCCGCAGCGGTAGGGCGTACGGCCGGTGAGCATTCCCGCCCGGGCCGGTGAGCAGACCGGAGCCGCTGCGTAACAATCGGTCAGCCTCATGCCCTCGACGGAGAGCTTGTCCAGGTTCGGAGTCTTGATATGCGGGTGACCGTAACAGCTCAGATCCCCGTAACCCAGGTCGTCGCATAACACGATTAAAATGTTGGGCCTGCTTCCGGAAATTTCCGGCACAGACTGCCCGGATGTTATCGAACATCCGGATAAAGCCATCGAGGCAGCGCTTAAACCCATCATTTTTAGAAAATCCCGTCGGTTTATTCGATTCATTGTTAGCATCCTTAACATTATTACTGCCCGGCATTGGTTTTTACGTATTCTGGACAAGATAGGAGATACGAGAGAGAAAGTAAAAATAAAAAACCATTCCTTTTATACACACAACCTGCTATAGTTAAATACTAATATCTAAATCCTAAATCCTAAATAATATCAAAATTCAAATTAGCAAATGATTCAAACGGTTTTTAGCATTTGAATTTCAGTGATTGAATTTGTTTAGAATTTAGTGCTTAGGATTTCCTTTGAGAGTTTGAAAGAGTCTTTGATGAGCAAGTTTCTTGAGCAGATAAATAGTCCTGCGGATGTAAAGCGATTGTCGGTTCCTGAGCTGAAGGAGCTGGCGGAGGAAATACGCCAGTTTATTCTCGATTCGGTCAGTAAGACCGGCGGGCATCTGGCAAGCAATCTGGGCGTGGTGGAATTGACGCTGGCTCTGCACTGCGTCTTCGATTTTAAGAAAGATATGCTGGTTTGGGATGTCGGGCATCAGTGCTATACGCATAAGATTATCACCGGAAGAAAAGAAAAATTCGTCCGTCTGAGGCATGTTGACGGTATAAGCGGTTTTCCCAATCCGGCGGAAAGCGAGTATGACCAGTTTGCCGTAGGGCACGCGGGCACTTCGATTGCCACCGCGATCGGATTAGCTCTCGCCGAGCAGTTAAAGAGCAAACGAGATACGATTCACGAGACACGAGATACGAATAAAATCGTGGCGATGGTCGGCGATGCCAGTATTGTCAACGGCACGTCCTTCGAGGCGCTTAATAATCTCGGGCTGGTTAAGAGGCAACTGTTAATCGTGCTCAACGATAACTCAATGGCGATCGATGCGACAGTAGGGGCTATGGCGAAATACTTCTCCAGAGTCCGGCTGAGCCAGACCTATGATAGTTTGCGTAAGACGACCAGCAATATCCTGGAACACATGCCGGTAATCGGCAAAAGTGTTGAAGAGACACTTGAGAGGATTAAGAAAAGTATCAGGATGGTTCTGCCGGCCAGCCAGATGTTCGAGAGCCTGCATATTCCATACTTCGGCCCTGTTGCCGGCCACGATATCGGTTCGCTGATAGAATTGTTCGAGGCGATGGGCGAGCTGAATCACCCGGTCATTCTGCACGTTTACACGAGGAAGGGCAAAGGTTTTCGTCCGGCCGAATGGATCCCAAACGCGGAAGATGACGTTTGTGAATCCAATCAGGGCACCAGCAAATTTCATTCGACCGGTCCGTTCAAAATTAACGGTGACAGGGTTGAAAAAGCTGCCGGGCCGAGCGGGCAGAGCTTTACGAGCGCATTCGGCGAAAATCTAACGGAACTGGCACAGCACGATGAGAAAATCGTCGCTATCACATCGGCGATGTGCGACGGCACGGGTCTGATGGAATTCAGCAAAAAGTTTCCCGACCGCTTCTATGACGTGGGGATTGCTGAAAGTGCCGCCGTAGATATAGCGGCCGGTATGGCCAGGAACGGTTTGAAGCCTGTGGTATGTATTTATTCGACCTTCCTGCAGCGAAGTTTCGACCATATATTTCAAGAAGTGGCCCTGCAGAATCTGCCGGTTGTTTTTTGTATTGACAGGGCCGGCTTCGTTGGCTCGGATGGACCGACACATCACGGATTGATGGACATCGGTTTCTTGCGAATGATGCCGAATATGGTGCTGACGGCTCCCGCCAATGATATCGAAATGAAGCTGGCTCTGGAATTTGCCCTCAGTGAAGGTAAGCCGGTAGTAATCAGGTATCCGAAAGACATTGTCCCGTCGAAGGAATACGTCAGGGCTGCCTGTGCCAGTCCGTTCAAATTGGGTAAGAGCGTGACCGTCAAAAGGTCAAAACATTCTGCCGTTGCGGTTGTCACTTACGGCAACGTATTAACCGAAGCATTAAAGGCCGCATCGCTGCTGGCTGAAGAAAAAATCGCGATTGATGTTGTCAATGGTCGGTTTGCCGCCCCCGTCGATGAAAAGATTATTTCGCTGCTGGGGCAGGGCAAGAGTATTGTGACGGTGGAAGATCACGCTATTGCATGCGGCTTCGGCTCGGCCGTGCTCGAATTGGCTGCCGAGAAGGGTTATTCGACAGAATCTATACGCTTGCTTGGTGCGCCAAGGCGATTTATCGGACATGATACTCGCGACGTACAACTTATGGAGGCTGGCGCAAATGCCGATAAAATAGCAGAAGCGGTAAGGAAAATTTTGAAAGCATGAATAGCGATGCCGGAGATGAAATATCTACCTAAATTGGTGATTTTCAGGGACCTGAGGAAACAGGGTGTCAACGAGGCTATCGATGAATTCCTCAGCTTTGCCAAGGATAAAGCCCAAATCGTGGCGAGTTATGGCATCGAGGACTTAAAACAAACCTGCACGGCAGCCTTGCCGCCCGAAGATGCCAGGGTCCTGAAAAAATGTGATTATGCTATTGTTTTCGGCGGCGACGGCAGCATTATCTCGACGGCAAGAAACGTCAGCAGGGCATCTTTGCCTGTTATCGGCGTGAATGTCGGCAAGCTTGGTTTCCTGGCGGAATTCAGCGTAGCGGAGTTGGAAGATTTTTTCCCTCGCTTAAAGAATGGCACGGCCCCGATAGATAAGCGCATGATGCTGAATTGCAAGGTTTTCAGCGATGGCCGGGGCAAAGACCGGAACGAGAAGTTTTGCTCGGCCGCGATTAATGACATTTATATCACCGCCGGACCGCCCTTTAGAATGATTGAACTTAAAATATTGGTTGATGGGCAATCGCTGGCCGGCTGTGTTACCGACGGTTTGATAATTTCCACTCCAACCGGTTCTACGGCCTATAACCTTTCTGCTGGGGGACCGATTTTATCGCCGAAAATCGAGGCCGTGGTGATTACCCCGATATGCCCTCACTCGCTGAGCTTCAGACCGATTGTTATCAATGCCGACAGTACAATCGAGGTTTTTGGCGTAAGAGTCAATGAAGGGACCACTATCTCTATTGATGGGCAGGTTTCACAGAACCTGACGATTAATGATGTTGTAAGGATCGAGAAGGAAAATAGTGATTTTTTGATTGTGAATAATCCGCTTCGAAGTAAATGGGATACTTTAGCTACTAAACTGTCCTGGGCCGAACAGCCGAAGTACAAGCAATACCCGGACGTATAGAAACATCGGGTGGTTGTAGATTGCCCAAATAGGTCGTTTTGAGGTATTTGGCATGAAGGATCGGATATTCATAATCGCAGTAGTATTGTCGGTGGTGTTTTGTTGGCCAACAAGCTGGTCGATAGAAAATCCGGGAATCGGCAATCCGATTGGCCCAAGCACGGTACCTCCGACCACTTTCCGCAGTTCTCTGGTAAACAATCCTTCTCCGATAGATACGAGTGGAAATTTGTTAATTACCGGCAATGTGCGTCGCGGCAGGCACTTCCGCGGCGATGTGCCGTACCGGTCGCCTACAAGCTTCGGTTCGAGCCTTGGTTCATCGTCGCTTAGCTCTTTTTTGAGAGATTCGGCCGGCTCGGAAGATTTGAATACGTATTCCAACAAATACGGAACTCAGCCTTATTATTCTCCGACCGAAACTGTCACGACTATGATGCCGGGCCGGTCCGAGATTTTCATGCCGGAAAGTACAAGGGCCAGCGCCCGTGCGCAGCAGGACACCCGCTCCGAGGGAGCCGGCGTATTTGGTTCGGAGTCCATGCAGCAGGAGCAGGCTTTGTTCGGCCAGGGTGCCGCAGCCGCTGATTCGAGTTTGCAGGGACCTGCAACTCAATATGGCCCGTTGGCCCAGTCACGGTTAATGCTGGAAAGCAAATTCCCGACAAGTACATCACTGAGTCCACAGGGCACCGAACGACTTACGCCGGCTCAAATCGGCATACGTCAGCAAGGCCAAACGTCGGCTGCAGAACTGTTCAAGGAGCAGGCTCAAGACATAAGAGACAGAACGCAGTCCACAGGATGGCCAGGCCCAGACTCAACAACTGTTCCGGGTCCGGAACGCCGGGAAAGCAAGTGGGGAAAGAACGAGTCTTTTAAATTCCCGAGCCAAGAGACAAACATCGAGAATCTCAGGCCAGAGTTTGAGATGCAGACGACCCCGCAAAATCGGGACAGCGTTGGAAAACAAACCGCTTTGACCCATCAGGGGATTTCAGCTTTGGAGCAGTCTGCGTCCTTGATGGATTCCGCATCGCAGAAGAACCTTTTTTTGCAAAAGAGCACAAATTGGTCCGCCGTGAACAGAGAGTTTCAAACGGGTCAGGGGCAAACTGACGCTGGTACTCTCGGGACCATAGAGAGGGCAAGAGGCGACACTTCCGGCCTAACAGGAGCCGCCGGGCAGGATCGGCAGCAAGGCGACGTTCTTGAGCGGATAAGGCAGCAGCTCGAAGATTTGACGAATTCACTCGATGCAACTATACAGAGACGTGATGCATATAAGGATATAAGCACTGACCCGGTTGCAAAACGCGAGCAGACGCCTCTGGGATATCAGCAATACGTGCCTGATTCCCGCCAGGTCGTTCCCCGGGAGCGGATTAATTCGAGCGGGATGTTGAACTCATATATGCCGCAGGGAGCTGAACTCGGCTTCAACGGAGAAGAGCCTGCCCCGGCAGGAGGGGGGGGGCTTAATCAAACCGATGTCGGCATGCAGGCCGGTTTGGAGTTTACAGGGGTATCGAACTACGAAAATTCTCAAAAGAAAAGTTCTCCGTTGGATGAGCTGAATAAACTTTCACAAGCCGACATATCCGCCGAAGCGAACAGGATTATGGGCCGGCATAAGAGTCTTGATTCTCTATCGGAGTCCAAGTTTAATCAGCATATGCACGATGCCGAAGAGCATATGAAGGCGGGCAGTTACTATCGTGCAGCGAGTTGCTTCTCTCTGGCGTCTGTTTATCAGGCGGACAATCCTCTTGCCCTTGCCGGCAGGGGGCATGCATTATTTGCCGCGGGCGAATACGTCAGCAGCGCTTTGTTTCTCTCCAGGGCTGTGGCGATTAGCCCCGAATATCTGCAAATGAGAGTCGACCTTGTAGCTTTGCTTGGTGACGAGAGGAAACTTGCCGGCAGGATTGCCGATATTGAGCAATGGCTGGCACGCAGCGGTTCAAGCCAATTGCAATTTCTGCTCGGTTATGTTTATTACCGAACGGGCCAGCTTATCCTGGCCAAACAGGCTATTGATGCCGCCTATGAGAAAACGCCGGAGTCACCGGCTATTCAGGCAATGAAAATTACGATTGATAATATGATAATGCGACGGTGACAGGCGCCGGCCCTTGCGTGCTATCCAGGAAACAACTCACATATCATACCCCGTGTTATTCCAGCACTTGGCATCGGCCCCAGGAATATTGAGACCGTTCTTGTGGTAATTTTAACTTAGCGAGAGATATCTTTTTCAAGCTGCGCAAGCACGGTTCTGACTTTTGAGATCTTGTTACCTTCCGGTCCGTTCCAGCGAAGCTCGCCATTTTGCTGGATCATTCCTTCGATTTTTTTGCAGGCTAAAAGGACGGTGGCGTGATTTTTATTGCCCATTACCCGGCCGATCTCAGATGAGGACATCTTCGTGTGCTTTCTCGTCAGGTACATGCAGAAATGGCGGGCCAAGGCCACGGTCCTGTTTTTCTTGGAAGAGTGGATGCTCGTCGGAGTGATCCCGAAAAAAGTCGCCACGGCCGATTCGATATCCGATACATGCACAATCGGATCGCATCTTTCCAGGTGTTCGGCCAGAACAGCTTTGGCCATTGCAGTTGTGATTTTTTCATTTTGCAGTGCCGTAAATGCAATTAATTTCAGCAGTGCACCCTCCAGCTCCCGCACGTTGGTACGCATATTTTCAGCGATGTATCTTATGACACTCTCGGGAACAAGTTTATTAGCGTTTGCTTTTGTATAAACGTTTTGCGAACCGCCCCTGTGAATATTATTTGCATATTGTCTGCATATCTGGCAGCGAGTCTCCATGTCGGGGATGTCAATTTTGACGACCATTCCTGATACGAACCGGTTCACCAGCTTTTCGGACAGTTGGCCGATCATCTTCGGATGTGCATCGGAAGCAAGGACGACCTGCTTACCGGCAAGATTAATTGTGTTGAATGTATGCAGAAATTCTTCCTGCATTGAAGGCTTACTGGCCAGAAAATGGATATCGTCTATTACCAGCAAATCCGTTTTACGCATACGCTGCCTGAACGTTTCAAGTTTTTTTGTCTTCAGAGCAAGGATAAACTGGTTGGCGAAATCCTCCGCAGAAAGATACATCCAATTTGTTTGAGGCCGCTTCTCACATACTGAATTGCATATCCCCTGCAGTAGATGTGTTTTGCCGACGCCGTATCCCCCGTGAACAAAGAGCGGATTGAACGGGCTTTGTTGCTCATTGACGACTACTCTGGCGGCGTTGTAGGCCAGCTCATTTGACGAACCGACGATAAAAGTGTCCAGGTTGAGCTTTAGCCTTTTCTTTTGTTGTTCACCCGCGGCGGATCTTTTGGTACCTCGGTCTGTTACGAAACGGGATTGATGCTGGTCCTTTTTCGCCGTAGTTGAAGTAACGGCTCTCGAACCGGCCCTGCGGCCGGAAAGCTCCGGATCGATAGTGAATGTAACTTTTGTGTTCTTGTCGGTCACCGACCGGACGACTTGGCTGATTTCATCGAGAAAATGGTTTTCAATCCAGTTCGCGATGAAAAGGTTTGGTACGCCGACTTTCAGGTATCCGCCGGCGAGCGTCATTTTCGTTGAGTTCTTGAACCAGATGCGATATTTCTGCTGTCCCACTTTATTGGCAAGAGCTTCGTTGATTGCCCGTATTTGGGATTCCACCTCGCTCCGGCAGGCTCCGTCCTTTTGACCCGCACTAAGACTTTCATCCGTGATTGTGCTTTGCATTATTCAATCCCTGGTTCGTAATTCGTTGGCCGTTTTCTATATTATTAAGCAATAAAAGTGCAAATCAATTGTGTTTTGTAATATTTCTTTTCCACTTATTGGAGGTTGCTGTCAGTATTGACTTTGCGCGCGAAAAAAAAAATGTTTTTAACAGGTTTTACACATTGTAAAGTTGGATTGTGGAAAAGTTGTGAATTAGTTTTGTAGCGTGGGTCGCCTGTAAACTGCTTCTGTATCGAAGAAAATTGCTATATAAGTACTGAAAAAACGGATTATCCAACTCAACGAAGCAGCCGTTGTGGTTCATAGCACATCCATCTTTAAGGTATGTCTCTACCGTAACGTGGTCCGGACGGCAGAGTTTGTGGGATATTCCATCTGGTAAGCGGGACATACCATGCAGGACGGTCCGGCCTATCAGGCGAATTGTACATTTGGCGCCACGCTTCGTCGGTGAGCCGGTCGTTCATGGATTGCTTGAATTCATAGTAGCTAAGTACTGGGCCTAATGCAAGGAAGGCTTTGCCGTCCGGCATCGGACAGGCGACGACGATGAGATCGACTTTGCCTGTGGCTTCTTCGACAACCTTTCCTTCATAAGCGTCCGTGTGCACATCGGCCACGAGGGTTGTCTTCAGGGCGATATCCTCCATGCCTGTGATAATCGAATCGAGAGTCTCCGGCAGCGCCATGATGTATTCGCGGTCTTCGATCGAGAGTTCAACATTAGTGAGCTGTTTGGCGACAATATCGAGTATTGTTTTAAGCAGTTCTTCCAGCTCAGTAAATCGCATGTGGGCTTCAGGCGTAAGTGCATTGAGGTCGTCTAAACCACGTGATGTCATCTGTGTCATTGCCAATAGCCGACCCCAAAAAACCGGCACAGGTTCAATATACCCTGGGGGTGGTGTCGGTGGTGTCACTGGTCCACCGCCTCTCCCTGGGGTATAACTCTGCTTGACATAGAGAATCGTGTCGTGCCGCAATTGAGTCCACGAGGCCAGGGCGGCATGAAGCTGGCGCCGCTGCCAAGCTTGTGTCCGCATGTAATTCGGATAGCCATCGGGAAATTCGTCCAGCAAAGCCTTCAGGGTGTGAAGCCATGACCAGTATAAATTACGATTCCATTCCGTCGGGCATAAAACATCGAACTCATCCTTAAGCTCACCGAACCGCTGCCAGAACTGCAGATAGTTTGTATCCCCCTCATCCATCAATATTTTCAAAGCCTCGTGCGAACTGAGTACAGCCATTATGTCAAGACCTCGCACATAAGCCCGGACACCGTCGAGGCTACTAGTAAACGGCAGGCTCATTGCGTCTCCCAAATAGCTATCCACTTCCGGAAAGACCATATGCTGGAACATGTAGGAATCCGGCACGAAACGCTGGCCCATCATGCGCATGCCTTTGGTCTTGTCCAGCAATTCGTTGAGAGATTCGTCTGTGATCGGAAAATCTATTATTATAATATTACCTGTGCCGCCATAGATTTTTGGCGAAGGCAGTAGGGCTAGTTCCGTCTTTAGAGTAAATTGGTTATTTGTGTTCACAAGATCGCTCAATACGAAGGCAGCTCCAAATACCTGATCCAGCGCCCATAAATAATCGTATGGTGTCAGGTCGTCCGCGGTCCCCACATAAAAGGCTGTCACTGTGTATAGGCGATCCCATACATCAAGTCCGCTTCGTTCGTCGACTTGGACATTCTTGAGCGAGTTCGCCAATAAGAAAGCCTGCAGCGTCTGAATCTTAGCGTCATATACACTGACCAAAGCTTCTTCAGTTGGTCCCCAGTTCTCTGAACCTTTGAGCAGAAAGGCCATCCGGCCATACCACATCATCGTCTTGAAATATCTTTTGAGCTGTTCACTCCTTGTGTAATGGCCCCGCGGTACGTACTGAGAAAAGTCTTCTTCATAGATAAAGATTTCGCTCGGTGTGAATCCAGTATGGGCTTCGATTTTGGCCAGTTCGCTGGTTACGATGTCATATACCATCTCCGGGATGGTTGCATTGGGATCAATGAGCTTTTGTGCTACAGACAAATATGCAATATTCCGCTCTGCGGCTTGCTTTAGATCGCCTTCGAGCTGCTCGTAATGTACAAGAGCATCATTAAGTAGCGCTGCCGTCAGGTTATTGATATCAGGGATAAATTCGCGTTCTTCGATATCCCTGAGTGTTTCGTCGAATTGGAGATGATAGAGGTGAAGCAGCGTATCGGTTGTTATAAAAATAGGTAAGTTCGAGCCCAGCAAATTCTTATAGCATGCAACGATATCGTCACTCGCACCTATGGAATCCCACCTCGGAAGCCCGTTTTGCCAGACAGCAAAGCCGTTTTGCCGGACAAGATCCGAGATAGAATCCATTTTGTAATCTGATACAAGACTGAAATTGACAATGTCATCCAGATTCAGCGGCAGCGCATAGCCCGGAGCATTCGGCTCGATATTCGGCTCATAGGGCTCGTAGTATTTCCCGAAGGATAAGTCCGGAAGATCCTTAGCTATGGCATTTGTCGGCACTATTACACAAATACTAATGCAGAAAACTAATCGAATAATTCCCACTCTCGCTTTCATCGCTCTTTTCCTTTCCTGATCGTTTTGTAAACGATCAATTCTACGTAATTATACTTCTTTCTGGTGGGAATTACAAGCGAAAGTAGGAGCGGTTCTGATATTAAACAAAAAGAATTAATTAGGGAATTAGCGTATTAATTAGTGGCTAATTCCCTAATTATTTAATTTTCTTGTTCATCCGCGGTTTGTGCCGGGCGCATGTCTGCTTTGGAATGCCGTGGCATTGCGATGGTTCCGGTTCTGGCGAGGCTTTTGATGCCGTACGGCTTGCATACATTGATGAAGGCCTCGATTTTGTCCTCGGGCCCGCTGACTTCGACCATGACGAACTTCTGGCCGATGTCCACGACTTTGCCCCTGAACATTTCGATCAGCGAGAGAATCTCGGAGCGTTTTTCCGGCGGCGCGGAAATGGCTATAAGCATCAAATCTCGTGCGACCACCGGCTGGCCGACAAAATCCTGAACCTTAACAACCGGGACAACCTTGGCCAATTGCTTTCGGACCTGCTCGAGGACTCTATCGTCACCGATAACGACGATGGTCATCCGACTCAACGCAGGGTCCTCGGTTCGGCCGACAACCAGTGAATCGATATTGAACGCCCGAGCCGCGAACATTCCCGCGACATGGGCCAGAACTCCGGGTTTATTTTCAACTAATGCGCTTATTATATGTTTCATATCAGATCAACCTTTCCAATATGTCAAGCCCGCTCATCTCGTCCAGGCTTTTGCCCGCAGGGACCATCGGCCAAACATTTTCTTCGGGTTCGACTCTAAAATCAACTACACAAGGCTGCTTTTCTTTCAGCATTTGCTTGACGGCTTTCGGGACTTCGGCCTTTTTCTCAACGGTCATTCCGGCTGCTCCGAGAGCCTTGGCAAGGGCCTCATACTCAGGATTCTTAAGGTAGCTCTTGGAATATCGCCGTCCATAGAACAGCTCCTGCCACTGCCGGACCATTCCCATATAGCCGTTGTTTAAGATACAAACCTTAATCGGCAATTTATGCTCGATCGCCGTGGACAGCTCCGTCATTGTCATATTAAAGCTGTGGTCACCGTCAATGTCAATAACAGTGGCGTCGGGCTTGGCGATCTGCGCGCCGATGGCGGCCGGCAGGCCGAAGCCCATTGTTCCGAGCCCGCCGGAGCTTATGAACTGCCTGGGCTTGATAAACTTGTAAAACTGAGCGGCCCACATCTGGTTCTGACCGACGCCTGTAGTGACAATTGCCTCGTTTTTCGTCTGATGGCAAATCTCTTCGATGACATACTGCGGTTTTATTGACGAAGAGTTCTGGTCGTAACGAAATGGAAACTTCTTCTTCCATTCGGCGATCTTGTCGAACCACTTTTTTCTTTCCCGGTATTCGACTTCCTTGGCCAATGCTTCGAGAATGACTTTGGCATCGCCTACGACAGGGATATCGACGCCGACGTTCTTCGATATACTGGCCGGATCGACGTCGATGTGGATTACTTTTGCGTTCGGAGCAAAGGTCTCGATCTTGCCGGTAACCCGGTCATCGAACCTGGCGCCTATGGCAATTAATAGATCACACTGCTGAACTGCGTAATTGGCATATGCAGAGCCGTGCATACCGAGCATATCCAGCGATTCGGCTTTTCTCTGATCGTAGCTGCCTAATCCCAGAAGGGTCATTGTTACAGGAAGATGCGCCTTTTCCGCCAATGCGCTGAGTTCTTTGCCGGCGTTGGCAGTGATGACACCACCACCGACGTACAGTACAGGCTGCCTGGATTTATTTATCGCTTTGGCCGCCATCGATATTTGCCGGGCATGTCCCTTCGTCCGAATCCGATAGCCGGGCAGTTTCATCTCCGCCGGGCCGTCGGTATTGAACTTGGCAACCGCTACGTCAACCGGCAGGTCAATCAGTACCGGGCCGGGCCGACCGGTTGAAGCTATATAAAATGCTTCGCGGACGGTTCGTGCAAGATCCTTAACATCCTTGACGATGCAATTATATTTTGTAACCGGACGGGTAATACCGGTCGTATCGGCTTCCTGGAAAGCGTCGTTTCCGATAAGTTCCGTGCGAACCTGGCCCGTTAGGGCAACCATGGGCACTGAGTCCATCATCGCCGTGGCCAGCCCCGTCACGAGATTGCACGCCCCCGGACCGCTGGTCGCCAGCACAACGCCTACTTTCCCGCTGGCGCGGGCATAAGCGTCGGCCATGTGGCATCCGCCTTGTTCGTGACGTGGGACTATAAAATTGATCGGCGCATCGTACAATCTGTCGAACAATGGCAGTACCACGCCACCGGTATATCCGAACATTGTGTCCACACCCTGTTCGATAAGCGTATCGACGACAATCTGTGCACCTGTTTTAATAGAGGGTTTGCCGGCTGTTCGAGCCGAGGCACGAGACTTGGTCTTCATTTTTCTTTTCCTTTCCTGACAAACGTTATCGGGGCTGCCTTTTGCCAATAGGCAAAATCGGCGCCCTCTTGTTATTCCGGCGGAATCCCGCTTCGCGGGAACCGTAAACTATGGCTTTTTGGGTCCTTCCGGCGAGCCAATCGTTTCTTCAGGAGAGAAACAACCGAATCAGCCGAAGATTCTAAACCCTGCCATAATCCCGTAACCATCCCATAAAAGGATGTCTCAGGGTCATATTTGCATGTTTTCATACAAATACATAAACATTATACAAGAACCACCATCCTCTGTCAATTATTTTCGGCAATTTATTTGACCATCAATAACGTTTTTTGCCTTTTTAGCACCAACAAATATATTTTTGAGTCGTACACAGACACAGAAATAATTAGCTAAAAAGTCAAATTGCTGCTATAATTGCCGGCAATGAAATTTTTTTTTGGAGATTTGTTATGTGTGAAGCATGCGGTTGTAGCGAAGCTAATACTGACCAGACATTCCATGAAAAGGTCAAAGACACAATCGAGAACATTCGTGGTGCTCTGCAAAGCCACGGCGGCGATGTTGAACTGATCAGTATAGATGAGGATAACACAGTTAATGTTCGTTTGCAGGGGGCCTGCCAGGGCTGTCCAGGTGCTGCGATGACAATGAAAATGGGAATCGAGAGAATCCTTAAGGAAAAGGTCCCTGAGGTCAAACAAGTCGTTGCGTTACCCTGATCCTGCACAATGATGATATAAAGTTACCTTAACTGGGTGATAGTATTTGTACGCACAATTTGAAATCGCAATATCCAGGTATCCTTTGCGATTTCCACTTTCGGTCTTAACTTAATGCGATACAAATGCCCGCCCCATACGGTCGATATCCTCTCATCGCCGATATCGATTGTTTCAGATTCCAAGATCAGCTTCTGAGAATCATATCGAACGGCCATCTCAAGCTGTTCTTGTGGATCCCTTAGGACCAGTTGCCCCGGCTCATCCTGTATGATTTCGCAAGGTGTGATCAGACTCTGAATGATATTCTGTGATTTTTCCTTGAGATCGAAAGAATCCACAATTTGCAAATCTTTGCCGCGATTAAGCCTAACTGTATGAAGCCATGAATTGACGCCCGCTTCATCGGGATAGGCGGGGGCAATATTCATTTTCAGTTGTGCAAAATCTTCTTCTGACTCGTATGCCACATCTTTTGCGGCGTATTGCCTGCCCTCTTTTTGCATAATACCGTTGATCGTTGGAAGATTATGATACGCTGATTGCATGGCCTGGAGCTCATAACGTCTGCTGCTGAACGTTTGTCTGGTGTACTCGGGTTTTCCAATGTCGATTATGAATGGACGGCCGTTTGCATAGATGATGAAGTTTCCTACATCGTTATGGTTATGGCTTTGTCCGTTATGGCCTGCCCAGCAGGCTACGTATAATCCTTGTAATGAACCGCCTTTGTCTCTCGTGACCATTAGTTGCATATCCTGATCGCCAAGCCAGACATCGCCTAACAAGGGCGGCAAAGATTTTTTTGCTGCGAGCAATTCGGATGCATTAAATATTGAATACAGCATCCGGCCGAGTGAGCTTGAGGCTTTATCCGTTCCGGAAACTTCTTCTTCGGTCAAATTATATACGGCGAGAGCCTGCATGCCCGCATCACCGATTCGCTTTCCGTAACGAAATACAAGATCGCGATAGATAGCAAATCGCCCGTCACAATCGCCGATGTTTACAAAATAATCGTCGGCAATGTGTACACGATAAATGAATCGGCCGATTTCTTTGATAATCGGCTCGTCATAGACATCGAAGCGCCCGTTTGTGACACTGTACAGCAACTCCAGATTGTCAAAAAGACTCGCGCCGGCGTGTCCCCAATAACTCGGCCCTTCGTCGCAACTGCCGTCCGATGGATATGGAGCTAAGAAGTTGTCCAGACATCGCAGCAATTTGTGAACCAGTTCGGCACGACAGTCTGGATTTTTTTCCATCAGCAGCGCTGCCGTGAGTACATTGGAATTGATCCACGGATTCCAATTGTTAGGCCCTCTGCTGTCAGCCCTTGTATTAAAACCCATCCATTCGAAATCATTGCGCTGCAGATAAGGGGTCAGAATTTGTGAATCGATCTGGCGTTCGATGCGTTTGCAAAGCTGCGGCGAGACCGTATCCAGTTCACGTTTTAGCAGATAATCCGTCCAAGCAAGGGAATTGGCCGTCTGGGCGGAGAATAGAGCCACAATCGGCTCGGTAGTATCGGGCAGATCGACGCCGGCCTTTTGTGCACCTACGTGTGCCGGCCATGTCCATGATGATTCTTCGCAGATAGCCCAGATTACATTGGCAATGGCGTCGAGAAAACGTCCCTTGCCCTCCATGCACTCAGCAAGCACCAGACAATGAAGCATCTTACGCCGTTCAAACCAAATATCCTGATAGTTGCTTCGATTGCCGATGCGCTTATATTCCAGATAGAGAGTGGCTGGAAGAGATGGAACTGGTTTGTCTCGATATTCGTTTGCGAGAGTGATGTAAGTCTGGCGGATGTTCTCTGGGATCGATGCCCATGCCTCTCGTTCACTTGCTTTGGAAAACGGGTGCCACTTAGGCAGTGGTATCAGCATTTCCCCCAACTCCTCTTTTGAATATAATCGGCTCAGTGAAATATTCTTGCCGTCTGAGGCGGAAGTTGAAATCGCCGGATATATTATGGTAACAAGAATAAGAATGACTTTTAAAGAATCCAATTTCATTTTCAGACTACTCCTTTTGAAAAAACGCATAAGAACTTCGGCTGTTTAAGCCAGATGCTCGGAGATTCGCTCGGCATTTGGTTTCTCAATGATGCCTCGTTCGGTGATGATAACGGCGATGTTGCGTGCATCTGTCACATCAAACGCCGGATTGTATACATTAATGCCGTCAGGGGCGGTTTGCGTGCCGGCAAATGTTGTTACCTCCTCAGCGGATCTTTGTTCGATGGGTATCTCGGCTCCACTTTTTATATTTAGGTCGAATGTGCTTGATGGAGCAGCGATATAAAACGGTACGCCGTGCTCTCTGGCGAGAATGCTGAGGTTGTAAGTGCCGATCTTGTTGGCTGTATCGCCATTGGCCGCGATCCGGTCGGCACCGGTTATGACGGCGTTTATTTTACCCTGCTTCATCAGCCAACCGGCCATGTTGTCACAGATTACCGTGACATCTATTCCCGCCTGTTTCAGCTCCCATGCCGTCAGCCGCGCGCCCTGCAGCAGCGGCCGTGTCTCATCTGCATAAACTTTGAACTTTTTTCCCTTTTTGTGTGCCTCGAACATCGGCGACAGGGCTGTCCCCTGCCCGGCAGTAGCAAGCGCCCCGGCGTTACAATGCGTCAAAATCCCGGCGCCATCCTGAATGAACTTTTCACCATTTTGGCCGATCCGTCGGCACATGTCCACGTCTTCCTGATAAATAGCGTGTGCCTCTCTTAGAACGATTTCGCGCAACTGCTGCAGAGTTTCAACCGGTGACGCCGCTCGCCAAACACGATCCATCGCCCAGAACAGATTCACGGCGGTAGGGCGGGATGAAGCAAGGTATTCGCGAGCGCGTTTTAGCGATTCAATAGATTTTTCTATACTATCATCTGCGCTGAGCTTTTGCAGGGCCAGAACAAGACCGTAAGCTGCCGATACTCCGATAGCCGGAGCGCCACGGACGGCGAGCGTTTTTATCGCCTCGAAAAGCGTCTCAACGTCCCGGCATTGCAGCTTAACAAATTCCGCCGGCAGCCGCCGCTGATCTACCAATTCCAAACATCCGTCAATATCACCAATCCATTTTACTGCCTGGACAATCATGGGCATCTTCTCTAAAAAATTATATTCAACTTATCGGTCAACTCTTGCGCTACCGCCTCCCATGACTTTCTCTACTTCACGGAGACCGGCCGTGGTTGTGTCGCCCGGCGTTGTCATTGCCAGAGCGCCGTGGGCTGCGCCATAGTTAACCACCTCAGCCGGCGTCTTTCCTTCCATCAGGCCATAGATTAGACCGGATGCAAAGCTGTCGCCGCCGCCGACCCGGTCATAGATTTCCAAATCGGTTCTTAGGGTGGCTTCATAAAATTCGCCCTTGGTAAACATTATTGCGCCCCAATCGTTGACCGAGGCGGTCTTGGCGTATCGCAGGGTAGTGGCGACGACCTTCAGGTTCGGGAACTCCTTGACTACCTCGATAATCATCTTTTTGAAGTTTGCCGGATCGAGCTTCGAATAGCCTTTATCCATTCCTTTGACCTCGAAGCCGAGTGCCGCGGTGAAATCCTCTTCGTTGCCCAGCATCACGTCGACGTAAGGGGCGATGGCCCGATTGACCTGCCTGGCCTTTTCCTGCCCGCCGATATCCTGCCAGAGCGACTTGCGGTAGTTCAAATCGTAGGAGACGATGGTGCCGTAATCTTTGGCCGTCTTTACCGCTTCGATAATGACATCCGGTGTCGTTTCCGAAAGGGCCGCGAAAATTCCGCCAGTATGGAACCAGCAACTCCCGTCTCGTCCGAATATCTTCTCCCAGTCGATATCTCCCTTTTTCAATTGAGAAGCAGCGCTATTGGCTCTATCCGAGCATCCGACGGCGGCCCGCACGCCGAAGCCACGCTCGGTGAAATTCAGACCGACGCGGACTTTCCTGCCGATCCCGTCGTACGGCATCCATTTGACATATTCGATATTTACGCCGCCCTGATAGATCAAATCTTCCAGTAGCCGCCCGACCGGATTATCCACGATAGCGGTGACAACCGCAGCGCGTTTGCCGAAGCAGCGTTTCAAGCCTCTGGCGACGTTATACTCTCCGCCTCCTTCCCAGGCGCGAAAGTGCCGGGTCGTGTGAATTCTTTCTTCGCCTGGGTCCAGCCGAATCATAATCTCGCCGAGCGAAACGATATCATATTTACTCTCTGCCTTGGATTTGACGTCTATGACTGCCATGGCGTTTCTCCTAACCGCTCTATATTAGCTGTAAATTTTACCTTCTCGATAATCCTGCCATGCCGGCTCGAACGCCTTGCGTTCTTTCGGCGCCGGCCTCAACTTAATTGTTACGCCGCGGAACAAATCGGGTGAGCTTTCGTCGTATTTGATGTGCAGGATGGAGTTTCGCAGAGACTGGTTCTCAGGCTTGAACTTCAGCGGTCTGCCTGTGGCTTTATCGATCACGTCGGGGTGGATTTCAATGCCGTCTTCGGCAAGGACCAGATGCGAGCCGCGGGAGCCGCTGCCCTGGACGAGCAATTCGACGACGGCCTTGAGATACGCTACGCTCGTCAGGGCCAGATGCTCGGCCTGTATCGCTCCAATGATGGCCTTATTGTTTTCTACGCTGAAGCCTTTCTGTTGGATGCTTTTGTAAAGCTCAACCGCCTCTTTCAAGGCTCGTCCGGAATCATTTAACTCTCTGATATGTCCACCCGATGCGGTCATTCTGCTTCGTATCTCATCCAGCACTTTTTCAGATACCAAACCAGATGAGTCTTTGTACCGTTCGAAGCCGGCGATAATGTCACTTAGCTGTCGGTCGATCTCAGATTGGGCATCTGAATAGTCCGGCAGTTCGCAGCCGTAAACATTGACGATATATTGCGCAGCACGTAATCCGCCTGTCTGGCCGGCGTTAAGGGCCGAGCCGCCCGGTCGTTTGACGCCGTGCGTACCGGCCATTTCCCCGATTACAAAAGTCCCTGGTATATTGGACTGCCACCACTTGTCGACGGCAAAGCCGCCGTTGTTGTGCTGAGCGCAGACCGCAATCTCAAGCGGCTCCGAATACAAATCGATACCGTTTTCCTGGTATATTTCGATGGCGGGTGTATTCATGTGCGCCAGCCGTTCGATTGGCGTTTTCTGCAACGCGCCGGCTTTTTGCAGATACTGTTTTGCTTCCGGCTCCAGGGTATCGATGTCAAACTCCTCCATAGAATCACTACCGACAGGATTGTGCAGGAAGTCCATAAAGACCCGCCGGCCTTTTTGTGTTTCGTTAAAGACCAGGATATCAATCAAAGACGATTGCAGATTCTCAATCCGCTGCGGATCGAAGGGCCACTGATAACCTTTAAGGAAGATGTCCGTTGCCATCTTACTCATCGTTGGGAAAAAGTCCGTCAGGAATTCTTTCTCATCTTTGCCGTCGGCATCAGTGCTGAACAGGCGCGGCACCGCCTGCATGTATGTGCCGGAGACGTTCCAGCGGAACTTTATGCTGGCCAGGCCGAACTGAGATTCGGTAAGGTTGGCCCCAATAAGCCCCGCCCTGAAAGCCAGTCCGTGAATTCCAAGCTGGGCTTTCGGATATACGGTTGTCTTGAATAGCTCACCCGGGCCGCCGGCTGCAAGAACCATATTTGCGGCAAGAAATACGTTTATCGCAAGGTTCGAGCCGTCGACATTTTTTTTATCTATAGTAACAATGCCTGCAATTCGTTTGGCTTCGCCGGCGCCGACTGTCAGCAGGCTGGCGGCTTCCTGGGCATCGAAAATTTTAACATTGTATTGTTTGAGCTGCTTTTGCAGGCATTCGCTCATGAATCTGCTGGTTTTCGGGCCGGCAGACGTAGCCCGCTCGTACGGATCGTGGTCCGTCTTGTAGCCGATGAAAGTACCAATCGAGTCCGTGGGAAAGGGAACTCCGGCCTCGACTAAGTGGTAGAATTCGCGAAGAGAGCCAATCCCTTCAACCAGTGCCGAATCGCTATGGCAGCAGCCGGCAGCGGTCAGGCTCTTGGCGAATTCCTCGGCACTGTCGGCAACATCCGGGCTCGTGCCCATCTTATAATAAGTCTGCTTATCCGAGCCGCTCATGCGTGAAGCGCCCAGCCCCAGCCCTGCGGTCACTACGGCAATCCTCTCGGCGGGATTTTCGACGCTCTTGCCTTTCATAAACTCGCACAGATGTACAGCGCAGTTCATACCGGCGGCGCCAGAGCCGACAATTATCGTGTTATAGCGATGGAAGGTTACGGTCTGATTGGATATTTGCTTTGTTTTCATAATGCTACTGCTCCAATCCGGCAAATTATGGTTCGACAATTTAAAATTATTCGTTCGAGTTATAATTTAATAGTTGCGGCTTGACAAGCTCTTTGGTCATTTCCCGCGGCAGAACATAGACGTTTCCCTGCTTGTTGCAGAAGTAGAGAGTCGATTGTGATGGTTTTCTGCCGTGGCCGTCGGCCCAGATGGCATAAAAATCGGGATTCGTGTTAACCGGCCGTCGTGCATACGTGTGGTTTCGCGGGCTGTTTTTCGTGAGCTGTTTGACCTTACTCCACGTCTGTCCCAGGTTGCTGCTGACCCACATTGCCATTTCGCCGCCGGGATTGTATGGCTGTGGACCTGTTTCAGTCGGGCCGATGATTCGCCACATCCCGTCATCCTCGATGTAGAGTGAGCCCGTATCGTAGTTGTTATCCGATGTAAATGCCGGTCTTATTTGCCAGGTTTTCCCTGTCCAGCGTGTCGTAGTCCATGTTCTTGGATCGTTTTTAGGGCCGGACTCGTAGCCCTTGCTTGTAATAAACAAAATGACCGGCGAATCGTTTGCATCAAATCGGATATCCTTCAGGTAAACGTTCAAACCTTCGCTCTGATAGTCATGAACAAGGGCGGGGCTAACAGGTTCAGTCAGCGGCGGTGTTAAATTCTGCCCATCAGCACACGTCCAGGTCTTGCCGAGGTCGGTAGTTTCGATATAGTATAAGTTCGTCCGCCAATTCAGCCCTTTGCCTTTTGGGTGGTAATTAAAAGTAGTGCCTGCCTTGTTTTTACCTGCCGCACTTATTTGATAATGCCCCTCGTCCATGGCGGCAAGCCGAAGCCACTTTGACCACGTGACGCCATCGGGACTCGTCATAAAACAAATCGTCCGGGCGGCGGGATAATTATACCGAGTGAAAAAGCATACGAAGCCCTTGTCCTTGAGATACCAGGATTGAATATACGAGAAGTTGGTCATCGGAACTTCTTGCGAATTTTCGATTTTTGTTACATTAATCAGCTCGAATTCGTTTACGTCGTAAGGTTTGGTGCTCTTGTGTATATAAGAAGGCCTCGATGTGCCGTGTGAGGTGGAGAATATCCAGATATAGCCTTCGTCATCGACGGAGATAACCGGATTGTCATGGGCGTCGCTCGTCTTCTTGTCGAGCAGGATGGTCGGGCGGGGAACCATTCCTGTTTTATGGTCATAATAAGATACCATGTGGAGCAGCTTTTGATTGCTGTCCGTTGTTGTGCCGCCATAGCAGAAAAATGTCTTTTTGACCTTGTCGCAATAAACCGCAAATGGTTTGTGCTTGGCACAATATGTTCCAAGCCCGCCGCTGTATTTATACACGTATTCGTCACCCGAGGGTTGATTCATGTACCAGATGCCGCGATAGCCGGTGTCTTTTTTGTTGAGGGTGGGTATCCCGGAAGAAGCCTCGGCATTCCGGCACAGCGACATTTCCATCGACGAAAAGATAACAATGGTTAATAGTAGTCTTTTAAGAAAAGTAGGATGGGCAGGTTTCCGCCGTAAGGCGTCCTGTGGACTGCCTATGCGGTTTCCATTTTGGAACGTTAACAGCATGGGCAAATAAATTGCCCATCCTACAAGCTCGATTCGATTAATTCGAGTCACCAATATTAAAATTCCTCCCTGTGGCTTGACTTATCTGCTCGATTGAAGCGGAGGCAAAATCTATGCCGGGGTATTTATTCGCACGTAGCTTGTCAATCAGTTCTTTGATCTTCTTCAATTCCCCGGCTAAAAGCTCGTAGTCCTGCTCATCGACTATTTTCTTCATCGTGGCTTTATCGATCATACTGAACGATCCGCCCAGGACCAGAACGCCCGCGTCGATATAGTCGGGGATATTGCCGGCGTTGGTTCCGCCCGTGGGGACAAGACTGATGGTCTTATGAATCGCCGGATCGATAGCCTTGACAAAGACAGGGCCGCCGAGCTGCTTTGCCGGGAATATCTTACAGAGATTTGCTCCTTTGGAAAACTGACTGACGATTTCGGTAGCACTCCCGCAGCCTGGTATCATGGGAATCCGCCCTGCGAATTTCTCGAAACCGGCGTCGCTGAAATTAATCGCTGAGACAAGATAACACGCTCCAGCGTCCACAACCTGGTCGAGAGAAGGCAATGGGTCATCCGGATGGGTCTTGTTGTAAAGCTCAAGCATCTGGGGTGAATCGATAAGGCTTGCCGAGCCTGTCGTAAAATCAGGAAGCTCCTTACGCAGCCGGGACAGTTTATCCAGAGGTTGCTTAATCCGGCACGTCACCTCCATGTTATTGACACCTGCCTTCATCAGCGCCTCAACGGTTTTGACCACGTCGAGCTTGTCCTGGTTGAAGACCAGGATAAAGCCGTCTTTTAATAACGTAGTGATTGTATCTTTCAGGTCCATTCTTCGCTCCTTACAGTCTCCTTAAATGAAATCCGCCATCGACATTGATGACCTGGCCAGTCGAAAAATCGAGTCTGCCTTCTGCGATGGCCCCGACAGCTTTTGCAATATCTTCCGGCCGGCCCCATCGTTTAATCGGAGTTAGCCCCTCTGCGATGAGCTTGTCGTACTTGTCTTTTACAACGCTGGTCATATCGGTCGCGATAATCCCGGGGCTGATTTCGAATACCCCGATGCCAAATTCGGCCAATCTGTCCGCGTATAGTTTGGTCATCATACTGATACCGGCCTTACTGACGCAATATTCGCCGCGTGCCGGCGAGCTGGTGTATGATGAAATGGAGCCTGTGCTTACAATCCGACACGCCCGCTCAGGATCCGTTTTTTTCTGCTCGATCATCCAGTTTGCTACTTGTTGTGTCAAAAAGTAGGGACCCTTGAGATTGATTCCCAGCACCCTGTCGAAGCTTTCTTCTGTTGCTTCGAGCAGGTCCATTCGTTTCGAAGGCGCGACGCCAGCATTATTGACCAGCATGTCGCATCGTCCGAATTTTGACTTTGCTAGAGCAACCAGACTGTTGCGATCCTCGGAATTGCTGATATCGCCTCGCAAGATTTCACAAGCTGCACCGAGGCCCTTGATTTCTTTTTGTGTCTGCAGGGCTTTTGAATCGTCCGACTTGCCTTCGGCATCGAAATCAAAATAGTTCACTACCAGATTGTAACCCAGCGACGCCAATTCTTTCGCGATACCTTTTCCGATGCCGCGACTTGCTCCTGTGACGATTGCTACGGGTCGTTCTGCCATTTTCTTCAATCCTCTCTTTTGTTCTATTGTTCCAAATATTCGTTTATTTCATTCGCGGCAGCCATACCATCCGCCACGGCAGCTACGACAGTTGACGCTCCTCTTACAAGATCGCCGCCGGCATAAACTCCGGGTCTGGATGTCGCCTGTGTTCCTTCGCTTGTCCGGATAAGGCCGTCCTTTAAATCGACGCCCGGTAGAATTTCACCGATGTTCTCGATCGGCTCCTGGCCTATTGCTTCGACGACAATATCCATATCAAGTATATAAGCGCTCGATTCGATTGGTACGGGCCTTCGGCGGCCGCTTTTGTCCGGCTCACCCAGTCTCGTCGGGCACACTTTAATCCCTGTCAATTTACCATTGGTGGAATTAAAGCCAATAGGCTGAGTCAAAATTAGAAAATGCACGCCTTCTTTGATTGCCTGATTGCGCTCGGCGCTCCATGCCGGCATCTCCTTAAACGACCGGCTATAGATTATATAGACATCTTTAGCGCCGAGCCGTTTGGCGGTGGTGGCGACATCCATCGCGGTATTGCCGCCGCCGATTGCCGCTACTGTTTGGTCTTTAAGATTCAGCGAGCCTGGCTTTCTGGCCGTCGAAAGAAAGTCCATCGCATTCCACAAGCCGTCGATGTTCCCGTTTTTGCTGTCTATGCTGACGGAGTTCGGCAATCCCATCCCGATAAAGACGGCGTCG